>Ga0164293_10000927_pt1 | contig 24480 bp, 20 predicted proteins | sample GEODES118metaG_FD_111487 | JGI IMG/M metagenome (GOLD analysis project Ga0164293, IMG submission 111487) | Eutrophic lake water microbial communities from Lake Mendota, Wisconsin, USA - GEODES118 metaG | ecosystem: Environmental > Aquatic > Freshwater > Lake | place: USA: Lake Mendota...
TCGGCTCATCCCAGCGGTTGGTTGTCCCGCATGCCCCGGTAGATGCCGCGGCGCACGATCCACGGCATCAGCACTTGCCGGACAGGCCAGGCCGGAATCCGGAAGGGACGGCCGTTGGGTGCGAAGACCTCCACGCCGTCGGACTGGATACCGATCACCGATCCCCACCGGCGGCGCGGCGGCCGGTAGGACCGCAGCGGACGTCCTGCTCGTTCGGCGAGGATGTTGTGCGCCAGGACCGCGTCGGCACGATTGCGAGCCGACGACCGCAACGGGTCGGTGGCCGCGACGTCACCGATGGCGAACACACCCCGCTGTCCGGGGACGCGTAATTCCGTTGTGACGCTGACGAATCCGTCGGAATCGAGCAGTTCCGGCGGCAGCCAGGCGGTGTTGGGCCGCACCCTTCCCAGCGCCCACAACACCGCGTCGGCGGCTGCCGGCGGCTGGCCGGTGGTCCACTGCACCTCCCCTTCGGTGATGGCATCGCAGCCGAAACCGTCCGGGATGGCGGCCCGGTGTCCGGGGTGGATACCCACCCCGAGTCGCACCAGTCGCCGCTTCAGATGGTCCCAGACCCGCGGGTGGTGCTCGCGCAGCGCGCGGTCGTGGGGGAAGTACAGGTCCACGGCGGTGGCCGGCCACCGGGCGGCGATATTGGCCGCGGCGCTGACGGCCGCCGCCCCGCCGCCGATCACCATCACCGATGCGGCGGCGGCCAGACGGTCATGGGCCGCGACGATCTCCGCGCGCACCTCATCGGGGCTCTGCAGCCCCGGCCGGCGCCAGAAGCCGTTCATCACCCCGGTCGAAATGACAAGCGCATCATAGGTTTCGGTGATTTCGGTGCCGTCGGGCTGTCGGGCGTGCACGGTTCGACCGGCCAGGTCGACTCCGGTCAGCTCGGCGTGCAGCGTCCGGACGGTGTCCAGCGCACGGTACCGGTCGAACGGCACCAGATAGTCGCTCGCCCAGTCAGCCGGGCGGGTCAGCCGCACGCCGAGTTCCTGGCCGCTGACCAGTGCGGGCTTGGCCGAGATGCCGACCACGTCGGCCGAGCGCGCCAGCCGGATCGCGGTCAGTAACCCGCTGTCGCCGAGGCCGGCCACCACCACCCGAGGGCGGCTCACATGCCGGTCCTGCGGGGCGGACGCGGCACCAGGCGCGGCACCCGGGCGATCACGTCCTGGTACTGCGGGCGCCGTTCCAGGCTGCGCTTCTCCATCATCGGGATGCTGGCACCGAGGAACATGGCGACCATCACCACCACACCGATCAGCAGCCACCAGGCGTCGCGGGGGGAGGCGGCGATGCCGAACAGCGCCACCGAGAGCCAGAATCCGATCTCCCCGAGGTAGTTCGGGTGGCGCGACCACCCCCACAGCCCCTGATCCATCACGCCACCGGGCCCGCCGGCGGCGACAAACCGGCGCATCTGCGTATCGGCCACCAGTTCCAATGTCACCGCGGCGATGCCCACCGCGAAGGCCAGCAACGTCAGCCACACCAGGCCGTCGCCGGGACGGGTCAGGGCGATGTAGGCCGGCACCATGCCGACGAACACCTGCAGGGTCGGGAACAGGTGGATGCCGAACAGGTCGGTCAGGAACGCAAAGCGCCCCGCGCCGTCCCGCAGGATCGGGTAGCGCCAGTCCTCGTGGTGCAGACCGGCGAAGCCCAATGCCCAGTTCGAAGTCAACCGGACGGCCCAGTAGCCCACCACCACGGCCATCAACCAGGCGCGCAGCGCACCCGTCCCGGACAGGCCGATCGGGCCTTGCCACCACCAGTAGGCCAGCAGCAGCGGAGGGATCACACTCCAGTAGGCGTCGTAGAAACTTGAGTTCCGGTAGGCCCGGCTGAAAGCGAAAATAACCAGGGTCGCCAGCACATCGGCGATCAGGGTGTCCAGCCACAGCCGGCCGGTGCTCGGCGCCCACAGCAGCCAGGCGGCGGCGACGGCGACCGCGACGACGTAGGCCAGCGCAACCAAGGCCAGTGCACGGCCCTTGCTCATCGCGGCCTCCTCACCCACCCGCAAATGTTAGACCACGCCACTTCCCGAAGCCGATCGCTGATCTGTCCGGGATCTAAACGCGCCTGCTTCAACCGAACGGGCCGTGCCGGAGATAGAGCAGCAGGACGGCGGCCAGGCCCACCACTACCGCGGCGCCGATCACTATCAGCATGCGGCGCTCCATGGTTGTGGCAGCCGGCTCGCCCCTGGACCGCGTGACCCAGACACCCGCGATCGTGACGGCGAGAATGGCCGTCACCGCCGCGTAGGCAAGCAGATAAAACACGTCGACCATCATCAGGTAGCCCGCTTCGGGCAGCGTCGTGGACACCCCCCAATGCATGGCGACCAGTGCCAGCAGGGCGGTGATCGCAAGGCCGATCTTCGCGTCCGCGTGAACCACCGGAATCACCAGGGCGAGTCCCGCGGCGATCAGCACGATGCCGATCGGGAGCAGAGTTTTAACGATGCCGGAGACCGCCGGGGAGGACAACGGGATGTACACCGTGATCCGCGGGTAGGTCCGGTCCGCTGTGCTGCTCTGGACCTCACCGAAGGAAGACTGGTAGGTGAATTCGGTGAACTCGATCCGGGGTTCGCCGATCTCATACCCGGCCAGGGTGACTTCGGAATCGAGTTTGACGGGCTCGGTATCGGGTCGGTAGACGACGCGTTGGGTGGTGTCGACCCCGTCCTCGATGATGATCCGCAGGGTCTGCCGCTCGAAGGGGTAATTGGACAGCGACAGCGGTGCGTTGAACGAACCCTGGTAGCGGCAAAGCCAGAGCAGACTTCCGTCGGACTGCCGCTGCGGTTGGTCGTAGACCGGAGTCACCACCAGTCCCCAGGCCATGTACGGGTTCATGACCTCGACCCCGGCCGTCGGGTCCAGATCCGGGTTGCGCCAGCGCAGCCACAGATAGAAGTCGGCGTCGAAGCTGTTGGTCGTCTGGTTGACCGCCTGGATGTTCGAGAGGTACACCCCGGCCAGCACCTCATCCGGGGCGCCCTCACCGGCGGACATCTTCGCGACTGCGGGTAGCACAGCCTGCTCGGCGGCGGCCGGCCCACCGGTGGACTCGGTGGGACCGGCTGTCCGCGCCCCGGCCAAAGCCAGCAGCCCGGCGACCGCCACGGCGATCGCCAAGAACGCCGTCACCACCCGCGCGCCTGCCCTCCCCGTCAGCATCGCGTCGACCTCAGGGGTTGACCGGACAGGTGAATACCGGCTCTGGGGGCGGCGTGCCCTCGAGTAGGAAGGCAGCGAGCATCTCATCGGCGCAGGTGTTTTGCGAACTGGCGAGGTGACCCGGCCCGGGTGCGATCACCAGCGATGAGCCGCTGATCTGACGGTGCAGCGACTGCGCCCATTCCAGCGGGGTGGCCGGGTCTCCGGTGGTGTTGAGAATCAGCACCGGCCCGGCACCCTCGGGATTTACCGGACCGGGTCGACGAACCGGGCCGACGGGCCAGGACTCGCACGGCGCCAACGACCACGCGCGGTTGCCACCGCTGATGGGGCTCTCCTGTGCCCATGTCGGTGCCAACCGGGCAGGGGCCTGCGGGTCGCGCTCGGTGGCGAAGTCGGTGCAGACCACGGCCAGGTACTCCGAATCCGCCGGGTTCACCATGAGATCCGGGGAGTAGGCGGCCTCCACCACCGCCGGCCAACTGTTCGTCAGCGCATCGCCGAGCACCTCCCGCAGCGCCGGCCAGCCAGACCGCGGCATGTACTGCGACGACTCGACCAGTGCCAGGATCCGCGACCCCGACAGCTCGCGACCGTCGGTAGCGCGGTAGGGCGTCGTATCGAGGCGTCCGATGATGTCGACGATGGTCTGCATCGCCTTCGGCGGGGGGCCGGGCAACGGGCAGTCGGTGCGGCGCAGACAGTCCTCGACGAAGGCCAACACACTGGCCTGCATCCCCTTGGCCTGATCGTGCCGGATCGCGCGATAGTCCAGTTGCGGCGCCATCACCGAATCCAGCACGACACGGCCGGTCCGTTCGGGGAACGTCTGGGTGTACAGCGCGCCGACGAAGGTCCCGTAGGAGTAGCCGAGATAGCTGGTCTTGTCGAATCCCATGGCCGCACGGATCGCATCCATATCGCGAACCACGTTTCCAGTGCCGAGATGACCCAGCGCGGAACCCAACTCGCGTTGACATGACGCTCCGATGCCGGCGGCGAGTTCCTGCCTCCGACGGCCGTCGGCCTCCGAACGCGGCACACTCGGCTGGTCGAAAATCGCGGCCTTCTGTTGGTCGTCGAGACAGGAGGCGGTCGGTGTGGAGCCCCCCATGCCCCGCGGATCGAACGAGACCACCGTGTAGACATCCGTGAATTTCGCGTAGTAGTCCCGGCCGGAACGCAGGTCGCCTACGCCGCTGATACCCGGACCGCCCGGATTCATCATCAGCAGTTGCGGCTTGTCCGCTTTCGACGGGATCCGGCTCACCGGGATGGTGAACGTCTCCCCATCGGGCTCGGTGTAGTCCTGGGGAACGCGGATGGTCGCACACTCAAGACCATCGGCCGTCGGATCACCCGGCGGGCACGGCTCCCACGCGCTGAGTTGCGGGGCAGGGGCGGATGATCCGGCCGGCTGCTCGCCCGGCGGCGGCGCCGAACACCCGGCGAGGACTGCAGCGGAGATCAGCGCGCAGCAGACTGGCCAGGCCGATACACCGAACATGTCATATCTCTAGCACGCAGGCCGACCGACGGGGCCCAGTCCGCCCACTGCACCGACGTTCTATCGTTGCTCCATGAGCACTGTTGCTGATGGCGACCGGGTGGCCGAACTGGCCCAGAAGGTCGTTGCCGAGCACGACCCCAAACAGGTTCCGGTGGCCGAATTCCTCGGCGCTTGTTACGACGCCGGGTTGTCGTGGGTGCACTTCCCCGAAGGCCTCGGCGGGCTGGGCGCCTCCCGCGGGCTGCAGGCCGTCGCCGACACCATCCTGCAGGGCGCCGGCGGCCCGGTGCCGCTGGGCCTGAACCCGATGGGCTACGGCATGGCCGCCCCGACTGTCCGCGAACACGCACACAGCGACGACATCAAGAAGTTCTTTCTGCGTCCGCTGGCCACCACCGAGGACATCTGGTGCCAGCTGTTCTCCGAGCCGGGCGCCGGATCCGATCTAGCCGGCCTGGCCACCTCCGCGGTACGGGACGGCTCGGGTGACGGGGACTGGATCATCAACGGCCAGAAGGTCTGGACCAGCCTGGCACACAAGGCCCGCTGGGGCCTGCTGCTGGCCCGCACCGACCCGGACGCCCCCAAACACAAGGGGCTGACGTACTTCGTCCTGGACATGCACGCGCCCGGCGTCGAGACCCGGCCGCTACGCCAGATGACCGGTCAGGCCGAGTTCAACGAGGTTTACATCACCGACGCGCGCATTCCCGACATCCACCGTCTCGGTGGGGTCGGGGACGGCTGGCGGGTGGCGATGACAACGCTGATGAACGAGCGCAGCGCGCTGGGCGCCAGCGGCAGCCGCCGCGGTGGTGGCGCCATCTCCGATGCGGTGCAACTCTGGGCGTCGCGGCCCGATCGGCACACCCCGGTACTGCGCGATCGTCTCACCGGGTTGTGGCTTCGCGCCGAAGCCCAACGGCTGACCTCGGAGCGGTCCCGGGCGGCGGCCACCACCACCGGCGGCCCCGGACCCGAAGGCTCGATCGGCAAGATGGTGGGCGCGGAGCTCAACCAGAAGATCTACGAGTTCTGCATGGATCTGCTTGGGCCGGAAGGACTTCTGTACCACAGCTACTCCATGTACGGCCAGAACGCGGGTACTGGCGACTGGCGCGGGCCGGTCCAGCAGCGCTACCTGCGCAGCCGGGCCAACACCATCGAGGGCGGCACCTCGGAGGTCATGCGCAACATCCTCGGCGAGCGGGTGCTGGGATTGCCCGGCGATCTGAGGGCCGATGCCGGCATGCCGTGGAAGGAGGTGCCGCGTGGCTGAGGAGCTTGCGGATCAGCCCATCGGCGTGGCTGAGTTCGCCTTCTCCGCCGAGCAGCAGCAGTTGCGGACCGCGGTGCGCAAGTTCTGCGCCGACAACAATGCCGAGGCGACGGTGCGCCGCCTGATGGAGTCGCCGGTTCGTTTCGACCGGGCGGTCTGGCGCCGGCTCGGGTCGGAGTTGGGTGTGCTGGGTATGTCGGTGCCCGAAGCCGACGGCGGGGTGGGCGGTTCACTGGTCGATCAGGCCGTGGCCGTTGAGGAGTTCGGGGCGGCACTGGCCTGCGGACCGCTGTTCGGCACGGTGTATCTGGCCATCCCGGCTCTCGTGGCCGCACCGGCCGGACCCGCGCGCGACGAACTGCTCGCCGCCCTTGTCGAGGGCGATCGCACCGCTGCCTTCGCCGTCCCGGACTCGGCCGGGGTTTTCCTCCCCGAGTCGCTCACCGTCACCGCCGGCGGATCCGGTGCGGATGTCACGCTGACCGGAACGGTGAATCAGGTGGTGGACGGTGACGCCGCCGATGCAATCCTGTTCGCCGCCAACGGTTCCGAAGGCCTGGGCCTGTACCTGGTGGACCCGGCCGCGTCGGGTGTGCAGCGCACCCCGTTGGTTACCCTGGACCTGACCCGCCCGCAGGCCACGGTGGTCCTCGATAGCGCGCCGGCGCGGCGGATCGCCGGAGGCGAGGACGCCGACCGGGTGATCAACCACGCTCTGCAGGTCGGCGCCGCACTGCTTGCCGTCGAGCAGGTCGGCGCCGCGCAGCATCTGCTGGACCTGTCGGTGGAGTACGCCAAGTCGCGGCTGCAGTTCGGCCGCCAGATCGGCTCGTTCCAGGCCATCAAGCACAAACTGGCCGACATGCTCGTCGACCTTGAACACGCCCGTTCGACGGCCTATCACGCGGTGTGGGCGCTGACCTACGGCACCGATGACCCCGCCTTGGCGGCCAGCATCGCGCAGGCGACCTGCTCGGCGGCGTTCAGTCGTATCGCCGCCGATTCCATTCAGGTGCTCGGCGGTATCGGGTTCACCTGGGAGCACCAGGCTCATCTGTATTTCAAGCGGGCCGCCACCGACGCCGCCCTGTTGGGCAGCGCCGAGCAGCACCGGTCCCGGGTGGCCGATCTGGTGCTGGACAACGCGGTCGGGCACAGCGGGGCCGTACCCGTCGCCACCGGTCGCCCCTGAACGACCACCGCGGGGAGCCTTTGAGCAACTACCGTTTTCAACAACGACCGGTCTAACCAACGATGGAGGAGCAATGGCGGAGAGTGTGTCGGAGTCGATCAAGATCAACGCCAGCCCGGAAGAGGTGATGGCGGTCATCGCCGACCTGGCCGAGTACCCGAACTGGAGCGACGGGTTCACCAGCGTGGAGATCATCACCACCCACGGCGACGGCGCCGCCAAGGATGCCGCCTTCAGCATCAGCACCCCGGTCGGCAAAGACGTCTACGAGATTTCCTATGTCTGGACGGGCAGCGAGTCGGTGAGTTGGAAGCTCAACGCCGACGAAGCCGGCAAGCCCAAGTCGAGCATGATGAAGAAGCTCATCGGGTCCTACACGTTGCGGCCCGACGGTGACGGCACCAAGGTGACCTACGAACTCGAAATCGACCCGAAGATCCCGATGATGGGGTTCATGAAGAGAAAAGCCGCGGCGACGATCGCCGACCAGGCCCTCAACGGACTGAAGAAGCGCGTCGAAAGCTGACCGCCAGGGCGAACAGTCCTACCCCAGCACCGCGTCGATGGCGCGATAGATGCGCTGTTCGCTGACCGGCCGGGGGGTTCCCAGCTGCTGGGCCCACAGGCTGACCCGGAACTCCTGGATCATGCGCGCCACGTCGACAACCTCCGGTGATGCCGCCCGTGCTGGTGAAATCGCCTGCAGGAGTTCGGTATAGGCGCCCTGGACGGCGGATACCCGCACCATGCGCTCCCGGTCGGCGGCGGGGGCGTGCGGGAGCCGCTCCAGCCGGCGGACCACGGCGGTGAGGTAGCGGGTCAGATCCGCCAGATTCCCGGCGCCGGTGGCGGCGACGAAGCCGCTGCCGAGCAGTGTCGCCAGTTGGTCGCGGATGTCGTTGACCGCCTCCGCCTGGGCCGGGGTCGCCGGATCCGGCAGCAGCCGGTGGACCTCCTGCAGTGCGGTCAGAGACTTCTCGACGCGGCGCAGAACCTCAGCGGCGGTGGGGCCCAATTCCTCCCGCACCCGCTGGCGGGCCGCATCGAACGCGCCACGGTTCCACACCCGTTCCGGGACGAGGACGTCGACGGCGGCGTCGGCGCAGTCCTCCAGAAGCGCCGACAGCGAGCCGTCCGGGTTGCCACCCAACAGCAGCCGGGTGCGCGGATCGAGGCTTTTCTCAAGGCTTTTCACGGGCGACGACACCGACAGCCGCAACAGCCGACGCAGACCCGATCCGGCCGCGGCGTCCCGTTCCTCCTCGGTGGCGAACACCCGCAGGTCGACCGCCGCGCCGGCCGCGACCAGACCCGGGTATCCGCGCACCCCGCCGCGCGCGACGCTGCGCGGCAATTCGTCCAGATCCTCGGGCCACCCGCGTAGACCTGTGCGCTCCACGCCATCGGCCACCGCCTCAACCACCGCGCGCCGGGTCTGGCCGGCCAGTTGCTGTTGCAGCGTTGCCAGGTCCTTGCCGCGGGCCAGTTCGGCACCGCCGGGCCCCTGGACCGCGAAGGTGACCCTCAGGTGGGCTGGGAGCTTGTCAAGATCGAATGCGCTCAGCGGCACCAGGATCCCGCTGCGCCGGTGCAGTTCCCGCTGCACGGTCTCCAGCAGCGACTCTGAGCCGGGTTCGAGGTCGGCCAGCAGGGCCCGGGCGGTGTCGGGCGCCGGAACGAAATTACGCCGCAGATCCTTGGGCAGCGACCGGATCAGGGCGGTGAGCAGTTCCTCGCGCAACGCCGGCACCTGCCACCCGAACTCTGCTCCGCCGAGGCGGGCGAGCACGCCAACCGGAACGTGAACGGTCACCCCGTCGTCGTCGGCGCCGGGTTCGAACCGGTAGCTCAGCGGCAGGTTCACCTCACCGGCCTGCCACTGGTCGGGAAGTCCGGTGCCGTCCCCGCCGTCAGGGGTTCGCAGCAGATCCGGGCGGGTCATGGTCAGCAGATCCGGAGTCCGGTGCCGCTGTTTGCGCCACCATCCGTCGAAGTGCCTGGCGGACACCACGTCAGCGGGGATGCGGGCTTGGTAGAACTCATAGATCTCGTCGTCACCGACCAGCAGGTCACGGCGGCGGGCGCGGTCCTCCAACTCGGCGAGTTCGGCACGCAGTCCGGTGTTGTCGGCGAAGAAGTGGTGTCTGGTCTGCCAATCGCCGTCGACGAGCGCGTGCCGGATGAACAACTCGCGCGCTGCCACCGGGTCCACTGCCGCATAACCCACCCGGCGGCGGGCGGCCAGCACCAGGCCGAACAGGGTGACCCGCTCGAAGGCCATCACCGCGCCGCGCTGGGCGTCCCAGTGCGGTTCGCTGTAATTGCGCGCCACCAGGTGACCGGCGACGCGTTCGACGATCTCCGGTTCGATGCGCGCCCCGGTCCGGCCGTACAGGCGGCTGGTCTCCACCAGGTCGGCCACCACGATCCAGCGCGGCGGCCGCTTGGTGAGCACCGATCCCGGTGCCAGCACGAACCTGGCGTTGCGTGCCCCCAGGTACTCCCGGGTGTCGCCCTCGCGGAGTCCGACGTGGGTCAGCAGCCCGGCGACCAGTGCGGCATGCACCCGAGCCGGGTCGGCCGGCTCGACGGAATCCGGGCCGGCCCGAAGTCCGATCCTGGCGGCGATACCGCGCAGCTGACCGGTGAGATCCTGCCATTCCCGTATCCGCAGGTAGTGCAGGAATTCCTGCCGGCACATCCGCCGGAATGCGCTGCCGGACAGCTCTTTACGTTGACCCCGCAGGTACCCCCACAGGTTCAGGTAGGACATGAAGTCGGAGGTCTCGTCGGCGAACCGGGCGTGCTTCTGGCGGGCCGCCTCCTCCCGGTCGGCGGGCCGCTCCCGAGGGTCGGGGATGGACAGCGCGGCGGCCAGCACCAGCACCTCCGGCAGGCAGCCCTCGGTGTCGGCCTGCAGGATCATCCGCGCCAGCCTGGGATCCACCGGCAACTGGGCCAACTGCCGGCCGATGTCGGTGATGTGACCGGCGGCGTCGAACGCGCCGAGTTCCTGCAGCACTTGGATTCCGTCGTTGATGCTGCGCCGCTCCGGCGGGTCCAGGAAGGGAAAGTCGGCGATGTCGCCGAGGTGCAGGGCGGCCATCTGCAGGATCACAGACGCCAGATTGGTCCGGAGGATCTCCGGATCGGTGTAGCGGGGTCTGCCCAGGAAATCCTGTTCGGAGTAGAGCCTGATGCAGACCCCCGGTGCGGTACGCCCCGACCGCCCGGCCCGCTGCGCGGCGGAGGCCTGCGAAATGGGCTCGATCGGAAGCCGTTGCACCTTGGTTCGACGGCTGTACCGCGAGATCCGCGCCGCGCCGGGGTCGATGACGTAGCGGACGCCCGGCACTGTCAGCGACGTCTCGGCGACGTTGGTGGCCAGCACCACCCGCCGGGTCAACCTGCTGGTGTTCGGGACGAAGACCCGGTGCTGCTCGGCGGTCGGCAGCCGGGCGTACAGCGGCAGCACCTCGACGTCACGCTGTCGGCTCCGGAAGGCCGCACTGATCGCTTCGGCGGTGTCGCGGATCTCCCGCTCACCGGAGAGGAACACCAGCACATCCCCTGGCGGCTCCGCCGCAAGTTCCTGCAGCGCATCGATGATCGCCTCGGTCTGATCACGCGGCTCAACCCGAACCACCTCATGGTCGGGGTCGTCAGGGTCGTCGGAGTCATCGGTTATCGGGGGTAGTTCCAAAGGGCGATAACGGATCTCAACCGGATAGGTCCGCCCCGACACCTCGACGATCGGAGCGGGACCGTCGGCTGCGGCGAAGTGCGCGGCGAATCGCTGTGGCTCAATGGTGGCGGAGGTGATGATGACCTTCAGGTCCGGCCGGCGCGGCAACAGCTGGTGCAGATAGCCCAGCAGGAAGTCGATGTTGAGACTGCGTTCGTGGGCCTCGTCGATGATGAGTGTGTCGTAGCGCAGCAGCCGGCGGTCGCGCTGAATCTCAGCGAGCAGGATGCCGTCAGTCATGAGTTTCACCAGGGTGCGGTCGCTGACCTGGTCGGTGAATCGGACGCTGTATCCGATGGCCTCCCCGAGTTGACTGCCGAGTTCGGCGGCGATGCGCTCGGCGACGGTTCGCGCGGCCAGCCGCCGGGGCTGGGTATGCCCGATGGTGCCGCGCACCCCGCGGCCCATCTCCAGGCAGATCTTCGGCAACTGGGTGGTCTTGCCCGAGCCGGTCTCCCCGGCCACGATGACCACCTGATGGGCGGCGATCGCGTCGGCCAGTTCACCGCGCATCGCGCTGACCGGAAGGTCGGGATAGCTGATCGCCGGCACGGCCGCCTCGCGGGCGGCCACCACGGCCTGTGCGACGTCGATCTGGCGGTTCAGCGCCGCCATCTTCTCGGCGTCGACCGGGCTGTGCAGCGACTTCAGCTTGCGGCCCAGCCGGGCGGCGTCGCGCAGGGTCAGTCCGTCCAGCCGTGCACGCACCGCGCGCACGTCATCACCGGAGGCCTGGGACACTGGACTGAGGATAGTTGCGATCCGAATGCGGGCAGCTGACGGAAGGTGCGGACATGTCGACTGCGTTGATCATCGGCGCTGTGCTGCTGGTGGGTATGGGGCTGGTTGCCAGTCAGTTGTTCCGGCTTAAAGATTGGCTGAAGCGCCAGCCGCCGCCGGACCCGGACGGGGAGTCCATCCCTGGGCCCGACGAGCCGTCGCCCCCCAACCAGCTAGGGACGCCGTAGGTTTGAAGCCGCCGGTGTCAACGCGGCGGGTCGCCCCGCCAACTGAAGCTGTTGACGTACTTGCCCATGTCCTGGGCGATCTGAAGGTTCGCCGGTGAGGGCGGACCGGGGCCGACGCTCGGGGTGAACTGCCGGAACGGGCCCGCGGCGGCGGCCACCAGGGCCAGGTCGTTCTTGACCGCCACGATGACGATGACCCGCAACAAGTCGGACTGATTCGAGGCGGCAAGCGGTTGGAAGTTGGCCACCGCGCCGTAGCCGGGGTGGTAGCCGACTGTTGCGTTGGGCAGTTCGTAGACGATCACTGCCTCCGGAAATCCGTCCTGCATCAACGACGTGGCGATCTGTTCGGCGTTGCGGCCTTCGGCGGGTTGGCTGAACAACCGCAGGGTTCCGCCATCGCCGACGGTCAGGGTGGCCGTCACCCCATTGGCTTCCAGACTCACGTCATAGGCCGCGCTCGGTGCCGGATAGGAGACCGAGAACGCCGAGTCGGCTGAGGTGAACCGCGGATTGGTCGCCACCGGCAACCCGGTTGGGGGTCTGCCGCAATCGGGCGGGCAGATGTAGCGGCTGGGCACGTCGGACACCTGGCCGTCCACGATGGACAGCACCATCAGTCCGGTCGCCAGAACCAGCGCCCACACGCCCAGTGTCAGGAAGTAGCGCGGCCCGCGGCCGGGGTCTGCGGTGTAGCGGCCCGGCGGCACGGCGTAACCCTCGAAGGAGTTCTCGGCGGCGTCTTCGTCGGAACCGCTTTGCGGCACAGGAGATTCCGTGCTGTTCATCGCCCCGCCGTGCGGACCAGGAGGATGTTCTTCACCAGGTTCTCGACGTTGGGACTGCCCAGGCCGGTCACCATGTCGTAGCCGACGCCGCTCGGGCTGATCGCGTTGCCGCCGAGTTCGATGTCGCGGAAACCGGGGACCGCCGCACCCTTGGCCACCTGGTAGAGCAACGGGTTGAGGTCGCCCAGCTGGGCCAGGCCCTGCTGGCGCAGCAGCTGGTTGATGATGGCGGCCAGACCGGCCCACACCGGGGCGGCTTGCGAAGTGCCCCCGCCGGTGACCACCTCGCCGCCGAACACGAACTTCACCCCGGTGAACGGGTCGGCGACCGCGGCGATGTCGGGCACCAGGCGGCGGTCCGGCAGGCCGGCGGACGCGCCGACGCTCTGCCAACTCGGCCGCCCGAACAACTGCGACGCGCCGCCGGCTGTTCCCTGGGTCAGCGGCACGTCGTACCAGGCCTGTTCGGCCTGCCACCGGCCGTCGGCGTCGGTGGACAAAGTGGTCCCACCGACCGACGTCATCTCCGGCAGCGAGGACACCGCATCCACGCCGACGTCGTCGGGGCTGGGTGGGTCCGACCAGCGTTTGCCGCCGCGGCATTCCAGGCCGGCCAGGTCGCCGCTGGCGTTGAACGCCGTCGTTCCGCGTTTGTGGGCGGCCGACAGCGCTGAGCGGACCGGGGCCAGATCGGCGGCCGTCATCAACCGGTCGCAGCCCCATCCGATGGAGAAGCTCCAGACCGCCCCGGGGAACTGCCGGTCCACCGACTCCATCAGCTTGCCCAGCTTCTCGTAGGTGGCCCCGCCCTCCACGGTCGGACGTGCGTTGACCATGACCAGCCTGGCGTCCGGTGCGACGGCGTGGATCATCTGCAGATCCATGGTGGATTCCCCGGTGCGGTGGTCGGGCATCCCGCCGATCACCTCGGGAACGAACCTCGGCAGGCCGAACCAATCGGCGAAGCTGTCCAGATCCTGTTGGGCGAACCCGTCGAAGCTGAACACCACGACGGTGGAACCCTTGCCGGTCAGCCCCAGATCGGTCAGTGGCGTCACGTTGTAGGCGTTCCACAGCTGAGTGGGCAGCAAACCGCCGTTGGGAACATCGCGGGGCAGCGTGGGCGGCAGGCCTTCCCGGTAGGGGGTGACGCTGATGATCCGGCCCAGGCCGGCCACCTCGGCGCGGGTGGCTGCGGGGACGCCGGGCTGCTGCGGGGAGGCGTGGAACACCTCGCCGGTCGCGCTCCGATAGTCGTGCACCGCGACGCCGAACGCCTGCGCCACCGCCTGCGACTGGCCCTCGACGATCGCCCAGGAGTCGCCGTCGCGCCACCGCACCGACAGGCCGTGCTGCTGGGCCCACACGGTCAGGTTCGCCGGCCGTGCCGGCCGGTGCAGCGCCGCGGTGAGCTGGACCTGCTGCGGCCGGGACGGACCGAGATCGGTCGCCTGGGCCAGCAGTCGGGCGTACGGGCCGCCGATGACATCGGGCGATCCAGTGACGCTCGTGTGGTCGGCGGACCACGGCACCAACCCGACGGCGGCTGCGAGCACCCCGGCCGCAATCAGCGCGGTCAGCGGAAGTGCCCGGCGCCGAATGGTTTTGGCCGGGGTCATTAAACCCGGATGGTGAGCTGACTGTAGATCAGCGGGGCGATCCGCTCCGCCATGTACCGGTGGCCGGCATCGGTGGGGTGCACGCCGTCTGCGCCGATCAGTTCCGGCCGGTCGACGAACCAGCCCTCGGCGATCGGGTCGACGAATTGCGCTGGGCCCGCGGAGGCGACCGCGCGCAGGCTGTCGCGGATCTTCAACACCTCCGGCGGCGGCGTTGCGGTCGGCCAGGCCGGCCCGATGATGAGGAACTTGGCGTCCGGTGCGGTGAACCGGGCGAGTTTGAAGGCGCTCGCGGCAAGGCTTGGGAACTTCTGCGGGTCCACCGGTTGGTCGTTGCGCGACCCGAAGAACACCACCAGCGCGTCACTGCGCTGAACCGCCTGCGCGGTCAGATCCTCGAAGACCCGGCCGCGGTCGCCCGGATGCCCGTACCCGGCGCCGCCCTCCGCGGCCACGTCGGCCTCGACATCAAGTCCGCGCTGCGCCAGCAGCTTCCACGCCAGCGTCGGCCAGGATCGTGCTCCGTTGCCGCCTACATCGGATCCGCTTGTGTAGGAGTCTCCGATCACGGCGATATGGGCGGCCATGACCGAGGGTGCCGCCGATGCGGTTGGAGCCGGGCCGACAGCCGACGTCACGACGACCGCAACCACAGTCGCAGTGGCGGCGCGAAAAACGGCTTGTCTCAAAGTCACAGGCTCCCTAGCAGTTAGGGGCAGCCTAAACCGCGGTGAGCCCGCACGCCGGGAGGGCGCCGGTCGCGCGCGTCGCCTGGACCTCCTACAACACGTCGAGGATGTCGTTCTTCAGCGCCTCGGCCTGGGTACCGAACACCGCCTGCACGCTGTTGCCGACCTCGATCACCCCGGCCGCGCCGAGCGCTTTGAGCCGGGCCTGGTCCACCTTGGACTTGTCGGCGACGTCCATCCGCAGCCGGGTGATGCAGGCGTCGACGTTGACCAGGTTCTCCCGGCCGCCGAAGGCCGCGATCAGTTGCTCGGCCTTGCTCGCCGCCACGGTCGAGACAGCTGAGGCGGCCCCGCCCGCCGCCATCGCGGTGGGGGCGTCGCTGCCCTCGCTGAGGTTGGCCCGCTCCTCGGCTTCGAACTCACCTTCCGGCTCGCGGCCCGGCGTGCGCATATTCCACTTGGTGATGGCGAATCGGAACAGCACGTAATACAGCACGAAGAACACCAGACCCATGACGATGAGCAGGGGGACGTTCTTGGCCGCCGGGGCGGTGCCGTAGAGCAACAGGTCCATCAACCCGGCCGAGAACGAGAAGCCGAGGTGGATGTCGAGGGAGTAGGCGATCGCCAGCGACAGCCCGGTGAGGATCGCGTGGATGACGTAGAGCGGGAACGCCACGAACATGAAGGAGAACTCCAGCGGTTCGGTGACACCGGTCAGGAACGCCGTCAGACCGGCCGCCGAGAGAATGCCGAATGCCAACTTCTTCTGCCGCGCGTTGGCGACGTGGATCATCGCCAGCGCGGCGGCGGGCAGACCGAACATCAGGATCGGGTAGAAGCCCGCAGTCAGATGTCCGCCGGTGGGGTCACCCGCGGTGAACCGCGGCAGTTCGCCCGTGACGACCGTCCCGTCGGGCTTGGTGTAGCTGCCGTAGAGGAACCAGATGTAGGAGTTCAGGATGTGGTGCAGCCCAATGGGAATCAGCATCCGATTGGCGAAGCCATAGGTGAAGGCTCCCAGCGCACCGGCCCCGCCGATGAACTTGCCCAGGCCGGTCAGTCCGGCGTCGAAGAGTGGGTAGAAGTAGCTCATCGCGAACGCGACCACCAGAACGGTCAACGACACGATGATCGGCACAAATCGCCGTCCGCCGAAGAAGCCGAGGTACGGCGGCAACTTGATGGTGTGGTAGCGGTCGAACAGCCAGGCGGTGAGAAGGCCAACGATGATGCCGCCCAAAACGCTGTAGTTGATCTGCGCCTGTTTACCGGCCTTATCCAGGACCCCGTCGAGCACGACCGGCGACATGGACTTGAACACCGCCTGCATCACCAGGTAGCCGACGACCGCCGACAGTGCGGTGGACCCGTCGGCCTTGCGGGCGAACCCGATGGCCACACCGACGGCGAACAGCAAGGCGAGGTTGTCGAACAGTGCGCCACCGGCCGCGCTCATAGCCTGGAAGAAGGGGCCGATCACCGGGGCCTTGATCCGGCCCAGCAGGTCGTCCTGGCCCAGGCGCAGCAGAATGCCCGCCGCCGGCAGCACTGCGATCGGCAGCATGAGGCTCTTGCCGAGCCGCTGCAGTTGCGCGAAGCCGGGGATGTTCAGTCCCGATTTTCGTTGTGCGCCTGAGGCTTTCGTCGCGTCAGTCATCTGGCCCGGCCCTTCCTGAATCTAAGCTCAGCGGAAGCTTAGACCCCCACTGAGCGGCAGAGTCGGTTTTGGCTCCCGGAAGTGGGTTGATCTCTATCCTTGGCACAGCATCCCTGCTAAAAGCAGCCACCCGAGGAGGCTCCGTGAGCCAGACCCACGTCTTTGCGCCCGTGGAGGGCCGCGCCATGGCACTGTCCGCAGTCCCCGATCCGGTCTTCGCCGGAGGCATGGTGGGCTACGGCGCCGCAATAGATCCACCGCACGAGGTGATCTACGCCGTCGCACCGGTGAGCGGCAAGATCCTCAAACTGCTTCCGCACGCCTACGTGATCATGACCGCCGACAACGTCGGGGTGCTCGTGCACCTCGGCCTGGACACCGTGACCCTCAACGGCGAGGGGTTCACCGCTCAGGTCGCTCAGGGCGACACCGTCGAGGCGGGACAGCCGGTGATCATCTACGACGTCCCGGCCATCGTCGCGGCCGGGTTGAGTCCGGTGGTACCGGTGGTGGTGATGGACGAGCGTGAACCGGCGAACGTCGTTGTCGGCGACGACGTCGGTGCCGGTGCCGCCATCGGTTGCTGCGCACCGCTTTTCACCGCCAACAAGTAGGGACGCGGCATGGAAGTCATCATCCTGCGGGACGCCAAGCAGATCGGCGGTGTGGCTGCCGACGCGTTCGAGAAGCTGCTGGCACGCAAGCCGGATGCGGTGTTGGGCCTGGCCACCGGTTCCTCGCCGCTGTCCATCTACGACGAACTCGTCGCCCGGTACGAGGCGGGGCGGATCTCCTTCAAGCAGGCCCGCGGCTTCACCCTCGACGAATACGTGGGCCTGCCGGCCGACCACCCCGAGAACTACCGCAACTTCATCAACCGGGTGTTCGTCTCCCGGGTGGATTTCGCTCCCGGCGCGGTCCAGGGCCCGGACGGCCTGGCCGAGGACATCCCGGCGGCCTGCACAGCCTATGACCAGGCCATCCGGGATGCCGGCGGGGTGGATCTGCAGATCCTCGGTATCGGCACCGACGGCCACATCGGCTTCAACGAGCCCGGGTCGTCGCTGGCCTCGCGCACCCGGATCAAGACCCTGACCCGTCAGACCCGGATGGACAACGCCCGGTTCTTCGACGGCAACCTCGACGCGGTGCCCACTCACTGCGTCACCCAGGGCTTGGGCACCATCTCCGAAGCCCGCCACGTCGTTCTGGTCGCCACCGGCCAGTCCAAGGCCGAAGCGGTCCATCACCTGGCTGAGGGCGCGGTCAGCGCGATGTGGCCGGCCAGCATCCTGCAGCACCACCCGCACGCGACGGTCTTTCTCGATGACGCGGCCGCCCGGCGACTTCAACTTGCCGACTACTACCGGGAGACCTACGAGTCCAAACCGGACTGGCAGGGCATCTAGGTGCTGCTCAGGGCGGACACGGTGGCTACCGGCGCCGAGTTGCTGCGGCCCGGGTGGGTGCAGGTGTCCGACGGCGTCATCACCGGGGTCGGCGGCGGGGAGCCCGCCCACCCGCCGGATCAGGATCTGGGCACGGCGACGGTGGTGCCCGGTTTCGTCGATACCCACACCCACGGCGGCGGCGGCGCCAGCTTCGGCTCAACGTCGCACCCCCTTGCGACAATGCCGGCGGCCGCGCAGACCGAGACCGCGGTGGCCCTGCACAGACGGCACGGGACCACCACCCTGGTGGCGTCCCTGGTCACCGAGGCGCCGGATGATCTGCTGCGTCAGGTCAGTGCGCTCGCCGAGCAGGTGCGCGATGGGCTGATCGCCGGGATCCACCTGGAGGGTCCGTGGTTGTCGGCGCAACGATGCGGCGCCCATGACCCGGCTCTATTGCGGGATCCCGACCCCGCCGAACTGCAGTCGGTTTTCCGGACCGGCGGCGGAACGATCCGGATGGTGACGCTGGCCCCCGAACGCGCCGGCGGCCTGGCGGCAATCCGTACCGTCGTCGACGCCGGAGCGGTGGCTGCGGTGGGGCATACCGAAGCCACCTACGCCCAGACAAGGGCGGCCATCGAAGCGGGAGCCAGCGTGGGCACCCACCTGTTCAACGCCATGCGTCCGATCCACCACCGCGAACCGGGACCGGTGATCGCACTGCTGGAGGATCCACGGGTCACCGTCGAGGTGATCGCCGACGGCGTGCACGTCGACGGTGCCCTCTACCGGCATGTCACAACAAGCGCCGGGCCGGACCGGGTGTCGCTGGTCACCGACGCGATGGCGGCGGCCGGAATGGCCGACGGGGCCTACCGGATCGGCCCTCTGGACGTCGAGGTCAGCGACGGGGTTGCGCACCTGGTCGGCACCGACACCATCGCGGGCAGCACCGCGACCATGGACCGGCTGTTCGCCTTCGCGGTGAACCGCCTACTCGAAGGCGGTGTGCCCCGCGACGACGCGCTGCTGCTGGCGGTGCGCCAGTCCTCGGTCAATCCGGCTCGCGCGCTGGGCCTTCCGAGCCCGCTGCTGCGCACCGGAGCGGTCGCTGACCTGGTGGTACTCGATGAGGACCTGGCCGTGTCAGGGGTGCTGCACCGCGGCGAGTGGGTGCCCCGGTAGGCCGCAGAAGGACGCACCGATCAAGGTCGGGCTGTAATCGTCTGGCAGGCAGGGGGTTACGCGACACCGTCGGCGTCTTGCGGGAGCAGCCGTTCAGGGTGGTGGTAGGCGTTGATGCCGCCGTGTAACGGTAGATGGGGCGGGGGTAGCCATTGGGTGCAGCCGTCTTTGAGCTTGCGGGTTCGCCATCCGCCGGGCTTGACCATGCGGTGGTGGGCCTTGCAGGCGAAGGTGAGTTGGTCGATGTTGGTCAGTCCGCCGTCTGCCCACTCATCGACGTGGTGGACCTCGCAGAGATAGCCGGGCATATCGCAGCCCGGTGCGGTGCAGCCACGGTCCCTGCTATACAACACAATTCGCTGATCCGCTGAGGCGATCCGCTTCGACCGGCCCAGATACAGCGCACGCTCGGTGTGCTTGTCGAAGACCGCTAGATAATGCCAGGCATGGCCGGCCATCCGGATCACGTCGCGCATGGGGAGCAGGGCGCCGCCGGCAGTGGCGGCCACACCAGCGCCGGTGTGTAGTTGCTCGAGGGTGGCTGAAACGATCACAGTGACGGGCAACCCGTTGTGCTGGCCCAGTTTCGGATCACCAAGTTGACCGCGGAGTAAGGCAACCAGCGCGTCGTGGTGACGCTGGGCGTGGCTGCGGGCGTCACGGTCGATCACTTCCTGGCTGGGTTCGTCTGTCACGGTAGGGGTTTGGTCGTCGGGGTTGCACATTCCGGGCGCGGCGAATTTGGCTGCCCAAGCCTCGATCATCGCGCGCAGCTCGGGCGTGGCGATGAGCCGTCCGACGCTCATACCATCCGGACCCTGACCGCCGCACCAGGCGAAACCCCGCTTACGAGCCCGGTCGCTATCGGAAAAGGTGCCGTCGGGGTTGAGCCGCAACGCTAACTGGGCGGCCACTTTCTCCAACTGGTCGGGCCGCAGCACAGCGGCCTGCTCGGCCAGGAACACCTCGGCTCTGTCGACCTCGGCGTGGGCGAGATGACCCGGCAGCTCACGGAAGAACTTCTGAATGGTTCGCAGATGCTGCCCGTCGAGTGCCCCGGAGTGCCAAGCCTTTGCGGTGGCCGGCAACTCCGGCGGCAACTGCTGACCGGTCAGAGCGGTGCGGGGGGCCAACTGAGCGCCACTCACAAGCCGGCGTTTGGCCTCGCCGGGGCTGACCCGTAGGACGTCGGCGACGATCTGGTGGCTTCGGCCACCCAGTGCCTGTTCATCGCGCCGGTCCACGGCGGCTGCTCCGTCGTAGGCACACGCCGTAGCCTGCCGGCGTGCGGTCTCCAGCCGATCCAGGTTTTCCAGCAGTTCAGTGACCGGAAGGGCGTCCCAATCCAGCGCACCGATGGCGTGCACGGCTGCTTCCAGCTGTGCAAACACATCGGTGATCGAACGCATGATCGATAAACTACGCCGCAGCTCCGACACCCGCTGACCGACCCGACACCCGCCCTGTGGATGAAACCGCGACTGTGGATAGACCCCGGCTGTGGATCAGTCTCGGGCACCTAACGATTGGGTGTTGGCTCGGCATCAGCGCTCGCGCGCGCAGGACCCGTTGTGGTCTGGTGGATGAAATGAGCACCTCGCCGCTTGTAACTACGCTGTCCAATTCCACGCTGAGAAAATCCACGTTGCGTAAGTCCGGCCTCGCAGCAGCTGCCGCGTCGGCGCTGATCGCCGTCGGCATGCCACTGGCCTTCGCCGCGCCCACCGCGGCGCCGCCGTCGGACAGCGAGGGCTACGTCAACTCCACGGCGCGGTGCTCCAGCCCTGACACCGCAGTGCTTTTCGGCACCACCGGAACCTCGCGGGTGGCCATCTGCAAATCCGCCGACGGCTCCTTTGAGTACCGCGGGGTACGGGTGAGTGACGGCGCCAAGCTGATCGCTCCGGCCAGGCAGACGTCGACGAGCACCTTCGTGGTCAACAACGACGGGGTGAAGTACACCATCACCCCAACCGCGTTGAGCGTGACCGCCAACGGTGACACGTTCCGGACCGAGACCTGGAGCGACTTCCACGGGCCCGAGGCCCCGGCGTCCTCGTCGTCGACTCCGTCCTCCGGGTCGGCGTCGCCGTCAACGGCCACGTCACCGGCCACGTCACAAGCCACGGCCAAGCCGAGCACCTCGGCGGCCCCGTCGACCTCAGCGCCGGCACCCTCGGCTGCTGCCAGTTCGGCGGTCCCGTCGCCGCCCCTGCCGGCCGAAGTGGGTGGCGGCTCGTCCTCCGTCGAGTGACGGGCCACCCGACCAGCCAGGTCACTCCCCGGTCACTCCCCGGTGCAGTAGTTACCAGCGCCTCGTGATCGCCGGAGCCGTCCACGTGCCGTCGAGGATCGGCTGTTCCGGTCCGTACATGCGCAGATAGGCGCTGAATCCGCCGCCGGGCGGCACCTTCAGCCAATTCGCGCCCGGGTCACCCGGGTCGTGCGAGGCGAAGATGATGTCGATCGAGCCATCCGGGCGGCGAACCAGTTCGTCGGGCCGGCTGGAACTGACGCTGTATCGCTGTTGGGCATTGGGAACCAGTCGGCCGGCGCTGTCGTAGACGGTCACCGACCAGAACGCGCCCACCGGCGGCTCCTCGCCCGGTCCGAAATGCAGTGCGTAGGAACCGGTTCCGACATCGGCGAGTGGAAGCAGGTGGGCGCCCAACAAGCCCGCCGAGTAGACCGCCTCATCGGGGGTGTTCGCCAGTAGACCGGCCTCAGTCACCCCAGCCCGCAGCAGGTAGTTGGTGCCATAGTTGCCGATGGCAGCGTCCGGGGTGGCCCAGCCGCGATTCTGCAGCGCCGCGGCGTACTGGTTGAGGGTGGTCAGCAGTGGCAGCAGCGCGGCGGTGGTGCGAACTGCCAGATCGGCGGCGAACATCGACAGCGCACCCAACTCGGCGTCGGCGACCCGAAGTCCGGGACCCACACCGATTTTCGCCATCGCAGCCAGTTGCGGGCTGTCCACCGCCGGCGGAGGGTTGAACTCCATGGCGGCGCTGATCGCATCGAGGTAGCCGATGCCGGGTTCGGGGATGGGAACAACCGGGCTGACAGCGCCACCGGTGGGATTCAGTGTGTACTGGTTCATCAACTCGATCGCCTGCTGCTGATCGGCGGCGTCCCCGGCCAAGGTGCGGCCCAGCGCCAGCATGCTGCGGTAGGGAACGACGACGGTCTGCGCGCCGGGAATGTCGGCGGTGGGTCCGCCGGCCCAGGTGATCGCATACTTCGCCGGCCCGGATCCCGTTGTGCGGGAACCGATATAGGTCGAGACATTGGTGTAAGGGTCGGTCAGTTGGAAGCTGAAATAGCGACTCCCCATGTCCGGGATGGACAGCACGACCGGGCCCTGGCTCAGGTCCAACTCGGCCAGGGAGTAGAACGTGTCGACGTTGGGCCGCTTCCCGCCGCCGATCGACAGCCAGATCGGGTCGATACCGGGGTTGGCGAAGCTGGTCAGGGAATACACAGTGTTGACGGTCCCCACGGTCTGGCGCACCCGCTGGTACTCCATCAGCGGGTAGCCGTAGATGTAGGCCTGCGCAGCCAGGACCGCCGACTGAATCGGCCCGGGAGCAGCGGCGGCGAGCGTGGCCTGCAGCGCGCCGGCCGCCGGGGCGGCGGGCACGGTCACCGGGGCGGCGGGCACGGATGCCGGAGCGATGGCCGCCGGTACTGTCACGGCACCCGCCGGAGCCGGCGGCGCTGCCGGTTGGGGGGCGTGATCCGAACGGAAAACCGGTTCCAGTGCAAGCGTTTCCGGCGCATCCTCCGGCGCCAGCCGGGTATCGGCCCGGCTGGTCACCCGACTGGCGGCCGGGCGTTTCGGCGAGTCGGCCGGTGGGGTCACGCCCCGCCTGGGCGTCGAGTGCGGGCGGGCCGTGGCGGTCGACTCCCGGCCGACGGTGGCCGTGTCACGGTCACGTCCGTCGTCGGCGGAGGCGACCGCCGGCGCGACTGCCAGCGCCGCTCCCAACCCCGCGGCGAGCACACCGGCACGTAGCAGGGCGACTCTCGTGTCGCGTCGCCGCATCGTCAGGGGAACTCGATGTAGCGGCCCACACCGGCGGCCGGGGCGCGGTCGAGGATCAGCGAACTCAACGCCACATCGTCCATCGCGATGCCCATGTTGAGGAACATCCGACGGCCATCGGTGGGCACCTCGTACTCGCCGGCGACCACGGCGGCCAGATGGGTGTCCGGTTTGGGCAGCCCGAAGAAGTACAAGTCGTCTGCCACCGATGCGTACTGGCCGAGGTCGTCGACGCAGTAGACCACTGCGTCGTGAAAAGCTTTGGGTGCCATGGCGTCGTCGTAGTCCACCGGCAGTAGCAGCGCGTTGGGGTCGGTGTTGGCGCAGTCCAGTTTGGGGTCGAGCGGAACGGTGATGGTGGTGATCACCAGATCGGCGCCGTCGACCGCGTCGGTGGGCGAACTCGCCAGCCGGGTCACCCGGTCGCCGGCCTTCTCCTCGAACATCCTCGCGACCCGGTCGCCGTTGCGGTCATAGGCGGTGATGTGAGTGAGGCCGGGATGCACTTCCAGGGCCACCTCCAGATGGCGCTGGCCCTGCAGTCCGCAGCCGACGATCGCCAGGTGTTTCGGATCGCCCGGGACGTGGCGCATCGTCACACCGGACACGCCGGGGGTGCGCATCTCGGTGATCCACCCACCGTCCAGCATTGCCACCGGCCGGCCGGTCTCGGGGTCGTTCATGATCATCACGCCGTAGATGTAGGGCAGACCCTTGGCGTTGTTCTGCTCGTAGCCGGCTACCCATTTCAGGCCGATGCGGTCCGAGCCGCCCAGATAGGCCGGCATGGCGTGGATGAACGCATCCTCGCGTGAGGTCACCTTCGGCTTGGGCGGATTCTGTACCAGGCCCTGGGCCTTCTGACGGAACGCATCCTCGAGAACGTCGATGATCTCCGTCCACGTCAACCCGAGGCTGTCGAGATCGGCGCGGTTGAGGACCAGCATCTGGTTGTCGCTCACGGGAAAACCATAGCCCCGCGGCGCGCGCCAGTCAGGTCGACTATCGCCCCGGCAGGGCTGCTACGACGACACCGTCGACCCGCCGCACACTGCTAGCCTTCCGAGGTGAGCGCGCGATTCACCGACGTCTTCGCTTCGCACTGGCCGATTTTCGCGCTGCTCGGCGCGCTCCTGGGGGCCATCGCGGTGGTCGCGTCGCTGCGCCGCAACACCGCCGCCGCTGGTGCGCCGACCCGCGAGA
>Ga0164293_10000932_pt1 | contig 24393 bp, 19 predicted proteins | sample GEODES118metaG_FD_111487 | JGI IMG/M metagenome (GOLD analysis project Ga0164293, IMG submission 111487) | Eutrophic lake water microbial communities from Lake Mendota, Wisconsin, USA - GEODES118 metaG | ecosystem: Environmental > Aquatic > Freshwater > Lake | place: USA: Lake Mendota...
AATGCGCAACCATTGAGGAAATGTGGGTAATGTGATAAATGTGGGAATGTGGTGAATGAATGTGGGAATGTGGTGAATGTGCGAATGGACTGAGATCCGTCAATCCGTCAATCCGTCAATCCGCCAATCCACAAATCCGCCAATCCGCCAATGAGCCAATGAGCTAATTAGCTAATGAGCCAATTGACTACAACTGCGCCTCTATCAGCCCGTCTGGCAGGTCAAGGAACAACTTCTTTCCTTTCTTATCGATCTTTACCAAACTCTGCTCGTTGATTGGAATAAGAATGTCATCGTGCTTCTTATACGCGATCCTGCACATCACCTGATGGGGTTGCTCGATCACTTCCAAGACCTCTCCCAGCGCAGTCGAGCTATCATATACCATATAACCAAGCAAAGCAATAGGAGCCGATGCTGCCGCATATTTCTTGAAATCCTCTTCGGGCAACCAAATATGTTTTTGAACCAGTGTTGAAGCTTTCTCCCTGGTCAAAACCCCCTCTATCTCCAACAATATATCTGTGTCATTTTTAGCCTTCATGTCAACGGGAAAATACGGAAGAAAAGACCCCGGCAATTCTTCAATGAAAAAAACCTTTAGCCCCTTCAGTGCGGTTTTCTTTCCCAAATTATGGTGTAGCACCATTGCACCCTTTACACCGTGTGTTGCAACCAGCTTTCCAATATTGATGTAATTCTTCATACTGAGTCCTGCATAAAAATAAAAAACCCAGTATAAACCGGGTTTTTATTAATACTCATTTTAAAAATAAACTTACTCAGGCCTGCGCTCAGGACGATGAACTGGTGCCCCGCGGCGTGAACCACGACGATCACGGGATGCATCTTCCTGCTTTTTCCTGATCTTACCTTCATGCTCTTCGTGCCATACCTGAAACTTCTGCATCGCAGTAGCTTCATCAAACAATCCCAGCGTAACACCCCTGAGCAAATGCTTCAGGAACAATACCCCTTTGTAAGAAAGGATCCTGCGAACAGTGTCAGTCGGCTGTGCACCGTTGTGCAGCCATTCCAGTGCTTTTTGACGGTCAATCTGAACAGTAGCAGGAACAGTGAGTGGGTTGTAAGTTCCGATCTTCTGGATGAACTTACCGTCTCTTGGAGCTCTGGCATCGGCTACGACGATGAAATAAAAAGGCCTTTTTTTACTCCCGTGTCTTTGGAGTCTGATTTTTACAGCCATAAAAAATAGAAATTTTTTGTGGGTTGTGAATAAATAGTGATTTCAATTTCGAGGCTGCGAAGATAACCTGCGCTGCCTACTTTTCAAAACAAAAATACAAAGGATTTTATAAAGTTCAGTTCCGGCCCATGCCCAAACGGCTTCCCATCGGCATTTTATTCATCATCTTCATCATTTGCCGCATCTGCTCAAACTGCTTCATGAACTGGTTTACTTCGTTGATATCCTTGCCTGACCCCTTTGCTATGCGCTTTTTCCGGCTCACGTCAATGGTATCCGGATTGGAACGTTCATAGGGGGTCATCGACTTTATGATCGCTTCTACGCCCTTGAACGCATCGTCGCTTATATCAACGTCTTTGATCGCCTTTCCAACCCCCGGGATCATTCCCATCAGGTCTTTCAGGTTACCCATCTTCTTAATTTGTTGTAATTGGTCCAGAAAATCCTGAAAATCAAACTGATTCTTCCTGATCTTCTTTTCCAACTTCTTTGCCTGCTCCTCATCGTACTGCTCCTGCGCCTTCTCCACGAGGGTGGTAATATCACCCATCCCCAGGATCCTTTGCGCCATACGCTCAGGATAAAAGACATCCAGCGTATCAAGTTTCTCCCCACTGCTCACGAACTTGATGGGCTTCTGTACCGTGTACTTAATTGAAAGGGCAGCACCCCCCCGCGTGTCACCGTCCAGCTTGGTCAACACCACACCGGAGAAATCCAGCCTTTCGTTAAACGCCTTCGCCGTATTCACCGCATCCTGTCCGGTCATGCTATCCACCACAAACAGGATCTCCTGGGGTTGAACCGCTTGCTTGATATTCTCCACCTCGGTCATCATCGCTTCATCAACGGCCAAACGGCCGGCCGTATCTATGATGACCACATTCTTATTCCTTGACTTTGCTTCCTTAATGGCCGCCTGCGCAATAGACACCGGGTTCTTATTCTCCAGGTCACTGTACACATCCACGTTGATCTGTCCGCCAAGTACCTTCAACTGCTCAATGGCCGCCGGCCTGTACACGTCGCCCGCTACCAACAGGGGGGATTTTCCCTTTGACTTCAGGTAGTTGGCCAGCTTGCCGGAAAAAGTTGTTTTACCGCTACCCTGCAACCCCGCGATCAGGATCACTGCCGGGTTTCCTGTGGCGTTGAAGCTGCTCTCAGTTCCACCCATCAACTCCGCAAGCTCATCCTTGACGATCTTTACCATCAGCTGGCCGGGACTGATCGCGGTCAATACCTTCTCTCCGAGCGCCTTTTCCTTCACCCTGTCGGTGAATTCCTTGGCGATCTTGAAGTTCACGTCAGCATCCACCAGGGCCCTGCGGATATCCTTGACCGTATTGGCAATATTGAGTTCATTGATCCTGCCTTCCCCTTTTAACTGCTTAAAGGCCGAATCTAACCTGTCACTTAAATTTTCAAACATAGTTCTCGCATTTACCACGTGCAATAAAAAAAAGTGAACTGAAACGTTCACTTAGTCAGATTGCAAATTTAGGCAATTCGCCAATTCGTCAATTCGCTAATTCAGCAATTCTATGCTCCGAGGTAACTTCTCAGCAAATTATTGCGTGAGGCGTTTTTTAACCTGTTAATGGCTTTGTCTTTGATCTGGCGTACCCTTTCGCGGGTCAGGGAGAACCTGTCCCCAATGTCTTCGAGGCTCATGGGGTGATCTATGCCTATCCCGAAGAAATAGCGGATTACTTCCTGCTGTCTTTCGGTAAGGGTGTTGAGGGACCGTTCGATCTCCAGTTTCAATGATTGTCTGTTGGCAATGTCCTCATCAGCCGACTCAGCGTTCGGGTTCATCATCACATCCACCAAAGTACTGTCTTCCCCCTCCGATATCGGGGAATCCATACTGACATGGCGGGCAGACATCCCCAGGGTTGCCGCTACCTCCTCCGTATCCAGTTCCAGCAAATCTGCCAGTTCTTCCGCGGATGGTTCACGCTCAAACTCCTGCTCCAGTTGCTGGTATGCTTTGTTGATCCGGTTGGTCAGCCCTACCTTATTCAAGGGTAAGCGTACGATCCGGGACTGCTCAGCGAGGGCTTGCAAGATACTCTGGCGGATCCACCAAACGGCATATGATATAAACTTAAATCCCCGCGTTTCATCGAAACGCTGGGCAGCCTTGATCAGGCCAAGGTTTCCCTCATTAATCAGGTCAGGCAGTGATAAACCCTGATTCTGGTACTGCTTGGCAACAGACACCACAAAACGAAGATTGGCTTTGGTTAAACGATCCAGGGCCTTCATATCGCCCTGCTTGATTCTAATAGCAAGCTTAACCTCTTCCTCAGGCGTGATCAATTCAACTTTTCCGATCTCCTGGAGGTATTTTTCTAAACTCTGGGATTCCCGGTTAGTGATCGACTTAGAGATCTTAAGTTGGCGCATACTCATAAGATAGACCTGTTTTAAGGATGATAACCGTCTGTTAATGTTTTGCTACTAACGATCCTACCTTAAACGGATTTAATCGTGGGATATTGCTACACTGCAATATAAGCATAATAAAAGACGTTTTCAAAAAAAATATCCTTTAAGCGCCTTACAATCAGGAGGTTATACACTGCGCTGCGAACTAATCCTCTGAATTTCATGTTTATTTAACTACCGTCCGCCCGTCAAAATATTATTTTGATGCTAATATTAATTTTCTATTATTGCAACAACCTGAAACGCTAGAACGAACTTAACTGATTGAACCTGATGAGCAAACTACTCTTTACACTCGAATATTCTATAAGGTGCTCCCCTTCTATTTTGTATGAATTCCTGTCCACCCCTGCCGGCTTGCAGGAATGGTTTGCAGATAAAGTTGATGAAAGGGATCAAATATTCAGCTTCACCTGGGATGGCACTACTGATAAAGCACAGGTATTGGCAACCGAAGCCGATAAGTCGATCCGCTTCCACTGGCTCCACGGACCCAAGAATGAATATTTTGAATTTAGTATAGAAAAAGCAGAAGTCTCTAACCAAACCATCCTGCTGATCCGCGATTTTGCAGAAAAAAAAGAAATTCCCGATCAGAAAAGGCTTTGGGATTTTCAGGTGAACGACTTACTGCACCGCCTCGGAAACTGATTTCAACTGAGGGTCAGGCCCACGATCCTCCCCAACTCCTGTTGCGCACCCCGTAGAAGGACCGGCATATCGTCCCACTGCTCCAGGGGGAAGCTTCGCGATAGTTTAACAAAAGGATGATGGCGAATGATGGCGTCGAACGCTTCCTGATCCATACCCTGAAGGGATCTGTAATCTTCCGAACCGGTATGATGTTGCCATTCGCTTTTACAAACCGCAATGGCATACTGCTTAACCGAGAGGCTATTAAATTGCCTGGCCAGTGTTCTGCTATACAGTGAATGATACTTCCCCTTTAAATGCAGCGTCACACTAAAAAAATTGCCCCACCAGAAAAAAGTCCTGATCGCCAGCACGTGTTCCGCTGTAAAATACCGGGGATGGTCCAACATGACATAAGGCAGGCCCTGGTAAGATTCACCTTTTGAAATCTTGGGCGATATAGTGCTCACCTCGGCCGGAAGGATCAGGTCCTGACTCATCACTCCAGACAACTCCCCAAATAACCCATAGACCTTCCTAATGATGGCGTTCTTTGTTAAAATGACGCCCGGGTCCGTCACTAACCTGAGTTCCTCTTCTGAAAGTGTTAATTTCGCGACATCCATTTAATAAAGTTACCTATTCTGCGTGTTCAAGAAACTGGATAAACTGATACTTAAAGCTTTTATTGGCCCATTTGTGGCCACTTTTTTCATTACCGTATTCGTTTTTATCATGCAGTTCTTCTGGAAATACATTGATGACCTGGTAGGTAAAGGCCTGGACATGCTCACCATCCTGAAACTCACTGGCTATGGCAGTATCACCTTTATGGTACTTGCCCTGCCGCTGGCCGTCCTGATCTCCTCTATCATGACCTTTGGAAACCTTGGTGAAACCTTTGAGTTGGTTGCCATCAGATCCTCCGGCATCCCGTTGTTGCGATTTATGCAACCTCTCATCATCACCACCGTTTTCATCGCCATCATCTCCTTCGCTCTGGCCAACTTTGTAGTACCCGTTGCCAACCTGAAATTTGTAACCCAACTCTGGGATATCCGCGTGGCAAAACCTGCTTTCGATATCAGGGAAGGAATTTTTTACGATAAACTGACCAACTACGCCATTAAAGTTGGCAGGAAGGATCAAAATGGAACCGGTATCTACGATGTGGTGATCTATGAAAATGATTTCCGCATGCAAGACAATATCATTGTTGCGGAAAAAGGAAACATGAGCATCAGCGACGATAAAAAATTCATGGAGTTTCACCTGCAGAATGGTTGGCGATACCAGGAACGCGGAGGATACAGTACCAAGGAAACCGACTATATCAGGATCCGGTTCAAGGACTACAAGAAAGTATTTGATCTTAGCGGCTTCGGCCTGTCGAAAACATCTGATACGGCATTTAAAATGGGCGGCAATATGCTTAATATCGCGCAACTTCAGAAGGGTGCCGACTCCATTACCTCCTTGATCAAAAAGAATATCCCGGCCAGATATGCTCGTGAGGTGAGCGGCTACCTGAGCAGCGGGAAACTGATCGACAGTGGCTGGAAATACGAAAAGATTGTGATGCCCGACAGCGTGAAAAGTTATTATCAATACATCCCAGACTCGGCACTCTCCTCCTCCTATAGCCGCTTTGTGGAAAAACTGAACCTGCTGAAATCCTCGATGGAACTGATCCACGAAGAATACCGATTCAAGAATGAACAGCGCACCGTTTATAACATTGAATGGCACAAAAAATTTTCGCTACCCTTCGCCTGCCTGGTGCTTTTCATGATAGGAGCTCCTTTAGGCTCTATCATTCGAAAAGGCGGACTCGGAATGCCACTGGTCATTGCAGTCGTTTTTTTCCTGATCTATCACCTGCTGAATATGTTCGGTGAAAAATTGGCCCGCAGCGAAGCCCTCGTCCCCTTTGTTGGCGTCTGGCTGCCTTCGCTCGTGCTGCTGCCTGTTGGATTTTATCTTACTTATAAAGCCATGCACGATTCCCAACTATTCAATCAAGAGGCTTACTACCGATTCTTCCGAAAGCTCAAAAAAATGGTCAGCAAGGCTGAAGCATAATCCCTACATTTACACGGCTAAAAACCGTAATATGGAAAGGAGAAAATTCATTAGTGATGTTACCAAAACAAGTATGTTGTTCGGCGCAGCACCCTACTTCCCGTTCAATACCGATGGCTCGCCCTTTGATCAGACTCCTCTTCCCTACGCATATACGGCATTGGAACCCCTGATCGATGCAAAAACGATGGAGATCCATTATTCAAAACATGCTGCGGCTTATGCTACGAATCTGAAAGATGCGGTGAAAGCAGAAGGAGTGCCGGCCAATATGAACTTTAATAAACTACTTTCAGAAATCTCCAGATATTCCGCAAAAATGAGGAACAACGGTGGCGGGCACTTTAATCATGAGCTTTTCTGGAGGTGCATGAAAGCCAACGGGGGCGGAACACCCACCGGAAAACTCGCTGAGACCATCACCCGTGATTTCGGCTCCTTCGAAGCCATGAAAACACAGTTTACAGATGCGGGCAAAAATCGCTTCGGCAGCGGCTGGGCCTGGCTTTATGTAGATGGCATGAAAAAACTGAAGATCGGCTCAACACCCAACCAGGATAACCCGTTGATGGATGTCTCTGATGTGAAGGGTTTCCCCCTGCTGGGACTGGATGTATGGGAGCATGCATACTATTTGAAATACCAAAACAAGCGCGCAGATTATATTGAGAGTTGGTGGAAACTGGTGAACTGGGATTATGTTCAGCAACGCTTCCATATGATATGATCAATATCAAAATAAAACTTTTCCTTCTGGGGGCAACCCTGTTCCTATTCCTGCTGCTACGTCTGCAGGGCGAAGGCCTGATACAACCTTACGCCAACAAAGGCATCGTTTCTCTAGAGTTCGCTTATACAGCAGAAAAAACCGCCGCCGTAGTCGAGGGTTGGAAAGCTGACGGATTACTCAAGAAAGCCAGCAACAATATTCTGATCGACTTTCTCTTCATCCCATTTTATTCAATGCTGTTTTATACGCTCGCCGGAAGTATTTCGGTCAGGCTTGCCGGTAAGGCCAGTTCATTGGGCGTGTTGCTTGCATTTTTCTCACTGATCGCAGGCGTCTTTGATGCTATAGAAAACATGTTGATGCTTACGTCTATGCATCTGTTTTCCTCAGACTTCACGTCCATCATCACCGCTATTCTCGCTGCACTTAAATTCCTGCTCCTCGCCCTGGCCCTGCTGTACATTATCTTTTTCGGACTGTTCGTTATTATGCGAAAAAAAATGTTTCCCATGTCGAACGTTAGCTAAATCGTTAAATGAAAACTGTGAATAATTTTTCCACTTATTTAACATCTGATGACGCAGCGTTCCCCATATATTTGCTCCCGATTGCACGCTATATCAGCCTCTGTTGGTCCAACTACCTTTTGTGTAGACGGTTCCTGCAGAGGCTGAGCCTATTTAGGGATTGACGGATTGGCGGATTGGCGGATTGTCGGATTCTTTCATGAAGTCTTTCCATATAATCCGTTCATCCGTTAATCCGCCAATTCGCCAATGAGTAAATTCGCCAATGAGTAAATCTGTTAACTTAGTGCCCTCAATTAACTCTTATGAAAGTCTGGAAAGATTATCTCGAAAAGAATAAGGAACGCTTCCTGGAAGAACTGCTTGAACTACTAAAGATCCCTTCAGTGAGCGCGCGTACAGAAAACAGAAACGATATGGTTAAATGCGCCGAAGCAGTAAAACAAAGATTACTCGATGCAGGCGCAGATCATGCAGAGATCATTCCTACCGACGGACACCCCATCGTATACGGCGAGAAGATCATAGACCCCGAGAAGCCTACCGTACTTGTTTACGGGCACTACGACGTTCAACCCGCAGATCCCCTGGAACTCTGGAAAAGTGGCCCTTTTGAGCCTGTGATCAAAGACGGTAAGATCTACGCCCGCGGTGCGTGCGACGATAAAGGGCAATTCTATATGCACGTGAAAGCACTTGAGATGATGGTTAAAACCAATACCCTTGCTACCAATATCAAATTCTGCCTCGAAGGTGAAGAAGAAGTGGGCTCACCCAACCTGGGAAAATTCGTTGCGTCAAATAAAGAACAACTGAAAGCAGACGTGATCCTGATCAGCGATACCGCCATGATCAGCATGGAAAACCCTTCGATTGATACCGGAGTACGAGGACTAAGCTATATCGAAGTGGAGGTAACCGGACCGAACCGCGACCTGCATAGCGGGGTCTATGGCGGTGCCGTTGCCAATCCAATCACCATCCTGGCAAAAATGATCGCATCCTGCCACGATGAAAATAACCATATTACCATACCCGGATTTTATCATGATGTAGTAGCTTCTACTACCGAAGAAAGAAAAAAACTTGCAGCTGCTCCATTCAGCGAAAACGAATTCAAAAAGGACCTGGGCATATCCGCTCTCTGGGGTGAGAAAGGATATACCACTAATGAAAGGACAGGTATCCGACCAACCCTTGAATTGAATGGCATCTGGGGCGGTTATACCGGCGAAGGATCAAAAACTGTGCTGCCCTCAAAAGCAACAGCCAAGATCTCTGCCCGCCTCGTGCCAAATCAATCGTCGGAGAAAACAACGGCCATGCTGCTCGATTATTTCAAATCAATAGCTCCTGAAGGGGTGACTGTGAAAGTGATGGAACATCATGGTGGCGAACCCTATATGACCCCGATCGACTCAAACGCATATAAAGCTGCTGCTGCAGCCATTAAAGATACGTTTGGCAAGGACCCGATCCCCGTGCGCGGCGGCGGATCTATTCCCATTTGTTCCTTGTTTGAAAAAGAACTTGGGATCAAGATCGTATTTATGGGCTTCGGACTGGACAGTGACAACCTGCATTCACCCAATGAAAAATACGACCTGTTCAATTTCTACAAAGGCATTGAAACCATCCCGTATTTTCACAAGCATTTCGCGAAATTATCCAATTGACGAATTGGCGGATTGACGAATTGACGAATTCTTTACGTGAAACAACCTGATTAAAAAAATAATCAGGTTGTTTTGCACTATAAATAATCCGTTAATTCGACAATTCGACAATTCGCAAATCCCTATGGTCTGATTAAACTCCCAAAGAAAACGCCATTCATAAACATCTTCGAAGTACCTAACCAAAAAGCCCGGAAATTCAGGTTGTCGACCATCGAAATGATCCTGCCGGTCCCCATGCCATCGATATTGATCGCTGCAGTATTCTTCACTACATTTTTATAGCCCCGGTACAAATACCCGCTTTGCAGGGGATCGCCCGTGTACAAAACCGGCGTATCATAAGCGCCATTGTGCTTGTCCATGAACAAAGTATTGGATTTGAAGACGGTTACCTGTGGATTGGTATAGCCATAGCCAAGCGGATGTGTGAGATCCACCCTTGCCGCAAATAACGAACCTGCCATGTCTTTTGCGCGCGCCTCATCCATCCTCAGATAATAAGGCAGCTGAATGGTACTATCCTTTTTCTCGTCACTGCCCTTAAACATACTATGGGTGAAACCGTTATCGGCCAGATACCTGGTGGCATCCTCGGTTGCGATCAAAGTACCACCAGCCGCTATCCAACTTCTCAGTTTATCATGCCCGGATCTTCCAAGATTATGATAACTGCCCGAAGGCATGATGATCACATTATAACGGCCCACATTAGCACCCGCAAACCGCTCCACATCAACGATGCTCACGGGCACATGGAAACGCGTATCCAACAAATGCCAGATCTCGCCAACATCCTGGGCAGTGGTCCCCACCCCGCCAAACATCATGACCTCAGGCTTTCGCAATACCACAAAACTCGAACTGCCGATATCCACTCCACCCCGGGCGAGCCCCGAAGGCAATGCATATACATCCACGCCCGTTTCACGGGCACATTCCTCAATAAGTTTGGACAATATGGCCCCCTGCACAGCCTGCATCCCGGAATGAACTACGATCGATCCATAACCAAATGACTCCTCTTTCCCGTTTACCATGGTCCTAAATGGCTTGGTAGCCACTTTGGCTATAATTCCCTTTGATTGCAATCTGTAAAGCAATTTGGGCGTATAGAACTCATTCCATTTAAATGCATAAGCATAAGCACCCGGAACCAGGCTCTGACTGGCCGCAACCACCGGCACCTTCGTGAGGCGGCTACCCGTCAGTGACCCCAACGTTTTTACTTCAGCATAAGGCAGTCCAAAAGCGAGGGGCATCGTCCAGGCAGTTACATCATAAAAAAGACTGTCCTTATACTCAAATGTTTTCTCAAACACTGTTTTGATGATCTTAAACTGCTTCTGGTTGGTGGGAATCACATAAGCCGATCCCGCTTTAAAACTTTTCCCATCCATAGTATACTCCTGCTTCAATTCAAAAATCTCTACCTCATGCCTTAGCAGCATCTCAATGAAAATATTCGTTCTGGCCTTGTCATTTTCATCACCGATCACAAAGGCCTTCACCGGATATCCCGCGGCTTCCTTACTTACATCTTTAAAAAAATCACGCTGGAAGTCGAGCAATTCTTTTCGGAGCCCATTTGCAGCAGCCAGGGTAGACATGGCCGTGACAAACTGATTGCGAATAGTAAATGGAAACGTAAGCAACCCGTTCTCGGTGTCCTGTTGATGACCCCTGCTACTGGCCTGCTCAAACAAGATCCCAATACTGCCATTGATGTCCGGATAAGTAGATCCCTTTCCATAATAAAAATCATCATACCCCTCTTTCGTAAAATACATCGAGCCAATACTGTCTAAAAATTTTGCGTGGTAGCTTCCAATGGCAGCCGTCAATTCCTGATTCTTCCATGGTGTATTTGGATTCACCCGCGAAGGCACACCGGGTTGGAAAAAGAAACTGGCATTAGAACCCATTTCGTGATGATCGGTCAACACATTCGGCTTCCACTGGTGAAACATAGCCAGCCTATTCTGACTCTCTTTATGCTGGGCGGGCAACCAATCCCGATTCAAATCGAACCAGTAATGATTGAACCTGCCGCCCGGCCATACCTCATTAAACTCACGGGCGTTCGGATCTGATACCGGGGTAACACCCTTATGCATATTCACCCAACTGGCAAACCGGTTGAGTCCATCAGGATTGAAAGAAGGATCCAACAATATCACCGTGTTTGCGAGTACCTGCTCTATCTCCTTTCCTTGCGCAGCAGCTAAATAATAAACGGATAGCAGCGACGCATTGGCACCACTGCTTTCATTTCCATGAATACTATGACCCATCCATAACACAACCGGCATTTTGTCTACGCTTAATGATCCTGATCTGCCGGATTCTGTCAACTGCACATGTTCCTGCCGGATAGACTCCAACCTTTTATGGTTTTCGGGCGACGTGATGATCAGCACCAACTGTTGCCGCCCCTCATTGGTAAGCCCAAGGGGATGAAGCGCTATGCGGTCAGACGCCTGGTCGGCTGCCTTCATGTAACTTACCAGCCTGTCGTGCGTTACATGCCATTCCCCTACTTCATGCCCGATAACCGAGGCCGGTGTTGGGACACGCTGGTCATAACTCACCTGTTGGGGAAGATAATAGGAAAGATCCTGCCCGATGGCAGCCATACAACCTGCAACAAACACAAAGAACAGCCCGATCACTTTCATAATTAACTGATTGATTCAGAAAAATAGGTTTGAAGAAATAAGACCTCGTCCATTCAGATACTTTCCTTGATTAGCAGGAAAATCTTACATTGGAACCTACCCCATCGGTCCCTGATTTGGGTTCACCTTTTCCAACAGTGAACATTAAAAATAACCTTTTTACTAACAATACAAATGAACATCATTGAACTGTTACTCACCAAAAAATCAAAGGAATAACCCAATACCAGGAAAATACTTGCCCAGGTTCCTCAAGACCAATTCGGCTGGAAGCCACAGAAAAAAGCACCCGGTGTTTATGGCCCGAGTGCTGATGATTGCTCATTCTAAATGTACCTTGCAGGATGGCATCGAAAGAGAAACTAAGGCTCGATAAATACCTCTGGGCGATCCGGATCTTCAAAACCCGATCGCAGGCCTCCGAGGCGTGTGACAAAGGAAAGGTTAAACTTGGTGGCGTAGCCGCCAAACCTGCGCGACCAGTGGTAGTAGGTGATGAGTATGAGATCAGGGCCGAGAAACGAAAATGGGTGATTAAGGTGGCTGAACTGCTCAACCACAGGGTACAATACACAGACGCTGTTAAATATTACGTGGATATTACCCCCGCGGAAGAGATTCAGCGACTGGAATACCAGGCTGCTGCTTTCAACACCGGAAAAAGACAATCGAAAATCGGCAGGCCTACAAAAAAAGAACGCCGCGACCTTGACGATTTCTTCCAATAAGTAAGGCTCTGCCATTAACCGATCCATAAGGTTCATCTCAATCTCCATAGGAATACGCCGTTCGGAATCCGGTCGACATCGCCCCGATCCCTGCAAAAATGCTCTATCTATAACCCTACCAACTTTAGGCTCGCCCTACGACAAGCTCCTGCGTATAATAGCGGGGGTTGTATATTTGGAGTATGCATATCGACATCATCTCCGTTTTACCTGAACTGCTGGAAAGCCCTTTACATCATTCCATCATGAAAAGGGCCCGGGATAAAGGCCTGCTTCAGGTCCATGTCCACCACTTGCGCAAATGGGCAGTGAACGAATATGGACAGATAGATGATTACCAGTTTGGAGGCGGAGCCGGTATGGTAATGATGCCGGAGCCCCTGGCAAACGCCATTGAAGAATTATCGGCTCAGCGATCTTACGATGAGATCATCTACCTCACCCCGGATGGCGCTACCCTGAACCAGTCCATTGCAAACCGCCTTTCATTAAAGGAAAATCTCCTGATGATCTGCGGACACTACAAAGGCATTGATGAAAGGATCCGCGAAAAATTTATAACTATGGAGATCTCTATCGGAGATTATGTCATGAGCGGCGGCGAACTGGGCGCAGCCGTGCTCACAGACACTATCGGGCGACTGATCCCCGGCGTTCTGGGAGATGAGACCTCGGCCTTGTTTGATTCTTTTCAGGATGGTCTGCTCGCTCCACCGGTTTACACCAGGCCCGCCAATTACAGGGAGATGAAAGTGCCGGACATACTCCTGAGCGGGGATCCCAAAAAAATAGATGCCTGGCGGCATGAAGAAGCGTTAAAAAGAACCCGACTGAGAAGGCCGGATCTGCTTACAGACGATCCTGAACTTGCATAACCTCCTTACAGACGATCCTGAACTTGCCTGACCTTTTGCACCGATCTTATTTCATTCCTCAGTTGAACGAGCCCTTTGATCAGTTCCGGATCAGACGCCCGAAGTGTATCATACCGGGTCTGGAATTTCCAGTCCCTGAACGCATCGGCCCACCTTAACGCGATCCATGCCAGGAAAGGAGAAACAGCAAACAGGATCAGCAACGCATTACTCTTTAAGATAAAAGAAAAAACTAACCCTAACAATAGCCATATTACATATGAAAATGCGGAGACAGCAGTCAGCACACTGGTATAAAAATCCGCTCTCGTAACTTTCTTGTCAGCCATATACCTACCAAACATATAAGGCAATATATTCAGTAAAGCTCCCACCACAAATAATGGGAACCATAACACAAGCCAATACAAAGGCCCCGCATACCTGGTTCCCCCGGTAAAGCTCTTATCGTGCAATTCCTGTAAACTCAATGTGGCAAAATACTGATCTTGTTGCTGCTTTACCGTCAAACTATCCTGCTCGCTCATATCACTGACCACATCACAAAGTGCCTTCTGCATATCAAAGATCTGCTGATTGAACTGACCCCGTGTTTCGTGCGCCAACATGTGCAACTGCTGCTCAAGCAAACCGGACCGTTCAGTCTGGTCAACAAATAACACCACAGGCTTCAGGAGCCGCTCCAATTCATCAGTAAGATGGTTAACTGCCTTCGGGGCATTGGCGTGGTATTCATCCCGATATCCTGACACATCCACTACTTCCCCTGTGATCATTTGCAAATCGGCCCGGAAGGCATGACGCGTGTAATGAATGCCTATGGGTACAACCGTTACATTGATGTGCGGATGGCGATCAAGCGCTTGCAAAATAATCCTTGATACCCCTTTCTTCAACGGCATGAAATTTCTCTCCAGCCTGCTCAGGCCTTCCGGAAAAATCAGTAACAGACCTCCTTTTTTCAATACCTCTGAACCCGCATCGAAACTGCCGGCATTCCGATGCAAATCTCCACGGGCGAGATCGGCACTATAGATAGGGATCATATGGAGGCTGCCCAATACCCGCCTGACCCATGGCTTCTTAAATATGTCGCCACGCGCATAAAAGTGAATGGATCTTTTCAACATCACCCCCATCACTACCGCATCAAGAAAAGAAGCCGCATGATTGGAGATCACTACCACCGGACCTTTTGCCGGGATCCGCTCCGAATATAAAAAAGATGACTTCCTGAAATAACAGGCCAGCGCAGGGGTCATGATCATTCTTGCAAGAAAATAAAGCACCTCTAAATGTAATAAAACTTAAATTAGCCAACTCCAACAACAACAAATATGAACCCAACCAGAAGAAAATTCTTACGTAACATCAGTTTAGGGGCAGGAGCACTGGCTACTGGATTAGAAGCAACAGCTGATACAGCGCCCTCATATGTCCCCCAAAAACCCCGCTTTAATATGTGCGGGTATGCCGCACCGAAACTGGACAAGGTTCGCATCGGTATCATAGGCCTGGGTCAACGAGGGTCAGGTGCAGTGGAACGGCTAAGTTATATCGACAGCGTAGAGATCACCGCGCTCTGCGATAAATTTCCTGAACGAGTTGAAACAGCACAAAAAACACTGGCAAAAACGGGCCGGCCCGCTGCCATCGCCTATAGCGGAGAAGAAGGTTGGAAAGCATTGTGCGACAGCAACCATTGCGATCTTATCTATACCCCCACGCCCTGGTATCTCCATGCTCCCATTGCACTGCGCGCAATGAAGAACGGTAAACATGCTGCCGTAGAAGTACCTGCAGCCGTGACGATGGACGAATGCTGGGACCTGGTGGAAACATCTGAGAAAACGAAAAAGCATTGCATGATGCTTGAGAACTGCTGCTATGATTTCTTCGAAATGCTCACCCTCAATATGGCCCGCAACGGCCTGTTCGGAGAACTTGTGCATGCTGAAGGTGCCTACATCCACGATCTGTCAAAAGGTTGGCTGTTCAATAAAAACGCTTACACAGATATGTGGCGCTTGAAAGAAAACGCCAAACGCAACGGTAGCCTATATCCTACTCATGGCCTCGGACCCATCGCCCAGTGCCTCGACATCAACCGCGGCGACCGGATGGACTACCTCGTTAGTGTCAGTAGCGCCGATTTTACCCTCAGTGCCATGGCAAAGGAAATGGCGGCAAAAGATCCCTCCTACAATGAATTTGTAGGCAAACCTTTCAGGGGCAATATGAATACCACCACCGTTAAAACGGTGAAGGGAAAAACCATGATGATCCAGCACGACGTTTCATCTCCACGCCCCTACTCACGCCTGCATGTGCTGAGCGGAACAAAGGGATCTGCACAAAAATATCCGGAACCTCAAGACAGGATCTCTTTCGGCCATAGCTGGGTAAAGCCGGAGGAATTGAAAAAACTCTCTGATCAATACACACCCCCCATCGTAAAACATATAGGAGAGATCGCGAAAGAAGTAGGCGGACACGGTGGCATGGATTTCATCATGGACTGGCGCCTGATAGACTGCCTGCGCAATGGCCTGCCGTTAGATCAGGACGTATACGACGCCGCTTCATGGACAGCAGTTGGATTGCTAAGTGAAAAATCTGTTGGCTCAAGATCCAGATCGGTGGATATCCCTGATTTCACCAGAGGCAACTGGACGTCTAATAAACCTGTTGACCTCACCCTGACCGGTGGAGGAAATACAGGCGTAAGACCAGTTCAGAAAGAAAAATAATCTCTTGCTGCTTTGAGATCACGATAAAGAACAAATAGAATTATGTGATCATCAACAGGCTAAACCCGAAGTCAACTACTAGCGTTTTCTTCATACGATACGGATTAAAAAATTAAAGGCTGAATGACACCCATTCAGCCTTTAATTTTGTGCCAACTAATGGCTTATCATTCACTTCTTTAATCCAATGGCAGGCAGCGACTTATCCCTGATCATCTGATTAAGTTGCTGTACATCCGTACTGATAATTTTCTTTAGCTTATTCAACCCCTCATCCGCTTTCGTAGCCAATTCAACGTAAACATCCTTCACCTGCTGACTCGGCGCCATGGCACCGCTCACTGCCGCGCCATATAATCCGCTCAATTTATCATTCAGCCGGATCGGATAATTCAACACATCCTGTCCGCTTTTTGCCTTGGTCTGGTGAAATGTTTCCTCAATGGCTGTGAGCTGACTGACGATCGTGTCTGCTTTTTCTTTTACATCTTTCGGAATATCCTTTCCCTGCCTCAATGTAAAATCATTGATCTGCCCTTTCAAGATCCTGATATCTTTTACACCCACCTGCACTTCGTTATACTTGTTCTGAACCTGTTGCAGAAATTCAAATTGAGCTTCATAGTCTTGCTGACTGATCTTATAATTGGGATCCGCCAATACAGTGAAAGGAACTTCCGCCGAATCTGCACCCACTTTGACCCTTGCATAATAACTGCCGGGGGGTGCAACCAGTGGCGGAGGAACACCGCTCCAAAGGATCATCCCGTCTGCTTTTTCGGCCTTACCATATTTGAGGTCCCAGTTAAACTGGTTCATTCCTTTGCTTAACTCAAGCTTGTAATCTGTTGATGCAGTGCTGTACTCTTTGATCAGTTTTTTATTCTTATCAAATATAGAAACGGTCCCCGCGGTACTATCTGTCAATGTCGATACATAAAAGTTCACCACAGGTCCTTTTGGAGGATTTTTTCCCGCTTGAACCGGCTCAGGATTATTTGTGCCAGGATAAATTCCCATTCGGTAAGAGGGATTGACGTCAAACACATGAAGTGGTTTCAACAGGTATTCCTGTTTCCATTGTTGAACGATCGTTAGATCATCGATCACCCAAAAAGCTCGCCCCTGCGTTGCTACGATGAGATCATTATTCTTAATGGCCAGATCCGTGATCGGTACTACCGGCAGGTTAAGTTGAAAGGGTTTCCAATCCGAACCATCATTATAACTGACATACATGCCATATTCCGTACCTGCATACAATAACCCCGGACGTTTTCTATCCGCCCTCATCGCCCTGGTGAAATGCATTTTACCGATCCCCGACGTAATGAGTTTCCAGGTTTTTCCGTAGTCTTCTGTTTTGTAGATATACGGCGTAAAATCGTCCAGCTTATACTTTGTACCAATGATATAGGCTGCGCCTTTTTTGAAAGGATCGGTTTCAATACAATTCCACATCATCAATGCAGGCGCCTGTTTTGGCGTCACATTATCCCAATCCTTCCCCCCATTCCTGCTCACATGAACCAGCCCGTCGTCACTGCCCGTCCATATCAGGTCTTTCTCCAATGCACTTTCCGCTGCAGCGAAAATGGTACAGTAATACTCCACGGAAGTATTGTCCTGCGTAATCGGCCCACCACTGGACGCTTGCTTCTTCTTGTCATTGGTGGTTAGATCCGGAGAAATTCTCTCCCAGCTGGCACCCTCATTTTCTGTAATAAAAAGTGCATTGCCAGCCGCATACAATCGTTTAGGATTATGCGGGGAAAAGAAGATCGGGAAATTCCACTGGAACCTGTATTTCTGTACATCGGCCCCTGCGCCAATCGGACTCTCAGGCCAAACGCTGATGTTTCTGTTCTCACCGGTGCGATGGTCAAGCCTCGACAAATAACCACCGTAGTTTCCACCGTACACAACCTCTGGATTTAAGGGATCTGCCGCCAGATGCCCGCTCTCAAACCCTGCCGTGGAACTCCAGTCGGATCGCCCAATCTCACCCTGATACGTGAAGGCCTTGATCCTCACCGTAGAATTATCCTGCTGGGCACCAAGGATATGATATGGAAAGGCGTTATCGGTGGTCACCCGATAGAATTGGGCTGTGGGCTGATTCTCATACGTACTCCAGTTCTGACCTCCATCGAAACTGATCTGCGCGCCTCCATCGTCTGCTACCACCATTCTTTTCCCATCGGCAGGATCAATCCAAAGATCATGGTGATCTCCATGCGGGGTATTATACGATTGAAAGGTTTTGCCTCCATCGCGGCTGTACATAAATTCCACATTGGGACAATACACTACATTCTCGTTGGCAGGATCAACAAATACCTTTGAATAATACCAGGCCCGCTGCCGGATACTATTGTCCGAACTCGTCAGTGTCCATGTTTCCCCGGCATTATTACTGGTGTATAATCCTCCGTTGGCATTCTCAATAATGGCATAGAGTTTATCTGTTCTTGACGGAGCAACTGCAACACCTACAATACCCCAGACCCCTTTAGGTAAGCCTTTGGCCGTTGACATACTTTTCCAGGTATCTCCTCCATCCACACTCTTCCACAGACCACTTCCCTCTCCTCCGCTTTCCAGACTATGGGGCGTCCTGATCACACGCCAGGTACCCGCATATAACACTTCCGGGTTACCCGGCTCCATGACGAGATCCGATGCGCCAGTCTGATTGTTCACATACAACACTTTCTTCCAGCTCTTACCACCATCCACCGTTTTAAACACACCGCGCTCCTCATGCGGCCCGAAAAGATGCCCCATAACGGCCACCCATACCACATCCGGATTCCTGGGGTGGATCACGATCCGAATGATATGCCTTCCTTCTTTCAGACCAAGGTTCCTCCAGGTCCGGCCGCCATCACTACTGCGCCACATGCCTCCTAATCCTTCACTGACGTTACCCCGCATCGTATTCTCACCTTCGCCCACGTAGATGATGGACTCATCTGAAGGAGCAAGGGCCACCGAGCCTATAGAACTCCCAAAATATTTGTCGGAAATATTGGCCCAGTTACTTCCACCATCGCTGGTTTTCCAGACACCCCCGCCCGTTGCGCCAAAATAAAACGTTTGCTCATTCTTTAAACTACCAGCCACCGCCCCGCTTCGACCGCCGCGAAAAGGACCAACAAGACGATAAGTCATTTTGGAAAGGAAAACGGAATCAGCGGCAGGAGCCTTAGGCTGCGGAATCTGCTTTTTCACTTTCTGAGCCATCAGTGGCAAAAAGAAAAAGATCATGACGGTCAACAGGAACGGTTGCTTCATAAAATCATTTAAGTTCATGAAAATACTTAATTATCAGGTCATGAAACCCCGAATTGGAGCAATAATAAAGCGCCTGCTGTTGGCAGGCGCTAAACTTTTGAAATCGTGGTTTCTTGATCGTTTTCAGTGGGTAAGCTTCACGATTTCCTTTTGGGTACGAATTAAAGCGGGCACAAACTTTCGAACAGAGGCAAGGTTTTGATTCAACGGCTGAAACGTCTCATCGTTATGAGATATAAAGATGTGCAAGGTTTTGTAATCGTGCAAATCGTTTCGATGAATCGCGCCTTTTGTCCGACGAAAGAAATATTTTGCTTATAATACTTTGATCTTCTGAAGTACCACCGACCTGTTTGCCTTACTCACCGGGATCTCATTGCCTTTGATATACAGTGTGCTTTCCTGGATATCTTCGATGAACGACAGGTTAACGATGTATGAGCGGTGAACCTTGCAGAACTGCTGGCCGCATAATTTCTGCTCCAGATTCTTCATGGTATTGAGTGTGATATGCTTCTTCTCAGCGGTGACGAATTTTACATAATCACCCATGCTTTCCATAAAGAGGATATCGTTGTACTTTAACCGAACCAGCTTCCCGTTCACTTTGATGAATATCTGGTTCTCCTCAATGTCTTGCTTGCTTTTATCTACTTTCCCAACGGCATCTAAAAAACGCTGATACGAAAAAGGTTTCTTAAGAAAATCTGATACCCGATACTCAAAGGCATTGTAAGCATACTCCTCTTTAGAGGTTGTGAGTATCACCTGGGGTTTATATATCAGCTGGTCCAGCATCTGGAAACCATTCAACCCGGGCATTTCCACATCCAGGAAAATCAGGTCCACCAAATTTCCGGAAAGGTATGCAAGGGCCTGCTCTGCATCTTCACAATGCTGGTGAACGTCAACCATTCCGCTTCTTTCACAGAACTTCATGAGAAAATCCGCCGAAGGCTGAAGGTCCTCTACTATAATACTGGTTAACTTCATGATGCCTTTGCATTTGAAAACGACCTCATTCGGCCCAGCTCCTGCCTGAGCACATGCAAAGAATCGCCGATTGTGGAAATCATCATCTCAAATTCATCCCTTAATTCACTGGTGTCAGTCACCATTCCACATTTATTCTCAAACCGAAGCACATGATCGTGCAAGGCCGGCAATCCAACGTATCCGTACAAAGGCTTGATCTTGTGAAATACCCGGCGAAGAGCAACAATGTCACCGTTGTTGTAATGATTGATGGCATTCTTCAACTCCAGGGAAAGATGATGCACAGAAGTGTCAAAAAGCTCCCTGGCACTGTCCATGTCCCCGCCATACAACTGGGATAAGAAGGAAGAATCGAATATTCCGGAAAACATGTAATGTATGCCTTTGGCGTTCATAATCACAATTTTGAGGTGTATGTGTCGTTTAATCATGTGACCCTGCAAACAAGACCACAGGTATGAAAACGAACATCTTCCAAAAAATAGTATCGCTGCCCACGACTATTTTGAATACAGGCATTAACCAGTACTCATCCGTTGTCTTCAGGAAGCAAGTGGCCAGACTCAATCTTTTCCTGAGCTTTTGCCTGGGGCTGAGCCTGATCAACCTTATCTTCAACGTTGTTAACCATCTGTATATCAGTGCATTCGTTAATCTTTCCGGTACCCTCCTGCTCACCTTCGCATTCCAAATAATCAAAGATGGTAATTATGAGAAAGCCAAGATTGCGGGGATCGTTACCATCAATTTGAATCTGTTCATCCTCAGCTACGTAGAAGGATTCCGTTCGGGGCAGTACATGCTTATTTTCCCGCTGCTCCTGGCGCTGATTTTCGTGGTTGACTCCAAAAAAAACATGAACGAACTGGTATTTACAAGCGTTGTCACCCTCCTTACAACGGCGTTAATTTTCGTTGTTTCGCCTGATCAAAGCCAGGTGCAGATCATTCCGGAGATACTTTACGACACACTTTTCAGCACCAACCTTTCCATTTCACTTTTACTGACGGCACTATTCGCTTATGTGATCTTCAAAACGCTGGAGAATCATGAAGAAAAAATTCTGGATGAAAAGAAACTCACGGATACGATCTACGACACGTCCCTGGATGCTGTTTTCATTGTTGAAGTGGCAGACCTGATGATCAAGGATTGCAACATAAGGGCACTCAACGTGTTTGGCTTTAGCAATAAATTTGAACTGATCAGACAACCCGTACAGCACCTCCTTGGGAAAGCTGTTTTGGAGCATATCAGGAATATTGATACCAATGAATTCAGCAATACCACCCCATGGTATGGCAATATGGATTTTGAAAGATCGGGTGACGATAGGTTCTATGCGTATGTAAACATTGTTCCTTTCAGCCACCGGAACAAGCGATTTTGCAAGATCAGTATCCTCGATATCACAGAAATAAAAGTGGCCGAATTTGAGATCATAAAGGCCAAAGAGAAAGCTGAAAAAGCTGCCAAAGTAAAAGCCCGTTTTCTCAGCAACATGAGCCATGAACTGAGAACACCGCTGAATGCCATCATCGGAACCAGCAACATCCTTCTGCAGGAAGACTACCTATCCAGCCAGCGGGAGTCATTTGATGTTTTGAAACATTCATCGGAACATATGCTGCATCTGGTGAACGATATCCTTGACCTGAGCAAACTGGAGGCAGGAAAAATGGAACTGGAAAAGATCCCCTTTAACCTGAAAGATTTTATGAACAGGGTTACAACACCCTTTCAAAAATCTGTCAAGCCGGATATTGAGATGGAGCTTACAGTGTCACCCGACCTCGACCTTGAGATCATCAGTGATGAAACAAAATTGCTGCAGATCATGAATAACCTGTTGTCTAACGCAGTAAAATTCACGAACCAGGGAAAGATAAAAGTTACCGCCAGAGTAGAAAAAAATGTACCCCATGAGATCACTGTGTATTTCGGCGTGGAAGATACCGGCATCGGTATACCTCACAACAAGATCAGGCAAATCTTCGACAGCTTCACACAGGCAGATACAGAAACCACCCGAAAATATGGCGGCACAGGGCTTGGTTTGGCGATATGCAAATACCTGGTAATGAAAATGGGCGGCGAGATCAGTGTAGACAGTGAGCCTGATAAAGGAAGCCGATTCTATTTCACTGCTACGTTTAACGTTAATACGCAGAAAGCTTATGTGAATGAAGAGTCACTCAAACAACTGAACAGCTTCGAAGGCATTCGGGTGCTCCTTGCAGAAGACAATCCGATCAATATGCTGGTGGCCAGGCGATTCCTGCAAAAATGGAAACTAACGGTAGACGAAGCTGTCAACGGCCTGGAAGCAGTGGAACTTTACAACAAGCATCAATACGACCTTTTGCTGATCGACCTTGAGATGCCCGAAATGGATGGCATAGAAGTGGCTGCGTATATCAGGAAAACCAACCAGGAGATACCGAGCGTCGCTTTTACTGCCGCAGTTTATGACAATATGCAGGCTGACCTGCTGACCAAGGGCTTCACGGAGTTCATCCCAAAACCTTTCCGGCCGGAGGATCTTCATAAAAAAATTCTGCAGCTGACCGCGTACGACCAGCTGCAGAAATACAAATATGGATGATATCCCCTGCTATTTTATAGCTAACAATCTAACACCCGCCTGCTCCACTTTTAAACGAAGTTGTTTGAGATTCTCCAACTGCAGATTCGAAGGCGCATTCTCGGAAAAACAAATCGACTGGTATAACGCCGAGATATCTTCCCTAAGCCTTGTTTCATCTGCAAACATCGAATTCTGCTTAACAGGTACCAACTCTGCCCTCAACAACTCCAGCTTATCAACACTGGCCTCCAGCTTCTTCCGGGCCTTCGGCTTCGTTTCTTTAGCAACAGCCTCTTTCAATACTTTCTCTTTACTTACGATCGAATCAACGGTAACGGCTAACTGCTCATGCAACGCAAATAACTCCATAGCTGCCTGATACTGTTTTTTTCTGTCGTCCAGGCTGAACCCGTTCACCTCTTCGTGCTGAACCACCAGCGGTTGGGTGAATTCTTTTGTTCCAACAGACAGCTTCAACGAATACGTTCCGGGCAATACCTGCGGGCCAATAAACGAACTCCTGTCGGGCTTCGACCCGTTTGCCGTTCTCGGCCCCTTTATCCGCTGGCCCCACGAGATCTTATTGATGCCCTTGCGTTTGGTTCCCGGCAAACTCGAAATCAGTTTCCCTTCAGGTGACAGGATATCCAGTTTCACCTCAGCATTGTCAACCCTGTCTTTCAGGTAATAATAAAATGGGGGAATGGCCGGTGCATTTGGAGCCACCCAACCGCCTTGCGATTCTGTGCCACCATATCCAAAAATTCCCGTGGTAAGTACCATCGGCTTTGTGGCAAAGAAATGAATGTCTTTCTCGATCACCTCTTTGCTTAAATCCCGGAAAGTGGAAATGTCATCCAGTATGATGATGCCCCGGCCGTGAGTCGCCACCACAAGGTCGTGCGTTTGGGGGTGGATCTGAATATCTCTGACAGAAACATACCAGGGAATATTATTCTTCATCCTGAACCAGTTCAGTCCGCCATCAATGCTGCCGAATAAACCCAGTTCAGTACCCAGGAACAGCAGTTCCTTATTTTTCAGGTCCTCTTTCAACTTATGTGCAAATCCTGAAAACTCAGGGCTGTTGAATAAAGTCCATGTCTGGCCCAAATCTGTTGATCTTGCCACGTAGGTTTTATGGTCCCCGTACATGTGATTATCGAAACT
>Ga0164293_10000934_pt1 | contig 24368 bp, 33 predicted proteins | sample GEODES118metaG_FD_111487 | JGI IMG/M metagenome (GOLD analysis project Ga0164293, IMG submission 111487) | Eutrophic lake water microbial communities from Lake Mendota, Wisconsin, USA - GEODES118 metaG | ecosystem: Environmental > Aquatic > Freshwater > Lake | place: USA: Lake Mendota...
TAAAATCAGCTCAATCTGATTATTTTCACAAAGAACTTGAAGACGGAGCTACCGGAACAATTTTTAGAAATGAGGGAAATGAATCAAGACTTGAAGCACTTACCAAATCAGATCAATGGGATGGAGTTACTGGTTTTCAATCTCAAATTTTTAACTTTAAAGCAGTTGGGGATGAAGCCTTTATTCCAAGTTCAAAGACAAATAAATTGTCTCTTTTTACCTTTCAACAACTCTCCTTGGGGAAAAATGCTTTCCGCTTTGGAGCGAGACTAGAAAATCACGAGATATCAAAAGAAAAATCCATTATTTTTGGTGCTAAAGATGAAAAGGGCTATCTTGGCTATAATGCCTCAATTGGGCACTGTTATGATTTTAGCAAAAAGAACACTCTTGAAACGAGCTTATCGTACACGGAAAGGGCCCCGACATTTCAAGAGCTTTATTCAAATGGACAACATTTAGCAACTGGGACTAATGAGAAAGGTAACTCAAATCTCATCAAGGAAAAGGCGACCGCTTTTGAAGTGACTCTTAAGAATACCTCCTCTCAGAATCAATTTACCGGTAGTATTTATTCACAAGTATTTAAAGATTTTATCAGTCTGAATCCAAATGGTCAGGTAGATGTCGATAATCTACCTATATTTAATTATGAACAAGTGGATGCTCTCTTTTATGGAATTGATCTTGATAACAAAAATGAACTCCAAAAATTTTCTGGAGGTGTTCTTTATTTAACTAATAAGTTTGATTATATTCATGCACGTAATATGGATACAGGTCACAATTTGCCAAGAATATCACCACCAAGATTTTCAACTGGTTTTGAAATTGAAACAGATGAATGGGTTACCGATATTGAGGCGCAGTATGTTGCAGATCAAACAAAAACGGCTCCAACCGAAACAAGAACGCAAAACTATATATACACAAACCTTGGTTATACCTACAAAGTTGTTGGAAATTTAACTTCTGTAGATTTCTTTGCAAGAGTTAGAAACATTTTTGATGTTGAAGCAAGAAATCATGTCTCAACTTTGAAGGATAAGGCACCACTACCAGGCAGAAATCTTATTCTTGGTGCCCAGTTGCAATTTTAAATGTATGAGAACATTTAGAGCATAGACCAGTAAACTCAAGTCTATGCTCCATTTGCGTATAACCAAGTTTGGAAAGAGCTTTTTCAAAAATATCAAGATCGCATTCTTCAAGATTTTTAATCTCACCACATTGTCTGCATAGGATATGATGGTGGTGATGATTTTTTTTCAATGATGTCAGTTCATATCTAAGAAAGCCCTCATCTAGATTCACCTCAGAGATTAATTTCTTCTCTTTGAATTGAGAAATGGATCTAAAAACTGAAGAAATATCACATTTATCAGATAATTCGCTATGTATCTCATGAACAGAAATAGGTATTTTGGATTTTGATATAATATGTAAAATTTCAACTTTTAACTTAGTCTTGTTAAGACCAAGATCGGTTAAAAGATCCTTTATGTTTTGCTCACTTAAGCTTGAATGGCAACATTTACTACCCATAACATTTTTTAACACGAGAAAACATCTTAAGCAATAAATCACAACTTATGATAAAATATAAATCATGAAAGTAATTGTTATCGGTGCCACGGGTCTTGTTGGGAAATGGATACTTCTTAAACTATTGGATACACCAACTGTGGATGAGATAATTGTTTTTTCTAGAAAACAAGTAGATGTTGTTCATAAAAAATTAAAAATTCATCTTGTTGATTTTGAAAATATTTCAGAATGGGAATCTTTGATACAGGGTGATGTTTTATTTTCAGCCTTAGGTATAACTTTAAAGACAGCAGGTTCGAAAAAAGCACAGTTTAGAGTCGATTTTGATTATCAGTATAACGTTGCAAAAGTTGCTTGTAAAAACGGAGTCAAAAAACTTGTTTTGATTTCAAGTGTTAATGCGGATCCTCATTCTAATTTTTTCTATCTTTCGATGAAAGGAAAGCTCGAACAAGAGTTGAGTTTTTTAGATTTTAAATCACTCATCATCCTAAGACCTGGACCTCTTGTAGGTCAAAGAAGCGTTCCTCGATTAGGTGAGGTCATTTCACATGCTTTTCTAAAAGTTATTCCTAATTTCCTCTTAACTTATGGTATGAGGCCTATTTCAGGAGAAAAGGTCGCCTCTGTGGCGATTCATTCTTTGAAGAACAATGATGTTGGAATTAAAATTATAGGTCCTAAAGAAATTCATTTATCTCATTTTTAATATCTCCATAATTACTCTCCTCCTCGTCCTCTCGTTCAGGAAAATCGAAACCATCTTCAGCTGGATTCTCAATCGATTCATCTGTATGAGATCGATCTTTATCTATGACACCTGGAGATTTAGAAATTTTATTTATGACTCCACACGCGACAGGAAAATTAAGGTTTCCATCTGGATCATTTTTATCTAATGCCGTCTCTGGAATATTTATGTTTAAAGGAATACCTCTTATAATGACAATGAGATGGTCGAATCTGAACTCTTCTTCATGATTCAATTTTACAAGGTGATCTTTTAAATTGAGATCCTCGTCCTTTAAATCTTTGATAAGCAAATCATATAATGTATTTCGTGACCATTGATAGGATCCGTATTCATCGGACTTAGGAAAAATTCCGCTTCCCATCCTTTGTGATGACAGGTCGTCATCAAGAGGGATAAGTTTTTCATTTATAACTTCTTCTAATTCCTTTGAATCTATAAATCGATCACCATTTGTATCATCATTTTTATTAGGACATCTCTTTCCATAATATATCGATTGTTCATGAATACTATTTTGTGGGCCTTGCGAAAAACGCACTGAAGCGATAAGTTGCTTTTGATTTTTAAAAAGGGTTAATGAGCCATTTAAATATTTTGATATCTCAGGATTTAGAGGGACTAATTTTGCAAGATATATCCCATCAAGATTACTTTTATAAAACTTATTTGTTCTTTTTTTTACGTCGTCCTGACAACTTGTAAGAAAAATTAAAAGTGAAGAAACAAAAACGAAATCATGTATTTTATTTTTCATAGTGAAATATTAAATCCATCTTTGTAAGATATTTGAACTTCTTCTTTAATCCAATGTGTTTTTCTTAAGTTATTTATTTCGTGCAGCTCTAACTCATAAGGCTGAAAGTAATACATACTCGATTTAATAATGTAGCATGAGTTTGATTCTGGAAAATCAGCTTGGTCGGTGTATTTTTCCACAATGGGGCAATCTGAACCATCACGTATGAATATATTTGTCCAATCTTTAAGTTTTTGAGGTGACTTCCCATATTTAATATCTAGAACTCTTTCTTTGATTCCTTCCTCAGTCTTCACATGAACTGAAGGGGCGACATGAAACCACCATTGAAAATTGTGTTCTCTGATGTACCTTTTTGAGAAAAATAACCATGTTTTTGTAGAATAAATACCAAGTTTTCTCCATTCATAGGCCCAAACATGGGCCCGGTGATAGCATTGGGAGTCTTCTTTGTATTCTCTTCTTGCGGAATTAAATAGATCTTCAACTTGATAACTATTTTCTAAAACTGATTTATAATACTGTTCTTGGATGAAGTAGAATGATTTCTTATTTTTTCTTTTTTTAAGAAATTTAATGACCTCTTTATTTCTTAAGGCTTTATCTTTATCTAGGGTTGTGACTCTACCATTCGTTAAGAATAACAAAACCGGTTCATTTTGATTGCCGAAGTCTATATCTTCAATCCTATCAGTAGCAAAAGAAAAAAGAGTTACAATTAAAAGTAATATTGCCAACATCAGATATCCTAGGAGATGACTAAATTTCCTCAAATGGAATTTGTCTCTCTTCGGTCCTTCTGTCAGCTTAAGATATCCTCAAAAAATAAAAAAGCCGCTTACAAAAAAGCGGCTTAATATAATCAAAATAAATTTGATAAAAAGTTTAATAAAAAATGGAAATCATTAACCCGGGCTAAAATTCTGTATCAACCTTTTCCAGTGGTGGTGTTCCAGTAATATGGATAACTCTGTCATAAACGTTCCTCCTTATCCAAGGTTGATATTTCGTTGGTATGGTCTGATTCTATTCGCATTTTTTCTCCGAGATGAAGTTTTTTTTCTACAATGAAGTTTCAATGATTTATTATTAACCTGATTAAATATATTTTGATCAATTTCTCAATTTTGAGACTTTTTTTTGGCACTTCTAAAGAAAAAGACTCATTTTTTCATCTTTTTTCTCAGACCTTTTCTGATCGTTTTTTCGGCAAATTTATTGCTTCTAAGTTTTAGGGGATAAATGAGGGAGGAGTTATGACTCAATTAAAAAAGGATTTTTCCGAATTAAATCAGACTTTTAGGGAGTCTGACTCTTATGATGAGTTTGAAGACGGGCCAAGTTCTGATTCGGGTCAGAGGAATTCTTATTCATCAGATTTTGATCCAAGTTATAGAGACCAATATGAAATTAAGCGTAATTACTATGGTTTTGGACCAAAAGGTTACAGAAGATCTGATCAAAAATTAAAAGATGAGGCGAGGCTTCTATTGAATCAGGATCCTATCCTTGACTCTTCAAATATAAATATCGAAGTTTTTAATAATGTCATCTATTTACGTGGTTTCGTTGATTCAAGGAAAGACAAAAAAAGAGCTGAATTGTTGATTGAAGATATTTTTGGCATTGAAGATATTCAAAACCAATTAAAGATAATGAGATAAGTCATGGTCACAAATAAACATCCACCTTCAATTGAAGACCAAGTACTTACGAAAAAGATTCTTCAGTATCTTAACCAGTTCTCAAGCTCTGATTTAATGGATGCAAGTCTTCTTGTTGATAACGGTAAAGTTATTTTATCTGGGAGAGTTAGTTCAAAAAAATTAAAGAAGAAAATTGTAAGTGGCTTAAAGAAAACATTCGGTATTTCAGAATTGTTGGATGAACTATTTGTTTTTAGATCCCAGCACACGCATGGACATCAAAGGAGTGTTTTTAAAGACCTTGGTCTTTGATTATTTTTAAGGAGTTTTTATGAGAAGAAAAATTGTGGACGGTGGAAGATTTGGCATAAAGTTAGATAAATTTAGGCATTCAAGGTTCGAGCATGGCATGTCAAAATCTGGCGCAACAAAAGAAGCTTCAGATCAAAAATCAGTTCAACCCATATCAAGTGGATTTCGAAAACACGGCGGTGGTCTCATGGATCATGATGGAAGTCATGTGGAAAAAGGTCCCAGAGGTTACTTAAGAGATGATAATGCTCTTCTTGAAGATGTTTCTGAAACTCTTCGATTAAATTCCTCAATTGATCCCACTGAGATCAGTGTTGAGGTATTAAAAGGGATCGTTATTTTAAAAGGATTTGTTTCAAATATTGAGATGAAGAAATTGGTTCACTCATCAGTTGAAAACATATCAGGAGTGGTCGATGTCAAAAACCTTTTAACGTTTAAATAATTATAGACCTACGAAAATGTCATTATTTAGAAGTTCTTTGAAGTTATCATTGTTTTTATGGTTAGGTACTGGACCATAGAAATGTTTAGGGTCATTTTTATCGTTTCTCCAAAGCATAATATAGGCAGGTCCCTTCTTGGGAGCTTCTTTCGTCAACGATAACTCTTCCATACCTTCCTTCATGAGAGGTTTTCCGAAATAGTCTGTCCAAAATCTATTGTAATGAGATGACTCTTGTCCAAATTCCGTAACAGCTGGTATTTTATTTCTTCTAACGGATTCTTCACATAGCCAAATCACTCCTTCTTTATATTTTTTTAAAGGATTCAGTCCTATCAGGGCGATATCATAGATTTTGTTATAGAAGTAGTGATCAACACCTAGGATATCCACGTAGTTATCACCAGGGTAGCGGTCTAGATAATCACTTTCAATTTGAGTAGGTGAGTACGCATAAAGAAGATTATGCACATTTTTCCTATCAAGATACTCAACGGTTGACTGCCAAAGTTGAATAAATTCTTGTTTCTTACAATGATTTTTTCCCCACCAAAACCAGGAGTGATTATGCTCATGCCATGGACGAAAAATAACTGGGATATTTTGTATTTCTTTTAAAAATTGTATGAGCCTGTCTAATTCTTTTAAGAAGATGTGATGGTGATCACCACCTTTTAAAATTCTATGGACAATTTTTGTAGACTTATCTTTCGAGGATTGATCTCCCTTGCCGTCATCAATCAATGCTCTCATATGCCAAGAAATGGTAATAATGCCACCCTTTTTGTGCACCATTTGGATTTGATATTTGATGAGCTCTCTGTTCCAATCACCAATTTCGCTAAAATCTATGCCATAAACGGAGGGATGTACTCCAGCGACCTCGTTCATATCAGATTTTAGATCAGTCCCTACCTCTTGGTTTCCATACCGCCAGCCTCTTCCTTCAAAAAAAGCATTTTGCTGCCCGAGAAGAATTTTTTGGTTGGTATTAATGGAATGGCTTACATCGTTGAGTCTTTTATAAAGCTCCCTCGTTTCAGGAGAAGCGTTGTGGTCAACTTGGGCCAGCAGTTGTGAAATAACCATGAAACAAAGGAAAACTATTGTCATAGCAAAATTTTAGCAAATTTCGGTCTTTGGGCCAGACTCCCTATAAAAGTTAACTTCAAACTGTCAAAAATTTTGGCATTTTCAACGGCTTTTGGTTCAAGATTTGCTGTTTTAATGAAAAGGAGGCCATATGAAACACAAAGAAGAGAACATAAGACTTTCGGAGAGGCACTATACCTCTTATGATTTAGAAAAAATTGGTAAAAAAGTTATTTTTCGCCATTCACCTGAGGAGCTTGAATCTACATTTGGTAATCAAAGAATATTTCTAGATGAAAGGGTAAAACATAGTGTCCTCGAGTCTCTCTACAGGAGTACGTTACTAGATGCTTCAAGAATTGAAGTGTTTGTGGAAGACGGTAAAGTTACCCTTAAGGGAAGTGTAAAATCTCCAAAAGAAAAAAACTACGCTCAGGACGTTATTCAGTTTGTTCCAGGAGTTGTTGAAGTTTTTAATGATTTAATTATAGTGGATCATTTATTTCATTAATCAATTCTGTTTTTTCTTCATAATAATGATCTTCGGCATAATTAATATTTTCCGAACCACCTAATTCTAAAAAAGGATCATTTTCATCATTTTGCTCCCAATTCAGGTGAGGTTCTTCGAAGCTGGTTTGGTTCCAATTTTCCTCGAAGGTATCTGGGGTCTCATCAATGTATGACTGAGAAAAAGTTAAAGGAGAAAACAGAATAATAATGAGAATGAGCTTCATAACACTCCCTTTTGTGAGGAGTTTAAGATTTTGCTTTTGGTCTTGTGAAGTGATGGGGTGTTAAAATGATTCACTTCTTTTTTTAAGAATTGGCATCAAAATTGCGATGATTTTTTTAGAAAAAGGATGGCGATGAGTATTTATCAAACTTTAAAAAATGACCATGAAAAATTAAAAAAGATTTTAGAAGAACTTATCATTTTAGATAAAGATGATCATTATCGCTCAACCTTAATTGAAGATCTGGGAAACCAATTGATTCCCCATATTAGGGCAGAAGAATCTATTTTTTATAATACTCTTAGGGCAGTTCAAGCAGATAAAAAGTTACTCTATCATGCTTTTCAAGAACACATCGAAATTGAGGGATTATTTAGATCACTTCAAGTTTTAGATAAATTTAACCTCCATTGGTTACCGACGGCCATTAAGTTAAAAAACTTAATCTTTCAGCATATAGAAAACGAGGAGATGGATTTATTCAGTGAGGCAAAGAATGCTTTTACTAAAGATGAGTCAGCCTTGTTAGAGACTTCCTTCCAAGAACTCAAGGTTAAAATCGAAAATGATGGACTCCTACAGAATACCTTCGAGATGGTTTTTAATCTGCTTCCTCCAAGATTGACTGGAAAATTATCTAATTTTGTAAAAAGAGTTGAATAACTCCTTAAATTTTCTGACATCTTGTTCTCATTTGGGCAAAAGATTCTTTAGAATATCAGGATGAAGAATCTTTTGTTTATGATGATCGTGCTTTTAGTGCCTAAATCTCTCTTTGCCCAGAGTGTTTGCCAGAGAGATCAATCTTACATCAAGGCAGCTTTATTATCTCCTTCGAGTAGGATTTCGTTTGAGAATAATGGAGGCCTTTTCAATGGAGGTGTTTGCTGGTGGCACAGCCGACTTCAAAGAGCTTCTGTCTACTTGGTCGAATTTAATCCAGATTTAAGCCCTCCTTCAAGCCAAGAGGCCTATAAGATTTTGAACTCAATAAGAGATATGAATAAGGTTGTTGTTATTCCTGGTTATAGTGATTTTGAGAGTTTTACAAAAGAGCATAAAATTGTGACTCAAAGAATGCTTAATGTTTGGCAAAAAATTGATGGCTTCATTAACTTTGAGTGGATCAGAGGGATTTCTGGCAAATCATCATTAGATCCCTTTGAAATGAAAAAAAGAATGGATAATGTTTTTTATTATTTTAAGCAGACATCTGTTCCGATTTGGTTAATGGCCCAAGTCAGGGGAATTACATCCCACTCTCTTTTACTTCTCAGCATGGTTGAGAGACTCGATGGTTATGATCTTACTGTTATAGATAGCAATCATCCCCTTGAAACTTTAAAGATTGAATATAACATTGGTGATGAATCCCTGAAGCACGATAACTATACCTTTGTTCCCTATGTTGGTTTTCAGGATGATTTTAGTCGAATTTATGGAGTTCTTTCAAAGCGTTGTAATGAAAATCTTTTCAATGAAATTCCTAAGATTATCCGAGGGGATGTGGAAATTCATTAGGACAAGAATATGAATGTCTTAATAACTGGTGCTTCAAGAGGAATTGGTCTAGAGCTTACGAGATTCGCTCTTCAGAAAGGTCACCGGGTTCTAGCTCAAGCAAGAAATCCAATCCACGCCGATGAGTTATTAAAGCTTAAGAATGAATTTAATAATCTTGAAATCTATTTTCAGGACTTATTTGAATCTAACGTTCACCTTAATCTTTCTAGCGCTATTAATCACTGGAGTCACCTTGACATTGTCATCAATAATGCCGGAATTTATTTAAACGATGAATTAAGTGAAGATTTTGAAAAAAGTTATCTTATCAATGCCATTAAGCCCTTATTAATTACGCGCACACTTTTAGAAAAATTAAAAAAATCAAAAAGGCCTTGCTCAATTCAAATCACGAGCCAAATGGGGTCTATAGCAGATAACACTTCTGGAGGATCTTATAGTTATAGGTCCTCTAAAGCTGCTTTAAATATGCTTTTTAAATCACTGGCGATTGATGAACCATGGCTTATCTCCCTAATGATTCACCCCGGATGGGTTAAAACAAAAATGGGGGGAGAAAATGCCCCGCTTGAGACAAGTGTTTCTGCCTCTGCTATTTGGAAAATTATTCAAGATGTTTCTCCCCATCAATCTGGAACTTTTATAAATTATCTTGGAAAAAAGATCCCTTGGTAAATAGTACGTCCCATTTTGCCCCATTATACGACAATTAAATCGCTCCCATTTCTGGCCTAAAACTTGCTTCATTTACTCAAGGAAATGCTTCAAGGAGTTTTATCTGAAGATTCTTCATTATTTTTTTATTGTGATCACATTTTTATTCTTTGTAGTCTCTTGTGGGAAACCAAATGCCCCAACAAAATTTCTAAAGGAAGATTTCCTTTTGAAAAATGAGGAGGGGAACTTTATTTCCAAAATAAATCCATTAAATGCACATATTAGTAATATCTCACCAAGTGAAGGCAAATTCATGTTTAATCAAGACCGATTTGTAGCGGAAATAAATGTGAAAGGTGCTGATTCGGGAGTGAAGCATTTTCAATTTATTTTAACCTCAGATAAGTGTCCAACTTTGGAGAGTGATCTTAATAAAGACTCTATTATTGATGTTAATGAATTATTAGCGGCTTCTGGAAATGTTCTAGTTCCTTTGGATAGTGATTTAGGTGAGCAGTTTTCAGGAATGGATTTTGGGCCAATTTCAAATGAGAGCGGAGATTATCGATACCGTAGGAGTTCAAATCGATATGATTTTTGGGAAGATCTAACTAGTTTTGACCCAGATTCTTTCGACCAAATGAGTAAACTCCCAGCTAATCAAAAATTTCAACTTTATAACCGAGTCCTTGTGATTTTAGGCGTTAGTTCATTGAGATCACTCCCGAGTAGTGTTTCTGGCCTTTGGAATTTACCGATAGAGTTAACCATACCCATTGGTTGTGGAACGATAGAGGTACAAAAATGATGAGGGTTTTTCTTGAGGGAGCATTTTTACAAGCGAGTCTTATTTTTGCTATTGGTCCTCAAAACATTTTTATTTTGGAAACCGGACTTAGAAGAGATCATCACGTGCTGGTGAGTGTTGTTTGTTTTTTTTGTGATCTATTGCTGATTTTATTGGGAGTTTCTTTCACGGGGTTCCTTTTTCTAAAATATCCCTTACTAAAAATTATATTAGCATTCCTGGGAATTCTTTTTTTATTTTCCTATTCCATTTTGAAGTTAAATATTAAAATGATTGAAATTAATGAAACTAATGTTAGAGGTAAATTATCTTTTAAACATGCCATCACAAGTTCAGTTTTTTTTAGTTTGCTTAATCCTCATTCTTATTTCGATGCACTTGTTTTAATTGGAGGTTACTCCTCAAAGTACAGTGATCAATTCACAAGAATAATGTTTGGTTTCGGGGCAGCTTCTTTTTCACTGATCTGGTTTTTGTTTCTAGCTTTTTTTGCCTCTTTTTTGATTGTGACCATAAAACAAAAAAAGTTACTTAGCTACAGCTCCAAAGCATTCGCTATTCTATTGATTCTTTTTGCGGTCAACTTAAGTATTAATTTAATTGATTGGACAAAAGATTATCTTCGTTAATAAAATAAAAGTAGTTAAATTGACGAGGGGCTAATTATGAAAATGTTCTTAATGACTTTATTTTTAATCACCTTTAGTGCTTTTGGTAAAAGCCCAGTTGTTGTCATTGATACAAACATGGGATCTATAGAAGTTGAGTTAAACCAGGACAAGGCACCTGTAACGGTAAAAAATTTTTTAAGTTACGTTGACAGTAAATTTTATAACGGTCTTATTTTCCATAGAGTCATCGATGGTTTCATGATTCAAGGTGGAGGTTATGACGAAAAAATGATCGAAAGAAAAACTAAAGAACCAATTAAAAATGAAGCCAAGAACGGACTTTTGAATGATACTGGTTCCATTTCCATGGCAAGAACAGCGGATCCAGATTCAGCAACCGCCCAATTTTTTATAAATGTGAATGATAATTCAAGTTTAAATTACCCTTCACCAGATGGTCACGGTTATGCTGTTTTCGGTAAGGTCACTTCAGGAATGCATGTAGTGAATAGGATTAAAATGGTTAAAACTGGTAACCTTGCCGGACATGCCAATGTTCCTATGGATACGGTCTTAATAAAATCGATTAAGAGGAAGTGATTTCCTTCGTTTCTTTTTTTAAGATTATGATCGCTATTTCAGTTTTAGAACCTAATCGTATTTGAGGGCCCCATGAGCCTGTTCCTTGATTGACATAAACCCACATTGAACCCACTTTGTGTAAACCTTTATGTAATTTGTGGACCCACTTTACGACAATCGTCCAGGGAATAAATTGGCCACCGTGAGTATGTCCTGAAAGCTGGAGATCAAATCCAGCATGAGCTGCATTATCAGCAATTCCTGGTCTGTGTGATAGTAGTATTTTGAAATCTGGTTTTTCCTCTTTGTTTAGATCAAGTATCCCATCTAAATCGGGCATTATTCTAGATACCGGGTCTGGCACACCTCCTATAAGTAAGGGGCGTTTGTTGTGATAAATTATTTTTCCACGATTGACTAAATTTATCACCCCAATATTATTCATAGCGCCGAGCCATTCATTTCCATTCCAGTAATACTCATGATTTCCAGGTACAAAAAATTGACCATATTGAGATTTTATTTTTTTGATTTCATTAATTTCTTCTCGATAATCTTTTACGAAACCATCACCTATATCACCGGTTAGAGTCACAATATGACAGTTTATTGAATTAATTTTATTAACAACATCTTGGACGTATTTTTTACCAACCATGGCACCTATGTGAAGGTCACTTATTTGAGCAATTTTAAAACCATCAAATTCCTGGGGAAGTTTTGATACCGGTAAAATGATATGATTGAGGACGGGCCCCTTTTTCCCTTGATAATAACCGATGATACAAAAAGAAAGACTACTGAAAACAATATAAGTTTTAGGAATGTTATAGCCTAGGCCAATAAGAAGTAAATCACTGATAAGAATAAGGATAACAAAAAAGTTTAAAAATCCGATAGCAGCAAAAGTAAAAGGTAATTTCCAGCGAAGAATTCCCTTAGACGGGATGATGATAGCTGTAAATACCGAACCAATCAAAATCCAGATTGTCGGTTGATCACTAAAGTGAGCACCTATGTAGATACCAATAAGTGTAGTGATAAGTGCAAAAAATATCAATTTGATCTCCTAAGATTCATTATTAATTAAGATTCCCCTAAAGTCTGCTCCTTTTTTCTTGTGTATCAACTCGATATAATCATCTAAAGCAAGGAGGCCTTATGAAAGTGATCTCTTTTTTCTTTTTTCTTATCATGCCATTACTGTGTTTTTCAAAAACCTTTAAATCAAAGATTCATCAGATTGACGAGTCCACGGATGGTTCTCCTCATCTCATCATGCTCGAGGGAGGAGACGTCATTTTTTTAAATGATCATAATAAAGAATTTCTTGTGGCGCTTAAAAAAAGTAAAGAAAAAAATGTAAGTATTGAAATTGAAGCTGATGATCAGAATAATTTTATTTCCGTACATTCGTTAAATGTGAAAAGAAATCATTCAGATACTTTAATTAATGAGGGAAATCATTTTGAAGTGAATTCTTCCTACGAGCCAACATTATTAAACTCAGTTTTTGAGGCAACTCAGATTTTTAGAAGAATGCGAAGAGACTATCAAAGGGACTCTCAATGTTATAACCGTGCCCATATCTGGACTTGGGAAGAGTTCAACCGCTCTCAGCTTAAATCAAAAAAATACTTCCTTTTTTTTACGGCACGTTATATTCGCGCCTATCGCTATCACTGGTGGTTTCATGTTTCACCCGCGGTTTCAATTAACGGGTTAGGGGATAGAATATTAGATCGCAGATATACGGTAGAAATAAAATCAATCAAAGATTGGACAGATAAGTTCATCTATTCCAAGAGATCTTGTCCGGTTGTTTTCAAATACAATGACTATCGAAATAATCAGTATTCTGAGCATTGTTATCTCATACCTGTCTCTATGTACTTTTGGCAACCAAGAGATATTGAAAGAAGAGATAGGTTAGGGACGGAGAAAACATCTTATATAAGAAGTGAAATCCGATATGCTTACTGGGAAGCCTTTTGATCTTTTGATTTTTTGTTGATTTTTCCATGGGATGAGACATCTTCAAAACTTCTGATGATGGCCTCATTCCTGGGATTTTCTTCCATTTGTTGTCTGATGATTTGTTCTTTCTTTAATAATCTTTCATGAGATCTTTTTTTCTCTTCTTTTTTTAAGGGATATTTATCAATGTTTTTTCCAACCCCATTCGAAAAACTTGTATAGGGAAAGATCATCAGAATCAATATTGATTTTATGTATTTCATTTTTTGTCCTCAGGGTTTTCTTCAGTACTATTTTCAAAGCTTTCATCTTCCTCATCTTCAAGAAATTCCGGCTCCTCAACATCATATCTATTTTCTTCCTCATCCTCTTCCGTTTGCTCTTGTAACATATCGTCTTGATGAGGAGGTTGTGGATCACCCCATGGAGCGACACTCGATTTTTTAAGACTTCCGGTCAGGAGTATTAATCCCAAAAAGAAAACAAAAAGAGTCGTTCCTCTCATAAGCACCTATCTTTTTATGTCGGTGATGATTTTTGTTTTAAGCTCGAGATCATTTATGTGTTGAAATATATCTTGAATAGAAACCATGCCTACAGGAGTTTCGCCGTCATCCAGGACTAAGAGTCTTGAAACTTGATTTTCGCGCATTATTTTTGAAGCAATAGAGATTTCATCTTTCTCATGGACCGAAAAGATTTGGTGTTTCATTGCGTGAGATATTGAATCGTCGAGGTTTCCTCCTTCCGCGATACTACTAATCACAATATCTCTATCTGTGACAAAGCCAACAGGGCGCTCATTTTTAAATACGGGAGCTGCTCCTATGTCCTCCCTCTTCATGAGAGAGGCGACTTTTCTTATAGAATCACTTATCTGTACTGTATTTATCCCTTTGTGCATGACTTCAGAAACTTGCATACGTCCCCCTTATTTTTGGCGAATTTATCTTTTCACTCTGAAGAGATAAAGGGGAGTTAATTTATCTTTAGATAAATGATTTATTGGTTATGCTCAAATCTCTTTGCAATTAAATCTTCGAAGATATTACCAACGGCATAGGGGACACTATAGTCTCTCCTTTCATCCCAATTTGCCCCATGATTAAATCCCAATTTATGCATCCATTCATGCATTAAATTGTTCGCGACCTGTTGAATTGAATAGGTTGAAAAGTATTTTTTATTGATCCAGATTCTTTTTGTGTCGGGATAGGTATAGCCAATGGTTTTTGAAGAGTATTCAAAAAGTTCTAGCTCAATTTCCATTATACTGTCTGGATCTCTATTGTCTAAGACTTCTGCGGCATCAATGATTTTTTGGTAGATCTCTTCATTTGTAAGACCATCGTTCTCATGAAATATTTTTTTCTTATTAAACATAAAGTGCTTTATACGGTTCTCAAGATCATCACTTTTGATGATCTCTTTGATCGCGATAATTGCTTTTTCAACCTTTTTAATTTCTTGATTATTGAAATTAATAAAACTTACTTTTGCTTCCCAGTTTTTAGCCTCTACTTGGCATGGTGTTCCGAAGTAAAATAATAAAAATAAAATAGCAGTTGTTTGACCCAAGAAAATTCCTTTTTTTAGATATTCTAACTTTTTATTTTTGGTCTTCAACGATGAGTTCTATTTTGATTGTTGTGATGAATATTTTTTCGGATTTTTTTATTTAAGATTTTGTTTTTACGTTGAAAGATTGAATGATTTGTTTCATCGAGAATGTGTCGTCTATTCTGAAATGAATAAACGGAACGCAGACCTTTAGAAGAATTTTTTTACTTTCTGATTTTTCTCATTCTTTGTCCATGCTGATGCCTTTAAAATTCAATTCGCCGGTAAAGTTGGTTACCGTAAGTGCAATGAGGCTAACAGGAGTTACTTCATTTCATGATAAGGACCTGTAATCTTTTTCATTACATAACCGGTCTCAGAGGGGGATGCCTTTGGCGCCCCCTCTTTTTGTATCAAAACTCATCTAGGAAAAGTCTAGGCCTATTCCGTGTAAAAGATTCTTGCTTACCCATAGTTAAATTAGGAAAAACTAAATTTATAGTGTAAGGTCAGGATAACTTTAAATGAGGATACTATGGCCTACGAATCATCGTTCAATAAAGATCTCGCCCGTAAATTAGCTTCTGCCAAAGATGCTGAAAAACTTCTTGATCAGGAGCTTGTTTTATATAAAAAACGTGCTCTTGAATTAAATGCTGCCAGAGAAGTAATGGCGGATGGTTACGATAAGGTTCTCAAAGGTCTTAAGATGGCCTTTCCTAATCTTGATCTAGAAGATAAGAATTTAATTGGTTCGCCTAATCGAATGGCGAGGGCTTTACTTGAAGTCTGCTCTGGTCTCGGAACGAGCCAGAAAGAGATTTTTTCCACCACTTTTCCTGCTGAAAATTATAACGAAGTCGTCATTCTTAAGGACATTGAATACACCTCACTTTGCAGTCATCACTTTTTTCCATTCATTGGTAAGGCCCACGTGGGATATTTGCCTGATACTAGTCATGGCGAAAACTCGCGCGTTGTTGGCCTATCAAAACTGGCCCACATTGTTGATCTTCATGCTCAGCGCCCTCAGCTTCAGGAGCGGATGTGTTCTGGAATCATGAATTCCATTAAAGAGGAATTGAGACCTGCCGGGGTGATGGTGGTCGTTGAGGGATCCCATGGATGTCTTACCTGTCGTGGTGCTAAAAAGGCCAATGCTAGCATGATGACTTCTGCTCTTGATGGTAAATTTAAAGAGGATCCTAAGCTTCGTGCGGAGTTTCTTTCTCTTCTTAAGAAAAACTAAGTCCTCGTTTTCTTAAGGAAAAATAGACCCCTCTTGCAATTACGGAAAACTTACGTATAGTGATTTCATGAGTCACTTGTACGAAGTCACTGGTTTTCAATCACCTTGCGCTGAATTTGCTGAAAAGCCACTCTCGCTGGACGAGAGGTACCTCACGAATAGGCCCTCACTCTTTATTATTGAATCCGGAGGAGATTCGAAACCTCTAGGGATTATTAAAGGTGATAAACTTTTAATCGATCGATCATTGTCGCCTAAAGAGGGACAACTTTGTGTTTGTGTTATTCAGAATCAATTTCAAATTTTAAAATTTTCTTCCAAGTTGCTTCAAGGACAGGATCCTGAGACAGGTGATTTTGTCTGGGGAGTGATTACCACTTTAATTAGAGAGTTTAACCGGAGAATTGAGGATTGAAGTATTTCTGTCTGGTTGATTGTAATTCCTTTTATTGTTCTTGCGAGAGAGTCTGGAGGCCTGAGACCAGAGGAAGGCCTGTGATCGTTCTTTCGAATAATGACGGATGTGCGATCGCTTTTACGAAAGAAGCAAAAGCGATTGGGTTCGGGGCGATGTGTGAGCCTTATTTTCAAATGAAAGAGCGTATAAAAAAGCATAAGGTTATCGTTTTTTCATCAAACTATACACTCTACGATAATATGTCGAAACGGGTCATGGATACGTTGAGACAGTTTACTCCGGATGTTGAGATTTATTCCGTCGATGAAGCTTTCTTGCAGTTTGAGGGATTCGATCACTATGATTTAGAAAATTACGGTAAAAAAATTAGAACTGAAGTTCTGACTTCAACAGGAATACCTGTAGGGGTAGGAATCTCAACTACCAAGGTCCTTTCAAAAATTGCCAATAAAATGGCAAAAAAGAATTCTGGCGTCTGGGTCATGACAAAACCAGTTGAGATTGATCAGGTCCTGAAAAATTTTCCTATTAAAGATATATGGGGTGTTGGACATCGTTCGGCGATTAAGCTCAACAGTCTTGGAATAAAAACCGCTTACGAATTTAAAACATATAAGAATGAGGCGTTGATTCAAAAACTCTTAACCAAAACGGGTAGAGAAATTCAAGAGGAGCTTAGAGGAGTGAGCTGCCTTTCCATGGAAGCACCTGAGGATAAAAAAAATACCGGAACTTCAAGAAGCTTTGGTCAACCCATTTATTCAAAAGGAGAGTTAAGAGAGGCCCTGGCACACTTTGCAACTCATGCTTCACTTAAGCTTCGTCGTCAAAAAAGTGTGTGCTTTAGTTTATCGATTTTTATCCACACGAGCCCATTTAAAGAATCTCCCCAATATTTTGGAGAAGGGCGATTTAGTTTTCCTTCAGGAACATCGGATACTTTAAGAATTATTCGTGCTGCGCACGAAGTTCTTGATAAGATATATCGGCCAGGCTTTGAGTATAAAAAAGCTGGGGTCCTTTTGAATCATATTGTTCCAAAAAATGAAAATCAAATGGACCTTTTTCAATCTGATCTTGAGGACAACGAAAAATTAAATGAGGTCATAGATCTTATTAATAAAAAATATGGAGACCAAACCATTAAAAGCGCCGCTTGTGGCGTGAGTCAAGATTGGAAAACGGTTGCCAACTTTAAGTCTCAAAAATTCACAACCAGTTGGAAGGATTTGCTTAAGATAAAACCTTAAGACAATCTAAAGTTAATGAGGTGTCTAATAAAAATGATCTACACATAGAGAAGATTTGTGAGATATTTAAAGGATTAAACTTTTATTAACAAAAAAAATGACAAAAAAAATTTTAGTCATCGAAGATGACAATTCAATTCGAGAACTCTTGGCCGAACTTCTAGAAACTGAAGGCTATATAGTTAGATCAGATGCTAACGGGAAAGAGGGACTTCAATCTTTAAAAAATGGTTTCGCTCCAGACCTTATTTTGGTTGATCTCATGATGCCGATTATGGATGGGTATGCTTTCAGAGAAGAGCAATTAAAAAAAACAGATTGGGCTAAAATTCCAACGATTGTGATGTCCGCTGAGGCAGGAGCGAAAGAAAAGTTAAAGCACTATCATGTGACAGCTTTTTTAAGTAAACCAGTGGAGCTTGATCTCATCTTAAACACAGTGGCCCTCCATTTAAAATAATGATCTATTTATGATTAAACTCTTTGGCATTTCAAATTGTGATACCGTAAAAAAGGCGAGAGTCTTTTTAGATAATCGTAAAATCCAGTTCGAGTTTGTCGATTTCAAAAAATACAGGCCAAGTCTTGATGACCTTAAAAGATGGTCTAAATCCTTTGGTGGGCTTCCTGTAAACACGAAGGGAGTCACCTACAAGAAGTATAAAGAACTCTTTGAAAAAATGTCTCAATCAGAGCAATTGGCTTTTATCCAAGAAAATACATCTATGATCAAAAGACCGATATTAGAAGATGATGGGATCGTTCTTTCTTTCGGTTTTGATCAAGATCAATATGAAAAAAGACTAAATAAATATGAAAATTAAAAAAATCCAAGAATATCTTAAAGAATACTCTTATCTTAAGAGTATTCAATCTCTTCTTCATTGGGACATGGAGACGATGATGCCCTCTGGAGCGATTGAGGATAGAGCAGAGAGATTATCTTATATCCAAGGAAAGATTCATTCTTTTATCACATCCCAAGAGTATCAGGATCTATTAAATGAACTAAAGGAATCAAAGCTTTCGCGTCTAGAAGAAAAATTTTTGAAAGAACTTGAATGGGATTTTAAGATTAATCAGGCGCTACCTGCAAAACATGTGAAAGAACTCTCACATGAGCAAACAATTGCAACTCACGTTTGGTCTAGTGCTAGAAAAAAGAATGATTGGAAAATTTTTTCTAAGCACCTTCAAAGATTAATTGATCTTAAAAGGAGAGAGGCAACCTTTTATAAGGTGAGTAGACCTTACGATGCTCTCATTCGTGTTTATGACAAAGAATATACGAGTAGTGAAATAACAAATTTATTCTCAGATTTGAGGACTGGTTTGTTAAAATTAAAAAACAAAGTAGACAGCGAAAAAAAATTTGTAAATGTTAAAGACCTTTCCGGGCCTTTTTCAATTGAGTCCCAAAAAGAATTGAGTCTCTATGTTTCTAAGCTTTTTGGATTACCCGAAGAAAACTCACGCTTAGATACTTCAGCTCATCCCTTTAGTATCAATATTTCTCCAAGAGATCAGAGAATCACGACTCGTTACTCTTTAGATCACTTAGATTCTTTTGGCAGCACAATGCATGAAGTTGGTCATGCTTTATACGAATTAAATCTTCCGAGTAGGTGGGAGGGAACACCATTTCAAGAGGCGATATCGTTATCAGTTCATGAGTCACAATCAAGATTCTGGGAAAATATCATTGGTAAATCAAAAGAATTTGGGGAATTTATTCATCCAAAAATGAGAGAACTTTTTCCCAAGGCAATGAAGAGGGTTAGTCCTGAAAATCTGTTTATTATTTTCAATAAATCTGTTCCTGGGCTCATCAGAGTTGAGTCGTGTGAACTTTATTATAATCTTCATATAATCATTCGTTATGAAATTGAAGAAATGATTTTTAATCAGGGATTAAATGCGAAGGATATTCCTGAGGTCTGGAACAATAAATATAAAGAATATCTCGGTGTATTTTCAAAGACTTTTTCTGATGGAGTTATGCAAGATTCGCATTGGGCCGGTGCTGCCTTTGGATACTTTCCGACATATTCACTTGGGAATTTAATCTCTGGTAGTCTTTATCAAAAAATGAAAAAAGAGATGAAATCATTTGATAGAGACATTAAAAAAGGTGATTTTAAGAATATTGGTAACTATCTGAAAAAAAATATCCATGAGAAAGGAAGGTCAGTGTCTTCTAAAGATATTGTAGGTAAAATAAACGTCAAAGACTACCTAGATTATTTGGAAGATAAATTTGAGGTCTAAGTTATGGAAGAATTATTTATTGGTGTGATGGATCTTCAGGAAGCTAAAAATCATCAAGCGAAGCTAAAAAATGCAGGAATCTTAATTGAACTAAAAACTAATGGTGCAACTTGCACGACTGGCTGTAAAGTAACCGTTGAAGTTTGGGGCAAATCAATAGATCAAACGATCCTTTTTGAACATTTTAAAAAGGATTTCATGAAGCATGTGCAAGGCCATGAGCCCAATTTTGACCATTTAACAGCTGTCTTTGATCCATCTTCTAATGAAGTTATTTGCCAGGCCTGTGGGATGAAGTTTTCACCAACTGTAAATGAATGCCCAGATTGTGGTCTCGTGTACTAAAAGTCTTTTTTCCGTAATCTTTTTTTTTCAGAGTCTTTTTTCTTGGAGGAGAGCCTTTCAAGAACAGCACTTCTTTTGGGTTTCGTCTTTTTTCTAATTTTTGGAGGGAGACGAACATCGTTAATCATCTGGTGCAACTTATCGATACAATCGTCCATATTTGCTTTTTGGGATCTATTTAATTGGCTTGTAATTTGGACTTCTCCATTATCAAGAATAAATTGACTATATTTGTTTCTAAAACGTTCTATGACCGCTATGGGACAAGCTTTTGTTTCATTTATATTCCAATTTAAAATGACTTTCGAATTTACTTTATTAATATTTTGGCCGCCGGCACCAGAGCTTCTTGAGAAAGAGAAGGTGAATTCAGAAAAAGGTATTTTAATCCTGTCCATAGTTGTTATCATACTAACATGAATGAGTGCCCTTGGTTTGTTTATATTATTAGAAATGAGAAGGGTCATCTTTACACAGGAATAACAACTGATCTTGAGCGAAGATTTAGGGAGCATAGTCTATCCAAGAAAGGGGCCAAGTTCTTTAATACAGGTGCACCAGTGGAAATTGTGTATAAGAAAAAATTTCAAACTCGTTCTCTTGCCTCAAAGTTTGAGTACTATATTAAAACACTCACGAGAGCTGAAAAGTTGAAGCTTATTTTATCAAAGAGATCTCTTCATGCTTAAAACGATTTGTACTGCTATTTTTAAGGCATCTGGTTGGACTTTTAAATCAAACTTACCAGATGATCTTCGTTCTTTTATCTTCATAGGTGCACCTCATACCTCAAATTACGATTTTATTCCTGCTATGGCGCTTTCTTTTCTTATGAAAAGGAATGCAAAGTTTGTGATCAAAAAAGAATGGCTCAAATTCCCCTTAAATCTCATTTTGGTACCTGCTGGAGCAATTGGTATTGATAGAAAAAAAGTTAAGGCCGAAGGCGGAATGAGCACAACTGATGCTATGGCGGAGCTTTTTAAGGAGTACCCTGAGCTTGTTCTTATGATAGCTCCTGAAGGAACTCGTTCAGCGAATCCTAATTGGAAAACTGGTTTTTACTACATAGCTCAAAAAGCGAATGTTCCTATTGTTTTGGGGTATGCAGATTTTTCGAAGAAAGAGGCAGGAATTGGCATGGTCATTTATCCGACAAATTTTGAAGAGGATATGAACAAAATAATGCAATTTTACCTTGGAATTGAAGGTAAGATCCCCCATAACTTTAAACTTGACGAAAAATATCGGTAACCATCAATCAATTAATCTTAAGATCCTAATCTTCCGATAGTGATTACATAAAATTAGGATCATTTTAAATGCAGATATTTGCTTATACAACAAACTCTGACTTTCGTGAGCTTGTTAATCTTGAGTGCAGAGAGATAGCTGGCCATCAACCGGTTATCCACCAATCTTTTGAAGAGCTCAAAAACATGTTCGATGTTGTTCAAACAATTGATCTACTTCTGGTAGATTTTCCAGAAGATTTAACCAATAGCACGAAGATCAGAGACTTTATCTCTTCCTATGAAAAGTCGATAAAAAATATTCTCGTTCTGGGTCACGAGAATAATTTTACAGAAAATACCAAATGCTTTTCAAGAATGGCCGTGAGTGAGTTTTTCGAACAGATGAAAATGATATGCGGCCATAACCAATTGACGCCTAATGATTGGACGTCCATACCAATTTCAACCTTAGTTCATTTTAATTCTGTGCCCTTTGATCTTTACATTAAATTATCTTCTGATCGATTTGTTAAAAGATTCCCTGCCTTTGAAGAGATAAATAAAGGTCTCATAGAGGCCCTCATAGACAAGGGGCTGTCCGATTTATATTGTGAAAAAAAATATAATAGGGATTTTTCGATGATGCTTATTAACAACATGATTAATAAGCTCGATAGAAGTTATAATTCCGTTTCTCAAAAATTAAATGCATTTGGCGAGGTCTTTGAAACAGTTAGAGATATTATTCATAATCTCGGTATCACTGGAAGAGTCATAGAGGTCTGCGAGTCTGCGATTGAGTCTTTAATGTCGGTCGTCTCAATGGAAAAGGATGAGTTTTCAGAGTTTTTGAACCACTTAAAAGAAGATAAGAAGTTGGCCTTTCAATTTAAACTCATCAATCTTACGAATTACATTGGTTGTCAGTTAATTAATGATATGAAAATGGAAAATGCTCATGAGCAAATTAAAACGTTTGTGTTTGCATCATTTTTTTGTGACATGCATTTAAATAATCAGAAGCTCCACTTTTTTAGAACTGCAGAGGAGGTCGAAACCCTGAAGGAAGTTGACCAGAAAATGATTTTAGTTCATGCGATAAAAGCTTCGGAATTAATCTCAAAATACAAGAATGCCCCGAAAGATGTTGCTAAAATCATCACTCAACATCATGGGAGTTTTACAGGAATTGGTCTTCCTAACGAAAAATCTAGTCAACTTCTTCCGTTGTCTAAGGTTCTTATTGTTTCCCAAGATCTAGCGTTTTCTATTCTTTTAGATATAGATACTCCGGCACTTGAAGTCATGAGAAACCAAATTAAGCAAAATAAGTATCCAAGCTTATCTAACCTCTTAGAATGTCTTGAGAAAAACCTAGACCAATCCAAAAAACAATAAGCGACAAGTAGTCTGTAATTTCTTCAATTCATTTTGTCAGGAACCTGACTTACATGTAGAACCCTACTATGGATAAATTAAACCCAGATGAGCTGCCTATTACAGCGTGGCTTCCTACGACATTAAAAGAAGCAAAAAAGCGTGGATGGGACGAGCTTGATGTCGTTTTAATCACTGGTGATGCCTATGTCGATCACCCTGCATTTGGGGCGGCGGTCATGGGGAGAATTTTTGAATCTCTTGGTTTAAAGGTTGCGATCATTGCTCAACCTAACTGGAGAGATGATCTTCGTGATTTTAAAAAATTTGGAAGACCAAAATATTTCTTCGGTGTGACCTCGGGAAATATGGATTCCATGGTGAATAAATATACCGCAGGAAAAAGACTTCGATCTGAAGATGCTTACACCCCTGGTGGATCAATCGATTTTAGACCAGATTATGCGACTTCCGTTTATTCTCAAATTCTAAAAAAACTCTATCCCGATACCCCGGTGATAATCGGTGGAATTGAAGCTTCTTTAAGAAGAGTGACTCATTATGATTTTTGGCAGGATAAACTGATGCCAAATATTCTTTCTTGGTCTGGAGCTGATTTATTAGTTTATGGGATGGGAGAGCAGCCTATAAGAGACATTGTTAAGTACCTAATGAGAGGAACACCTTTTGAAAATCTCAAAACAATTCCTCAGACAGCTTTTCTTCAAAACTCAAGAGATGAACTTCCAAAAAATAAGCAATGGGAGACTTTTGAATTAACCTCACATGATGATTGCCTAAAAGACAAACTTGCTTACACAAAAAACTTTATGCACGTTGAGGTTGAGAGTAATAAGCAATTTGCTAAAAGATTAATTCAAAAAATTGATGATAAGGTACTGGTCATCAATCCACCTTACCAAACGATGACTGAAAAAGAGATTGATTCATCTTTTGATCTTCCTTATACGAGACTTCCGCATCCAAAATATAAAGACCGCGGGCCGATATCGGCATTTGAAATGATAAAGTTCTCGATAAATACTCATAGAGGGTGTTTTGGTGGTTGTAGTTTTTGTACGATCTCTGCTCACCAGGGAAAAATGATTGCCAGCCGTTCTAAAAAATCGATCATGAAAGAAGTGGATCAGGTTGCAAGAATGCCAGACTTTAAAGGCTATATTTCTGACATCGGTGGGCCATCTGCGAACATGTA
>Ga0164293_10000936_pt1 | contig 24343 bp, 19 predicted proteins | sample GEODES118metaG_FD_111487 | JGI IMG/M metagenome (GOLD analysis project Ga0164293, IMG submission 111487) | Eutrophic lake water microbial communities from Lake Mendota, Wisconsin, USA - GEODES118 metaG | ecosystem: Environmental > Aquatic > Freshwater > Lake | place: USA: Lake Mendota...
AAAGAAAAAAGTAAAATCTGCTTCCGCATCTCATGATTATTTTTTGGCAGAGGGATCCCTCACCTGGTGGGCCATCGGTGCATCTCTGATTGCTTCTAACATCTCTGCCGAACAGTTCATCGGTATGAGCGGCAGCGGTTTTAAAATGGGGCTTGCCATTTCTGCTTATGAATGGATGGCTGCAATTACGCTGATCATAGTGGCTGTATTTTTTATCCCAGTTTACTTAAGGAATAAGATCTATACCATGCCTCAGTTTTTACAGCAACGATACGACGGAAGGGTAGCAATGATCATGGCCATTTTCTGGCTGCTGTTGTATGTGGTGGTGAACCTGATGTCAATTTTATATCTGGGCGCTTTGGCTATTCATGGCATATCAGGATTGAACCTTACTCTTTGTATCGCTTTGCTGGCATTATTCGCCATAATCATCACTTTAGGTGGTATGAAAGTGATTGGTTATACCGATGTGATTCAGGTTTTCTTTCTCATTCTGGGTGGATTGGTGGCTACTTATATTGCCTTAAACCTCGTAGCTGAAAAATCCGGACAAGAAGGAGTGTTTAATGGGCTTGCCATCATGCGAACGGAAGCAGACTCTCATTTTCATATGATCTTCTCAAAGGAAAACGAAAATTATATGGATTTACCTGGGCTTACCGTTTTATTAGGAGGCATGTGGATTGCTAATCTCAATTACTGGGGTTGTAATCAGTATATTACACAAAGGGCATTAGGGGCAAACCTTCCAACTGCACGTAAAGGGCTGCTCTTTGCTGCTTTCTTAAAGTTGCTGATGCCTGTAATAGTTGTTTTGCCGGGCATTGCCGCATACGTACTTTATCAGAAAGGAATGTTTCACGAAAGCATGCTCGATTCAAAAGCAGTGTTGGATGTCAATAAAGCTTATCCTTCTTTGCTGCATTTGTTACCAACCGGTTTCAAGGGACTTGCCTTTGCTGCTTTAACTGCAGCCATTGTAGCTTCCCTTGCCGGAAAAGCAAATAGTATTGCTACCATCTTTTCACTTGATATTTACAAAAAAGCTTTCAAGCCGGATGCTTCCGAAGCCATGTTGGTTAAAACCGGAAAGTACACCGTTATTGTTTCGATGTTGATCGCCATTGTACTGGCTTTGTTTCTGGGTGAAGGACTGATGGGGGAAGGAAAACAGGGATTCCAGTATATTCAGGAGTATAGCGGGTTTATTTCACCGGGTGTATTTGCCATGTTCATACTGGGTTTCTTTTGGAAAAAAACAAGTTCCAATGCCGCACTATTCGCCATCATCGGAGGATTCTTCTTATCTCTCTTGCTCAAATTTTTACCGGGTATGGTGAATTTGTCTTTTCTTTCCGGAACCGGGTTTTCTAAAGCGAATGCAAAAGGGTTTTATGAAATTCCATTCTTAGACAGGATGGGATTTGTATTCCTTTTCTGCGTATTGGGTATGGTGATGATCAGCATGAACGACTTAAGGAAGGGGATACAGCCTAAAAGCCTCGTGCCTTCAAAAGATCTCTTTAAAACCGATACCGCATTCAATATCGGCGCTTTGTTGGTGATTGGAATTCTGGTTGCATTATTTACCGTATTTTGGTGATTGTTTATAGTTATCTCTTAATCTCAAAAAATGAATGCAGGTATAACGGAAATACCTTTCGGATCGGTAAATGGCAAAGCGGTGAAACTCTTTACCATTAGAACGCCAGCAGGGATGGAAGTTTCTGTGATGAACCTGGGAGCCACTTTATCCCGAATCATCACACCAAACAAAGAAGGGATACCCGGAAATATTTTGATGGGGTTTCCCGATGCAGACCATTACTGGAAATACAAGCACTGCTATTTCGGAAGTATCGTAGGAAGGTATGCTAACCGTATTGCCAATGCATCATTTGTTCATAACGGAAAAAAATACCTGCTGGAAAAGAATGAAGGAAATAATTGTCTGCATGGCGGTTTTGCAGGGTTTCATCAGGCTTTCTGGGCCATTGAAAAAAATGCCGGAGGCGATGCATTGGTAGCAAAATACCGCAGTGCTGATGGTGAAGCCGGGTTTCCAGGCAACCTGGATATAACGGTTACCTATACGCTGAGTGATGAAAATGGGCTGGAGATAGATTATCATGCCATCACCGATCAATCTACACCGGTAAATTTAACCAGTCATGGTTATTTTAACCTTTCAGCAGGTAAAAGTGCAAACGTACTTGATCATGAATTACAAATCAATGCATCACATTATACCGTATTAAATGAACAGCAGGTTCCTACCGGCGAACTGAATTTGGTAGAAGGAACAGTGTTCGATTTTAACCAGCGAAAACCAATCGGGAAAAATATAATTGATCTGCCCAAAGGGTATGACCTAAATTATGTGTTGGATATCAACAATGATATCGCTGCCCAAGTGTATCATCAGGAAAGCGGAAGGGTGATGACGGTTAAAACCACCGAGCCGGGATTACAATTTTATTCGGCTAATTTCCCCTTTCCCTTACATCAGAAATCATCAAAAGAGCCTGAACTTTTTTCATCATTTTGTTTGGAAGCGCAGCATTTTCCGAATAGCCCCAATGAGCCTTCTTTCCCAAGCACTATGCTTAATCCGGGTGAAGTGTATCAGCAACATACGGCTTATGTATTTTCTATAAAGTAAACAACCCTTAAATTTGGAGAAAAAAAATGGAAGATTCAACTTTAGGTATTGGTACCCGCTTGCAACATACCCAACATGGGCCGGGTGTAATCATTGCCGTAAGATATGCCACTTATCTTATTTCATTCATTCATCATGGAATTAAGGAGATTGATAAAACCGATCAGAAATTAGAAGAAATAATCCCTGAGTATTTACCGGATCAACCTGAAACCGACAGTGAGATAGAGAAATCTCTTCTTAAAATATTAAGGTATTGGAACGGCATCGGTGAACCTGTTCCGATGGGTGACCGATGGATCAAAGGAACATTACTTTTGCAACCTGCCGATAAAACATTAAAGCCTAAAGAAATTCCGGTAGAAGATTTTTTTCATAAGATCGTGATGCTTCGCGACCGGCTTCGTGTGCTGGAACAGAACATCAACAGCCATAAAAAACTCGAAGATGAAGATAAAGTGAACCTGCAACAGTATATCACCCGTTGTTATGGTTCGCTAACAACCTTTAATGTGTTGTTCAGGAATAAGGAACAATGGTTCATAGGAGAGAAAAGTTAATCATGGTAAGATTGACCGTAACGACCGATTAAAATAACAACCCCTTCAGAAAATTTTATTGTTGCTGAAGGGGTTGGTTGCTTTGATAACTTGCCGGTATTTGAGAAAAATAGTTTACTTTCCTTTTAGCATCCCGGTGATGGTATCCATTAAGCCGCCATCCTGGCCCGAAGTACCACTTCCACCGAATGCTGCGGTAAGATCGTTCAGATCCACATCGCCATCTCCGTCTTTATCCATACCCGAGCCGCCGAATTTGGTTAGCAGTCCCGAGATGTTGATACCACTGGTTTTATTGTTACTGAGCTGGTTGAAAATATCCTGAATCTGAAACCCATTATCAGCCGGATTATTCGTACGGCTTACCAGTTTACCTAATACCATCGGCATCAAACCTGAAGCGATACTCATGGCCTGGCTTGAACTGATACCGAATTTTTCCATGATACCCGACATGAAATTTCCGGAAACCTGTTGCACGGCCGGATTACTGTTGAGATTTTCTGGTGTGGTGTTGAAAAGGCTCAGTACATCTTTTGCCTGCCCGCCTGCCAGCATCGACTGTAAGGTGCCTGTGATGGAATTTCCGGCTTCGGCCACTACAGCTTCGTTGTGTTCATTAGGAACATCAGGATTATTGATGATGGTTTCATCCGCATGTTCCCTGATCAATGAAATGATTTGGTGTAACATTATTTTTGATTTAAGGTGAAAATTTGTTGTTGTTTATTTCTTTCGAAAAAGTAAAGTACGGTCTCCTAACAAGTAGCAAATCAAACTGTCTCCCGATATTTTGTAATCTATCATGCTATTGTTGAAACTTTCTGTAAACATCTTTGTCGATTCAGTTGAGCAAGTATTTTGGGTAAGCGTAAAGGAAGTAAACCTTATCCTGTTCCCCTGAACTTCCATGCGGCTTTCAAAATTGTTACAGCCATTGAAACCCTTCAGCTTATTGCTCTTTATATTGAAATCCAGGTACGGGATACCATTCTTAAATTGTGCTGCACTCAATTCCTGCTGAAATGTTTGGGAAAGTACCCAACGCCCGTTCAGATCCTGATTCGCAAAGTAAGAGCCACAGCCTTCATAGCGTATATTGTTTATCGTTATATACACTTTTTTAGGTTGAATTCCCTCACTTGACGGGTCCTTACATTTCTCACTGAAAATCATGATCGTCATATTGCCATCTTTCAGTTTACAGATATAGCTTTCGGCTGGGGCATCCATTACCGGAGTTGCATTAACAGGAATAGCTCTGATCATCGGCATGCCGGTTGCAGAAAAATCAAACGACCGGGAAAAATCCATTTGTAAATTCCACGGAACAGGACTATTTCCGCTTGCGAAAAAATCAATGCCATTTTTAGAGAATTCTTGTTTTAAGGAATCAAGCCTGCTCTTTTTTACAACTGATGTTGAAGTTTTTTGCTGCTTTGATGGTTTACATCCATAACAAATCCCAATCATAAAAATCAGCATTACAAACCGTTGGATATTAAGCACGAGGTATATCATTAGCATTGGATACAATTTAAGCCAATCCTTGGAAAAATTTCCCGGAAATCTAATTTCTTCATTTTGTAAAAAATACCATTTCGATTGAAAATTAAATATCTTACAAAAAAATTTCATGTCTTTTATCATAGAAGTATTGGTATTAGCTGCCATTTTATTTGCACTTTCAACTATCATCAAAGATATTGTTGTGAAGGATTATGGAACAGCTATTTGGGTCTGTTTGGTGATTGGTTTTCTTAATGCTACAATCGGAGCGGTTATCAGATTCCCTTTAAACTTACTCAGCCTTTTTCTGATTACATTTATTGTAAGGATTATAGTTTCTGTTCTGATGATCAAACTGGCCAACCGCTTTATTAAAGGTTTCCGGGTTAAAACCTGGTTGTCGGCCTTGATATTAGCTATTACGATGGCTGCTGTAGGAGCAGTTATTGATTAACTTTACTTATGAGAATATTTTATTTACTACTAGCTCTAACTGTTGCATCCTGCGCAGCAAGGCATCAGCAAACGTCTTCCGTTAAAAATCAAACCTCGTCATCTTTATATATTGATGGTAAAGTGTATGGAAGTTATTTTCAACAACATGCAGCGGAATACAAAGCCCTATGCTATCAGGCTTTCAATGTAGCCAGGTTACGGATAGATGCTTACCAACCCGTTTCAAATCTGCCACTTTGTATCGTCACTGACATTGACGAAACAATTTTAGATAACAGTCCTTACCAAACCAACCGCAATCTTGCAGGGCTTGATTATGATTTGGAAACCTGGAAACAATGGACAGCAAAAGCACAGGCCGATACTGTTCCAGGATCAGGTTCTTTTTTGAATTTTGTAGCACAGAAAAAAATCGAAGTGTTTTACATCACCAATCGTACTGAAGCAGAAAGGAAAGGCACTTTGATCAATCTCCAAAAACTGGGATTACCTTTTGCCGATTCTGCTCATCTGCTTTTGAAATCTACCACATCAGGAAAAGAACCTCGCAGGAAAACGGTTACTGAAAACCATGAGATAATATTGTTACTTGGCGACAACCTGGCCGATTTTACGATGCTGTTTGATAAGAAATCACTATCCGAACGTGATGCTCAGGTGAAATCTTTAGCCTCTTTATTCGGGAATAAGTTTATTGTATTGCCCAATTCCGTTTATGGTGATTGGGAGCATGCTTTGTTTCAGTATAAATACGACTTACCTGCCAAGCAAAAAGATTCCTTGCTTCGGGCTTCACTGAAAACACAATACTAAAGTAGAAGCTGATTAGAAACTCCTGTTCGAATCGAAATTTTCCAACTCTTTACTCACAGCATTCAGGAAGGTAGAACCCAATGCACCATCAATAATCCGATGGTCGTAACTGAGTGAAATATACATCATGTGACGGATTCCGATCGTATCTCCCTGTGGCGTTTCAATCACAACCGGTCTCTTTTTGATAGCACCAACAGCCATGATGGCCACTTGAGGCTGATTGATGATGGGCGTACCCATGATGCTTCCAAAAGTGCCAACATTGGTTAAAGTGAAAGTGCCTCCAACCGTATCATCGGGTTTTAATTTATTATTACGTGCCGCATTGGCTAATCCGTTTACCTGTTTGGTAAGACCTACCAGATTCAACTGATCGGCATTTCTGATCACAGGAACAATCAGGTTTCCACTTGGCAATGCAGTAGCCATACCGATGTTCAGGTCTTTTTTGATGATGATCCTGTCGCCATCAACCATACTGCTCAACATCGGATATTTTTTGATGCTCTTTACGATGGCTTCAATGAATAATGGGGTAAAGGTGATTTTTTCTCCTTCTCTTTTCTCAAATTCCTTCTTGATCCGTTCTCTCCATAACACAAGATTGGTAACATCGCATTCAGCAAAACTGGTTACATGGGCACTGGTTCTTTTACTTTCTACCATATGCTTTGCAATCAGTTTGCGCATACGGTCCATTTCAATAATCTCTACATTGCCCTGGTAACTAACTTCAGCAACTGATGTAGATACGGATACCTGGTTTTGAACCGGTGCAGTAGGTAAGGCAACTGGTTGTTCAGCGATGGAAGCAGTTTTCGGAGAAGTAGACTGCTTTGAAACATAAGAAAGAATGTCTTTCTTCGTAACCCTTCCATCCTGGCCGGTTCCGGAAATGCTTTCCAAAACCGACATCGATATTCCTTCACTTTGCGCAATATTCAAAACAAGAGGGGAGTAAAACCGCATCCCGTTTGAAGCATTGGCTATTGGCGCCGAAGCTGTAGGTTGAAAAGGGATTACTTCCACAACATTAGCATCTTCATATGTTTTTTGAACAGGTGGAGTTGCCGTTGCAGGAGTTACCGTCACGCCGGTTTTAATTCTGGCAATCACCATCCCGATAGGAACCACATCATTTTCTTTGTATAATATTTCTTCAATTACACCGGCAGCAGTTGACGGAACTTCACTATCTACTTTGTCTGTAGCAATATCAAGTACGGTTTCATCCATTGCAATAACATCACCTGGTTGTTTGTGCCATTTAAGGATGGTGGCTTCCATGATACTTTCCCCAAGCTTAGGCATGATCAGGTCTACTAGACTCATATAAACAAAATGTAAAATGAAAAAATATGAATTGCAAATGTAAGTAAAAAGCTTATCTGGGAGCTAAGATTATACCAATGTGATTTATATAATATGCCAATATTTTATAAATCTTACAGTGGTAAATGCCGATGGTATCAAACAAATAGTACAATGTGGCAATAGCCGATATTAGACTATATTGTTTGTCCAATTGGTATTATATAGAAATTAAGCCTCATAAAAGCGTGTAAGTTCCTGAAATATAGGTTCGTCATCAGGAAATTTCAACTGATATTCAATTAAGGATAATGTAAAAATGGGGATACAAAGCCATTAATGTTTTAAGATATATGCTCTGAGTAAGTTCATAGCATGCATTGCGGCTACCTGTGTATTTTTCTCCCGGTTAAACCGTAAATGAATTTTTTTGGTAATAATTTCCTTAGTGTCGCCTGCTGCCATCCATACGGTACCAACGGGTTTATCGGGTAGTCCGCCATCCGGGCCCAGTATTCCAGAAACGGCAATGGCGTAATCGGTTTTCATTCTATTCAATAATCCGGAAGCCATTTCCTTTACTACCTGTTCACTTACGGCTCCATACTCAATTAAAGTGGATTGATTTACTCCGAGGAGCTGTTCTTTGGCTTCATAAGAATACGTAACCATACTGCCGGCATAATAGGCAGATGAACCCGGATTTTTACTGAGCAGATGAGCGATATATCCACCCGTGCAGCTTTCGGCGGTGGCTACAGTTTGCGATTTGCTGTTAAGCAGTGAAGCCAATATTTCTTCCATAGTTTGATCAGCAGTTGCAATAAGGTAGGGACCCACTATCTTAGCAAGGCTTTGAAAGGTTCTTTCTAAATTATTGTGATTTTTAACATCATAGCTTGATAACCGTAACCGCACCATCCCATCATGGGGGAGGTATGCCAATTTGATTTCGGGAGGTAAACCCGATTCAAAATCTGCAGTCAGGTCTGCCAGCATCGCTTCCCCAATTCCATAGCAAACCAGGGTACGATGTTCAATTTTAGGGAACTGAAACCTTTCGGCCACCATTGGAATCACCGTGTTTTCCATCATACCTTTCATTTCGTGGGGCACACCGGGTAAACTCACATAAATGCAACCATTTTTCTCAAACCACATGCCGGGTGCTGTTCCTCTTTTATTAGGGATCAGGGTACAGTTGTTGGGCACTTCAGCTTGTTTGATGTTTCTTTCTGTTAAGGGACGTTTGAAAACGGTTTCAAAAAGACAGGTCACATTTTCCAGGGCTTCTGCATTCATCACCATCTTTCCCCCGAAATATTCGCATAGCAGGGGTTTGGTGATGTCGTCTGCTGTAGGGCCCAGTCCGCCTGTAATTAAAATGATCCCGGCCTTTTTACTTTCTTCATCAAGGGCGTTCCATATTTCGTTCCAACTATCTCCAACGGCTACACGACGTATTACCCTGATGCCCCATTTATTCAGTTCCTGGGCCATCCATGCACTGTTGGTATCTATCACTTGTCCGATCAATAGTTCATCGCCGATGGTAATGATGGATACGTTGGTGTTCATATTTTTTGTTATTCGGATGGATTGATGAATAAAATCAAGCCGGTGTGTTTCTTTTGTGAGTTGAAGCAGGCAAAGATAATTCTTTTAGCTTTGAAGGATAATCTGCTGATATGAAAAAGATGGTTATGCTGTTGGGGTCCTTTTTTGTTACAGGAATACTTATTGCGCAAAATTTATCTGATCGGTTAAAAGAGGGTATGGCTGCCTTATTAAAGGATGAGCAGTTCACTTACGCCATTACAGGTATGATGGTAACAGATGCTGAAAGCGGACAACAGATTTACAGTTGGAATGCAGATATCGGTTTAGCCCCCGCCAGTTGCCAGAAAGTAATAACCAGTGCCGCTTCATTTGCTCTTTTGAAACCTGAATTCCGTTACCAAACCCGTTTTACGCTTCGCTTTCAAGGTGATAGTAGTTTTTTGGTTTTGAACCCTTCGGGAGATCCCAGTCTGGGTTCAGATCGCTGGTCCGCTACCGGTTCCGCAGCATTGCTGAACTCGCTCGCATCGGCACTTGAAAAAAGAAAACCTGTTAATCTTTCTCAAACCATCCTCACAACCGGCGCTGATCTTGATTTTCAGCGTATCCCCGACGGATGGATATGGCAGGATATCGGTAATTATTATGGCGCTTGTGCAGGAAGTTTCAACTGGATGGAAAATAAGTTCGATTGGTTGTTGCGTTCAGGTAATAATTCCGGAGATCCGGTTGAAATCATCAGGTTTGTACCAGATTGTGATATCAAATCTATCAGCAATTTAATCCGTACCGGTGAAAAGGGGAGTGGCGACAAAGCCTATGTGTATACCAACCCCGGAGTAAAAAGTTATGCAGCATCCGGAACCATCCCGCCAAATCAGGAAAATTTTAAGATTACAGCCGCCATGCATCGGCCGGAAGATTTTTTTGTTTCTGCTCTGAATGATCAATTATCAAAAGGATTTCATGTGCATGGAATAAAATCTTTTCGTTTTGGAAATAAGGTTAAGGTGAAAAAAGAAGATGAATTATTGATGCCATATTTTTCCCCTTCGCTCGACAGCCTCAATTATTGGTTCATGAAAAAAAGCATCAATCTTTATGGCGAAGTGTTTTTAAAAACAATCGCCCTGCAGGAAAATAAGCCGGGGATTACCGATTCAGGTGTTGCAGTGATCAGGCGCTTCTGGCAACAAAACGGCATCTCTCAGGGTGCCATTAAGATCATTGATGGCAGCGGGCTTTCTCCGGCAAACAGGATTACGGCACATGCTTTACACCAGGTTTTAACTTACACCATTAAACAGAACTGGTTTGCCAGTTTTAAAAATGCATTGCCGGTTATCAATGGCATCATAATGAAAGATGGCTATATCAGCGGCGTACGTTCCTATGCAGGTTATGTAAAGCAAAACTCCGGAAGGGTATTGATATTTGCCTTTATTGCCAACAATATAGATGGTAATCCGGTTGCTGCGAAAGAAAAAATATGGAAGCTTCTGGATCTTTTAAAGTAACTTCAAACCATAACAAGTAATAAATATGAAAGAACAAAATTTTCGAAACCACAGCCGCATGGTGCCACTTTATCATTATGTACTCCTCCTCCTTATTTTATTGGCCATCATTGGGTCTATAGTAAAATTGTATCGGAGCTATCAAACCGGACTTACCGGATTGCTGGTGCCCGGAATTTTATTGTTGCTATCCATAGCTTTATTGATCACTGCGGCTTTTGCAAGAACTTTTGCATTGAAGGCACAGGACAGGGCGATTCGTGCGGAAGAAAGTCTGCGTTATTTTGTACTCACCGGCAAATTACCCGATCATAGGTTGCGCATTGGCCAGATTATTGCACTGCGTTTTTCAACCGATGACGAATTTGTTCAGCTCACTCAAAGGGCCGTTTCAGAAAAAATGGCACCAAAACAGATCAAAGAAGCCATCAGCAAGTGGAAAGCAGATGATTATCGGGTATAGTTCGCTGAATCAACTTCATTTATAAGATGTACCAATCATCAACCAGCATCCGGATCCATTATGCGCTTACCGACCAGATGGGCTTTGTTTATTATGGCCACTATGCGCAATTTTATGAAATCGGACGAACAGAAGCCATACGGGCACTAGGTTTAACTTATAAGGATATGGAAGCAATGGGTGTGATTATGCCTGTTGTAGAAATGCAGTGCCGTTTTCTACGACCTGCAAAATACGACGATCTGATTACCGTGAAAACCATTTTAAAGGAATTGCCTGAAAACCATGAAATCCTTTTTCATGGCGAAGTGTACAATGAAGCAGGGAAATTGCTCAATACCGGTTTGGTAACGCTGTATTTTTTATCTGCCGACGGATTGAACCGCATAACAATGCCCGAAAATTTGCGTGAAAAACTGCAGCCATTTTTTTCAGAGAAAAAAGTATGACCTATTTTCCAGTCATGCCATCCACACTGAATTTTCCCGGTCCAAGAATCAGCAATGTGAGGTAAGCCCCTAAATAAATCGTTGCCATTTCTCCTTCACCCATAAAATCGCTATGGTGTGCTTTGGTCAAAGCAACCAGCATGGTGATGATCAGAGGCACACAGGCAAGGCGGGTAAACAAGCCAAGTATGATGAAAAGGGCACAGAAAAATTCTGCAAAAACAGTCAGGGATAAAGAAGCCGCCTGACCGATTCCCATAAAATTCATGAAATCTTTTTTGTAGTCTGCGAAATGAACGAGTTTATCGTATCCATGTTTCATCATCAGCACTCCTGAAAATAACCTGAGCAGTAGCATGGCTATATTGAAAGCCCCGGCTGAATAATGAGTGGAAATCAGTTTTTTCATAATGTATCGTTTGGATGAGATGGTAAAAATAAGAAAACCATCGGTATAATTTGTTATTCCGGAGGTGAAAAAAACTACTGCTTTACCAACTTTTTAACAGCATGTTAGAAAGAGATTCCTTTTGTTTACATCCTTAAATGTAATTTTCTACTCTTGGGAACTACAATCAAGAGGTTATTTGTTTTTGCAGATGAAAATGGAATATGAAAACTATGTGGAAAAATTGGTTAATAGTCGCTTTTATTTTTAAGATGGTATTCAATACCGGATTTGCCCAACCCACACATGTGGTGAACGATCCGGAAAAGGCTCTCAAGCAAATGAAAGACCATTTTGTAAAGGGTGAATATGGCTTTGCTTATCCTTTAGCACGTGAATTGCAGTCAACTTATACTGCCGAAAAATCTACTGATGCCGGATATCTGTTTGATGAAGTGAACTATTATACAGCAGTACTGGAGTTGATTTTGCAACTCCCCGTTGGCGTTAGTAATGCTGAAACACTGCTATCAGGAACTATGAATCCTGCACGCAGGCAATTGTTGCATTATCACCTGGCCCATCACTATTTTCTTGAGGATGATTTCAACAATACGATAACCCATTATACACTTGCCGGACAAGATAATCTGGATAATGATGCTATTGCCACAGCAAAGTTCGAGAAAGCCTATGCCCACTTCAACCTGAAGCAATTTGAAGCGGCAAAGCCCCTTTTCAACGAAATATTTCAGTTGCCGGATAGCAAGTATCATCTCGCCGCAAGTTATTATTATGGGTTTATCTGTTATCATCAGGGATTGTATGCAGAAGCGATAAAAGCATTCCGTTTGATTGAAGCCAACCCTGCTTATTCGGGAGTGGTTCCCTACTATCTTTCCGAATTGTATTATTTCCAGGGAATGAAAGAAGATGCCCTAAGGTATGGCGAGAGCGTTCTTGCCCGTGGTGGTAACCTTTACTATGAAAAGGAACTCAAATTACTGATTGGTCAGTTATACTTTGAAAAAAAAGAATTTGCCATCGCCTTACCACTGTTGAGAGATTATGTAGCTGCAAGCGAAAAGGTTTCTAAAGAAGTGATGTACGAATTAAGCTATTGTTATTATAAGGCCAACTACACCGAAAAAGCTATTGAAGGTTTCCGGCAGCTCAGTAATGAAAAGGATTCTATGGGGCAAAACAGCATGTATCTGCTTGGCAACCTCTACCTGAAGCAAGATGATAAACCCAATGCACGCATCGCTTTCCAGTATTGTGCGTTTAACAGCAGCAATGCCCAACAACAGCAGACCTCCAGATTCAATTATGCTAAACTGTCATTCGAGTTGGGCTATCAGGATATCGCACTTCGTGAAATGCGTTCTTATCTCAAAGATTATTCCACTGCCACTGATGCCGATGAAGCAAAAGAAATCCTCCTTAGCTTATTAGCCAATACCAATAATTTCACTGATGCATTGGAGATGTACAAACAGTTTGGGCAGCCCACAACAGCCATGCAGAAAATGCTGCCAAGGATACAATTTGGACTTGCCATGGATTTCCTGAACGACCAGCGGTTAGATGAAGCGTCCGGTTTGCTGCAATCGATATTGAAAAATCCGCAGGCAGGTGGAACGTTGCCATATGCTCATTTCTGGAATGCTGAAATTGCATATAGGCAAAATCGTTATGATGAAGCCATTCGCGGATATCAATCATTTTTAGAAGCCCGTGCACAACCTGTTGGTGAAGCCAACGCTCAAACGGCACAATATAATTCGGGGTATTGCTGGTTTCAAAAAGGAGATTATAAAAATGCGCTTACTCAATTTGAATCAGTCACTAAAACGGTGAACAGCAACAGCAGCAGTTTGATCCAGGATGCTTATGTACGTGTGGCAGATTGCTATTACATGTTACGTGATTATCAAAACGCTAATATTATTTATACAAAAGTTATTAAGCTTTCATTACCTGCTTCAGATCATGCTTTGTATCAACAGGCGATGATTACCGGAATCAAGAACCCTTCTGAAAAAATTAATTTGCTCAATAAGCTTACCGCACAATATCCCACGAGTAATCTTGTTGCAGAGGCAGATATGGAAATTGCAAATAGCTATCTGGCAGATGAAAAGTTTGCTGCTGCAGTACCTTACCTGAACAAACTTATCAACCAAAAATCTGCCGAAGGTTTGAAACCAAAAGCCTATCTGAAACTAGCGCTGGCTCATTACAACAACAATCAAAATGGGGATGCTTTAAAAGCCTATGATGCACTCATAGAAAATTATCCACAATCCGCAGAAGCCATGGAAGCTATAGGTTTGGTGAAGAATATCTATGTAGAAGAAGGCAAGCCTGATGCTTATATCGAACTCATGGCCCGCCTTGGCAAACCGGTGAGCATGAATGAAGCAGATTCACTTGCTTATGCTTCAGCCATTTTAAAAGCTGGTAAAGCAGATTGTAATACTACCGTTGCTGCATTTCAGGCATATTTAATGCGTTTTCCGGATGGGGCTTCCGCCTTAGTTGCACATCAGCATATCGGTGAATGTTATGTGGAATTGAAAAATTATGCGGAAGCCATCAAATCGTATCAATTCATTTTTAGCAAGGGGGTTAGTTCATATTTTGATGAAGCTTGCAGCGAACTGGCCCGCCTTCAATATGTGGAATACAAAGATTATCCATCGGCAAGAAAATACTATGAGAGTTTGTACCAGAACACCAATGACGAAACGATGCGGCTTGATGCATTGCGCGGATGGGTTCGATGCAATTACCAACTTAAAGATTATCAGGGAGCAAGTTCAATAGCTAGCCAGTTGCTTTCCCGAATAGGCATCAGTACCGATGATAAATCGATTGCCGCACTCGTATTGGGTAAATCGCAACAAGCAACCGATTGCAGTGCAGCCATAACCTCATTCAAAACGGTTGCTGCCATTAATAAATCTGCCTGGGGGGCTGAGGCGCGTTATGAAATGGCATCCTGTTATTTTCAGCTAAAACAACTTAGGCTTTCAGAAAAAGCAGCAATGACCGTAATCAAAGAAACCGGCTCCTACGATTATTGGGTAACCAAGGCTTATATTCTTATCGGTGATATTTTTATGGAAGAGAAAGATTATTTCAATGCTAAGGCAACCTACGAAAGTGTTTCCCGTAATGCTAACATTGAAGAATTGAAAACCATTGCAACAGATAAGTTTCAGCTTGCTGTTGATGCCGAATCAAAAAATACTAAAATTGCCAACCCCTAACCTATGAGGCTCAAGTTTACGATATCAATGATCAGATCCTGCAGTTACCGACTGGCAGGCATTGTTTTATTCCAGTTGTTTTTATTTACGGCCAATGCCCAGCGCGATACATTAAAAAAACCACAAGCCGTAGAAATCATTTCGGCCTACAAACCCATATTGCGTTCTGTTGTAAAAATAAATCTTTCCGGTACGGCATTACCTGCAGACACAAACCGGGCGGTTCGTGCTTATCAATTGCCTTCCCAGCAATTGTTTTATGCTTATCAGGCCGTTCCTTTGAAACCAATGGCATTGGAAAACGACACAACCATTTATCTGGGCCAACGCAATTATGCAAAGCTGGGTATCGGTAATCTTCAAACTTTATATGCCGAAGCAGGTGTTGGTTTTGGCGATGGAAGAAATCGACTTCTAAATATCATAGGTAGTTTCCGAAACAGTAAAGGCAAAATTCGTTTTCAGGATTATAGCGAATTTTCCATAAAAGCCAACGGAAGTTATTTTCTTCCGGGAAAAGAAGTTTATGGCTCAATGGGTTTTCAACAGCGCCAGCAATTTTTTTACGGATATAATCAAGGGCAGTTCGATTTCACCAAAGATCAGTTAAGGCAACAGTTTCAAAGTATAAACATCAAAGCAGGCATCAGGAATACTGAGCCCAATGAATTAGGTATAGATTACGATCCCACAATTCAGGTGAAATTGTTTGCCAATAAAGATCGCAATAGTGAGAGTTCGTTACTTTTTGATCTGCCGGTTACAAAAAAATGGGATGAGCATATCAATGCTGGCTTGCATTTCCGTGCCGACCTTACCAATTATGCTTCTAAGGAACTGTTGCCGGAGGATATCAGTTTCAGCAATAATGTAGTTCTGCTTACACCAAAAGTGGGTTATCAAAAAAACAGTTTAAACCTTACCATCGGAGCAACGGCTTCCTGGGATAATTCGGATTTTGCATTTCTTCCAAACATTTATGGAGAGTGGCAGTTGGTTGAAAATAAATTTTCAATCATTGGCGGATGGGTAGGCGTCATCAACAAAAACACTATGCAGAATCTTACTGCCATCAATCCATTTCTAAGCACTTTACGTTCACAAACCAATACCAGAGAAACAGAATTTTATGGGGGCGTAAAAGCGCAGATTGGAAATCATTTTCAGTTCAATGCCAAAGCAGGTTTCCTTACTTACCGGAAATATCAGTTTTTTGTAAACGATTACCGGGCAGGTGCTGAGGGAAAGAGTTTCATTTTGTCGGATGAAAGCACCATGAATAATTTCAGGATAAAAGCTGATATGAGTTATGTGAACAAGGAACATTTCACTATCAATGCGGGCATCACCCTGAATGGATTCACCGGAGTGACGGATAATGAAAAAGCCTGGCATACGGTTCCGATGGAAATCAATGCTTCACTTCGATGGTGGATTTTGAAACCTTTACTACTCAAGGCCGACTGCTATATTTTTGGTGGTGGCAATTATCTGGATGTGGGCAATATTAGCCGTTCATTCAACGGGGCAGCAGATTTTAGTTTGGGTGCGGAATATAAAATCAACCGGCGTTCTAGTGCATTCCTTGATATCAACAATATCTTTGCCCAAAATTATCAGCGCTGGCACAATTATCCGGTTTACGGAATTAATTTCCTCGCCGGTCTGGTGCTTCAATTTTAACTATTTTTGCCAGATGGAAAAACTCATGGCTGCTTATCTTTTCAACAACGGGCATTGTCCCCTCCCGGGCATTGGTTCTTTACAGATTCATGCCGGATCAGCAAAAGCCTTTTATGCCAATAAATCAATCCTCGGCCCGCAGCCAGAGATCAGGTTGGTGAATAAGGAAGAAAATGCCACTCCTTTCTTGCATTACCTTATCAGGAAGCTTGAGTTGAATGAACAGGTTGTGATTACGATGGTTGGCGACTTTTGTGCAAAAATCAATCATACAGGTCATGGGGAAGAACTTTCGCTTGCAAATGCCGGGTATTTCATCCGTACCAAGGAAGGAAAGCTGAAGTTTCATTCTGCCGAAGTGCCTGTTAGCTTTTTTCCGGAAATGCCATTGGAGCGGATCATAAAACCTGGTAACATCCATCAGGTTCGGGTAGGCGATACCGAAACTACCAGTGATGTGATGACGGAATACCTCAATGAAGCGCCTCAGGTGAAAAAGTTTACCTGGTGGATGGCGGCCATGCTGTTGCTTTTAATAGGCATCGGCCTGATCATCTTTTACCAACAGGCAACATCACATCAGGAATTATGGGGGAACAGCCGGCCTATTTTACCACAACAACCTTCTTCATCTTATCAAATAGTGAACTGACCGAATTTTCTGTTTATTTGCATTCATGAATCATTACGAACATTGTCCATTATGCGGATCTGCTGCGATATCTTCGGTTTTGAAGGCAAAAGACCATACAGTATCGGGAGAGATTTTCAATATCTGGGCATGTAAGGATTGCACCGGAAGATTTACCCAGGATATTCCTGCAATAGAAGCGATTGGGTCGTATTATCAATCTGAAAATTATATTTCCCATACAGAAACAAAGGCTGGCTTTATCAACCGATTGTACCACCAGGCACGGAACATAACGCTGAAGGGTAAATGCAATTTTGTGAGGAAAGAAACCACGCTTTCTACCGGACGATTGCTTGATGTTGGTGCAGGCACCGGTGCTTTTCTTAGTGTGATGAAAAAAGAAGGATGGGATGTTACAGGTATTGAACCCGATGAACAAGCCAGGAAGAATGCCAGCCGGGTTCATGGGATATCACTTTTACCTTCAGACGCATTTTTTGAGCAGCAGCCCGAAAGTTTCGATGCCATCAGCATGTGGCATGTACTGGAACATGTGCACCAGTTACATGAATACATAGCTCATCTGAAAAAAATCCTTAAAAAGGATGGCGTGCTTTTTATCGCTGTTCCCAATTATACCAGTTCAGATGCTCAACATTACGATTCGTTATGGGCTGCATATGATGTGCCCAGGCATCTGTATCATTTTTCTCCTTTGAGTATGAAGCTTTTGATGATCAAGCATGGTTTGGAAATTACGCGAATGGCCCCTATGTGGTTCGATAGTTTTTATGTGAGCATGCTCAGTGAAAAGTACCGGTCAGGGAAAAACAAACTTATACCCGCTTTCGTACAGGGCTTGAAAACAGATCTGGAAGCTATGAAAAAGGTAAGTTCTTGTAGTTCTATCATTTATATCATCCGAAAAAAATAACCGGGCATCAAGTAAGTTGCGCTATTGCCGCTTCGATGAGGCTAATGGTTTCATCATCGCTTAAACTAACTGGTTCAAACGGTTTCCCAATTAATTTTCCATAAAGTTCTTGGTATCTCCCACTGATTTCGCCGATCCATTCGGGGCTCATATGAGGAACCTGCTGGCTTTCCTTGCCCATGAAATGGTTGGCAATAAGCCATTCTCTTACGAATTCTTTGCTGAGTTGTTTTTGTTTTTCCGAATTTGATTGCCTTTCTTCAAAACCATCTTTTAAAAAATAGCGGGAAGAATCAGGCGTGTGGATTTCATCCATCAATGTAATCTGATCATCAATTTTTCCGAACTCATATTTGGTATCCGCCAGAATCAGGTTTCGGTTAGATGCGATTTCTTGTCCTCTTGCAAACAATGCCAAAGCATATTGGCTGAGCGTTTCCCACTCTGCCTGGGTACATAATCCGGTTGCAATGATTTCTTCTTTGCTGATATCTTCATCATGCCCTTCTGAAGCCTTTGTTGAAGGAGTGATTATCGGATGTGGAAAGGCGTCGTTTTCTTTCATGTTTTCGGGAAGCGGCACACCGCAAAGCACCCGAAGGCCTTTTTGGTAAGTGCGCCAGGCATGACCTGTTAGGTTGCCCCTCACTACCATTTCTATTTTGTAAGGGATACACTTCTTTCCTATACTCACCTGGGGTGCGGGGCAGGAGAGCAGCCAATTTGGACAAATATCTTTAGTGGCATTGAGCATGTATGCAGCAATTTGATTCAAAACCTGTCCTTTAAAAGGAATCGGTTGAGGAAGAATCACATCGAAGGCAGAAATACGGTCGCTGGCAACCATCACCAACCATCGATCACTGATGGTGTAAACATCTCTTACTTTGCCGCTGTAAAATGACGTTTGACCAGTAAATTTCATGCCTTTCATGCCGCTAAAGTAGCATCAATCCTTTAATAATCTGGCAATGATTTTAGCTTAAGATTTCAACACCTGTTCACAAATATTATTTCAAAAGGAGGTCAACAATGCTTATTTTGCTATTTATTGTAAACCAAAACAACCAGATATGAGAAAACTTACAAGCTATTTGGCTATGTTATTGCTCATGGCGATTTTTAGTAATGCCGTTTCAGCACAAAACGTAACCATCAGCGGTAATGTCCGGAACAGTACTACCCAGGAAAAAGCATCAGCTGTTTCTGTTACCATAAAGGGTACATCTGTTGGCACTTATACCAATGACAGGGGAGAATTCACTATTAACAGTAAAACGCTACCGGTTACGTTGATTATTTCTTCCATCGGATACGAGCCACAAGAAGTAACCGTAACTTCTGCAACCCAAAAAATTGATATCGCATTTGTGCCTGCCAGTTCACTCGGGCAAGAAATTGTGGTTTCTGCTTCACGTGTGCCGGAAAGAATCATGGAGTCTCCTGTTTCTATTGAGCGGGTAAGTGCGGCAAATATCCGCAATGCCCCGGCAGCAAATTTTTATGATGTGGTTTCCACGCTTAAGGGAGTAGATATCACTACTTCTTCACTGATTTTTAAAACTCCTACCACCCGCGGTTTTGGAGCCAGCGGAAATACACGTTTCAATCAATTGGTTGATGGTATGGATAATCAGGCACCCGGACTGAACTTTTCTGTTGGTGCCATCATCGGTTTGAACGAGTTGGATATCGATAATATGGAATTACTCTCCGGTGCATCATCTGCACTTTATGGTCCTGGTGGTATGAATGGTACCCTTTTGATGACCAGTAAGAATCCGTTCAAATACCAGGGTTTATCTTTCAGTATCAAAGAAGGGATGATGCATACAGATGGAAGGGAACGTCCAACATCACCTTTTCACAACTGGGCTTTGAGATGGGGTAAAAAAGTATCCGATAAATTCGCATTTAAAATCACCTCGGAAATTTTACAGGCAAAAGACTGGATCGGGATCGACTACCGCAATTATGACCGATCAAATGGTGTAATGAAAGCCGGTAACCGCAATACCGACCCCAACTATGATGGCGTGAATGTATATGGTGATGAAACTACATTGAATCTGGCACCTATCCTTACCGGTATCGGGCAACAAGCGCCATTCCTTGCCGGTTTCATTTCTACCTTAACGGCCAATCCGATATTTGTTTCCCGTACCGGCTATACCGAACAGGAACTGATTGATCCCAATACGGTAAATTTTAAATTAGGAGGTTCTGTTCATTATAAAATCACTCCGGGAACAGAAGCTACATTAGCCGGTTATTGGGGTACCGGAAATACCATCTACACAGGTGCTTCAAGATATTCAATCAAGGATTTCAAAATGGGTCAGTACAAATTTGAGCTGAACAATAAAAATTGGATGTTCCGTGCATATACCACACAGGAAAATGCAGGTCAATCGTATAACCTTGCCGCAACCACTCAGAATTTCAATGAATCATGGAGGCCATCCGTAACCGTTATTAATGGCAAGCCTGCACCACAGGCATCAGATTGGTATATTATTTACGGACAATCCTTTATTGCCGCAAAATTAAACGGTGCATCAGATGCAGATGCGCACAATGCAGCTCGGGCTTCGGCTGATGTTGGCAGGCCAAAAGTGGGAACACCCGAGTTCAATAAAAGCTATGAAGCCATAAGGAAATTACCCGTTCCACAGGGAGGTGCATTGCTCGACCGAACAGATTTATATGGTGTAGAAGGCAATTACAATTTATCTCCTTATACATCTAAGATTGCTGATATCCTTGTGGGAGCTAATTTTCGCCGTTACGTATTGAATTCAGAGGGAACACTTTTTGCAGATAAACCCGGAGAACCCATTAGCATTGATGAGTTTGGTGCCTTCCTTCAGGCTTCACGCGAAATCACCAGCAGTTTGAAAATTACTGCTTCAGGCCGCTATGATAAGAATCAGAACTTTAAAGGCCGTTTTACACCAAGGGTGACTGCTGTTTATAAAGTGGCCCCTAATAACAATATACGGTTGTCGTATCAAACTGCTTACCGTTTTCCATCCACACAGCAGCAATGGATCAATCTCGATTTGAGTTCTTATAAGCTGATTGGAGGAAACAAAGAGTTCAGTAATATTTACAATTTCAATGGCAACCCCATTTATGACAGAGATTCATTGAAGAAAGGCGTTCAGGCAGTGGAAAGTTTTGGTAACCTCAAGCCGGAATCACTTAGTTCCTTTGAACTCGGTTATAAAGGCTTGATGATGGATAATAAACTGTTGATAGATGTGTACTGTTATTTTGGGCAGTTCAACGATTTCCTTGCACGTAAAATAGTGGTTCAATCTAAAACAGGTGGCCCTATCAATCAATTGGATGCAGATACCGGACAAATCTATTCCATACCAATTAATTCAACTGAAAAGATCAAGACCTATGGATTCGGTCTTGGATTGGATTATAAGCTTCCACGTAATTTCTTTGTGAGTGTGAATTTTGCATCTGATAATCTGCGTGATGTACCGTCTAATTTCATCGCTTCATTCAACTCGCCACAATACAAAGCAAATGCTTCTGTGGGGAATTCAGGTTTTGGTCCGAAGCGTCGTATGGGATTCAATATCGCTTACAGGTGGCAGGATGAATTCTACTTTGAAGGAGATTTAGCCAATGGAACACTACCGGCTGTGCAAACACTCGATGCACAGTTCAGCTACAAATTGCCTAAAACAAAATCAATTGTGAAAATCGGGGCCAACAACCTGCTTAACCAATACTATTACAACGGTGTAGGCAACTCTTTTGTAGGAGGTTTATATTATGTCAGCTTTGCCTACAATGTATATTAAACAAGTAATGTTTGAAATTTATTCAAGAACACAAAATAGTTCATTATGAAAAATAATATCTGTGGAACGAAAGCACTGGCCTTACTGGCTATTGCATTTACCTTCACTTTCGTATCCTGTAACAAAGAACCGGAGGAAATCATCGACAATACCGTAATCACTCCTCCTGTAAGTAATTTAACCCTTGCTGAAACACTCGATAATAATGCAGATGACAGCCTGTATTACCGGCTTGTGGTTCACGGTGGGCAAGTGCCTGTAATAAGCAATGACAGCAGTTCATACACGCTGTTTGTGCCAAATAACAATGCGATGCGTGTTTTCATCAACGCTATTTCCGGTGGATTGGTTCCTATAAATGCACCCGATGCGGTATTCTCCGGATTTATCACCAATAATATTCCGTCAACAACTGCCGGTGCAATCGTTGGATATAATATCATACCACAAATTGTGCGGGCTGCTCAGATACCGGCTACTTTTCCAAACCTGCAATATCCAACAATAATCAACCCGGCGCCTTCCATTAGCGCATTGCTTAGGCTTACTACTTTCCCAACCACACGCAACGGAGCATGGGTGAATAATATTCCGATAACTGCAGTAGATCAGGAAGCTTTAAATGGCGTTATTCACCATACCGCATTTCTAGTTACCCCTCCGCAACGTTTTTTATGGGACAGGATCAATACAGACACAGATCTGGAATACTTAAAAGCAGCCATCGTACGTGCAGATAGCGGAACTACTGCTCCCGGTTTCCTCGTAGGGGTTTTGAATAATATCGGTGCTAACCTTACGGTATTTGCACCAACAGATGCTGCATTTCAGGGTACGCTCACTTTAGCAATTGCTCAGATTTTGATTAATTTGGGAGTTCCTCCTGCAACTGCATTGGCTCAGGCACAGGCGCTGGCATCTACTCCGGCAATTTTCAGCAACCCTAATCTCTATCCATTCCTTACTGCACAAACCGTAAAAGGAATCGTAGTGTATCACATATTGGGCAAGCGGGCATTTACCAATAACTTTCCTACCACTTTAACCAATTATCCAACCTTATTGAACGGGGCGGTAGCCGCTCATCCGGGTTTAGGCATAAAAGCCACTTTCGGTGTTCCCTTTGTATCTGCTACAACGGTAAAAGGATTGGGTAATCCAACGGCTGCAAACATTGTTATCAATGCATCACCTTTAATACCGGATCCCAATGGTTCAAGCGATCAGCATTACCTGAATGGGGTGATTCATAAAATAGATCAGGTTTTATTGCCACAATAGTTTTTAAACTTATCGTTAAAAGAAGCTCCTGTAAAATTGCAGGAGCTTTTCTATTATTTTTGAGTTGAAAAAACCAAGGTTGATTGATCCAAGAGGATGATATTATACCAATGTGATTTATATAATATGCCAATATTTTATAAATCTTCCAGTGGTAAATGCCAATGGTATCAAACAAATAGTACAATGAGGCGATAGCCGATATTGGACTATATTGTTTGTCCAATCGGTATCAGTTATTCAATTTCAATTCAAATAATTTTGGCCAGCGTTTCCCGGTGATGAGAAAAAGGTTTCGGTTTCGGTCGTACGCAATGCCGTTGAGCACATTGGTACGGTAGGCTATAATATCTGAAGGTGAAAGTAAACCGGCCAGATTCATTCTTCCTACAACATGGCCGGATTCTGCATCGATTTTCAAAATCATATCCGTTTCATACACATTGGCATAAATAAAACCATCTACATATTCCAGTTCGTTGAGCATATTTACATTGCCAAGGTTATCCTTTACCGCGATGGTATTTTTGATCTTGAAATTTGACGGGTCAACGAAATATAAATTTGCAGATCCATCGCTGATGATGAGCGAACTGCTGTCGTGCGTGATTCCCCATCCTTCCATAGGCCAGAAAATTGTTTGAATGGGTTTATCGATATTCTTCAATTCATAAACATAAACTATATTATTCTGCCAGGTAAGTTGGTAGAGCTTATCCTTAAAAATGGTGATGCCTTCTCCAAAAGTTGTATCCGAACCCATGGGATGGTTTTTTTCCACATTGCCGGTAGACCAATCAGTGATGCGAAGCGATGAACTATTATAATCTCCCGTACCCTCGAATAGTTTCCCATCATGCATCTCAAGCCCCTGTGTATAGGCACTGGTATCATGAGGATGCTGGCTTAAAATGGTAAAAGATATATCTTTTGGTGCGGCAATTCCGGTTGGAGCAGGAATCAAATCAGGGTCGCTATCTACTGTTTTAGGGTTATTACAAGCCAGAAAAAATAAACT
>Ga0164293_10000937_pt1 | contig 24343 bp, 19 predicted proteins | sample GEODES118metaG_FD_111487 | JGI IMG/M metagenome (GOLD analysis project Ga0164293, IMG submission 111487) | Eutrophic lake water microbial communities from Lake Mendota, Wisconsin, USA - GEODES118 metaG | ecosystem: Environmental > Aquatic > Freshwater > Lake | place: USA: Lake Mendota...
GCGTTCTCAGATGCCGCTAAAGCATTTGCAGCAGCCGTTGCAGCCGCTAAAGCATTTGCAGCAGCCGTTGCTCTTGCAGCAGCTTCTTCATCTGCTTCTCGCTTTAGTCTTGCCTGCGTTGCTGCAGCTTCATCGGCCGCTCGCTTCGCCGCAGCCTTTGCCAAATTGTCCGCTTCAAGTCTTTCAGCCTCAGCCTTTGCAGCTGCTGCTTCTCTGTTCTTCTGATCAATCTCCGCTTGCAGGGCAGCAGCTTGTGCTTCGTATGCAGCTTGTGCTGCAGCAGCTGCAGCTTGTTGTCTTGCTACCTCTAGTCTTTGTGCTTCAGCAGCAGCCGCAGCAGCCGCAATCTTTCTCTCTGCCTCTGCTCGTTCACTAACTAATCTTGCCTGTGCAGCCTCGGCTGCCGCGCGTGCTGCAGCAATCTGTGCAACCTTTTCACGCTCTGCACGCTCTGCCGCTTCACGCGCAGCAACTGCCGCCGCCGCTTCAGCAGCCGCAGTTTCGGCAGCAGCACGCGCACGAGCGGCTGCAGCAGCAAACTGTTCTCTAGTTGTCGCAGCAGCCGCAGCCGCAGCGATTGCATCCTGCTCAGCCTTTTCTCGCGCTGCCTTTGCTGAAGCAGCTGCAGCTGCAGCTGCTTCTTCGGCCGCTTTTCTATCCGCCTCTTGTTTTGCAAGTACGACAGGATCTAAGCAATCAGGAAGATTCGGAGGATAAATTGCTTCGCCGTTGACGGCGACGCGACAAACTTCAGCGGCTGATACGGAAGTGTTAGGAAATTGAGAAACAAAAAGTGAGAGAACGATGGAAGAAGAGACCCAGATGATTCTCGGCTTCCACGAAATTACCATAAAATAATTCTCTTTCAACAGCCATCTGAAATATCTATTTCAGTTGTGCGAACCAGAGGTTGATCAACAAACGAAATCTTACCTGTGCCACCAGCGAAATTAGCCAGGAATTCTTCGCTCTCACCAGGGGCCAGATCAACATCAACAACATAAATCGGTCTCAGGCGTTCAGTAGCGGAGCCCCCGAGATCCTCTGTTCGGTTTTCACGCGATGCACTGACCAGTCGCGATCCCACCGGGCCGTAGATAAAGAGCTTAAATCGATGTGCCCCGGAAACTAGATCTGCTGGCTTGCCCTTATCTGCGCGCGTAAGAACGTAGGCAGAAAGTCCCTTCCCTGTTTCAAGTGCGTGAGTAACGCGAATCTTTACTTCTGTTTCGCGATTCAAGCCACATGTCTTGCTCTTTACTGAAACTTGTCGATCTAGATAGTAATCAAGTTTACTGGCATCAATATTTTGGATAACAGTTCGGAATTCGTTATTTGGATCTGTTCTCATGAACCCACCAAACCTAGAGGTCGACAGAATTTTCTCTACTGCGACATCTGTTGAGTAAATCAACAATCTATTCTGGATGATTGAATCCCGCAGCGCTTGTGCGAGCTTTATCTTTGAGTAACTGCCCTCCTCTAACTTTTTCGCCGTAGCATTGAGTATCTTCACGAGATATTCTTTTCTCCCATTGTTATCGAACTCAAATCGCTTGTATGCATTCTTCAGGGTCTCTTCCACCACGTTCTTCGAAGTAATTTCTTCTCCAGAGTCAAGGGTTATTGGCCCCGTTGCCCTCAATACATAACTCAACGACTCTGGATCGACAGCGATAACACCATCAAATTTTTCACCAAACTTTTTCTCCCAAAGCCCCAGCCAAATCTCTGCACCGTATGGAAAATGGGGGGAGAGGTTTGAGTTCTGAAAGATCGCGGGATTGTGCCCATAAAGCTGTAGAAATTCATCTGGTACAGCTATCGGAATTTTCTTGAGCGACATGCTATCTAACGAAGCATTTGAACCACTCTGCACAATCTTAATTTGACCTTTATAAAACTCAACGATTGCATAAGCTCCTAAAATTCCGCCTGTGCCGCGAGCCTCAGCGCTGTTTTGAAAAGATACGAGGTATCTGAGCTTCTGTGGACTTCCAAGCACTAAAGGTGCAATCTCAACCGACGAGAGAAGTTCGCCTCTGATGGATGAAAAATTAAGGTCCACAAGGTTCAACAACTGCGAAACACCTGGAAAACCGGAGATGTTTAGTGCCAGTCGAAGATTTCCCTTTGCTGACTTTACGTATTCCGCCCGCTTATCAACAGGCGTTTCATTCTGCAAAAGCTCCATATAATTCTTCAGATTTGCGGTGACGTTATATACAGAGATCGACATTGCAAGTGTGGTACTCAGGAGAACTGCAATCAGAATTGGGCTCTTTTTTCCAAGAACTTTCAACGCCATAATCTCTCCGGTCCTAGTTCCAAAAAGGTGATCTTGCTTCCAAATTCTAAGGGAGTATATTGCGATAGGATTGGCCAATGCCTCGCGCCAAGCCAAAACCTCTCATTCTGGGGCTTTACATCCCAGTCCTGATTGTTGGTCTTTTGTGGCCTCGCAACGCTTTAAGCGATTCCGAGCCGATGAATTTGATTAAGAGAATTCTTCATGAAATTCTTTTTCTTACAGGCCCGCCAGAAGTCTTCCTCAATTTTCTGATATTCATACCCTTCTATTTTGCACTTTCATACTTAGTCTCCAGATTGTCGCGCCACCAGGCTGCGATCGTCTCATGTTTGACTTCAGCGGCTGCGGAGTTGGCTCAATCGCAGATTCCGGGGCGTGTAAGTTCATGGCGCGATTTCTTTAGTAATTGTCTTGGTGTGCTGGTCGCGGCCGTCATCCTCTGTGCGAGTTCAAGGAAAAGGACCGTTTAGGATTTCCATTTGCACGCCTTCGGTTTTTACAACCTCAGAAATTACGTGATGTAACCGCTGCAATACAATTCGATTTCAACTAGTTTTGTTATCGGGGTTTTCTTTCATGCAGTTACGGCCATCCGAATCCATTTTGGTTAAGCGACGTCTTCTGAATTATCTGATCGCCTTTGAGTCAATTTTGTTGATTTGTCTCACCGGTATTGCCGTCGAAGTCAGGCATATTGGGGAAGTTGTTGCTTTGAGCAGTAATCTCAAGGAATTTCTCTTGCTCATTGCTTTTCCCGTCATCTGGCTCTGCTGCCTCTCTCTCTTCGGAGCCTGGGATCTAAAGATCCTTGACAATCACATTGATGGTTATCGGAGATTGCTCCGCGCAAGCTTCATGACCTTCCTAACCTTTTCCTCCGCCAGTTATCTTTTTAAGGTCCAGATCTCTCGCTTCGTCATTCTCTTCAGTCTTGTTGGGGGAACACTCTTACATCTTGGCCTGCGGTGGATCTTCCTGCGAGTCGTGGAGTCACGTTTGCGTGCACCAGCAGGTAGTGAAAAGTGGCTGGTAATCACCTTCGATGGGCTGGAAGATCCATCAGTTGTTGACTTCGCCGCTCGCGAAGGAGCCGAACTACGTTTTATCGGAGCTCTAAACGATTCTAAATCATTTAAGAGGTGGGTCGATGAGGTCACCTTCCAAATAACCCTAGGACGCTATTCCAAGGTCCTATTGGCGCATGTTCAGGGTTTTGAAGCGGTCCAGATCGAGCAACTTATGTGGGCCATCCAGCAGTCAGGTGCCGACTTCCTGGTTCTTGATACTTTAGGTTTAGCGACGGCGCAAGGCCAATTGACCTATTTCGAGGGATATAACTGGGTGTCAATTGGTTCAGCCCAAATAGGCGACTCACTGCGAGTAGTTAAGCGTTTATTCGACCTCACATTAGTCATCCCAGCAATGTTTTTGCTAACGCCTGTTTACTTGTTGATTTCAATCATGATCAAAGTGGAATCTCGAGGACCACTTCTCTATTCACAGCAGCGAATCGGTCAAAATGGCTCACTCTTTTTGTTCCCAAAGTTCCGAAGCATGCTCCCGGGTTCAGATGCCAAGCGCCTTGAAATCTTGGGGCGCCCAGATGAGGAAATGGCAGAGAGATACAGGAATGACCCGCGTATCACCCGAGTAGGCCGCATTCTCCGTAGGTATTCATTAGACGAGCTTCCGCAGTTATGGTGCGTGCTAATTGGAACAATGTCACTCGTTGGACCACGTCCGATTTTGCCCGAGGAAACACCACAGTTGGGGGACTTTCACTTCCGGCGACAGATTGCCAAACCAGGACTCACGGGTATTTGGCAGGTATCGGGTCGAAAAGACACTACTTGGGAGGAGCGAATGGCTTTCGATGTTAAGTATGTACAGGAGTGGTCTATCGCCTTAGATCTCATCCTCATTGCTCGTACCTTCAAAGCTGTTTTGGGTGGAAGGGGCTCGTACTAGAAGATTTCTATCGCTTTTCTGCTTTCTTTGAAGTTGATGTTTTATTAATCCTCTTTTTACTCTTCGCTTTAGAATTGCCGGAAGTTCTACTCGTTGAAGATTTCTTTGGGGGCCTGCTGACCAAAGACTTTTCCTTTTTCCCCGCGTAACTCGAACTCCACTCGAGAATTTCCCGTTCGACTTCCAGCTCAAGATTTGTGGTTGACTTGAGCGTCAAGCTGCGATCAACACTATTTCTCGACCGAAGCCAATCAAAAATGTTCGATGTGCCTTTCTTCGGTGCACGCGTGTCCTGATCAGCATCAATCAAACCAGATTCCTCGGGATACTGACTTTCTAATTCACGCGACAAGCGCTGAAGTAACAAGCCAAGCGTGCGCTCAAAAAGTTTTTGCCAGACACTGTTTGTGCGTTCAGGGTGCTCTCTCATTTCCTGTAACCCATCATGTTCAGTATACGAACCGACCTCCTCTGGCGTGGGAACTACTGCCCTCCCATTCAAATCAGGACCATAAGGTTCGACTGGTGAATACAGAGACTTACTCTTACTACCGCCACCGTAGCTGTAATACGCACGGTATCCTCTGTAACCATAACGATATCCATATTCCTCAGAGCGCCGACTGGTTGGAATCATGTTTATAACACAACCAAGAATCGTTGCATCCACCTTAAGTAGACTTTCTACAGTACCTCGGAATTGTTTAATTGATGTCTTTCCCGCCTTGACAACAAGAATAACTGCATCGACAGAAGTTGCGATCACCGCCGCATCAGTAATTGGCAAAGTCGGCGGACAATCGAGGAGGATTACATCATAAGCTTTGCGACAAGCATCTATCATCGCGGCAAAGCTATCACTTCCAAGCAATTCGGCGGGCTGCGAAGGAATGCTTCCCGAACACAAGACATCAAACGTTGGACTGACCTGCACCGCCATACGGGAAGGGTCAATTCTAAACTTTTTTAATTGCTGGGCTTGAGAGAGAATTTCCGTGACACCTTCTTTATCGGCGGGAATCTCTAGAAAGAGATTAAGCTGAGGGCGTCGTAAGTCCGCATCAATTAGAAGCACTCTCAAACCTGCAGAACTCAAGCTTAATGCGAGGTTGATTATGGTTGTAGTTTTGCCTTCATTGGGCAGCGCAGAAGTCATCGCAAAAACTTTTCTATCCTGCTCATCTCCCAAAAATTGGAGGTTTGTTCTGATGTGCCTAAATGCCTCTGCACGCCCAGAGTATGGACTTACTTGTGTTAACAGAGGAGTATCTCTAGCTGTTGGGTCGTACAGAATTGTTCCCAAAAGAGGTAACTCACCTAGATGATCCTCATTCTTAACGGTTCGGTCAAAGAATATTCTCAGAATTACCAACCCTGAACCTAGTGCAAACCCAAGGATGAATCCTAAAATTGAATTCAATAACTTATTCGGTGAGGTTGGCGTGTAATTTGGTAAAGCTTGACGGACAGGAGTCACTTTAATATTTGTCGAAGTAGATGCCGAAGTTGCTTCTAGGTATTGAACCGTTTGTTCAAACTGCTCCGCAACCGCATTTGCTATCGCGGCAACTTTGTTTGGATCCTTTCCAGTCACGTTAATTCTGATAAGAACTGTTCCATCTGGAGCGAAAGCGTTGATGTCCTGAGCTAATTCCGAAGTAGTCACCCCAAGGTCTAGCTTCTCGATCACCGGTCCTAGTGTCGCCGGCCCACTAATTATCTGCGCATAAGAAACAACTCGCTGTTCCGAAAAATTCGATCCTGTCGCTAGAGCGCCAATATCGATAGTTGTGGAGGGGGTTGTCACGAAAACATCCGCTGACGCAGAATACACAGGGTCCGTAACGAAGTTAACGTAGCTTGCGCCACCCAGTCCAAACAGGCTCGTTGCAATCAAAAGTGGCAAGTGTCGTATGAGTAGCCGCCAATACTCGTACAACTCCATGACCCAAGAATACTGATATTTGAAAATTGGATGAAACTACTACATGCAAATACCGATGATCCTATCGTCAATTGTCCTTGTGGCTACCTATAGGCGATAAATCAGGCGATCCGCATTGAGTGCCTCTAAAAAACTGTTGTGTTTTTCTCCTTCGATTATATCTACCGGAGTACAGAGCAAAAGAATCGGTCGAGTTTTACTTATGTTGACTAACCATCGCCGCCACTCAAGACTAGCGACGAAAAGTTCCCACGAATTCACCTCGTAAGCGGACCTAATAAGTGATATCGAACTTAAGTCACCCTCCGTGAGATGAATTATTGACCTGGCTACAGATTCGTGCTGTTTATTTATTGGGAACAATTCTAAGTATTCGCCTTCTGTGGCAAATTTGAAATTGCAATCTACTATTAACGGTTGCTCAGTGCCAACAGAATGTGAATCAAGGAAAATCTTTAACTCGTCAACGAGATTCTTTTTTCTCGCGATCAGTGCCGTAATAGGAAAAAAGTTGTTTTGACACTCTAATTGTCGAAAAGCAGACAACCCGAAATAAAGTAATCTACCGAGAATATACTGGAACTCATAACCAACTTTATCGACCGGATCCTCTAACTCAATACCCAAATCTCTTGAATGGCTTTCGAGTGAAAAAAATTCTCCATCTGGAAACAATATCTTTAGCCTATTGCAAATAAAGTCATCAACACCCAGCAACAAATCCGCTTTAATAATTCCCTCTTCTTGATTCCGCACATTGCTACTAAATTCCTTTAGATTCGTTAGACCTAAAATTTTCGCATATTCCTTCGTGATTTCAGGTAACTCCATACCCTCTCTTCCATCGACGCCACTTGAAAAAAAGACGTAGTTTGGATTGTGCTTTGCGAGCAGTGCCTCAAGTATCGGTGACCGTGCCGCATTAAGTCGACAGAAAATTCCTACATTTTTATTCAATTCATTTCACGCTAACCAAAAATAGATTATCAGGAGGCACGCTGATTTTATGGCGTGATCGTCAAATCGCGAAAAACCGTAACCTGATACTTGAATTCCTCGAACTTGAGAGTCTGAAATCTGCTCCAAATCAAAAAAAAATGGAACTAGCATCTGTGTAGGTGCGCGATCTTTCACAAGCCAAAGAGTATCATTTGAGATTAGACACGTATGCCGTAGCTCGCGAACTATATCTCGAGCAAATGCAACTTTGGAAACAGGAGATCTCGTGGGAAAGATTTATACATTTGTAAATCTGGTTCTTCCAATTTTGGTTTCCTTGGCTGCGTTGCAAGTGATTCTCCTCGTATTCAAGACGACGACAAGGAAACGTGTGAATTTCATTGTGTTCTCATTGTTGGCGATCGCTTCAATCCGTCCGAATATCTTGGGGGAGTCGTTTGGGTTGATCAGCCCCCTCTATTTCTATACCCTTGTTTATCTGTCTAGAGGTCTGCTACCTGAGTACCTGCCAACGGGCAAGGTAATTTCGAGAGCTCGAAACGGTTTATTTGCGATGTTCTTCGTCTTGTCTCTGAGCTGGATGACTAAGGCTGTGATTTCGTCATGGAACGGATATATCTTTAATTTTTGGCCTCCAATCGCAAATATGTTAACTGTGGGATTCGGTTGCTATTGCCTCCTACAAGTCTTCAAACTTGGAAGCGTGTTGAGATTTTTCAGACTTTTCATCTATCTAATGAGTTTTCAAGCCTTTTCTGGACTTGTGTCTCGGTTCATTCTGGACTATCAATACTGTACGGATTTCACGGCGGGTCGCGGATGGAATTATACTTTATGCGCACCAGGAGCAATTTTTTCCTCACAAACACGGCTGACAGGAATCAGCGGTGAGCCTTCAATTTTTGCGGTTTACCTTGCAGTAGCTTCGATCATTCTTTGGTGGCCCCAACTTAAGATTGGGATTTACCGTAGATTTTTTCTGACCGGGGTTTGCATATGGGCTTCGATGGTTTCCGGAGCGACCACAGGAGCAATAGTTGGTATTTTGGCCCTGGCTTTGATCCCTTTTCAGCGGAGTACGTTGAAGCATGGTCCTGCTCTTCTGATTTTCTACTCCGTGTTCACTTATGCGCTGATTCAGACCCGCTTCGCACAAAGTTATGTTGAAAAGATTTTTTCGGAGAAGAAGAAAAGCAATTTAGGTAGCATCTCGGACCGCAACCTCAATCTAGGATTGGAGGATTATCTGACTCGTTGGAGCGCGAAGCCTTTTGGTAGTGAGTGGGGAATCGATGGACGTCCATACTCTAGCGGCATTAACCTCCTTGCAGAAAGTCTCTTTTTTGGTCCAATAACAATTGTCTTCATGATCGCACTTGTAATTGCAGCTAACATGTTGTCGCCGAACCCGGTTCGAACTTTGTCCAGCGGAATGGTTATCTTTTTTGTATGCCTTACACTCCAACCCGCATGGGCAAACGCTATTTGGTTCATATTGCTGTACATGTTCCTACTCGCAGACCTTGTGCCGGATTCAAGTTTAAAAAAGTTTAGACTAGGTCATTTGATGAAAGAGAAGAACTGACTCTGACTATTTACTCAACAATCTTGTGAACTCAGGCTTTTGCTGCAACTGATCTATCACTCTCTTGGCCATGATGGCGTGACCGCTGGTGCTTAGGTGGGAACCATCCTGGGTCATCTGCGCTGAAGTAGTTAATACTTTCGTGACATCGATGTAAATTATGTCAGATGCCGCAGAGGCAGAAGAAATAATGGGATTAACCCTTGAGTTGCATTCTGCCCTCGAGTTGCTATCGGGAAAGGTTAAGCCCGTTGAAAATATGACTGCATCAGGATAAGTTTTTCGAAACTTTCGAAATATTTGTGTGAGCGTGCTTTCAAACTCTTCGGGATTACTGCGGGCCAGCGAACAATCTCCTACACCGGAACTAATCGAAATTACATCAAATCCCCTTTTCGAGGCTTGCGAGAGTTGGCCTTTGACGGACGGACAATCGCGAGAAACCTCGCAGTTGTTATTCCCAACTCCACTATTGATGAACGAGGTTGAGGGTCTCGAATAATCTGCGAATTGCCAATTGAAGTTACGCGCCAGCAAACGTGGCCAAAAAGCACCTGCATCAGAACAACACTGATTTGTTGAATCGCCAAAAATTCCCAAATAGATTGGCTTTTTCGGTGCAGGATTTTCAATAGAGGGATCCTTTGGCTGCATAGTTGGTGATGCTGACATTGTGTCTGGCGTTTGCATTGGGGGAGTCCAAAATGCTTGTTCACGCTGTGTAGTCACCTTGTTTAGGTACGTTGAAATCAACGGCTGGTAAGTTGCAATAAACAAACACCCCGCAAGTGCCAGAAAAGTGAACAGCATGGCTCGTCGACTCTTGACGATTTGCGGAAGATGAAAATCTGATACGTAGCCAACACGCAGGAAGGGCCTTTCAACAAAACGTTCCGTCACAGTAGAAACACCAATGAGACCAGCGAAGACGACAACAGCTGAAATCCACGAAACGTCTATGCCAAAATACTTCAAGTACACCAGAACTGGCCAATGCCAAAGATACAAAGAATATGAAATCCGGCCAAAAAAGGACAAAAGCGAATTTGTTAAGACTCTTTCGTAAATTACACCGAACCGAAATTGCTGATTTGTGTACAAGATTACTGCAGTGGCGAATGTAGGAAGGATTAACAACACTGGAGAGCTGGTGGAACTTATCAAGAGGAGTGACAGAAGCAAAGCCATATAACTAAATCTTCTAAGCAAAAGGAGAAACAACTTTGGTTTGTGGGAAGTCACGGGCTTTATAAGTGCAGCCAGGCCACCAATCCCAAATTCCCAAATACGTGGGAATGTATCAAAGTAAGTGGTTTCTGCGGGGTCAAGAGCCAGAACGATCATGGCGATTAAACTCAAGCTGCTTACTATCGACAAAATTAGCACCAACCTCGGGCGAGATGACAACCTACGCCCAGCGAAGGTAAAGCCATGCCAATTAACAATAGCCATAAATAGAAAAGGCATCAAAAGATAGAATTGTTCTTCGACAGCAAGGGACCAATAGTGGAGTATTGGGCTTGGTAGACCAGAAGTTGCAAAATAATCTGTTTGCTGTTGTGAAAAATTGATATTGCTTGCAAACAACAAAGCCCATGTGGAATCCTGAGAAATCCGTGACTTGAAACTGTCATCCTTGATAAAGAGTGAAGTGAAGTAAATTGCCCCGAGCACAAAAGTAGCTGCCGGCAAAATGCGGCGCACTCGACGTTGAAAGAACGAACCTATCGAAATCCAACCATATCCACCTAAAGACTTTCCATTTTGGATATACTCCTTAAACATCAATCCGATAATGAGATATCCCGAAATAACGAAGAAGATGTCAACACCCATGTAACCAGCGCCTAGCCCGGGCATCTCAAAGTGGTTCGCCACAACCAGTAGAACAGCAAGCCCGCGAATTCCTAAGATGTCGCGTCGAAAACTGGAGTTCCCGGATATTGAGGTTTTAACTTCACCGACTGTAGAACTACTCATGATCCAATTTAACCACGGAAGCTATTCCCGTTTGGGTGCGAATTTTTCCTCGAGGGGTTGATTAACTCGTCAGTCTAGAGGCCCAATAACTTTGCTTGCAGATCGAAATTCGATACCCTGGCACGCAATTCTTCAAATGAACCGACTTCGCTTATTCCTGCACCACCAAGATATAAAACTCGGTCAGCTTTCTGTACTGTGGCCAAGCGGTGCGCCACCACAATGAGAGTAATCTGACTAGAAATAGATGCGAGCATCTGCGAAATCTGATGTTCGGTTTCCGCATCTAATGCACTTGTTGCTTCGTCCAAAACCAGGATTTTTGGGTTGCTGTAGAAAGCTCTCGCGAGTCCAATTCTTTGTCTTTGTCCACCACTGAAATTGTATCCATTCTCGCCAACAAGGGTGTTAAGCCCCAGAGGAAGAGAGTTCACTAAATCTGTTAATGCGGCTCTTTCAACCGCACGCTCAACATACAGTTGGTTGATTTCATGAAATGGAACTCCGAGCGCAATATTCTCCAACAACGACTGACCAATTAAGGACACATTTTGGGGAACGTAGCCAATTATGCCGGGGGATAATCTAACTTGCTCGTGAGGTGATAAACCTCCAATTGAAATAGAGTTTGTTGGATCATGAATCACCCCCATCATAATGTCAATTAGTGTCGATTTTCCAGAACCTGACGGACCAACAATTGCCAAAAACTCTCCGAATCTAACTTCAAACGAGAGGTCTTCGAGGACAAAGTTAGAGTTGCCAGGATAACCGAAAGTTAAGCGATCAACTCTTACTAGTGGGTCGTCACTTCCACCTTGATGCAAAGTTTGTTTAGGAGCGATAGCCAGTCTTTCAGATTCTTCTAAGTCCTTAAGTAAGCTGTAGAAACGATTGGAAGCATCACTACAATTTTGGATTCCCTGAAGTCCTGTATTGAATCGGAGCAGCGCCGGCATCATTCTCGAAGCACATAGGATGAAAAGCCCCACTAGAGTGATGGCATTTTCTGGAGACCTAAATGTGTACGCCAATCCACCAACGAGGGTAATGCCCAGAATAAGTCCCATATCAAAAACGTACTTAGGTAAAAGGCTTATCGCAGTTAAGTTGGCACGTGCATCAATAGAGTTTTTCAAATTAGAGATAATTACGTTTTCAAAGTACTCTGACTTCTGACTCACAAACACTTCACGATAAGAACGAAGTTGCTCTTGTACAACCGTCGCGGCTCGTATGCTCGCGGAATTGAGTATTGTATTTTGCTTTTCGATACCTATCTTTGAAAGCCGGTTTAGAGATAGAATTATGGCGGCAAAAAAAACAATAATGAATACTGTCAAGTAAAAATCTACAAATAGCAGCAGAACCAATATTAAAAATATTAATATGCCCTCACTTATCATGAGTGCAAAAAACCCAATAATTCCCTGAAAAGTCAGAAACGAGGCATTCGTCAAGACAAAAGAGGTTTCTTGAGAGGTGCGTCGCTGGCTAAACAGAATGTCCCTGGTAAAAAGTTCGGAAATGATCTTGCGAGAAAATCTCGTTGCAATAATACCAAGAAAGACTAGGACTCGTTTTTGTAAAAACGGTGCCGTCGTTGCCTTCAAAGAAAAACAGATCAATGCAGACGTAAGCAAGATAACTGTCGATGCACTTGGTGAAATCTCAAATAAACTTGATGGTAAAAACTTTGCTAAGGGTGAGACCTCTCCGGTACTACTTGAAAATTCGATACTCTGAATCTGAACCAAAAGAAGTCCGACCAAAAGAACTCCTACGATGTCAAGAATAGCCAGCAAGAAGAGCGCAAAACTGTAAATCCATAACTTAAATCGTTCTTTTGCTTCAATTGAGCGGTAGCTTCGAATAACGTACTGACTGGTCCGCATAGCGTGAAATGTTAGCGCACTTGCCTCAATTAGCAATATTAATCTTGGGGTCACCAAGGTATGATTACCAACTATGTTGCGAATACTCATTGACGGCCAAGTCTTTTCCATTCATAGGCGTGGCGGAATTGGCCGAGTCTTTTCTTCGGTTTATGCCGAATACTTGCAAGCTGAGGAGTCTCGCAACTCGAGGGTTAAGTTATCACTCGGAGTTTTGTTGACGCGTTACTTAGGTACCCCTCGAAACAAAAAAAATGGTCCACCATTCAGATCAAAAGGTATTTTTGGTTCTAAAAAATTGATTTTGGTGATTAATTGGTTTTATCAGTGGGTAAAACCTTATGACATTGTTCATTCAACCTTTTACTTCAGATTGTTTCTCTTAAGAAGGCCAGGCTCAAAACACATCGTGACCCTGCATGACATGATTCCTGAAGATTTTCCTATGCACTTTACTGACCATAACCCGCATTTCCAGAAAGCGAGCTTTTTGAGAGATGCCGATGCTATTGTTTGCGTCTCAAAATACACTATGGGTCGGCTTGAGCATCATTATCCTGAGTTAGTTCATAAAGCACGAGTCATTTCTCCTGGAGTTACGATGCCTGCAAAGAAAAATTTGCAAATCAAGCGTGATTGCACAATCTTGTTTGTTGGACAGCGTGGAGGATACAAGGATTTCAACACGCTCCTCAGATCGATACCGCCTCTGATTGAATTGGAGCCTAATCTTGTAGTACTTGCGGTCGGAACAGACAATTTCAGCACTTCAGAGCGCTCACTGATTTCAGAATTGGGAATAGGTGATCGGGTATTTCAAAAGGAATTATCTGACCAAGAGCTAGAAAAAGCGTATGAAACCTGCCTCTTCGTTTGCGTCACTTCCCACGTTGAAGGTTTTGGATTGCCGGTCATTGAGGCTATGTCGCATGGGGCTTTAGTGATTGCTACTGACATTCCAGTGTTCAATGAGATCGCGAATGATGCTTTTCTTTCGTTCGCGCCCGGGGATTCTGCACAACTTACAAGCGCGATTCGGAGAGTTTTAGTGGACCCAAGTGCTTTTGAGGTCTATCGCGAAAAAGGACTTTCAATTGCAAGTGGGTACACATGGACCAACACCCTGAATAGCCTCGTGACTCTATATGAAGAGGTCGGGTTTGCCTCACGGAAAGTTTGAGTTTCGTATCCAGGATAAAAGACGCTTTCGTCCATTTTCTGCCCGCAAATATTGATTGAAATATCGCAGAGCTTCTTCGGCATATAGCGCCTGTGTGTTCTTGGACTGTGAAATTCTTAGAATTTCAGCAGCCAGTAACTTGGGCTTATCTGCTTCAACCCAGAAGGCTAATCCCTCGATGGCTTTTTGAGTCGCTCCTGAATTGGGTACGGCTGCAATTACGGGAACACCTGAGCTGAAATAACTGATGATCTTACTTGGCAACGCCATTGAAATCTGAGTTGCTCTTTCATTTACGATCAGTAGGTCTGCACAACGAAGTAAAGATAAGAATTGCTCGCGAGGTACTGGTGGTTTGATGAAGAAATTACTCAGATTTTTGGATTTCTGAAAAATTTCCTCCTCAGCATTACCGTGTCCAAAAAGGTAAAATGCAACATTCGTCGATTCCATTAATTGAGCTGTCTCAACGAGATTTGTTAGCCCTTGTTTCTGAGCTATTGAGCCTGCGTGGATTACAACAAAATGCTCCTTTGATATTCCGAAGTCAGCCCGTGTAAGCGCCGCACTTGATTCGGGCGCTTCAATTTCGTAATTTGGGAGATGAACCACTGGGATAGCGTGACCTGACATTGAAGAGATTGGTTCGATCATGCTCTGCGAAATTACGGATATTGAGTTTGCGGATCGAATAATTAGGCGTTCGATTAGAAAAACTATTCGCTTCAATGCAAATCCGAACGACATGCCAGATTCAGCCACACCATTCGAAGAGATATCTTGAATTATAAGAAAGTTTGGAATTTTGTTAGCCAGAGCAACTTTGCGCGCTATAAGCCCAGCGCCCAAGGAAGGAATGATCGACACTACTCTATCAAAGTTAGAGACTTCAATTCTTCGAAGTACGCGTCGCATACCCAACCACATTCGAAATTCAAAAACCATTCGTCCCAAAGTCTTTGTAGATAATCCAAAGTTCAATTTAGATCGATAGATACGGACGCCATCCAAAACCGAATGCTCTACTTCGAATTCACGAAGTTCTAGAGGAGTTTTCCACCACGGATAGTATGGGTAGGTCGTTATCACGGTCACTTCGTCACCTTGCTGACTCAACATTCTCGCCAAGTCAGTACTATAAAGGCCAATTCCAACTGGTTCGGGAAAGTAATTGCTCGTTATGACCAAGATTCGCATATGAATACTCTACGCTAGACGTGTAAGTAAAAGATTGGTAGCTCATGAAAGATATCGCACTTTTTGCTCCAGATTTGACCGGACACCGACTTCACTGGTTGCGACAATTACTCGCGACTGCGGAGGAACGGCGTATTGAAGTTTTTGTCTACACCTCTTCGGATTCAGAGGGATTCGAAGAGGTGGCTAGCCTTCCGCTAAATGCGGAGAAGTTAGTGTGTGAAGAAACGCCACAAGCCTTGTTCGACCGTTGGAGTTCTGACGTTAAGGGTGGGGAATTTGTGGGTGTTTCGTGGGAGTCTGACAAAATATTGCCCAAAATGGTATTCGCAAGAGGAAGGTACCGTTTACTCGTACTACGTCCGTATTTGGAGCAAAGCAACTTTCCTGGCATTTTTCGTTTTTTGGTTAAGCAAATCTTGATTTTCTTTGTCAGCTTCTTTCGAACCTTTGAAGTTGGTCGACTCTCAATTCCGTACGCTAGCCAAGAATCTCAGGGATTTCGCTGGGTAAGAGATGATATAAACACTGAAAACTTTGGAAAGTCAGAGACGGAGAGTGAAGCGCCCTCAGAAATTTCTAAGATACCGGAAAATGCAAAGATTGTTTCTCTCTTGGGATACATAGACGAGAGAAAGAATCCTCTCGAAGCATACAAAATAATTGAAGACGTTCGCAAAAAGTGTGATTCTCATGTTTATTTCGTGGTTGCTGGAGCACAGAGCGAACAAGTGAAGTCTCAACTCTTTCAATTTCGGAATGCCCCGCATCTAGTTGTGATTGACCGAGTTTTAAGCAGCCATGAATATAGAGGCATTATCGACATCTCCAATGTTTTGCTTTTGCCCTACACAAACCGTGGAGCAAGTGGAATTGTTTTAAACTCATTAGTAGCAGGCACCCCGGTTCTGCTGCAAGGAGGACGAAACTGGAGAAACCTGCAAAACGTATCGGAACAAATGTTGCGTGTGGTGGGCACAAATCGTGAGAAAATGGTGTCGAGCCTCTACGAGCTTTTATCTCAGCCGAAAAAATCTTCGCTTGGCATTTTGGAGATCGAACCTATTCCAAGCTTGAGCGACTTTATCTTGAAAGAGTAAGCGCCCGGTTTCTCAGAGTTTTCTTGTGGAACGGTCACAAACTTGCCCCTCGTTTGGTGGCTGCTTGTCTATTCCTCGTCTGGATAAGAAAGAGTTCTGAATTAGCAACTCTCTAGACCGCACGTCAAAAAAATTTAAAGAGGATCGTTAATGCGGCTGAGTGCTATGGCGTTCATATATTTGGAGTAGTTTTCTACTCCAAGCTTCTGGCCTGAAACGTTGAGCGCGAAGTAGTGACTCATTTTGCCCGCTTTGAATTTCTTGAGAGGAGAAAAGTGTAATCTTCAGCATGGCTTTGGCAAGGTCGGAAGCGGAATCCTCTTGGAAAATATAACCATTCACGCCTTCAGTGATGAGTTCATCCGCTGCACCAACTGCAGTTGAAGCAATAAGTAGGCAACCCGATGCTGACGCCTCAGTAAGAACCACGCCGAAAGGTTCGAAGTAACTTGGTAGCACAAAACACTTGCTCGCTGACATCAAGCGAGCAGTCTCAACCGGATCCAAGTAGTCAAGTTCTTGGACGCCAATTGGGAGTGAAGAGGTGACTTGTCCCGGACCAGCTATGGTCAATTCCCAGGCGGGAATCTGTTCTTCCGCACAAGATGATCGGTAATATTCGTATGCCGTTAACAAAAGATCGAGACCTTTGACTTGAACCTTTCGACCTACAAAACAAAACTGATTCTTTCGCAGCTGTCCAGCTGGGGATTGGAAAATTTCGTCATCGTAAGAATAGACTCCGGAAACAATTTGAAATGAATCAAATCCAAGTGTGGTGGCGTACTTTATTTGCCTCGATCCAGCGGCAAATACGTAATCCATCAGATACCGGATGTATTTAGGACCTACTCCAGATCGGACAAATGCCATTTGCTTAATGGTTTGTTTATACTGATTATCCATCGACATCACTGTGCAACTGTTGCGCCTAATCCGGGCAAAAGTTCTATACTTTTTAAAGTTCCAACTTGAAATCAACACCAATTCGTAATCAAGAAAATTTCTAGGATTGAATTCCTCGTAACTAATGAAATTTATCGATGGTAACTGATAACTCTGCAGCAACTCGGGATACCAATCATCACTCGGGGTTAACACGACCGTAATCTCACAACCATCGTCCAACCGTTTGGACAGATCTCTGATGGAGGCAAGAAAATATGAAGTCATTTGGCTCCACAAGACCAGAACACTACGTGGCTTAACCCTCGTCACATCCATAACATACACCTCTGTCCCAAATTGATTGTCAGGTAATTTGGGAACGTGATTGTCCTTTCCAAGTATCTTGATTTACTTTTATCAGCCTCTATTGCATTCTTCTCTCGCACCACCCGCCGATAATTGTGTGGAACCCGAACACTAAATCCACAATGGTGCCCACTCCAGTTTGAAACTGTATCAGTTTGGGTATAGTAGAGAGGATCTAAATTCAATCAGGGTGCTAAAATTGACCAGGTTGTACGACCAAAATACGGAAACGTCACGAGTTAATTTTCGACTCTCAGAGATTTACATGCGGGAGTTAGGGATAACGAAATGCCGAAAAATTCAATCCCCACGGTTCAGAGGATGCGTTCATTGGCCTGGGTTCGAACACTAGTAGGGAGTAAACAGTTCAAGTGGCCTCAAAGATGTTAAAGGAGATCTGGGCTGCCTACTCAAAACTCCCGACCGATGTCCGAATACTCCAATACCCATCAGGCGATGCCGCATTTTCAACCTTGCTGGACAAGTCATTAGTGGAGTGTGGATTGGATTCCGAGAGATTCCCAGATTTAACTTCGCACAAAGGGCTAAACGTAGTTCTTTTGCCTATCTATACGATTCTTTTGAGAATGCGAGGAGTCCGTTTGATCAATTTTCATTGGATTACCGGACCATGGCAACCTCCTGGTATGAACACTAGATTGAAACGATCCATCCTCTGGGCTTTTTTTGTTTTTTGGATACGCACCTTGAAGATATGCAGAATTCGAATAGTTTATACTGTTCACGATCATGAACCTCACTCGCAAGTTTTCAACAATGACAAGCGAGCTGTTCAATATCTTCTAAAAAAAAGTGACGGCGTTATTTTTCTTAATCCAGACAGTAAAAGTTTTTTTGCGAATTACACCGATGGCAAGTTGAGTGCTGTCATTTCGGAAGGTTCTATTCGTCACCCGGTTTCAAAGTCAAGAATTGAGACAAGACGAATTTTAAACGTACATTCTGAAAATATACTCTTAGTCTTAGTGGGTTGGTTAATTGAGTACAAGGGGGTTGATTTGATTTTTAGTCAATTGAAGAGACTCCCCGATGATGTTTCGATTCGAATTGCGGGAACTGCGCCAACTGATTATCAGAAAGAGTTGATGAAACTGAAGGATGAATCTGACAAATCAAATCTAGACATAGAGATTAATTTCGGCTTCTTAAGTGATACAGAATTTGGAGAGTATTTACAGGCTGCGGACTATTTTCTATACCCTTGTAGAACAATAAACAACTCGGGTTCATTGAATGCGGCCTTAACTCATGGCCTGCCGGTAATTGTGCCACAAATCTCTGGCTTGAACTGGGTACCTGATAACTGCAAAGTCTATATAGACGGTGAAACGCCTGGCACTTACGACATAGAAGGTGCGATTGACTGTCTGAAATTAGTTGACGCAAGAAAGTATGACGAACTTTCAAGGAACGCTTTTAATTTTAGTGAAGCTCGTTCTTGGCCAATTATTGCCGAACAGTACAGAAAATTCTACGAAGAAATTCTTTGATGGTCTTGACGCTCATCAGGTCTTGCGAATTCAGCCGCCTCTTTAGGTTTAGGTAATGATTGCGTTTTCATGATCTGTTATCAATTAACAAAATGATTGGCGTAGTTGAAACTCTCTAGCCTCAATTTATTCAGTCTAAACCTTACAATAGATCCATACCAGTAAAGTTCAAAAGAGATAGCTGCCTTATTTCCGGAATTTTCTTCTGAATCAACTGGCAAACTGTGGAGTACTCTTGTTCAAGCAGATTGATCATTTGGACTGTTTCTTCACCAAATTCTGTGGTCCTTACAAGGCAATAATTTCCAAGCTCAAATAGGTCGAAAAGACCTTGGACCTTACCGGCGGTCTCGAGTGCAATCACGGGCTTACCTACACTGAGCGCAAGAATGGAAACATGCATTCTCCCAGTGATGACAAAGGATGCAGCCTTCAGCATTTGTCTTTCTTGGGCTGGCGTAAGTGGTTCGATAATCAACAGATCTTCGGAGGTACATGAAGTCTCAAACAAGTCCGCAGAAACCTTCAGGTCCCCATCTCCCACTCTGAATACGTGCGGGAGGATCAGGATTCGGTAGCCCTTAATGCGTAAAGCATCAACTACTAATTTGTATTGAGAGACGTGCGCCGAGTATTCACCATTCTGTTGGACTCCTAGCCCAGAGATGTTTACTGTTACAAATGGTTTATCTGAAGAATCAAGCCACGATTGAATGTTGGCAGCAAACTCAAGGGAATCGTCTGCAAAAACTAAATCAGCGACTTCGGTAACTGTAGAAATGCGAAGACTATTCAATCGTCGCACTGAGTTTGGGTCTCGAACACACAATTTTGTCTGAGTCGAGATTTTTCGCAAAAGATCTGTTGCGGCATCCTTGGCGTTAGGCGACCAACTGAATCCAGTAATTCGCGTCTCAATTCCAAGCAAATTAATGACCCTCAATAAAAAGAGACGATTTACGCTCTCTCGCACATTGTAGTAACCATCCATAACATCCGCACCGATTACACTGAAAGATTTCATCTCTCGAGAGAGTTTAAGTAAGGTGTAGATTGCTGACATATTTTGAAAGAAAGTGCCAAAAATTAGATTTGGAATTTCTACGATTTTTGACTCTGGCAAAAATCTGTTCGTCGATTTAAATTTATGTTTATCTTCTACGATGAGCACACATTCAATCCCCAGATGATTGATAAAACTGTCAACCATCGCTTGGTCTCCAACATTACCATTTCCAGGTGGTGGGAGAAGAAAATGGTAAGTATTCTTAGGCGAGTGTTTCCTCGCGAAAAAAGAAAAGAAAACAAGCATCCTTGAGTACCAGAACCCAGATTTCATCGAAAACTCAAAAGACGCAAGTAGTTCCTTAACTTTTCTCTTCATGGCATTCAATATACTCCAAAAGTAAATCACAGCACGAGTGTGTCGGTTCATGAGATAGGGGCGATTGAATGGGTCTTCACTGCCAACGAATATCGCTCAAAAAGGATGAGAAAAGTCAGATTCTTGCCAATTCAAAGATTGAAATCGTTATGATTCTGCTTTGCGATCGAGTTGAATGGTTGAGGCTATTTCTAGCAGCCTGAATGGTTTTGGACCTTCAGGTTTGAAACTGAATGATCTGAAATTTCCACGGAGTAGGTGCCAATCAACCGGGAGTGAAATTTCTCTGTCAACTGAATTCAGAAATTTTTTTGCTCCCTTTCGAGAAACCAGATACGCAGCATTTGACCAATGTTGATAAACTTCCGTCAGTTTAGCCGGGTCATCAAAGAAGTAGTTTTTTCTTAGATAAGATTTGATGTGTTTCTTTCTTCCGTAAATTGGAAATTGATTTTCGGGAGTGTACAGAAAGAAAAAATCAAAAGATTTGGGAAGTTTCTGGATGTATTCATTTATGATGCTAATCCCCTCCTGCTCAAGGTGCACATCATCTTCAAGAATCAAGAGTATTTCAAAATCGGTTTCTAGAAATGCCCTAACAGTTGAGATTGTAGAAAGCCATACCCCAATTTCGCCTTTCATGAAACCAGTTTTTCCACCTTTTCTATCTTCTTGGCTGTGTTCGAACCTTAGGTTCATTCGTTCAGCCATTTCCTCAGCCTCCTGCAATGAACTGGGGGCTGAGGTTTTCAACCCTAGGTTTGTAAAGTGATTCTCGAAGTCCCTTACCAATTGATCCATAGCTCTATGTCGGGGTCCACAAGTGTCATTATCAATATGAAATATCTGAAAGCAGTTCTTCATGTCTATTGAACCCGTTCTTTGAAAGCAATAACGTACTAGAAATATCCGATAGTCACAAGCAGTTGAACAGCTGATGCCGTGAAGATATTGGTTTCCTGACGCTATTTAGGTGAAATCATTCTTCAAATTGTGAATCACTGTTTTGAGAAGACTGCAAAGCCATTCCGATTCTTCCAATCTTCAAATTCTAATTTGTAATCAGGATGTTTCAACAAAAATTGAAATGCTCGGTAACATTTATAGCTATTTATATCATCGAGCAATAGATACTTAGCACCAATCAGCGCGCAAGTATCTGCAAAACCAGTGAATTCGGATCCGTCCACTAAAGCAAAATCGAATGAAGTAATTCCATATTTTTGCTTTATAGTTTCAATCCCGTTTAGGTCACTGAGTCCTTGTTCTACAAGGCCCTGTTTGTCGTCCTTGAGCCAAACCAACACCGTTTCGAGCGATGTCTGATTCAAATTTGTAGCTGTAGTGCTATAGAATTGTGCCACTTCTTCTGAACTGGGATATTGTGCGGTGCACACTGAAGAATATCTGTGAATGAAAATTTGCGGGTAACTTAAAAACTTTCTTTTTAATGCTTCATGACGAAGTTCATCAACTTCAAGTAAGTGCAATTCCCAGATCTTCTTGTCTTTAAGCCCTCTAACTATGCTGGAGGTTGATCCCTCCCCAGAGGAAGATCCTATTTCGATCAATGTCTTGACGTCGGGTCTTTTGCAGATCTTGGTTATCCAGGCGGAGAATTCATCACCAAAAACTTCAGGAGGAATATACTTGCCATTGGGATAAGTTTTTTTCAGACGAAACGCACGAATCGTAAAAAACAATCGCACCAAATGAAACCGAAAACGTCTAAGTATTCTTTTCAGGTGGAGCATGCCACGAGAATACCTTATTTGGAAGAAAGTATCCAAGGTTTGAATATTTAGCTTGAGATTCCTGCGTAAGTCGGTGAAGAGGAACTGCAACTATTCAAGAATCGCCCGGTGTGGCTCCGGTCTTTTGTGCAATCTTATTGACTGACGTTCAGGAGATGATGAGAAATTGGAATTGACTTGAGGACGGCCTATTTCGAAAGATAGAATTTCAAAACTTTTGAATCCTGCATACTTTTTGTGACATGGGAACTCGGCTAACGATTCACAAAAGGAAGTTGATGTACTCGTGCGGTGCCAGTCTGGGCGAGATAGCGACCAACGAGTCTTTTTCAAACCTTCCAACTGCGCAAAGGGAAATAAACTCAAAGTATTCTTCTGCGCCAATAATTGCCCTTAATTCAGAAGTTCTCTCAGGGGAGACAGACCAGTTTAGTAGACAGCTGCCAAATCCTTGGGCGTGGAGAGCCCAAATAGTTGACATTGTAAAAAGGCCCCCATCGATCCAGTGCTGATTTCGTTCTGAGCCCAGTGTGAATTTACGACGGTCAACTCCAAAAACCAGAATTGAATTCAAATTACGAAATCCCGAGTTCCCATTTTGAAGTTGCAAGACTTTATTGACCAAACTTTTCTCAGTTATGTACCACACTTTCCAACTTTGGCGGTTGCACACCGATGGAGTGTTTATTGCCCATTGAATCACCTTGGATATGTCCAAAGAATCTGGGGGGGGCAGGACGTCCGAGTAGTTACGGATACTCTTTCTTGATTGAAAGAATTCTGCCCAAGCGGTTTGGTCCATTGTGCCTGAATATGGATTCGCAAGAGTTGTTAGCTTACCGAGACTACGATCACCCTCGTCGTTCCACTTCTCTAGTGCTGCCAGAGCCTCTATGGCCCTGATGTCTATAGGCTCGACATTTCGGATATTCTTTCCACGTTCTAAGAAGACTGAAATGCGCCTGGCAAGATCACTGCCAAATGGTCTTTTCGCATCATTCAGTGATAGACCTTTCTCGATACGGTGTATGTCCTTCAATACGATTGTCTCAAGGGCCGAATCTTTGAGCGAAGCGGAAATAAATTCGTCGCTTCGCGCTGCATATTTTAGATGCATCCAAGTGTCTACACAAACATCCTTCACAGCCTTGACTTCCCGTGAATACATCAAATGCATTAGCTTTATAGATTTGTATATGATCTTTAAGCGTTTCATTTTTCAAGTTTAATCGTTAGAGGCACATTTATGTACAATGGCGGAGGTATCCGCAACTCAAGGCTTTGAACTACGTGCACGGCGTGGCGAGAGAAGTCACATAGAGTTACAGAAGTGGGTTGTGAGGGACTCGAACCCCCGACCCGGTGATTAAGAGTCACCTGCTCTACCAACTGAGCTAACAACCCGGGGCGAACATCGGCCGGAACTTCTGAACGCAGAGCAGACCCTATCAGTGTGTTTGACCTTGTTTTGCCACTTGCCACGCGCAATGATTGTGGGATGAGTCGGTGGGGGGTCAGGGTAGCCATAGGGCTTTTCTGGGTGTTTTTGGCCTCGGGAATGTCGGTGCCTGCTCAGGCGAGATCATTTGATGCAGCGAGTGAGATTACGGCGGTGTCGGTTCTTTCATCGTTGCCGGTGAAGGGGCGTGCAGCGAAGACTGGATATAGCCGTGAGCAATTTGGGCAGACGTGGGCGGATGTTGATCGCAATGGGTGTGACACCAGAAACGATATGTTGAAGAGAGATCTCACAAATATTGTATTTAAAGCCAAGACTCGAGATTGCGTTGTTTTAAGTGGAATCTTGGTGGATCGGTATTCGGGGGAGACGATTAACTTTGTGCGAGGTGCTGTGAGCAGCATGGAGGTGCAGATTGATCATGTGGTTGCACTTTCAAATGCCTGGCAGACAGGGGCATTTAAGTTAAGTGTGGTTCAGCGGACAGCTTTGGCAAATGATCCGATGAATTTGTTTGCAGTTAAAGGACGGTTAAATTCACAGAAGGGCGATGGAGATGCGGCGACGTGGTTGCCACCGTTGAAGAGTTTTCGGTGTGCCTATGTGGCACAGCAGATTGCTGTGAAGGCGAAGTATTCGTTGTGGGTAACTGCTCCTGAGAAAGAAGCGATGGTGCGAATTCTTAACTCTTGCCCTAAACAGAAGTTGCCTTCATAGATTAAAGAATTTCGTTTGCGTTAGTGGCTATCTTGATAACGCTTATATGAAGCGTTAATTTCTAACTCTGCAGCATCATGTCCAACCCAGTCGCCACCATGCACTTCTTTGCCTGGCTCGAGAGTTTTATAGACTTCAAAGAA
>Ga0164293_10000938_pt1 | contig 24337 bp, 24 predicted proteins | sample GEODES118metaG_FD_111487 | JGI IMG/M metagenome (GOLD analysis project Ga0164293, IMG submission 111487) | Eutrophic lake water microbial communities from Lake Mendota, Wisconsin, USA - GEODES118 metaG | ecosystem: Environmental > Aquatic > Freshwater > Lake | place: USA: Lake Mendota...
CTAAACTTTGTTTAAATTCATGATAAAATAATCAAATTACATGTATGAATAAAGTCTTTTTACAAATTTGGGAAGAATCTTCCAAAAATGAAATTCAACCAGATGGAGCTTCACTCCATCTAAAAACAGATGATTTAAAAATATTTACTAATTTAGTTTATAAAAATAGAACCAATGATGTTCCAGATTCTTATATAAGAACAGTTGGTGAGTTTTCAGAAGCTTTAATTTCTGATAGTTTATACAACATACTAAGTGAAAAAAAGTCTATAAAGTTAGAAGAATATGAATTCAATAACTTAGTTGCATTAAATGATATTAAAAATGTTGAGTAGTATAATTCTATATTGTCCAATTTTATTTATCTTATCTAATTTATATTATCTTTTCAATTATAAAAGATTGGATAAACCAGTTTTAGAAAGAGAAAAAAATCTTAAAATAGATTATTTATATTTTTTAACACAACTAATATTTTATTTATGGTTGGGAATATCTTTATTTTCCGAATTAAAATACTACAGTATTTTAATTCTTACTCTTATAGTAGGTAGATGGATTCTAAACTTTATATTACCAAATTTAAGTAGATTGATAGCGAGACTCACTCCTATTATTATAATAATATGTTCAATTTTTATAATTGTCACACATTAAATTTCTTCAGATGTAATTCTGTAATAATAATAAATTCATATCCCTTTTTATTACACCAAGAAATCATAGTTTCCCACTTCTGTTTATTCTTATAAGCCATTTTTAAGTCATACTCAAAGTTTTTTAACTTTTTAAGACTCTTATCAGGAACAGTTAAACGACCTTCATTTAAGTCCTGAACCATTTTATATTCTTTCATTGGTTTAACTTCAACCACTACTTGTTTTAATGTACCATCATCCAATCTCATCTCATAGTAAAAGTCAGGATAATAACAATGTTCTTTTATTTTAGCGTCACCATTATCAAAATGTGTCATCTGATAAGGTATTCTCATACACTCAGCACCCCATTTTATAATCTTTTGATTGTGATCTAACCAAGTCATTATCTTCTTTTCCCAAGAACTTCTAAAGTAAACACCACCATGTGTGTTTAATTTAATTACCTTATCCTTAAACTTAGGAATGTAATTACCTTGATTATAATTTGAGTTATTAGGCTTAGAATTAAGCATAGCTTTTATTTTTATATATAAAAGAAAACTCTTTACTATGGGCGAGTTAGCTGAAAGAACTAGATTAAGTTTATTAGTACACGGAAATGGAATACCAGATAACTTTAAGAATAATTCCATTTTTCTTTATGAAAAATACCAACAAACTGATGATTTGGTAAAAAATATTCCAATAAAAAACGTAAAACCCGGTAGTTTTTATTTTTTTCATTACAAAGATGACTCTAACTGGATGAAGTGGGCACCGGTATTTGTAGCTTCTTACAAAAAATTCTCTAACAAAATTATTCTTTTTTGTGTGAACTTTAACTTTATACCTTTGGAATTAAGAGTTGCTCTTTTTGACAAGTTTATAACCGAAGAAGATTTCACAAAGGATAGAGCACTTAAAGTAGACTACAATGGTATGTATGAGGAGTTGAAAAAACTAGGGTTTGAGTATGCTCTTATGGAGTTTAACTCAATACAGTTAGTATTAGTACACAGAATCAGTTTAGAAATACTACCTCGTTTCTTTTTCTCTCAACATCCAAAAAATAAATATGATCCAAAAAAACTTTTAACAATTTGGGAATCAAAAATATCTAGTAAAGAAGAAAGACATCAAGAATTAATGCTAAGTAATATAAGTGAGTGGTATGATATTAACAAAGAGTTAAACGACAAATATGACGCTCTTTATAATCACGTAAAAAGGATTAGAAACAGTCAAATCAAATACGGGCGTTGATTTGAAGAGAGGAAAAAAATTTAATATATAACATTAAATTTAATATCTTATAAAGAATGGCTACCTATAACGAAAATGGAATGAATCAAAGTGGAATGACTATGAATTCCGCCATTGAAAATAGAGGCTTATTCAGTAGAATTCTTAGATCTCTATCAAACTATGGAATGAATTATGATGATATGATCATCAGAAATCAAGTAGGTATTGGTATCAATGAAGATCCTTATTCATCAAAAGGAAATAGTATGTATGACTTCTTTTCACAAAGAGCCGTATCATCTGTACTTAATAGAAAGTCTATTCCTTACTTAGATAAAGCTTATGCTGATAAAAGAAGAATACTTAGAGAATACTCAATCAAAGATGAAATTAGAGACTTTATTTCAACAATAACTGATGAAGCTATTGTTTATAATGATGATAGAGATTTTTGTGCACCAAAAGCACTTTCTACCGATTATTCACAAGAAATAAAAGATAAATATCAAGAATTCTTTGAGAGAATATACAATAAGTTTGGATTCTCGGATAACATCACAGCCTGGTCAATGATGAGAGACTTTCTTATTGACGGATATTTAGCTATTGAGATTATCTATGATGATAAAAAGAAAAATGTTATTGGATTTAACAGATTAAGACCAGAAACATTAGTTCCAGCTTACGAACCAGCAATTGGTCACTTATGGATTCAATTTCCAGAAGATCCTCAATTAAGAAGAATATTCTTAGACTCACAGATTATTTATATTTCATACTCAACACAAAACGATTATTCTGAAACATCTTATGTTGAAGGTCTTATTAAACCATACAATCAATTAAAAATTCTTGAACAAACAAGAATTATGTTTAACATCATAAACGCAACAATTTATCAGAAATTTACTATTCCGATTAAAGGTCTATCAAGACAAAGAGCTGAAGAACAAATTGGTCAATTAATTCATGATTATTCTGAAGAGGTTGAATGGGATGATACTTTAGGTACATTGACTATAAATGGAGCAAAACACTTACCTTATAACAAACAAATTTGGTTTCCTGAGGGAGATGCCGGTACACCTAATATGGAACTAGTATCACCAACAGGACATGACTTGAATGATGAGACTATGTTATCTTGGTTCTATAAAGCACTAAAAAGAGCATCTAAAATTCCTTTAACTCGTTTTGAAGGTGATAGTGGTGGTGGTAATTTAATTACAGACGCTGCTGAAATGACCAGAGATGAGATTAAATTTCATAATTTCATAAGTAGACTTAGAGCTAACTTTAAGGAAATTGTTGTTAAACCAATAAGACTTCAATTAATGATTGAGTTTCCGGAGTTAAAAGATGATGAGATTCTAATAAATCAAATAGATATTGAATTTTATACAAATCAAGTATTTGAGGAGTGGAAAAAACTAAACAACTTAACTAAAAAATCCGAAATAGTTGGTACATTACTTGGTGTAATGAATGGTGAAAAACCTTACTTCCATATTGAATGGATTATGGATAGAGTGTTCAAGTTAACACCAGAAGAAAAAGCTGAAAATCAAAAATACTGGGCTAAAGATGCAACTGCGGCAGCCGCAGCGGCAGCAGCTGCAGGAGGAGCTGAGGGAGCACCAGCTGAAGGTGGTGGAGATGTACCGATGGAAGGTGGTGAAGCTCAAGCAGCACCGGCTGAGGGTGGTGGAGAAGCTCAAGCAGCACCGGCTGAGGGTGGTGGAGAAGCTCCAGCTGAAGGAGGTGAAGGTGGAGGTGGAGAGTTTGAGTTCTAAACAGACTCCAAAACTGACTTATCAAAATCAGTAAGACTGTCAATACCCTTTTCTAATATTTTATCTAAAATAATATCAGATGTAGTAAATTCAATTTTAAATTTTTCAATAAGTTTAGAAACTTTTGATTTGACAGTGAGACCATATTGATTCTTAAAGTTTATTGGAAACTTATTATCATAAAAGACATTTTTGGTTAAATCAAAAAAATCGTGTTTTATATCGAACTTATTATAACTTTTTGATAACGCCAATAAATCATTTTCATCTACAATACAAAACATACACTCAAATCCATTTTTTGAGGTATACTCCACAAAATCAAACATAGAGTATATCTTTTCTATTTGTTTAGCATCATCTAAAGACATAGAATAAAGTATTTCATCTATTTCAGATTGAGTAGATTGAGTTATAACATTTACAAATTTCATGCGGCTTGTTTTGGTAATTCAAAATAAAAATCAATCACTTGTCCTTCTATATGAGTATTTTGATAAAGTTTTAAATCTATATTGCTATCAAGTAAGTTTCTTAGTATATTACCAAATGTTGTCGTTAAAACATTTAAAGAAAGTTTTAACTCAATGACAATATTTTCCAATATTATAAATGTCATTTTATTTATGACGGCACAAGCACCACTCGCGTCCATAGTCGTCCAAGTATCAGTTGATATATTCACATAGAAAACACTTTGTGAATTAGGAATATCAACTTCAAATTCAATTTTCTTACCCGAATCTAATAACTGACTTAGATTTATTTCTCTTTTGTATTTTTTCCAATTTGAAAATCTTGACAATAAGTTTTCATAATCACTTATTTTATTACTACTTAACTCTACATTAAATTCAACTTTCATTAGAATAAACTAAAATCGACTTGTTTTTTCTCTAAATCCACACCTTTTACCACAACTTTGATTTGGTCACCCAATCTAATCTTATTACCTAATTGATCAGTAACAGTATAGTGCTCGACATCAACCTTTATCTTACCCATATCTTGAAATCTAATAAGACCTTCACATTTACTTTCAATAAGTTCAACATAAATACCCCACTCAGTTACACCGGATATCAATCCATCAAACACACTACCTAACTTATCTTGTAGGTACTCAGCTTGCTTATACTTTATAGAATCTCTTTGAGCCTTTGCTGCTACTAATTCTCTTGTTGAACACCATTTTGATTGTTCTTCAATTTTACCGGGATTACCTTGCTTAGCTTTGTTGAGAAAATCAAACAATATTCTATGTGTAATTAAATCCGGATATCTTCTTATCGGAGAAGTAAAGTGAGAATAGTGAGTAAATCCTAAACCATAGTGACCAATGTTCTTAATAGTGTATGTCGCTTTAGACATACAACGAGTTACTAATGTTTCTATCATATTCTCTTCAGGAGAACCTTTAATATCTTTTAATAACTGATTAATAGATTTCTTTAACTCATCACCTTCACCTTCAATCTTAACATCATGTCCAAAATTATTACAAACATTTACTAATTGTTGAAGTTTTTCCATATTAGGAGTATCATGTACTCTATACACATTAAACCACTGAGAATCAGAAAGAAGTTTAGCTACTGATTTATTTGCCAATAACATAAACTCTTCAATAAGTTTATTTGATTCTTTTTGATACTTGAAATAAACTCCGATTGGTTTTTTATTATCTTCAGCTAACTTAAACCTTACTTCAATACCACCCATTTCAATAGATCCATCAGTGATTCTTTTCTTACGAATTTTCTGAGCTAATGTATTAAGTAGTCTTACTTCAGTTGAATAATCACCATCAACTCCTTCAATTATCTCTTGAGCTTCTTCGTAAGAGTATCTTCTATCAGAGTGAATTACAGTTTTACCATACCACGTATCTAAAATCTTACCTTCATTATTAATTGTGAAGATAACAGAGAATGCTAATCTATCTTCATTTGGTTTCAATGAACATATACCATTACTCAATCTTTCAGGTAACATAGGAACACATCTGTCTACTAAATAAACAGATGTCGCTCTCTTAAAAGCCTCATCATCTAACTTAGTTCCTGGTTTAACATAATGACCTACATCGGCTATATGAACACCTATCTCAAATTTATTTTCTGATAGAATATTGACAGATAAAGCATCATCAAAGTCACGAGCATCAACTGGATCAATTGTAAATGTAGTAATATCTCTTATATCACGTCTATTAGAAATTTCTTTGTCAAAAATAACTTCAGATATTAACTCTGACTCATTGATTACTTCTTGTGGAAAATCCACAGGCAAACCATACTCAAACATAATTGAATTCATTTCGGTGTTATTATCACCAGAGTTACCTAATACTTTTGTGATTTTACCTTGTGGTGATTTAGTATCTTCCCACTTTGTTAACTCAACAATTACTTTTTGACCATCTTCAGCGATTAGACCACCTTTGATATAAAAATCAACTGGTATTTTAATACTATCGGGAACTACGAATGTGGATTTTTTTCCTTTTTGGACACGACCAACATATTCTTTTTTGAATCTTGTTAAAACTTCTACTACTTTACCTTCTATTTTTCTTTCACCTTTGAATAATTGAATTCTTACAGTATCTAAATGTAAAGAGGTTGAAGTATTTTTTCTATGAATGAATATTTCTTTGCCGTTAATATTAATGGATGCATTTCCATTGTTTGAGAATTCTATCTGTCCAGTATAGAATTCTCCTTCTATAAATTGAATCATACATAATTCTTATTAGGAATTATCAGTTTGTTTAGTTTTCTTTGATATATTATCAACTCCATATTTATTTAATAGAGTCTTTTTCATCTTATTCATTACTTTTTTATTTTGAATAGGATAATCAACACCAAAGTTTTTACGGAGTGTTTCTTTTCTTTTTACTTCTGAACATTTTCTGCAGCTATAATCACCCCACTTATTATCATATTTAATATAATTTTTATAAATAACATCTTTCTCGATACCACAAGAGTCACACTTACAAGTTATCTTATGATGTGAACCTTTAGATATTAACTCAATTGGTATAGTAAGAAACTCACCTATTGCAACATCATAACCTAAGTCTTCATAGTATTGATAATTAGACTCAGTTACTTTAATATTTATCTCTCTTGTTAGGATCATAAAAAACCACAAAATTTTAAGGTATTTATTAAAAAGTATTCTCTTCCTCCTATACAAAAATTAACCTTTTATATAAAAGAAATTATCTTTTCTATAAAAAATCCACCTATGAAAAAAGGTGGATTTTTAACGATTATATATACTCTGAACTTTAAAAAATAATTATTTTAAATGAAACCTGTCTTAATTGTAGAAAACTCAACAAGTTCGCTAATAAGAGAAAATTCATCAACTAAAAATAAGTACGTATTAGGTGGTACATTCACCGAATTTGGTGTTAAAAACCGTAATGAACGTATTTATACAGCTGATAAATTTCTACCAGCACTAAACGAGTTAAACGAAAGAATGAGCAGCTTAGGTGCTGTTTACGGTGAGTTTGACCACCCAGATGTTTTCGACACATCTTTGGCAAGAGCTTCTCACGTTATTAAAAAAGCCGAGTATATCAAAGAACAAAATTTAGTATCTGGTGAAATTCAACTTCTTAGTACCTATTGGGGTAAAGAAGCTAAAGCCTTAGTCGATGATGGTTGTCCTGTTTTCGTTTCTTCAAGAGCGGCAGGTATTACTGAATCAGATGGCTCTGTTTCACTTAAAAAATTATTCACTTACGACATCGTTGCTGACCCAGGTTTCGCATCGGCTAAAATGAGTGTTAAGGTATTAAATGAATCTTTAGGTTACAATCCACAATCTAACTTTAGGATATATGAAATGTCCGATGAGTCAAAAATAAATCAATTATTCAACATGAACAATAACGACTTTGTTACGAAAAAACAGTTGACTGATTATTCTAAGTATTTAGTGAACGAGATCGCTTCTACTAAGAAAGAAGTCAAATCTGCAATTTCTAAGGGTAACATGAATCCTAAGAAATTAGAACAACTACTTGAATACTATGAAGAACTTAACAGCACAAACTCTCAAGTTGTTAAATATCTTGACTATTTAGCTGAGAAAGTTCAAATAATAGTAAACGAAAACAAAAATCTTAGAACAACTACTGACAAATTAATCAAACACAATGATTATTTAGCTGAGAATCTTGAAAAAGCAATCAACTATACTGAATACGTAGCTGAAAATTTAGATAAAAACATTGAATATTCTGAGTACTTAGCTGAAAATTTAGATAGAAACATTTCTTATTCTGAATATATCGCTGAAAACTTAGATAAAAATATTTCTTACTCTGAGTATTTAGCTGAAAACTTAGACAAAAACATTGCTTACTCTGAGTACATCGCTGAAAACTTAGACAAAAACATTGCTTACTCTGAATACATCGCTGAAAACTTAGACAAAAACATCGCTTACGCTGAATACATCGCTGAGCACGTTGATAACTCAATTGCTTATTCTGAATATTTAGCTGAACATGTTGAAGGTAACATCGCTTACGCTGAATACATCGCTGAACATTTAGATGATAATATCGCTTACTCTGAGTACTTAGCTGAGAATCTTGACAAATCAATTAACTATCAAGGAATGATTGTTGAGAAATTAAATAGTGGTAAAATTAATGAATCAGCAGAAGATGCTTTCCCATCTTTATCAGCAGCAGGATTTGACAACGTTGAAGACGAGGATGATAACGATGACAACGCATGGAATCAATCACATGATGATGATAATGATGATAATCATGATGATGATAACTACAAAGGTATCTCAGAAGTAAATCCATCTCATGTTCACGCACACGAAGATGATAACAACAATGACGATAATGATGATAATGAAGAATCTCACGAAATCCACGGACACGAAGATTCTGAATTATCTGAATCAATCAATAAACTTATAGAAGAAGCTAAAAAACGTAAAGTTTCTGAAACAACTGACTTGAATTTCTTAAAATTCTTAAACAAGTCTCAAGTTGACAGCTTTTATGCACTATCCGATGAGGAACAAGAATCTGTTAAACTTCACATAAACGAAAGAAGTTATTTTACACAGAAAGAAGTTCTTACATTAATCGCAGAAGCACTTTCCACAAAGAATGAATCTCTTGAAGAAAGAGTAATCAGATTGATGCCTGAAAACGTTAAGCCGATCTGGGAACAATTAACTGACTCTGGTAAAAAGTCAATCTTGTCACAAGCAAGACTTTACCCAGAAGAGGTCTTAATGACAGAGTCTCAAGTTGAACATTTTTGGTCAACAAGAAATCTGAAAAAAAATGAATCAGTTACTAAGAAGTTAGTTTCTCACGAAAGCATTATCCAAGAAGATAAACTTTCTGATAAAGAAGCTCAAGCAATCTTAGAAAGATTCAGAACAATTTAATCTATAAAAAATCCACTGATGTAAAAGTCAATGAAATAAAGGGTTATATATAGATAACAAAAAAAAATAAAATTAACTATGTCACACATTAGAATAGACAAATCTAAAGCAGTTAAGAAGTGGTCTCCAGTATTAGAGAACATGGGTGTTACAGGTGAAAGAGTAGAATGGATGGCGGAATACGCTGAGTTCCACTCAATCAACGAAAACGCTTACGTTAACGCTTCTAACGTATCAGGTATGGGCGGAGTAATCGCAGCACAACCTGCAGCATTAGCTGGTAACACACTAGCTTCTAGCTGGAATACACCTAACTCATTCTTGGGTTCAGGTGATGTTGGTCAAAACCTTTTACCAGTAGCAATGAAAATCGCTGCTCAAACAATCGGTTTAGACTTAGTAGCAGTTAAACCAACTCCAGGTCCAAAAATCGATTTACTTTATGTAGATTTTCGTTACGACGATACTCATTTAGGTAATTCTGACGAAAGACCACAAGTCTTCAAAGTAAACGCGGGTTCTACTCAATCAGCGTTAAACACAGCTATCTTAACAGGTGTTGGTACTAACGTTATTCAATCAACAGGTGGTTTACAAAACGGACCATTCTACTACTCTATCAACGCAACTGGTACAGTTGAGTTAGGTGCTACTGCTGCTACAGCTATCAACGCTACAGCTTCTAAGGAAGGTATCGTAGAATTCTTAGGATTCTCTCGTATCGATGGTTATCCAATCTTTAGAGCTTACAGACAAGCTAACACAGCTCACACAGCTGTTACAAGTGGTTCTACACTATGGTCATTTGATCAAACAAGAAACACATTTAGTTCAGTAGTATCAATGGCTTCTCAGTTAGACTCAATCGCTAACGTAAGTTTAGGTACTCCAACAGTTGAATTAGTATCAGCTCTTGAAGACCACATCCCTGGTTTCTCTGCAAACTGGACACAAGGTGGTTCTGGATTTAACGGTAACTATCCAATGGATAGAGATGCTGACGATAAATCATACGCTGGTGTTATCGGACCGAAAATTTCTTCTAAAACAGTTGCAGTTGGTACTATCGAAGTATCTTCAGCTCTTAGAAGAACTGAAATCGAAGATATCAAAGCTAACACAGGTATGGATATCGTACAAAAAATGGAAAGTATTCTTGTTAACGAACTTTCTCAAACAATCTCTAAGCAAATCGTTGCTAAGATTTTTGAGATGGGTGATCTTAACAGAACTTCTGCTCCACTTTACACAGGTGGTAGTCCAATTTCTGGTCAAACTATCTTTGACTTAAACACAGCATATGTAAGTATCTCTTCAATCGGTGGTGAAACAACTCACGCAGTTCAACGTAAATTAATCACTAAGATTGCTCACGCTTCGAACTACATCGCAACAGAAGGTCGTGTTGGTCCTGCTCAATACCTTATTACAAACGGGGGTCTTGCTGCAGCTCTTCAAGACATCGCTGGGTACACTATCAACCCAACTAAATCTAAAATGAATGCATCTGGTCAATTATATCCAGTAGGTTCAATCGGAGATATCTCTATCTACGTTGACCCATATATGAGATATAACGATAACAGAATCGTTCTTGGTAGAAAGAACAACCCTGACCAACCAGGTATCATTTTCGTACCTTACTTAATGGCTCAGTCAATCTCAGTTATCTCTGAAGCTACATTCGCACCAAGAATGTTGTTACGTTCAAGATACGCAGTTGCTGAAGTTGGTTGGTTCCCACAAAAGCAGTTCATGACTATTAAAGTTACTGACGCTAGTGGATTACTTAACTAAGATAAGTATCTTAATAAAAAAAAAGACTCGGAAACGAGTCTTTTTTTTTGCTCAGAAATTTAATATATAATCTATGATAAAGAACTACAAATCTTACAACGAATCAAAAAAGGATAAATTTCCAAATATTCAGAAAAAAGAATTCTTTGGATATACAATTTTTATCGGCAAAGACGCAAAATCCAATGACTATCTTACATTTAATACAGCAGATAAAGAAGATATTTGGATGCATGTAAAAGGTTCTCCTGGTAGTCATGTTGTTATTAGAGTGAGAGAGAACTTACCTACACCAGAAGTAATTAGATTCGCAGCAGAACTAGCTAAAAGAAATTCCAAAGCTAACAAAATTGATAATGTTACAGTAGTTTATTGTCAAACTAAATTTGTAAAGAAAGAACCAAATATGAATGATGGTCAAGTTAAGGTAGATTATAATAATTCCGAAGAAATTACTATTTAATTTTAATATATACCTTATAATAAAAACTAAGAAAGAGATGAGTGATCAATTACCAAGAATAAAGTTTTCAGAAAAATTACTTAAATTACTTAAAGAATTAGAAGATAACGATTCATATATAGCATTTGAGATACTTTATATGAGTGAACCTAAATCAAAGTACTTTAATGGACTAAAAATAACTGACGTAGATGTATCATCTAAAGACTATCACTTCGATGTAACAACGGTTGGTGGTAAAAAAACTCCTATGAAAATAGGACAATTCATAAGATACTACTTTAAGACTTTATTTACACAGGAAGATATCTCTGAATTCTCAAATGATTATACCTCACTATCTAAGGGCCAATCACCAATGGCAGCATCAGTTACGAAAATTGAGAAAAAGGAATATGTGTATGATCCAAAAGACGTAAGATCAACATTTTTATCATTAACACAAAAAACATATCCACACTTCTCTGATTGTAGACACGAAAAAGAGGTGTTGAAATATTTACCACCTTTAGAAGAGGATCAATTTGGTAACTATTATAAGATAATTGGTGATAAACAACCAAAAGTAATGTTTACTTCACACTTAGATACAGCTGATAGAGAACAAAAAGTAACAAATTTATACTCAAAAGTACAAAATGGAGATGAAATAATTTACACAGATGGTTCTACAATATTAGGAGCGGATGATAAGGCAGGAGTTGCAGTGATGTTATATATGATGTCACATAATATACCAGGTCTTTATTATTTCTTTATAGGAGAAGAAAGAGGTGGTATTGGATCGAATGCTTTAGCAGGTGTTTTTGACAACACACCATATCTTAAAGAAGTAAAAAAATGTATTTCTTTTGATAGAAGAAGAACAGTATCTGTTATAACACATCAATTAGGAAGACAATGTTGTTCTAATGAGTTTGGAACAGCATTATGTAAAGAATATAACAAAAGTGGTCTTAGTTTATCATTAGATCCTGGTGGTATCTATACAGACTCTGCTTCTTTTATGGATGATATACCAGAATGTACAAATATATCAGTTGGATATGAGAACGAACATACTGGTAGAGAATTACAGAATATATCATACTTAGAAAGATTAGCTAAAGCGAGTCTTAAAGTAGATTGGAACAGTCTTCCAATAAGAAGAAAAGCAGGAGTAAACGCCGATATTGTTAGTAGAAATAAAAATGTAATTAAAGAGGTTAAAGACACTATCTATGGATTACCAGTAAAAGTTGTAGGAGATGAAATAAGTGATAGAGTTTATATAAGAGTAGATTTAGATGATAGTGATATTGATTCAATTTATGATAATTTAATTTTATTACAAAATATATGTAATAAACACAAAATTGATACTCAAGCTACACTGATAGACACATTTGTAAAAATAGAATTAAAATAATGAAACTTAAAAGATACAAACAAATATTTGAGGATGATTCAAGACACTGGGATGATGACATCTGGAGTGATGAGGATGATTATATTTCTGGATACAATATCAGAAAAGATGAAAACTCCTGGATGAATGATAAATTAGATAAGAATAAATCTTCTTTCAGAGATGAAGAAGAATATGATTATGATGATGACTCAACTAAATACGATGATGAGGATGAAGATATTTCACAAGATGATATGCAACATCTTTTATATCTTTTAAGAAGTATGTTTAGAAATTCTGGAATAGAAGACGTTGAAGTAACAAATCAAAAAATGGATATTACAATCACTTGTAAATTAAGAAGAAAAGAAAGACTAAAGGATTTAATTAAAGTATTTGAGATAGCAAAAAAACTTAAAAAAGATATTTTAGCACAATATGATTCTGAGGTAGAAATGTTTGACCAATATGATAAACATGAAAAACAAAGTAGACCCCAAGTAGAATTTTCATTTCTTTATGATGAAGGACTATACGACGATGAAGCACCATTCTAATAAAAAACCTCAGATTTCTCTGAGGTTTTTTTTATTTATCTAAAATATTGAGAATATCTGAAAGATTTAACTCTCTGGCTACACTCTTTGTGATATCACCTAAACAAACACTCTCTAACTTAAGTAAAGAATCTTGATCGTAAATATTATCAAACTCATCTATTATCTTAATATTTTTATTATACCAAGTATAGAAAAAATCACAACAAACTTCAATCATTTCCTCAAATGTATAAGGATCGGTCTGACTTTTATAATAAGAACAACTCATAATACCAACAGCATAAGCACTTGATGGTATAATATCATTAGCATTATAAGTAATATTAAAATCTTCATTCCAATTTATAGTAATCCAGAATCCTAATTGAAATATTTTGTCTAAATGTTCAGATACCGCCATAATAATTTATTAAATCTTTTCTCCAGTAAGAGGATCGTAATTCATAATTAATAACTCAACACCTTTAGCTTGTTCTTTCTTTGTATCTGAATTATTACCACCCTGTGCAGAGCTTCTAAAAACCTCTTTTTCAGTCCATACGTATTTATCCTTAGGTAATAACTCTTCAAGTAAAGGAAAATAATAATAAGAAAGAGACCAACGACATTTAGTAGTTTTTAACAATTCTAAAAGTCTTCTATGTGAAGCTGGTCCAAACACACCATCAGTATCAGCGCCATACCAGAAAAGTCTTTTAGCATCATCTTCTCCTTTTCCCTCATTAAATCTAGCATATGGTGGATCTAAATAAAGATAAGTATCTTCCGAATCATAGTTTGTAATTAATTCCTCAAAATCAATATTATAAAACTCAGTAATTGACTTTAACTTAGAAGTATATTTATTCTTTTTTAATTTATCAATTAGTACATCAAGTTTAAGTTTATCTTTATCTTTTTTATAACCATTAAAACCAGCACCACGAGGATATACCGAGTTATGAGCTGATGTGATTAAGAAAGCATAAATTGCAGCTTTTCCAAAGTTACCAATCTCAAAGTCCATATTATCAAGAAATTCATTCTTTTGATATTTCTTATAAATTCCTTTATAGAAGTCCCACTTTTTCAGTGGATCTGTCTCATCAGTTTTTAATAAGGTTTCTTTTAATCTTTCTAAGTATTTAACAAAAGTTTCAGGTTCTGAACAACACTTATATAAGTTCACCTGGTGACGATTTTTATCATTATAGATAACTGTATCGAATTTAAGAGAATCGTCGTCCATATACGTTCCCATAGATCCAGAGAAAGGCTCTAAGTATGTTTTGATTCCAGTCTTTGGAATTTTTGAGTTAATAAACTCGATAAAGATGTTAGAGGATTTTCCTCCAAAGTAACTTATAACACTCATTTCTTAATTGTTTTTGTTTTTAATTATATCTTCTATTGAGGATTTTCCTCTTTGTTGTTTTAATTCCTGTCTAACACTCATTAGAATCTTTCCTAAATTGTTTTCACCTTTTCTTCCACACCTACTACAAGTGCAACTTCCCCAAAAATTATCATGCCAGTAATTATTTTCCACAATTTCTAAATCAGCTGTTAATAAAAGTAATTCAGATAATTTTTCATTCTTAAACTTTTCTCTAACACCCCAATTCATAAATTCTAATTTTTTCTCTTCCCAATCTCTTCTTACTTTTATCTTTTGTCCAATTTTTTTTACATCTGCTGGTAGTTTTACCTTGGCTATTAGTTCTCTGAAATCACCAGCAGTATAGTATTGACCATTAAGAAGTTGAATCTCAGTAACCTTCATAGCAACGTAGTAGTGTTCGACAGACGGATATTTAATACCTTTGTGTTCTATCTCACAAGGAAAGAAATTAGACAAAAAAAACCAACGACCTTGGAAGATATCAATCATAATATTTATATAGAATTTGTAGTAAATGTTTAAAAAAAGAAAACCCTACAAAAGTAGGGTCTTTAGTGGAGATGACGTTGTACTGCCCAACGTGTCTTTCTCAGTTGTTAATAACTATTCATTCACAGGCTTAGTCAGATTTTCTAATCTAACGAAATAGTTACTTTTTTTGACAGACTCTAATTAGTAACAAAAAACTGTCTCACATTTATTAATCAGTGTGATTCTGACTGGAGAATTTTTGGTACAACTATTGGTGGTTAGACCATAGCCGGCTCTTCTACCAAGAGCATGTTGTTTTGTAGAGCCGCTACTAAATCTTCACGGGTTCCTACTTCGTTAACGTTGCCGTTTACATTGTTTGTTACCTAATTTGTTAATCGGATATTTAACCAACCGATACCTGCATAATCACCACCAGTCTGCAAATCTATTCTATGACATCCCCATAGTGTTATTGTGTGACAAAAGTATATATAATATACAATAAAACAAAAAAAGTTGTGTGGATTTTTTACAGTTATTTTAAAGTAATTGTAATAACAGCACTTTTATCACCATAACTATCTGTAGTGATTTGTTTATCAACATTAAATTTAGAAAAATCTATACCTCTAAAAAGACCATTCCACTTTCTATCAGTATAAGAACCCTCTCTAAAACCATTACAATTAACAGTGATTTTTAATTCTTCTTTATCTAATTTTTTAGTCATACCATTAGAAAAGTCGCTTTTAGAAGCAGAAGTTCTCTTATTCATTTCATTATATAACTGCTGAATAGTGAATAAATTACCTTCTACTTTTTCCTTTTGTATAAATGTTACAGCAATATGATGTCTCCAATTTGTATTAATAGATACTTGAGAGCTTTGTAATCGATTTTTTAGTGATATCAACTCATCTAAAAATTCCCAGAACTTGGAATCAATTATATGTTCAGTATATCCACCAGCCTCACCCATCTTAAAATTATTTCTAATTATAATATTCATCGATTTATATCCTGAAAATTCACCTGATGTGATAGTTCTCGGCTCTGTGAAACTATATTCTAATCCTAAATCAGACATAGGTATTAATAACTCCTCTAATTCCTCTTTAGATAAATCAGTTATATCTTCAGCAGATTCATTTAGATAGTTAACGAATTTACTAAGATATTTCATTACTTATTCTTAAGTTTTTTATCTAAAATCTTAGCTATATTGTTTCCAATAAAGAAGTGGAAATTTTTAAGAGTATCTGATTCGAATGTTTCAATCTCATCCATAAATCGGAACTGAAACTTATAAGTATCAATATTATCTTCTTCATCATCACTTGGTCTATCTACTTTAGAAATAGATAACTCCATGTCATAATTATTATTTATATTAAACTTAAAATCAAATGTAGTTTTATCACATGGTGTTGTCTTAAACTTAGGTGTATATTCAACATCAAATATAGAATAATCAGTGATTTTAGCTCTACGCATATAATAATTTAAGAACATAGCAGGTGCTTCAATGAAGTCAGAAAGAATTTGTAAATCTTGTCCAAAGTTATTAGACCCAATAATATCTTCTACTTTTCCTTTAAGATCTAAAATATTTGTAAATTCCATTTTATGATAAACACAATTTATATCAAAAAGGTAAATAAATGACATATCCACAATATTTCTTTTATCTAAATCACACTTAAATATAAATTTAGTATGTATAATAGAAACATCTTCGGTAACTAAACCATGAATTGAAATAATTAACTTGATAAAATCAGAATCTTCTTCAGGTGTTTCATAAACAGTTTCTACTGAGTTTACTAAACCCTTTTCTTCCTCAAATACTTCATTGAATATTTCTTCTATTTCAGATATTTTTATTGACATAATTAATTAAACTGTTTATCGTATTTTTCTCTTTTAAGATCCATAATCTTAGAAATATATCCGTTTCTTCTTAATAACTTAAATACTAAGTTACCAACAGAAAATTCACCACCCTCACTTTCTAATCCGCTTTTTCTAAAGTCTTTGATTTTTTTCCAAGCTGAGTCGATTTTATCTTTAATGTCATCATAAGAATCATCTTTATCCTGTTCGATATCATCAATTTTCATCATTAAAGATTTAGCTTTTTCTTTAATTAATTTTTCATCTGGTTCAAATTCAACCTTTTCAGGTCTTTTAATCCAATTATCATTTATTAAAGAAAAGACACCACCCATTCGAGTTGTTTTAAGAGCTTCTTTTAAGTCATTTTCATCTTGAATAGCCACTTCGACATCATAATCTTTTATTTTTATATCGTGTTGTGCATTCCAAACTTTTTTTGCGTAGTCACATAACTGCTCTACTAATGTATAATTATCATCAACATCGTTAAAATCTATAATTATGTGTAAATCAAAGTCAGAGAATTTCTCAGACCAGTTATAGTTACAAAGAGATCCACAAAGAACTATATCTTTTACTTCAGCATCTATCTCGGTTTTGTCAAAAAAGTCTTGACCGATGGTTATAAGTTGTTCTCTAATTTCTTTTTTTATCTTAAAATTATCCCAAACTTTAGATGGTAATTCACTCTTAATATAAAAAGATTTAATTGCGTCAAAGTCACTCTTAACAAACTCAAAGTATTTTCTGATTTCCATACAGTATATATTAATTAATCAAACTTAAATTCTATCATAGTAGGATGTATAATACTTAATGGGAAAATGAATAGTTCTGTCTGAGCAAAGGTAGTTATCTCTTATTTGATTAAAATTAGATTTATACAAATCAAATATTTCTAATCTATGTGTTGTGGTACAAAAACTTTTTAGTTTTACTAAATTTATCCAATCACATGCATGTTGTGAGATAATTTGTAAATCTTGTTGATAGGATTCAGACCAATCATCACATATCCCACCATCTTTTGTAATAAATAATAACTCATGTTCGCTATTTATCTGATTTCTAAATTCTAATGTATAGATTCTATCTTCTATTTGTATTTCTTCTAAATATGGCATAAATTATATATTAAATACATAAACTTTATACTCATCACCTCTAAAGTAGTGAGTTTTGATAAACTCGTTAAGTTTATAATCATAAATTTCAATATTTGATAAATGAACATATTCAATTAAATAATTTAAGTCAAATACACAACCCATAAGAAAAGGAACAACTCTACATCCTGGATTACATATTCTTTTTATTTTATCAAAAAAAACCTTACCATAAGTAAAATTATCATCGCCTATTCCAAGAATTTCAGATGGAAAAGCATCAAAAAATACACCATCAAATTTATCAGTTGTAGTATCAATATAATTAGAAAAATCATCAAAAATAATTGTTACATTTGTTTTTCCAACAGCCCAATCTAAGGCCTTTTGATAAATCTGAGGGTTTGATTCTATAATTGTATGTGATGAAATACTCTGATTTTGTATTTCAGTCGCGGATATTCCCATTCCAAAACCAACTTCAATTATGTGACCACCGTTTTTACAAACTTGATTAGCCATATTTATCATGACTGGTGTTTCCCAACTCATCATTACGGTTTGACCATCTTCAGTGATGATTTTATCTTCTAAAAATTCTACTTTTTGTTCATTCATATCTCATACCATGCATTATCTATATACACCATTCTTATTGATGTTGGTGTTGAAGTTCCATTCAATCTATAAAATCCTACTGCTTGGCTAACCGAAGCTCCTCTTGGGGTAATAAGAGTTGTGGTTGAAGATGGTTTTATCTCTACATAACCAGCATTAGTGTCTGTTCTTCTAAAAATTATAGAAAATCCTTGTATTGGATTTTGTTGAGTACCATCAGCATATGTAACAGATGGTGTTGCTATTGTTAAAATAAGATTACTTGTATTTGTTTTAGAAATATAAACAATAGAGTTTGTTCCTGTATTATAAGTAATATTACCTGACATACTAATAACTCTTGGTAAGTAAACAAAAGATGCTGAAAATCCCCAAGCACCTGCCGTACTAAATGGAACGTTTGATGAAACAGAACCAGACACAAAGTCAAATTTAGTCGAATAGGTTCCAATGCCCGATTTACCATCAGGACCTATCCAAAGATTATTAAATCTAATGTAGTCGCTATTATCTAAGTAGTGCATATCTCTATTATATATTTAATTAGACATCATATATATGATTCCAATAAGTACCATCCCAATGAAAAAGACCCTGAATATCAGTAATTGATGTACGTATGCTATTTGTGGCACTTCTAATAGAATTACCATTACCGGATATAGTTAGTGTAAATCTAACACTTGTACCGGAATGATTTTCATACCACACATAATCACCCAATACCGGAGAAGCTGGTAAATTAACTGTAAGGTTACTAGATACCTCAGTCAAGTAATAGTTTCTTCCCCTTGGAATAGTAGTAGGAGATGTTGGAGCGGTATTATTCTCAGAGTTATAACAAACCGATCCATTAAACAGAGCTAGCTCATTTTGTATAAAACCAGTCACACTCGCACTTCCTACGTGCATGCCTTTCACAAAAACCGAGTTACCCAAAAATTCATAATTAGGACTACTGAATCCTACTCCAACAGAGCCAGTACTCGGCGTAGCTGACCAGATATATAAAGTATCATTTATGATACTATATGTTCCAGAATTTCTTGCAACTAATTGATACTCTAACATAGTGTATATATATTATTGACCAAAGTTCATATTGACCCATGTGTTGTTAATTCTTACTAATCTTATTAATCCTTTATTTGTTAGTGTAAGTTGTGAAACATCTCCGGTAGTTGGACTACCATCATCTATATCAGTTTGAGAAGATTTAATAGTCACAGTTGCCGTACTACCATCAACTCTTCTAAAAATTAACTCTTTACCTTCAACTCTTGAAGAGGTTCCTAACCAAATATCATTACTATTCCCACTTGAGAAACTAGCTATTATTATATGATCAAATAAAGTAGTGACCAATGAAATACCACCTGATACAGTTGTGACTCTATCACATGGAGGAGCAAATCCTCGATTTAAATAAAAATTTCGCGCTATCATACCACCACCAGTTTGTATCCAATAACCATCTTCAATATAAACATCACAATTTGATGCTGACGCAGCGTCACTTTGAGTTCCAAAGTTCATTGTTTCTGTACTTAAATACAAGTCGGTATTTATAAGAATACCTAGTGAATTTTCAACTATATAAGGCATAAATTAACTAATATTTTTTTAATCACATTTAATTACCAACTAACTTGGTAAAGCTCAGTAGTAGCTAACCATCTAATAGTCTGAGAAGCTACACCACTAACTTTTATTTGTAATGTATCACTCGCATTATCAGCCGTTACAGATGCTGATGAAGCTACCGCAAAGTTAGAGAAAATTGTTTCTGTAGTGACAGCGCCATCTAAAGCAGTAGTACCACCATTATTTCTTACAACACCTCTTATTCTTACGTGATATGATCTACCAGCCGTTACGTTATAAGCAACAACATCACAGTTGAATCCCATCATTGTATCTCTAGGAACATCTATTCTTCTTGCAGTGTTAGCGGTTCCATCAGTAAATATCTCAACCACACCAGATGTTGTAGTTGCCGTACCAGAAAGTACTCTACCATACTCAGCATGACCTGCAGAAGCACCAAATTGCCAAGGTGAATGAATAAACTCACCATATCTAGTCGGTACACCAGATCCACCAAATGCATAAGAATTGGTTGGACCAAATCTTAAAACAGGTAGACCATTTGATTGAAAGTTCATATCTCTAACACCTGAACGAGCTGCAATTGCAGCGACTGGTTGTGTTCCAGATTGTATATTTAATCCAATATCAAATCCACTAGTAGACGATGTACCAGTAGTTGTACCAGCTGAGAATTTTATAGATGATTGTTGTCCTGTACCTCTATCAATATGTAAGTCAGTTGAAGGAGTTGTATTAAATAATCCGATATAACCACCTACTTCATAAATTGAAGATGTTGATGATAAAGTTGAAACACCAGTCCATCTTGGGAAATAGTTTCTTGTACCAGAACCAGTAACTCCGGCACCACCACCAGCAGGAGTTGCCCAAGTTGTATTACCAGTACCATCTGTTTGTAAAAATTGACCAGAAGAACCACCACTTATTGGTAAAGTCATAGTCCAGTTTGTGTTATTATTAGCATTAACTGTCATAACAAGAGTTGTGGAAGCAAACTTAGCATCAATAGCTATAGTACCGGTTGTATATCCAACTTCACCAGCATGTAGATTATAAACTGGTAAGGCTCCAGTGAGTATGTTTGGGGAACCAGCTCTAAGACCTGCCCGACCAATAATAGTACTCTGCCAAGATGGTCCATAAAATTGAAAAAATTGTGCAGCACTACCAGCTCCACTGATATCTCCTATGAGTCCCATTAGTTCGGCATCAGTATTATTACCATAACCTATAACATGTCCTTTTGTACTGATGTGATATTGATACGTCGTTCCAGAACCACTACTTTGTTGAGTCCACAACATAATATCATTAGGAGAACCTGGGGTCGTGGTTACTGGTACGGTAGTTGGATTTATATCATAGATATTAAGAAGAGCTCTAGCGGCGGTAGATCCATTTATAGCATAATTTTTACCAGTATTTGTATCAAAATAGAATCCTAAATTTGACGGTTGGTTTGTAGAACCTATAGCAGTAAGACCTTTCCAATATGCTAAATAAGGAGTAGAACCAGTTCCTACTATTCCACCACCAGAAACAGCAGATGTTCCACTAGATCCTGATGTACCAGATGAACCAGAAGTACCACTAGATCCGGAAGTACCAGATGAACCAGATGAACCTCTTGTTCCAGATGATCCAGATGATCCACTTGTACCCGAAGATCCGGAAGTACCAGATGATCCAGAAGTACCAGATGATCCACTTGTACCCGAAGATCCGGAAGTACCTGAACTACCACTTGTACCAGATGATCCAGATGATCCAGATGATCCACTTGTACCACTAGAACCGGATGTTCCGGAAGATCCAGATGATCCACTTGTGCCAGATGATCCAGATGAACCTCTTGTTCCAGATGATCCAGATGATCCACTTGTACCCGAAGATCCAGAAGTACCAGATGATCCAGAAGTACCAGATGATCCAGATGATCCAGATGATCCAGAAGTACCAGATGATCCAGATGATCCAGATGATCCAGAAGTACCAGATGATCCAGATGATCCTGATGTACCGGAAGAACCACTTGTACCGGAAGATCCAGAGGTGCCAGAAGAACCACTAGATCCACTTATACCGGATGAACCAGAACTACCAGAGGTACCAGATGAACCCGAAGTACCAGATGAACCAGAAGTACCAGATGAACCACTAGATCCACTTATACCAGATGAACCTGAACTACCAGATGTACCGCTTGAACCAGATGTACCACTAGAACCGGATGTTCCAGATGAACCGGAAGAACCACTTGTTCCAGATGAACCAGATGAACCTCTTGTTCCAGATGATCCAGATGATCCACTTGTACCCGAAGATCCGGAAGTACCTGAACTACCACTTGTACCAGATGATCCAGAGGTACCAGATGAACCACTAGATCCACTTATACCAGATGAACCAGATGAACCAGATGTACCAGATGATCCACTTGTACCCGAAGATCCAGAAGTACCAGATGAACCACTTGTTCCAGATGAACCAGATGAACCTCTTGTTCCAGATGATCCAGATGATCCACTTGTACCCGAAGATCCGGAAGTACCGGACGATCCTGATGTACCGGAAGAACCACTTGTACCTGAAGAACCAGATGTTCCGCTAGAACCACTGGATCCACTTATACCAGACGAACCTGAACTACCAGATGTACCACTAGAACCAGATGTTCCAGAAGATCCAGATGTTCCAGAAGATCCAGATGATCCACTTGTACCCGAAGATCCAGAAGTACCTGATGAACCGGAAGTACCTGAAGAACCAGATGTTCCAGATGAACCAGATGTTCCGCTAGATCCTGATGTACCAGATGATCCACTAGATCCACTTATTCCAGACGACCCTGAACTACCAGATGTTCCAGATGATCCACTTGTACCCGAAGATCCGGATGTTCCGCTAGATCCTGATGTACCAGATGATCCACTAGATCCACTTATTCCAGACGACCCTGAACTACCAGAGGTACCTGAAGAACCAGATGTTCCGCTAGAACCGGAAGTACCAGATGATCCACTAGATCCACTTATACCAGACGAACCAGATGAACCTCTTGTTCCAGAAGATCCACTAGATCCAGACGTTCCGCTAGATCCTGATGTACCAGAAGAACCACTTGTTCCAGAAGATCCAGAAGAACCACTTGTTCCAGAAGATCCAGAGGTACCACTTGAACCACTAGATCCAGAGGTACCAGATGATCCAGACGAACCAGATGAGCCTCTTGTTCCAGAAGATCCACTAGATCCAGATGTACCAGATGATCCAGAAGTACCTGAACTACCACTTGTACCAGATGAACCAGATGTACCACTTGAACCACTAGATCCACTTATACCAGACGAACCAGATGAACCAGATGTACCACTAGAACCAGAAGTACCAGAAGATCCACTTGTTCCAGATGATCCAGATGAACCAGATGTACCACTAGATCCAGAAGTACCGGACGATCCTGATGTACCAGAAGAACCACTTGTTCCAGAAGATCCAGAGGTACCACTTGAACCACTAGATCCACTTATACCAGATGAACCAGAAGAACCAGAAGTACCTGAAGAACCAGATGTTCCGCTAGAACCAGATGTTCCGCTAGAACCAGATGTACCACTTGATCCACTAGATCCACTTATACCAGATGAACCAGATGAACCTCTTGTTCCAGAAGATCCACTCGATCCACTTGTACCTGAAGAACCAGATGTACCGGAAGATCCAGAAGTGCCACTTGAGCCAGAAGTACCAGATGATCCAGAAGAACCACTTGTACCAGATGATCCAGAAGTACCTGAACTACCACTTGTACCAGATGATCCAGAGGTACCACTTGAACCACTAGATCCACTTATACCAGATGAACCAGAAGAACCAGATGTTCCACTAGACCCTGACGTACCAGAAGATCCAGA
>Ga0164293_10000939_pt1 | contig 24325 bp, 27 predicted proteins | sample GEODES118metaG_FD_111487 | JGI IMG/M metagenome (GOLD analysis project Ga0164293, IMG submission 111487) | Eutrophic lake water microbial communities from Lake Mendota, Wisconsin, USA - GEODES118 metaG | ecosystem: Environmental > Aquatic > Freshwater > Lake | place: USA: Lake Mendota...
AAAGATCCCATAAATATTTTAATTTATCTAACCCAACACCTATTTGAGTTCCTGCACCAGCAGAAGTCTCTAGAAGTATTCTTCCATTACCTTTGCTTCGATTAATAACTTCAATGACACACTCTGTCATATTTTTATATGCTTCTTCTTCTTCTAATTTTAGTTGATTACCTAAATGTATAACTAGACCAGACGAACCGATTTCATCACCTAGTTCTAGATCATATTTAAGACTTTCTAGTTGATATTGTATGGCATCACTTGTAGGTGGTTTACTTGCTAAATTAAGAATATATGAAGCGTGAACAAATAACAAATGATCTTTTTCTTTTAAGAATCTTTTAATTTCTTGTTTTTCATCATCTGTTATTTTAGTTTTCATTTTAATTTGCGCAGATAGTTTATTACCTAAGAATATTTGACTAACATTCCCTCCAATAGAATCAATATATTGTAAACCCTTTAAAACACCTCCAGCAATACTAGTATGTGCTCCAAAATATATTGTTTTTGACATGTATTATACTTTTTACTTTATACAAAGAAACGAAGTAAAAAAATCAATTAGAAAATGACGATGACTCTTCATATTCATCATCAGCATCTACATCATTAATTATGTGTGCATTTTCTAGTGATGATGAAAGTGAACTGATAGGTGTTTCATATAATGAAGATATTGGAGATAAATTTATTTGATCTGGTATATAAAATTTAATATTATCAAAATTAAAGTTATTAGACCAAACTGCATTAAAATATCCTAACATTGAGAATCTATTATAATTATTTTCAAACATTTTTATAATTTTTTCATAAAAACCAGTAACATGATTTTTATCTGTTTCATCTAAAATAGGAACACCGGTTTTAATATCTATTTCACACGGAATACCATAAATTATTTCGCTCACTTTATTATCTATAGAAAGATTTGTAAATACATGAATACCATAATCACTTATCCAATCAATATCAATACAATGTGTATCATTACCTTCACACCAGCCGTAAATTACAAAACTCTCTGAACATGTAGTCATTTATAAACTTTTTAGAAAAAAGTTTGGGCAAAAATTGTATAAAAATATAATGAAAAGAATAAAAAAATACAAAATATGAAAACTATATATAGAAATATTGTTTATATATTTTAAACCCTTCTGATGAGTTTTTAACTTTTGATTCAATACCAAGTATTTCTTTATAAAGATTTGCTTGATATTCTGCTAAAATTTCAATTGGGTGGTAATTGTTTTTATCAATACCAAAATAATCAATATAGTCTTTCCAGGTAGATATATCATCTGTTTTTGTTTTATCATTCCAGTCAATACCTATATGTTTAACTTGATTAATGTTAGTAATATCATTTGATGTGTAAATTATTAATGGCATAACTTTATTTTTCCAAACCCAAAAGCGATAATGAGGTAGTTCATCTGGATTTAATCTAATTCTAGATACAATATCGGTTGATATATTTGTGTTTAAATATTGATAACTGACTGATTGAAATCCCCATTTACGATATAAATCATCAAAACGTGTTGAAAATTCTCTTTGTTTAACATGGACCATTTCATGTATCAAGGTTGAAGCATATGAATAATTATTTTTTAGGGACGGATCATCGTTAATGTTATCATAATATGATTTATCAAATACGACAATATCAGAATGTGTATGAGGATAAGAGTTTTCTATACCAGTAACTTTTGCAAGTTTAAGATTTTTGACTAACAATATCATACGATATTTTTTAGGGATAGATTCAACAATATTATTATAGAAAGTTGTAAAGTTTGTTTTGTCTTTATCTTGGAAAGGTATAATACTATTTGAGTATTTTTCTCTAAAAGATTCGAAAGTAAAGTCTAAATTTCTTGCAGATGCATCAGATTCTTTAAAGAATTTAAAATAATCAATTGATGCTATTTTATTTTGTAATTCCTCCAGATTTGGGAAAGATAGTTTAAATGTAGAAGCATCAGTTATATCTTGATAATCATCAAAATTTTCAATACCGTATATTTTAATAGGTATAAAATATAGTCCAATTAATATTAATATTCCTACTAATATAAAAAATAAATACAAATTCATTCTTTTATTTTATTTTAGATTTTTATTTTTTAGGTATAAACACAGTATTTTTTGCACTATTTATACTTGATGATAATTTACTAGTATTAGGGAGTTGTTCTACTGGTGGACTATCATGATAAACATTGTAAGCAATAACAACTATGATCATTATCATAAATATAAATGCAAATAAAAATAATATGGCAAGATTTTTTTCAAGAATCATTCTTTTTAATTTTAATTAATTAGTAGATAATTTTTGATGTTTATAAATCCAAACTTAGTAGATCTAAATCTTTAATTGAATTTTGAAGAATGTATGAATAGCCACATTTATATTTTTTTTGATAATACCAAATATTTGCCAATTGATGTGCTTTATCAAATTCTTTTAAAGTACGAGGTTGTTGTTTAGCAATTAACCATGAAATATGATGAAAATCCTCTAGGGTATCTTCGCAGTTTTTTTTAAATGTATATGTATACCCTATGTAATTAATTTCTAGTGTATCTGAATCTGACATTATTAAATTTATAATTCAAAGTATAAAATATATCGATGAATCAATTTTATATTTATTTTATTTTTGTATTTTATTTTCTAATTAATTTGTAAAGAAACAGAAATGAATCCTATAGTTTTTCAAACAAAAGCCATAATTAATACATTTATAAGATTAATCCCAATTGGTTTATATTTTGGTACATTAATAATGGGTATATTATTTACAGATATAAGAGCCTTCGTACTTTTTGCAGGTTATTTTATAAATGATTTAATGAGTTATGGTTTTAGACAACTTTTTCAAACGGTCGATTTACCTAACTGTTCAATAGTCCAATCAACACAAAACTTTTATACAATGCCAGCATCACATACTCAAACCATCGCTTTCACTGCAGCATATTTTTTTAGTGATATGTATCAAAATCAAAATTTTAATGTTGTTAATTTCATATTCTTAACATTTTTATTACTTGTAACCATGTGGTCAAGAACAAATATTGGTTGTGAATCAACAATCGATGCTATTTTTGCAGTAATAATTGGTATGTTAATTGGTATTGCTTATTATAGATTAACAACCAACTGGTATAATACACAACAAGCATCATCTAGTTCATATTCAAGTACTTCACAACAATCAAATGTACAAATAATACAACGATAAAAAAACTTAAGAATGACTCAAATTATATTTAATATAGACAATTTTTATCTATTTACATGTCACTTTTTCACAAAGTATATACTGATTTTTCAAATCTTACTATTAATGAAAACGGAGCAAAATTAAAAAAATCAACACAAAATATTTGCGTTGATGCATTTAATAGATTAGTCAGAGGTATTAACACGGATAGTATTTCATATTATATGGTTAATATTATGGCAGAATCTAACATAAAAGACGATAAAGGAATGTTAATTGACATGTTTGTTATGATGTTTCATAAACGTAATTGCCGTGGTGGTGAAGGGGAAAAGAAAATTATGTATCATATGTTGATTGAAATTAATAAAACTTATCCTGAAACAATCAACAAACTACTACCTTTAGTACCATTTTATGGTTATTTTAAAGATTATTTTGAAATTTGGGAGATTATTTGTAAAGAAGACTGTAGTGATCAAGATCGTATTAAATATTATGGATCACTTATGACTGGAATTATGAATTGTATTCTTGATCAAATGCATAAAGATTCATCCAGTGGTAATGAAATTAGTCTTTTAGCAAAATGGCTTCCACGACAAGGTAATCATTACGACCAATCATGTTTCTGGTTTGATTCTAATTCTAATGAACCTGATAAACGTATTAATGGAACATTATATCTAGCAAGTCTTTATTACAAACAACAAGCCTTTATTAATAATCGTCCAAATACATGGGTTTTAATGAAATATCGTAAAATTGTATCAGATTTAACAAAGAAACTGAATGTACCAGAAATTTTAATGTGTGCTAATAAATATTCTGAAATTGCATTTGAAAAAGTGGCTTCAAAAGCACTAAAGAATTATTTGAAAGCATTTCTGAATGAAAAAATTAAGGGACATGTTAATAAGGATCTGTTTGAAACAGGTAATCGCTATCCTACTAATGAAGACCGAGTAGAATGTCGTTCAAATCTGAAAGAATTTATTAAAAATGACGGTCTTGAAAAAATAAACGGTGGTCAGGTTGATCCTCATGAAATTATGTATAAATTACTTCATTCTAAATCAGAATTAGAAAAGGAGATTCTACGTGGTCAATGGGACCGTAAAAAAGATGATGTTATTAAACATGTTAAAACAATGATGTTAGAATCAGGTAAAAATCCAGATGATTTCAAGGGAATTGGTAACTGTATTCCTATGATTGATGTATCTGGATCAATGGAAGGTATTCAAGAATCAGGTGTAGAACCGATGAGTGTTGCCATTGCACTTGGGTTAATGACTTCTGAATTGTCAACACCACCATACCGAGATTTAGCAATGTCTTTTACAGATAATCCTCATATTTTCAGTTTTCTTCCAGGACAAACACCTGATTATAAGTGTTATATTCTTAAACGTGATGAGATGGGATATTCAACTAAGTTTGATCTTGCGATTAAAGAGATCTTAAATTTATGTATTGAAAAATCAGTTCCAGTATCTGAAATTCCAAATTTAATTGTTTTCACTGATGGTCAATTTGATGAAATGAATAAGTCAGATGAAATTAGTTATCTAAAACGTAATCATACAGAAAAATCTTGGAAAACCTGTCATGAAGAATTACTGAAAATGTGGGCAGAAGCAGGTTATGATAGAATTCCGAATATTATTTATTGGAATTTACGCTCCAACACACCTGGATTTCAAACGTCTGCTGATCATCCAGGTGTACAAATGTTACAAGGATTTTCTCCATCTCTACTGAAGTTTGTTCTTTATGGTGAAGAACCTGGTGACAATTTTGTGGATGTTGAAATTGAAAAAGATAATGTGAAATCGGTTATTAAGATGAAAACAAGTAAAGTAACTCCATACGATACATTTCGAAAAGCAATGGATCAAGATATGTACATTCCTGTTAGAAATATTGTAGTTGAATCACTGGATTTGATTTCATAAATAAATTCTATCATAATATCAAAAAGTAAAAGTAAAAATAAAAGTAAAAATAAAAAATGTTAAGTTTCTTTCAAACGGCTAAAGCATGTTATTTTAATGATGAAAAAAAAAAGATATGTTATCAAACCAATTGTAATAATATTTATCCACAAAGTAATGGATGGTCAATATATGGTTGTTCATGGTGTCCATATAATAAAAAAGCGCGAGAATTATTAGATTCTAAAAATATTAAATATAATTATTATGATGTTGAACAATCACCGTTTAATTCAAGAGATAATTATAAAAAAATGATGGCAAATTATATTGGAAATCATTTAACAACTCCAGCAATTTTTAAGAATGGTAAATTAATAGGTGGTTATACCGATTTATCAATATATAATTTTTAAGTGAGTTTATTTTTTTATTTTTTTTCCTTTTAACAATTTAGATCGGAAAATTGAATTTAAATTTAATTTGTATAAATAATTTTCGATTAGGAAATGACAACTCAAAATATGAATGCATTAATAATCCCAGAACCCAGCGAATTAAAAATATCGACAATGACATGTTTATGTCTACTAAATACTGAGATAGATCTTGATATACTTTCAAGATTTGTTAAGGTTTATTCAAAAGATGATGAAACTATTACTAAAGGTAATGGTGGTGTAGTATATGTTGAATATTTTATGCTTTTACCAAGAGGGCAATATTGTGGAAAAAAAGCACAAATTAAGAAAAAAGAATTACAAATAAATTCAAAAATTAAAAAAATGTTAGACAGTGATGAAACTTATAAAACAAGTTCTTTCGGAGATCTTAATTACCAGGAACCTGATCCTTCTAAATCAAAGAAACGTAAGAAGAAGGTTATAAAGAAACGTCAATTTGAAAATCAGGCAACGTTGATCTTTCATTTTAAGAATGATAGATACGTAAATATCAAAGTATTTAATAATGGTAAAATTCAGATGACAGGTGTTCGTTCAAATGATGAAGCACATACTGTAATGTATCAATTGATTGAAATTATTAAAGAAACAAAGATTAATCAGATTGAATGGAAGGATGTATTAACAGATTATGTAAATCCAGTTAAGAATGAATATATGTATACTAAAATTGGTAATCAATCGAAAGTTATGAGATATATTATGATTGATGGTATTTCAAAATGGATTGAAACAGACGACGATTATTTTGAAGAATTAGATATCAATAATAACAAATCTGTAATTCCAGATAATTCAAAGATTAAACTAAGTAATTTTGAAACGGTTATGATTAATAGTAATTATACTGTTGGTTTTAATATAGATCGTGCTAAACTACATCTTTTATTAAAGCGTAAGTACAATATTTATGCAACTTTAGAATCAACCTATCAAGCCGTGAAATCATATTATTTCTTTAATACGGAAAACCCTACACAAAATGGTGTTTGTAAATGTGAGGTACCATGCTTTGTTATTAAAGAACAACATAAAGAAGTAATTCCACCATGTACGCAAGTAACAATTGCTGTTTTTAGAACAGGATCTATTATTATTACAGGTGGTTGTACAATTGAACAAACACGAGAAGCATATCATTTTATCAATAGTGTAATTAAAGATAATTATAATATTATTTATCAGGAAAATGATGTTATTACACCAAAAGTTAATGACTTAGATACAAATGATCCAATTTCAAAAATTAAATTATTGATGATTGAAAGAGCCAATGAAAATCGTCGTCGATCAAAGAAGAAGGTTGATGCAAAATCACCAAAGCAAAAAACTGATCCGTCTGTTCCTGTTGTTAAAGGTAAACGAGGGCGAAAACCTAAATCTCTTTCAGTTAATGTTTCTGAAATTGTAGATAGTCCATATGAATGTCCAACTGAAGTTAAAAAGGAACGGAAAAAATATGAACGGAAAAACAAAGTAAATGTTCAACCAACTTAGTCCAATGGAACTGTACGTAACATTTCAGCATTGAAACTTTCGAAATCATTTAGATCACTTAGATTATTTAGATCACTTAGATTAGAATTATTATTGCTATCAACAGCATTAAAAGTGTTATGTGGAATTGAATTATAATAAATAATCATAAATGGAATGAATGTCATTAGTGTTTGAATCATTTTAAAATCATCTTCATAATTACTTTGATTATTACTTCTAATATCAAAATTATTATTTTTTATAGGTTTTATATTTTTGATTAATCTTTTAATATCCTCTAATAGATTACTTATCTTATTTTCAATTTCATTATAACATAAAATATTTTCAAGACCAATACTGTTTTGATTTTGATTTTGTTTTAAAACTATTCTAATCAAATTTAAATATTGATTACGAAAGGACTGTATCTTTTTATATTGTTCGTCAAATGATCTACAAACTAGAGATATAGATGTATTTTGGTTTTCCATTTTTAGATGAAATAATGAATATATTTATTAAGTTAATTCATTCTTATAATCAAATAAAATGAAAAATTGATTTAAAAACTGATTTATTATTAATTTTGATGATATAAGATTAAGACAAAGAAAGATTTTATAATGTCTTTTGATGATTATTATGCTTCGAAAGTTACTTTTGATCGTTTAGAATCAACTTTTAAAAATGGATATTTACAAGTATTAACATTGATTGCAAATTCACCAAATTTTTTCAATGGTGTAATTAGTGGAAAAGATTTATTTAATGAATTTGTTAAAGAACCATTAGATGAAATTAAGTCCAATGAAAAAAGAGAAAAAGAGATTAAACAAATTAAAAATTTAGAAGTCAAAAAAATTAAAATGGCTGCTTATCAAGTATTAAATCGAAGTAAGTGTCATGCATTAATTCATATTAAACGTGAATTACGTCAATGTCAAAGCAGTCAATTACCAGATGATGATTTTTGTACACATCATTCTAAATTAGATATTTTACCTTATGGAAGAGTAAATTTTGATGGAGATAATGATGATGAAGATGATGATTAAATAACAGTATTTGATCAAAACATCCGGTTAAAAATTGAAAAAAACTAACAATTTATTTTTTTATTAACAAATAAATTTATTTGTTCTTGATAAAATGAGTACTCGTTGTTCTCACGATGGATGTAATAAAAAGTTGATGTTATCTGATATGGCATGTCGATGTGAAAAACGGTTTTGTGCTTTGCATCGTCAACCAGAGATACATAAATGTACATTTGATTTTAAGGCTCATGGAAAATCAATTCTTGAAAAAACTGTTATTGGATGTCAAAGAGAAAAAATAGAAGGTGTAAACGCGGCTTTTTGATGATAATTTATCTATAGAAAAAAGTGTGGTATATACTAATAAAAAAAAAATTGAATTAATTTTTTAATTATATATGATAATGTTTGCATAGAATAATCTACTACAAATAAATACCAATCATATTAAAATGGCCTACTCCAAACGCGTAAAAACCGATCCTATTTTCGTTGCTAACCTCGAAGACTTTATTAATGCTTTATTCAATGGTGAATCACCATGTGCTCTTCTTAAATCTGACACTACTAAGACATCACTTATCAAGTTTTATGCGGGTGATGAATATGAATCATTTAAAGATTTTGATCGTAGTCTAAAGAGTCATACTAAACGTGCAAACAAGAAAGAGAAGATTACTGAGTTTATCAAGACTCATCATCTCGAACTGTTTCCTCACTCTGCTTATTCTATCTTTCTCCAAGAGAAGAATGATGAGTATAAAAAGAAGAATTCTACACTTACACCCAAAGAACTGCGTGCTAAAATGACAACTGATTGGAGTTCTATGAACGAAAAGGCTAAGAAACCTTTTGAAGATACGTATCATAAGAAGAAATCTGAATTTGTCGAAAAGGTTCGTAGTATTGACCCTGAGTATGTGGCTCTATTTGATAAGTCACAAGCCCCTAAGCCCCCGCCGCGTCCGTACACACTGTTTGTAACTGAACAAATGAAGGAAATTCGCGCTGAAAATCCTGAAGTTAGTAACACTGATGTTATGAAGTTGGCTGGTGAAAAATGGCGTGCGATGTCTGATAGTGACAAGAAACAATACTATGATAAGTGTGGTGCTACTGTTCCTTCTCATACTGAGACAAAGGAAAAGAAGACATCTGAAAAGAAGGCACCTGCTGCTACTACTACTCCTACTCCGGCTACTCCTACTACTGTAGAAAAGAAGACAACTGATGCAGTAGAAAAGAAGGCACCTGTAAAGAAGCCTGCTGCTCCAAAGGGAAAGAAGACAACATCGCAATCTGAATCAGAAGATGAAGATGCGAAATCTGTAAATTCTAAAGGAAAAAAGGCAACCGTAAAACTTGGTGCCAAGAGCAAACATCTTGATGAAGTTCTTGATAACAGCGATCAATCTGATGCTGAAGAAGAATAAATCTTCAACGGTGTAAATTTTTAAAGATACAAATCTTCCGGAACAATTGCATCAGCAATATATTTGAAGGCTTCTTCATAATATTGTTGACATTTAGTGTAATATTCTGTTAGGTCATGTATAACTCTTAATTGAACATCATTTAACTCATTGTTAGTGATACTTTTTATTTTATATTGAATGGCTGGATCTTTTTTATATTTCGATTTTTTATGGTTTTTATTGTTATTATTGTTATTACTATTATCATTTTCTGAAAAATCAACTTTTTCTAAGAGTTCATTTTCAGCAATGTTTAATAATTTAGTTGATGAATCAAGATAATGTTGTTTTAATGATTTATATGAAGATCTAAAATTGGCATATCTAGAATCATCAATATTAATTTTTACTTTACTTGGTTTTTCAGAACATGAATAAAAATTAACAATATCAGATATTTGTTTTGTTTGAAGATTAAAATCATAAATATGATCTAATTTTTTATCTTTCATATATTTTTCAGCAAATTTAACAAATTTATCTACGCTAGTTTTGGCTTTTTCAAGATTAATAGGAGTATTAGTATTAGTATTAGTATTAACTGAATTTTGTGTGACACTATTAATATTTACATTAGTAGTATTTGTAGTGGTTGTAGTATTATTTACATTCTCTTGAAGCATAGCATTATTATGTTCTCTTTGATTATTTTTTTTGTTATTATTAGCACCACCAACAAGATTTTTTTTATTACTCTTTTTATTATTAATATTTTCTTCTAATATTTCTGAATTATTTATATTATCATTGAATTCATTTGCATTTGATGTATTATTTTTATTGTTAAAAACATTATTTAAAGCATTAGATTCTCCAACAGTTTCTTCATTTTTTATTTCTGATTGTAAATCTTGAATAACTTCAGAAGGTGCTTCAACTGGACCTCCAATTGGTTCAATTGATAAACCATTATTTTGGGGTTTTGTTTGATTCTGAATATATTCATCAGTTACAACATTCATAATTGGAATATTGTTTGATTGATGTTGTTCTTCAGGTTGTTCTTCAGGTTGTTCTTCAGGTTGTTCTTCAGGTTCTTGAGGTTCTTCTTCAGGTTCTTGAGGTTCTTCTTCAGGTTCTTGAGGTTCTTCAGGTTCTTCAGGTTCTTCTTCAGGTTCTTCTTCTGGTTCTTGAGGTGCTTGATGTACTTGTGAATTGGTGTGTGCATTTTTAAGTTCATTTACAAGAGTATTAACTTGACCTTTAATAGCAGAAAGTTGTTCATTGAATGTTTCTGAAACTCCCGTTAATTGTTTTTTAAGAGAGTTAGATAAATTAGATTTCATTTCTTGCATACCAGTTGAATTAATAGGACCTTTGTTTGTATTTTTTCTAGCATCAAGTTCTGCTTTAATACCTTCTAATAATGTAGCCATAGTATCAACCCGATCTATTAATTCTTTATTAACGGTTGAAGTACCTTCTTTTGTTGAATTTAAATTATTAATTGATGTATCAACATATTTTTTAAGTTCATTATATTCTGCTTCAGCGGCTTCTTCATCTGAAGAAAATAAATTAACACTAAAAACTGATGAGAATGCATCTACTAATTTAGCGAATTCTTCTTTCATTGCATAAAGATCACCTTCATTAGATACTGATTCTTGCATCAAATGGAAGTAGTATATATTTAATAATTGTTTAATACCAGGTATATTTTTAACATTATTTGTATATAAAGGATTTGATCTATCTGTGTCATCAGACTTGCATGTTTTGATGTAACCACTTTCAATATCCTTTTCGGTTTGTTGATATAATGCTTCAATACGTCGGGAGCACATATTTTTTTTAGGATTTATGGATGTTAAAATAGCACTAAGAAGATTAAGAATTCTAATATAGTGACTAGCGATTTTTATACATATATCTTTTTTAGTATGTTTGACAGTATTTGATGATTCATAATTATCAGCGTTAAGATTATTAACATCTTTTTTTTGACTATTTTTACGCCGTTTTGTTAAGTAAATAGCATCGGATAGTGCTTCTACTTCTACTTTTTTAAATCTTTTTTCAAGTTCAGAACTAAGAAAAATAACGTATTCATTACATACATCTAAATCTTGTAAATTAACTAGATCAAAATCACCATCTTCGGAATTAAATTCAGAAGATCTGACGAGAGAGGTTGCAATTATATCTATTTTATTATCAAATTCTTCAACTTGTTCTTCGAATGATTTTCCTCTAAACCACGCTAACATATTTATTTAGTTATTTTATATATAATATAAGATAATACTTTAAACTTTTTTAAACTTTTTTTTAGAAAAAAAGTTTTAACAAAAAAACACTTTTCAACATTTTTTTCTAAAAAAAGTGTTATCAAAAAACATGGTAAAAAAGACAAATTTTAGATTATTTTATTAAAGCAAATAGATACTTTTCTATTGGATGTTACAACTCCTAAAAAAGGTCGAGCTAAGCCGCCGGCAGGCATAATGGATTTAGACTGAAATATGGAAAATCTATCATAGTTTCACCGTTTAATCGGTTTCCAATAATTCAGTAAACAGTGATGTCTATCAAATTATTGCTACTTCGATATATCTTTTCTCTGCTACGCGAGGATATTATATAGATCTAGCAAGTTTTGATACATCCCACCCAAAGTGATAGTATCTGTACCACCCTTACTATCAAAAAAATATTAATAAAAATAAATATAAAACATGCGGGTGAATAAAATTATACAATACACTTAATGTTTCCAAAGTGTTTTTGACCACACTTTTTCCTAAAAAGTGTTTTTTGTTAAAACTTTTTCCTAAAAAGTTTATTTAGATTGAAAATAATTTTACATTACTCGTATTAGAAGGAACACATAAATAATCACAGAAATCAGTATAATTAAGTCCAGATGCTTTATCTTTTTTATAATTGCGATCTGCTAAGTGAGGAAAATATATTTTTTCACCAGAAGCATCTTTATCAGCAACTTTTAAAATACCAGGTTTATGACTCCATGTTCCATCATAATTTTGACGATAAAAGTGAAAAGTATTGTTTGGATCAACAACTAAAGCACCTTTGTAACTTCCATTTGGACACTTTTGGTTAAATTTAACAGGTGTTATTGAAGGGTTATCCGCAATAATTTTTTTCAACATCGATGGACATGTATATTCATAATCTTTTAATTTTAAAGTACCATTTTTAAAAAGTTCTGAAGCATCACCTGGTTGGGGTTTTAATTTTCCACATTTTGATTCTAATTTATCATCAAAATATTGTCGGCATTTTTCCATAACTGGTTTAACTTGATTATTTAGAAAATACGTATAACAGTTATGCGAGTTTAATATTTCAGGTACTTTATTCCATTTATCAGGTTCATATGGAATTTCAAATTTGTTAGTAAATGAATTGATAAAACTCATACAATCTTGATGTTTCTCACAAAAGTCAGTACCATTAACTGCTAATCTACTACATTTTTTACCATCAAAATAGTTTGTATATACACTGTCTTTTTTTTCATAATCAATGCACATACATTTTTTTGGACCACCACCAATATGTTTCTTCATATTATTTTTATTGTTATTATTTGTACTATTGTTATTGTTATTGTTATTGTTATTATTCATTTTATAAGTTTTTACTTTCTGTTTCTTTTTATTTTTATGTAGATTATTTTTAATCCGTGTTTTATTTACCATTTAATTTATTTTTGAGAAAAAAAGTAATATTTTTTTTCTAAATAAGAAAGATATGAATAAATACCTTTAAGAATGAATAAATTAATTGAAGTCTACGATAATTATTGTAAGAAGATTGATGTGAATAGAATTCACGATGTATGTTTTAAAATAGATTTTTTTCAAAATAATGAAAAAGTAAATGAAAGTCAATACCAAGATTATTTAAGTGAAATGTCCCGATACAATTTTGCTACTTTTTTTAATCAATTACAAATTGTAATAGAAACTTATGGTTACGAATTTTTAACCAATTCAAATGGTGAATATTTTATTAAATTAAAATTGTATTACCCATCCATTAAATCCCTACTTGAATATAAAAGTTCAATGTGTATTATGAATGATTGCAATGATCAAGTACTTGATTTTAGTAACTTTTTATGTCCCAAACATTTAAGTAATGAAATATTTGAAAATTATGATTTAATTAACAGTTGTTTTTATAAAAGAACAGATGATTTAGATAATCTATATGAAAATTATAAAAAACAAACCCAATTGATTGATTATTTAAATAGTATTATTAATAAAGACAAAGGTTATTTTGAAATTAATTCCTATGAATTAGGTCAAACTGAATGTCGATTACAAATTAATATTAATAATGATGATTTAATAGAAATAGAATTAGAAGATGAAATTTCAGCACTCGACTGTTTAATACTCGATGATGATGATGGTTTATCCGAATCATCAGAATCTATTGAAAAAATGGAAAAAATATTTAATACATTCTTTAAAAATAATGATACACTAGATAATACAAAAACTAATGGTATTGAAGAAATAGAAGATGATGATGGTAGTACAGATTGTTTTGATTCAGATTATCAAGATGACGATGATGATGATGAACCAGAAACACCAGAAAATATAATAAAATATCTCTAATTTCTATTGTTAAAACTTTTTTCCTAAAAAAGTTTCTTTTTTGTTAAAACTTTTTTCCTAAAAAAGTTTCTTTTTTGTTAAAACTTTTTTCCTAAAAAAGTTTGTTAAAGTGTTTATAGAATAATTTAATTCCTAATTGATAATCTTCGCTAATGTTTAATGGTATTTTAGATTTTGATAAATACGATTCTACAGTTTGTTCTGGTTTTAAATGTGCATATCTCATCAAATATGTTATAAGTAAAACCGGGGCTTTTTTATTTCCATGAGGATCAAATATAACAATCGATTCACCTTTCATAAAAGTTGTATGTATTAATTCAGTTGTTTTTATTAAAAATGAATGCAAATTTTGATGGTTTGTCTTTTTTATTTCTTTTTTAATAGCATCAATATAATTTTCAGCACTTTCAAAGAAAGTCATATCCTTTTCACAATCTAATATACCTTTAATTTTTTTTTGTTTTATAAAATTATCACTTAATGACTTTGTATTACTAATCCAAATACCTGGTAAAAATTCTATTAAATATGTATTTTCATCCATTTGAATATAAAATAGTAAAATAAATTTTAATTTAATACGCTTTATAGCATATTTTTATTTGATTTTGGAAAAGAAGATATTGAAAAATTGATTATTCTAATCTATTAATAAATATAATATTACACCCGTGCTTCATCTCCGATCATGTCCTCACAAGACATGTCTTTCGTCGAGAACAAGAAGCACACCGCGTACCAGGACCGCATCGGGCTCGCCCTCTCTGACGTTCAACGAGAGCGCGAGTTTTTCAAACAGGCGTTACCCGACAACGAGTACATCCGGTCACACTGTGAGAAACGTGATGACAGCGAGCGAGTCACCCTTGCTTACGCACGTGGCGATTTTGCTGCTTTTCAGCGGGCTCGTGATGCCGCTGAGAAGGCGCGTGAGTATAGACGCAACTACCCTCGCTACACCAAGTACAACGTCGACAAGAGCATGGACCGTCGTCTTTTTGATAAGGACGTCTTCGCTGCTACGATGGCTGTCTTCGGTACTGTCGTAGCCATCAAGATGGAACTCGATGTTCTTCGGCGCTCTGCCGCCACCGCCGAAGTGCATTCCATCTTCGCCTCAGCTCGTGCTGAGGACCACCGCGTGGAATGGAGCATACGCCTTGCCGAGGAGGCCGCAGCCAAAGCAAAGTCCGTCGCCAAGGAGGCTGATGACTACGCCGAGGCCCACCTCAAAAAAGCCGATCTCGCTTTCAAGCTGGCTGAAGCATTGTCTCGCGCGACCAAAGAGGCCACCGTTGTTGAGTATCGCTATGCAATCATGCTTGCGGAGGTCACTACGGTCGCTGAGGGCGAGGTCACTACGCTCGTCGAGGGCGAGGAGCCTTCGGTCGCCGAGGACAAGGAGCCTACGGTCGCTGAGATGGCCGAGTGGGCCACCAAGAATGCCTGGACCCGCGCCTTTGACTTACGCATCGCTGCCCATGCCGCCGCAATTGACTTGTTTTTGATCTACAACTCGCGTGTCGATATCGAGGTCAAGAAGCCGGTGCGCCGCTTTGAGCAATAAGCCGCTCCAATAAGTCTATCCGTCACGATAGCATTTTTTTTTGTTTTATAAAAATATCACTTAATGAATTTGTATTACTAATTCAAATAATTCTTAATTTGTATCATTTGTTATAAATTTTTTTAGTGTGCCATAAATCATTATAATGTGGTGTTCCATATTTTTTTTGTTCATCTCTATAAGCATTGTATGTTAATAATATTTTTTTTTCATTATAAAATATAGAATCTTCATTGAATTTCATTACTAATTTATCAATATCAGATTGTGAAAAAAATAATTTTAATAATAATGGCCCCGTTGGAGATAATGGATTAGTACCATAATATTTATTTTTAACATTTTTAACAATTGATTTAATCGCTTTTTCTAATATTGTATTATTTTTTTTACATACCATTAAAGCATTATAAATACCTTCACCCCCTATTTTTCTATCTTTTACAAAATATTCTTTATCAACTAATTCTTTATATTTAAACCCATTTACAGGTTCATATTTAATATCTTGATAAATACCACCATATAAATATAATACACAATATCTCCATAAATCTGCTTTATATGCACCAGGAACTAAATTGTCAAATGCATCAACAACATCTTGGATAAAATATTTTTCAATCATATTACGACAATCACCATCATCAAATATATAAATCTTAAAATCAGGGTTTTCTTCTATTATTTTATTAACTAATTTATTCATTGATGGAGGTAGATTTTTAGTTTTCCAACACATAAATAAATTTAATGGGATTTCATTTGGTTTATTATTCTCAGTAATATTTATAGTTTTAATATGTTCTTTTGGAATATTTAATAAAATATTTTCTTCTTCTAAATTATTAAAATTTTCATAAGTATATTTACTAATTTTATATAATATTATAAGTATTATGACAACAATTAAAATTATATAGAAAATATTTTTAATATAATTTTTTTTTTTAATAAAAATCATCTTTATAGAAAATAATAGAAAAAAAATAATTTTTAGGTGTTAGATATATAAGAAATTGCTTATTTTACAGCACGGTTTATTTTAGATAACTACATATATAAAAATTGATTATTGTAATATATATATATAAATGTATTATTCAACCCCGCATCTCCGGTTTCGTGTCTCCCAAGACATGTCTTTCGTCGAGAAGCATTCGCCTGCTGATGAGCCATCGTCACACAGGCCCTGTCGCAATTACGCGGTGGCTCCACTAGAACCTGGTCAGTCGATCTACATCCCTCCTCCCCCGCGCGGGTACGAGACAATGTCGGAACAAGATCGCCAGGAGTACATCCTTTGGGCAATTTCCATGGCGCACGTCGTGAAGATTACACACGAGGATCTCGTGCCCAAGAAGCCACCGTAGTTATCCGTCGCGATAGCTTTTTTTATTTCATTTTTAGGTATTTGTATATATAAAAATTGATTTTTATTGTTTTGTATAAAAATATATTAATTCAGTTCATTTCTCTGACATGTCTGTAGTTGGTTCCCGTGCTACCGCGGCCATCATCATCCAGACACCAGGGAGTGTGAACATTGCGACAGGAAGCCGTGCTACAGCCGCTCAAGGTAACCACATATTCGTCCTACACCCCCATGCATCTGCGTATCGGGCTGATGTGGCCGAACGGATCGCTCATGAAACCGAAGAACCGCCATAAGTTTTCATGGACTTTTTTTATTTTTAATACATTTTATATGATAATATATATAAAAATTGATTTATGTTATATATTATAAAATGTAGTATTAAAACTCCGCATCTTGACCAGACATGTCTGCTGTCGAGACGCATGCGTTGCCCGTCATCTGGGTTCCGAGCAAGATCACCGCCGCCAACGTAGCCGAGGCGCGTGCCAACCTCATCGCCTACGAAATGCGCCGCAAGTCACGCGAGCATCCCGCCTCCTACATGGAGGACCGCCGGAATGCTGTGATCATCTCACAGGCATGCTTTCGGTCACACGAGTGGAACTTTTCACCCGAGTTGCTGACCGAGACCGCTCGCGCCGTCGTCTACCGCAAGTCGATCGAGGAGGAGGAAGCCAATAACAACTCCTTCCGGTATGCTGTGATCGTCTCACAGGCCTACTGTCGGTCCCACGAGTGGAACATGACCCCCGAGTTGCTGGCCCAGTCCGCTCGCGCCGCCGAAGTGGTGCCTACCATGGTCCCGATCGAGGTCTTCATGACCGGCGACGCGTTTTTGCACGCGGAAGAGCAGTGTGCTCGCGCAGCCGAAGCGCACCCCGGGATGTTCAGCACCACTCGCCAAGTCTTTAACTTGGAGTTTGACGACTGGATCGCCCGCGTTTGCAACCCCGAAAACCACGCTCGGTACAACGACCTCGTGGCCATGGGGTGCACTGCCCGCGAGAAGAATCTTCTGTAAATCCTTACGGAGGAGGGGGTGACGCCAACGAGTCACTACAACATCTACCTACCAGAGGTGGACCCTTTTTTATTTTTTTTATTTTTATTATTTTTATTATTTTAAGTTAATGTTATCTGTAAAAATTGATTGTTATTACATTTACAAAAAATTAATATTAATCAAGATTCTCTGCTTCACATGTCTGACGTTGAGAAAACCAAAGGTAGCGAAAATCAAGCATCGTCATCTCCTGACATCATCATTGCGTCGGTCAAACCCTTATCCTATGCCCAGGCTATGAAGCAGGCTAAGGAGCAGGCTGCGATTGAAGCCAATGCCGCTGGTACCGCACGGTATGAACAGTATATCAGGAACAAGCGCTTTGCCAATGCCCGCATCAATAAGACGTTGGTTTATATCAACTAGTCACTCTCCGAAACATTCTGAGAGACTGATGAAATCTGCTCTTTTACGAGTGGACTTTTTTATTTTCATAAATTTAGGTAATGATATTATACAAAAATTGATAATTGTAATATCTTAGTAAATGTAATATTTACCCGCCTATACGCCATCATGTCTGTTTCAGATAAGTATGTCGTTGAGAAGCCAGTGCACTTCGCCACCACAGCCACGGTTGATGCCGCCATCGAACTGGCCAACGCAGCATCCAACGCTGCCACCATCTATCACTCATTGGTCGACGCCATTGTTGATATTGATCGTCGTGCTCAGTTGCTTACCAACGGGTGCATGCGCGATCATTTCAACTTCGAGAAGCAAGCCGCAGAGGTATCAACCCCTGATGCTATGGCTTCTCAAGATGTTGCACGTGTGTTGAAGATCGCTACATCCAACATGTGGATTATTGCTGGCAAAGCACTTGCAGCCGTCCAAGATGCTGAGAGCAAAATCGCTGAGGTTCAGCGCGCTGCACACGTAGTTGCCGATTTTGCCAAACAGACTACTCCTCAGTAAGTCTATTCGTCAAACTACTCCTCAGTAAAGTCTATTCGTCAAGATAGAATTTTTTTTATAATTAAAATTGTGTATATAAAATAAAAATTGTAAATTATAAAATAGTACAAGGTGGAAACGATGGTGGATCTCCACGAGCGGCCAAAGAATCATCACTTCTAAATTTCATAAAATCAAAAGCACTAATGTCTTTATAATCATCTGAACTATAGACATCAGATACTCCAGCCCCTTTTTGTTTTCTATTTTTTTTGGATTGATTTTTTTTATTTGATCGACTACCTCCTGTTTTTAAATTATCTTTTTTAGCCGATTTTTCCTCTTTAGATTTTTTGAGTGAATCATTTTTTGCAGACATTTTATTTTATATATAATATACATTATTATTTGTTAAGTGTAAATTAATTTAAGAAAAAATTGAAGTTTATGATTTTGTACTTATATTGTTTTGGTATTATAAAATGTCATATGAAGAGTATAATTACGATGAAGATCAGATAAATAATAATACATTGCCTAAAGAAGATGATGATATTTGGGCGATTTTTGATAATAGAAAAAATGATAAAACAAATGATAAACCAGAAATAAAAAAAAATAATCAATCTGATTCAAATAGTCCAAAATGCATTAATTGCCAAGATGTTGATTTAATGCAAACAGATGGATTATATGTTTGTCCAAAATGTGGTATGATTAATGATAGTATCATTGATGAAACACCTGAATGGCGATATTACGGATCAGAAGATAATAAAAGTGTTAATCCAACTCGATGTGGAATGCCAACTAATGAATTTTATTCAGAAGCAAGTTTGGGATCAAATATTTCACTTAGTGGTGGTAGTTCTTATGAAATGTGGAGAGTTGCATGGTATCATAATTGTAATATTATGAACTATAAAGAACGCAACTTTCATGAATATATTACTTTAATGAACAATTATGCTACCCAAGCAGATATTCCAGGATGTGTAATTAAAGAAGCCGAAAATATTTACAAAAGTATTATTGATTATCGTGCTTCGGTGGGTCTCCACGAATTTAGACATCCAACTCGTGAAGCAGTTCTAGCGTCATGTATTTTAGAAGCATCTAGAATGAATGATTGTCCACGTAGTGCAGCAGAAATGGCAGAAATATTTCATATTGATCGATCTGTTTTTGTAACTGGACATAAAGAATTTAAAAAGTATTGGGATGTTGTTCAACGTCAAAATCAAACTTTGGCTAATGAAGATACCAAATTATCTATCCCATCTGATTACATTAATCGGTTTTGTTCACGACTTAATCTAGGAAATGATTTTCGTAAAGTTTGTCGACAAATTTGTGATAATATTAGCGAAAAGAATATTGTTCCTAAATATGTTGCAGTATCAATTGTTGCAGGTGTTATCTATTTAGTTAATAATCTGTTTAATTTAGGTTTGAAAAAGAAACAGATATCTAAGATTTGTGACAATGTTAGTGAAGCAACAATTCATAAATGTTATTTAGATTTAAATAATAGTTTAGAACTAATTGTTCCAAAATATGTTCTTGATGAAGTTATAAAAAATATTCAACAACAAAACCAACAGCAAATAACAAACATCAAACAATAAGAACACATAAAATTAGTTAAAATTCAATTATATAAAATTGATTTTTTTATTTTTTAATTTAATATAGTAGATATACCAGATATATCTATTTACTAAAATGAATCAATACAAATTGTTTCTTGACACTTCTAAATATTTTTATGACGAGAATGATATTTTATTGGTCACTGATCACGCAACTGAAATCAAATATCATGATATCAAATGTAATATTGCAGTTAGTCCAACAATCAAGATTAATTCTCTTTTCAAAAAAGGTGATTCCCTAAGTATTGAATGTAAAGGACCAAAGAAAACATATGGTCAACACATTATTACATTTGATAATGATACTCAATCTGCATGGTTTCAAGAATTAGATGGTTATTACTATTTAATGTTTGAAATGTGTGATTATACATTCCATCGGTATGGTGAATCACCTTTTGCTATTTTGAAAGGCATAAAAAGTAATGATGGTATTATAATTGAAGATCTTGTGATCTATGATTTATCTGAATTTCTGTGTTTGTGTCATTATCAAGATAATTGGAAAAAATACAATTTTCTCAATAATGAGTCTAATAATGGTTATTATAATTATACTAAGTATTTCAATACTTCGTCGAAAAGTAAATTATAATTAAAAACCATTTCAAAAATAAACTTAAAATGATCATGTCGTTTAAAAGTTAATTAATTTTTTATCATAATAAATAAAATGCTAAATAATTCCGTAACAATCTCCTTAGCCATAATTAGTTTAGTATGTGTTTACCTTATCTGGGAAAACTTTAAGCACACATCTAAACTTAGATATTTAGAATCATCTATACATGAAACCATACAAACTGTTCAAGGTTTAGTTAATAGTTCTTTACCATTACCACCAATTCCTCGCCAGGAATCATATAATAATTATCATCCAGAACAAAGAATGCAAACACTTAGTTCTTTATCAAGATCCGAAGTACACCAACACCAACAACAATCACCATCAAATGTAGAACAACAAAATGATGATGCTGATGTTGAATCTTTATCTAGTGATGATATTGAACCACTCGAAATGACAGATGAATTAAAAAATAAAATTAACAATTTAACCTTTCAAGAACCAGAACACGAAGAAATCGAAAATATTGAAGAACTGGACGATATTGAAGATATTGAAGATATTGAAGATATTGAAAATATGGAAAATATGGAAAATATGGAAAATATGGAAAATATGGAAAATATGCAAGAATCACATGCAGATTTTACTGAATTTGATGAAATTTCAAATATTGATTTAAATGATGTTTCACCAGTAGAAGAAGTAACTCCGGTTGAAGAAGTAACTCCAGTAGAAGAAGTAACACCTGTTGAAGTTGTTGAAGTTGTCGAAGATGTTGTTGAAGAAAAGAAGAAAGAAAAAGATAAAAAGAAGAAAGAAAAAGATGAAGAAGTTGATCACAATGAAGAAGATGTGATTCATGTTAGCGAAGATTACTTAAGCAATCTTTCACTTCTAAATACTATGTCTTTAAAACAACTTAGATTTTTAGCCGAAAAACATAATATCGGTCATCGCGGTAATAAAGACAATTTAATCTCTAAAATTAGAAAAGCAGTAACTGATGCTCAATAAAAGCATTAAACAATTTCGGATTTAATATCAATTTTTGGAAGTTTCTTAATTAAAAAATTTATTCTAGATTTAGATGTTGAAATAAGACCATTTAATTCTTTTTTTGTTTTATTTTCATTTTCCTGTTTAATATCAAGATATGTTTTGATTTTACTTTTGTATTCTTTTTCATTATTTCCAGGATCATTAATTATTTGAGCGTAATTCTCTAAATTATTTTTAATTTGTGATGTACTAGTATCAATAAATTCATCTGAAACACCTACAACATGATATTTCAATTTATATATTTTAATATCATTTTCGTCAGTTTCAGTAATAATTTCTTTTGCAGAAATATTATGTTTAATGTTTTCATCAAAAATTCCATTAACATCATTATAATATTTGGTGTAAATGTGTTTTTTATTAATTAATTTGTAGAACTTTTGTCTAACTTTTTCAAACTTTTTAATATCATCTTTATTGATATTTGATCCTAATTCAATAAGATCAGATTGTAAAACTTTAATATCCCCAGATAAAACATTTAATTCTTTTGTTAATTTTGATATTTCATCCTGAACATTAAGATATTCGGGTGGAGTCAATTTAATCATATAATTGGTTTTAAAATTAGTGTCATTAATAATTTCATAAACACTTTCACGAGTTTTTTTACCTTTTAATTCTTTTGCATGTACTCTTTTAACTAAATAAATATTACCTTCATTATCGCGACGTACGGAATACTTTTGTATTGATGCTGAATATATGGATTGGAAATATTTTAAATATTCTTGATATTCATGAGAATTGTAATTATCTAGAAAGACGTTAACCTTTGCTTCTAATTCTCCTGGATTCATTTTAATTACCATTTCGGGATCTTCTTCAAGACTTAATTCTGGATGAAACCATGATTGTGGTTCTTTTACTTCTTCAACTTGTTCATCAAACTGGTCATCATCAACATTTGATGCATCTTCACCTGGATTATCTACATTTCCGTAATCATCAATTTGTTGTTTTTCATCCATATCACTAATATCAAAACCTTCCATATCACTTCCACCTGTTTGAGAAATTGGAACATTCGGTTCTTGCACTTTTTCCAATAAAGAATTTGAGGATGAAAGGTCTGAATTTGCAGGTTCTTTTTCAAGAGTTATTTTATCAAATAATTGTGGATCATTATAAAGACTACCTCCTGTCATATTAATATTAGTATTAGAATTAGATTCTATAATTTCATCTCTAATTTGATCAAGTTTGATACTTGTATCTGTATTTGGATTATGTAAAATATCTTCAAAATCATTATCATCTCCTCCACCAAATTGATTATCCGAATTTTGAATAGGTAAATCAAATAAATTTTGTTCCTGTAATTCAATTAATTTTTCTTGATGCGACATCCTTTAACATCTTTTATAGAAAAAAAGAAAAATATTTTCTCCCCAAATGATAAAAATATATTCTACAAATGGTTGTGAAAAAAACAATTAAAAAAATTCAAAAACCCAAATCAACACAAAAAATAAATCCACTTGAAAAAAAATTATTAGATGATTTTGAAAATGATTTTAAAGATATCGAAGTTGAAGAGGCTGAAATTGTTAAAGAATTTGAAAAAATGGAAGCATTTTTAAGTAATTTAAATGCTAAAAATAAAGTAACAAATCGTGTTCAAGAGATTAAAAATATCGCACCATCTGGAAGTATTATAAAAAGTGTTGTTAAAAGTTTACCTGAAAAGAAAGCTCGTAAATCATTTAATGGATGTAAAATACAACATAAAACAATAATTTTAGAAAAAGACGGTGATGAAAATGAAAAAGATGAATATCTAGAAATAAAGAAAATTTATAAACAATGTCCTAAAGTAAAAAAAAATTGATACTCAATATGGATATAATTTAATATTTTTACAATGGAACAAGATAATAACACAGAT
>Ga0164293_10000940_pt1 | contig 24319 bp, 29 predicted proteins | sample GEODES118metaG_FD_111487 | JGI IMG/M metagenome (GOLD analysis project Ga0164293, IMG submission 111487) | Eutrophic lake water microbial communities from Lake Mendota, Wisconsin, USA - GEODES118 metaG | ecosystem: Environmental > Aquatic > Freshwater > Lake | place: USA: Lake Mendota...
AGAAGATCTTATTGATTTTCTTCATTACAAAATTCTTTCTCTCACTAAAGAAATTCGAGGTAGTGAATTTGGTCAATTAGTTAAAACACTAAAACCTAAGCCAGAGATAATTAAGAAAGCGGGAGAGGGACCTGGAAATGTGGTATTAGTTTTTGAAGAAGGTTTTATCCCTCAAAAAGTAGGAAAGCCCTTTAATTTTGGAATCAAAGGGGCCATCAATTCGGTTGATAATTCCGGGGCAAAGGCCTTTATTGCCACGGTTGGAACTGAGTTTTTAACTTATTTTGCTATGAATAAGCTTGGAATGTATCCCTCTCAGACTGCAAGTCCAAGTAGCTTTGTTTTTGCTCACGATGTAACGAGACTAGCGGTTCAGGAGGCGGCCATCGAGTTTGAGCTTCCTATGATTGAAGTTGTTCCGCCGGTAAAGAGAACTGAAATTTTTATTCTCACCGAAAAAAATACCATTCTTCATCAAAGTCCACTTCCGGTTGTATCTGAGAATGGTGATATTGCGAAAGTCGTTTTAGAAGAGGATGTTGTCGCTCGCTATGTTAAAACAGGAACTCGTGTTGCTATTAAACATATTCTGGCGATTGTTGCTGCGATGAAAGTTTATCAAACTCTACAAAAAGGAAATGAAGGAGGAGATTTACTTGCAAAATCTGCAGCTATGGCAACTTATGTAGGGGCCTCGAAAGGAATTGCAGCTTTTGAAAAAGCTGATACTCGTCATTGGACGACTCTTCCGCAAGCTTTAAGAATGATAGAATTAAAACTCCCACCTGGTTCCTACAAAATCGGCCTTGCCGCTTATACTGAGGAAAAAGTTCCTTCTTCGCCGACTGCAATTGTCGGAGAACTTCAAGTGAAAGACCAGATTAAGACCATTTATACTTTTCCACTCCAGTAAAAAAAATCTTTTTTTGTCTCGAGTTATCATTCTGGCCGCCGATGAGCTAGGTGATGAAGAAATTCCTAGTAAGTCTTTTCATTTTGTCCTCACTTTCTGTCTACTCGGTAGAAGAAAAAACCATCCACGTTGAAGGAAGCATGTCTGCTGGACGTACATGGATGGATTACACCTCATCAAAAGAGTTAAATCTTAAAAAGCTTTTGGAACTTCTTTCTCGATCAGCAACAGGTGAAAAAATCATTAAAGAAGCTCAATATAAAGCCGCTCGGACGGGTCTCCTTCTTGAGGACGTAGTAAAAGTGGGAGATAGTTCCCTTACCGATACGACTCTTGTGAGAAAGTTTTCTCCCCATTCACCAGAGCATGTGATTTATGAATCTCGCTCAGTGGTTTATATTAGTAAAAATCTTGCCTGGGATGACGCTCTTTTAGATCTTGCCCATGAACTTACTCATTATGTTTACCGTGAAGGATTTAATCCTTACTCAGAGTCTTTTAATGCCAAAGATTTTATTAAATCAACCATTGAAGGGTCCGGCGGGGAAGTTCAGGCCTTTTTAACGGAATGCCGAGTTCTAAAAGAATTATTTTCCCGAAGGGTTCAATCGAGATCTAATTGTCAAAAAATAGAGGACTCTTCAGGTCAGTTATCGTACTCAAAAGCAGTAGAGCTATTTTATCATGTTGGGTCATATTTTGATGGCTTCCACGGACAACTCAAAAAACGTGATATCGCTAGCTCATTTTCAGACCTAAAACCCGAGAAAATAAATTTTATTTCTTCGGCTTACGGAGTTCCATACCCAGTGGCAGCTCTGATGGAATACGATTTAGTGGTGAATAAGGTTTGTGAGAATGATAAAAAGCGTCTTGCCTACATGCAACAAGGTCCAAAAAGGGGTCCTGCCTCATCAGTTAATGGGCAAGCAAAATTTGTAGAGAGTTACTCGGCGCGCTGTGGTGCTAAAACCTCTTTGTAGTTGCTATCAAACTTCCTTCGACAATTTATTGAAATCTAAGCAGTTTCATTGACGAAAAATGTCCCTAAAGGTAAAAATAAGGGTACAAATTTTTTCCAAGAAACCGGAGTTCCTCCATGCAAGATGGTGTTGTTCTATCGACTGTTGACGATTTTCTCAACTGGGGTCGAAAAAATTCTCTTTGGCCAATGACCTTTGGTCTCGCTTGTTGTGCGATCGAAATGATGGCCACTGGTGCTTCTAAATACGATCTCGAGCGCTTTGGTTGTGGGGCCTTCATGGCAACTCCAAGAAGAGCAGATCTTATGATTGTCGCAGGAACTGTGACTCTTAAAATGGCGACTCGAGTGAAGACACTTTATGAACAAATGGCAGAGCCAAAATATGTGATCTCAATGGGCTCTTGTGCAAACAAGGGTGGCCCTTACTGGCAACACGGTTATCACGTTCTTAAAGGTGTTGATGAAGTGGTACCTGTTGATGTTTACGTTCCAGGATGCCCTCCGCGCCCTGAAGCTTTGATTGAAGGTGTAATGACTCTTCAAAAGAAAATAGCCAACGAGCGTCTTCTTCGTAATAAGTGGGTAAAACATGCTTAATGTTGATGTCAATAAACTTGCTGAACTTATCAATAAAAATATTTCGGGTGCGAACGCAACTGTGAGCATCCCTGAAGATACAAAAAAATGTGACTCAAGTATCACGGTAGAAGTATCAAAAATTTATTCAGTGGTAGAGTTTCTAAAAACCAATAAAGAAATGCCATTCAATTCTCTTCAAGTCATCAGTGGCGTTGACTGGGTAGAGTGGATGGAAGTTTGCTACATGATGGCCCACTTTGATCTTCAAAACCCGAGAGAATTTATTCTTAAAGTAAAAGTCACTGATCGTGTCAACCCATCTGTTGACTCCATTGTAAAACTTTATGCCGCTGCTAACTTTCAAGAGCGTGAAGTGTACGACATGTTTGGTATTCGTTTTAATAATCACCCTGATCATCGCAGAATTCTTTGTCCTGATGATTGGCAAGGATTTCCTTTAAGAAAGGATTATGTTGCTCAAAAAGATTATAACGGAATGTCTGTTTATCCAGACGGGAAGATGAATTTTGAAGACAGAGAATTTATCGTACGTCAGGACATGATTAAGAAAGCACAAGAATCAAAAGCACAATAAGAAGGTAAATATATATGCAAAGTCGTTGGGATATTGGTGAACCGGAAAAACCGACCATCAACAAAGATACAGAACAACTAAAGTCAGAGCTTCTTACGTTAAATATGGGGCCTCAGCATCCGGCAACTCACGGAGTTCTTAGGATTGAGATCTGGACTGACTCAGAAATCGTTGCTCATGCTATTCCGCACCTTGGATACCTCCACCGTTGCATGGAAAAGCATGCTGAAAACTTGGACTATCGTGGTGTCATTCCATTCGTTGATCGTCTCGATTATCTTGCGGCCATGAATATGGAATGGACTTATGTTGCTGCAGTTGAAAAAATGCTGGGTACAGAAGTTCCTCGTCGTGGAGAACTTATCCGGATTATGACAGCTGAGCTTCAGCGTATTGCCTCTCACTTAATGGCGTTTGGAACATACGCTCTAGATTTAGGAGCTTTCTCCCCATTCCTATATGCTTTCGAAGAGCGTGAAAAAATTCTTCGTCTTTTTGAGGAAGTCTCTGGTGCTCGTCTTCTTTATAATTATATTTGGATTGGTGGAGTGTGGAACGATTGGACTGATGAGCAGCTTGCTCGCGTTTCCGCGTTCTGTGACACCATGGAAGAAGAAGCTAAAAAATATAATGAACTTGTTTCGATGAATAAAATCTTTGTTCAAAGAACAGCGAATGTTGGAGTTTTTACTCTTCAAGATTGTTTTGATTACGGTGCTACTGGCCCAGTTCTTCGCGGTTCAGGGATGAAGTGGGATCTTCGTAAGAATGCTCCTTATTCACTTTATTCTGAATTCGACTTCGACGTTCCTGTTGGAGAGGCTGAACTTGGTCAAGTTGGTGACTGCTGGAACCGCTACTACGTTCGAATGAAAGAAGTGATCCAATCCATAAAAATTATTCGTCAGGTGCTTGAGAAATTAGAGCCTGGTTCAGTGATGGGTAAAGTTCCAAAAGTGATTAAACTTCCAAAAGGTGAAGTGTACATGAGACATGAATGTCCTCGTGGAGAGCTTGGGATTCACCTTGTTTCAGAGGGAGATTCTAAGCAACCATACCGTTTAAAAGTGAAGTCTCCATGTTTCACTCACACGTCAATGCTTCCGAGAATTGCACCAGGACAAATGATTGCAGATTTCGTCGCAAGCGTTGGTTCAATTGATATCGTATTAGGAGAGGTGGACCGATGAGTACTGCCGTAGAACAAAATAGTTCATTTAAAAATTACTTCAGTGGTCTTTTTAATGGGATTTCCACGACTCTCAAAGGTATGTGGATTACTTTTAGATATGTTTGGGCGGTTAAACCCGTTTCAATTGAGTATCCTGAAGTTCGTGAAGTCCTTCCGGAAAGAGCGCGGATGAGACTCTTTAATGATTCTCAAAACTGTATCTCTTGTACCCAGTGTGCGATGGCATGTCCTGTTGACTGTATTTATATTGCTTCAGAGAAGCTTCCTGAAGGGGCCGAAATTAAAAAGACCTCAAATGGTCAAGCCATCAGATTGAAGCTCACTCAGTTTACAATTGATACTGCTCTTTGTTGCTACTGTGGTCTTTGTACGACAGTATGTCCTACTGAGTGTTTAACCCATTCTCACGATTATGAGTTCTCGCAATATACGATCGATGCGATGAAATACGATTATCTTGCCCCTGATGTAAAAGCATGGCGAGATAGAATTGTAAAAGCTTAATGAACGACAAAGGGCCCAAATTTTGGGCCCTTTTTATTTCCTCTGAATTGTTTCTAACACAATCTGATTATTTTGAACTCCTCCAGTGAAAGTAATAGATATTTGAGTACCAGGAGTGAGTAAATTGATGAAGTCTAATGCGCTCTTGGAGCTATAAACACTCACAATATAGATTCGTCCGTCGAATGTAACCTGAGAAGGAGATCCCTTTTTGAGAGTTCCATATTTTTTGTAAGACGTATTTGAACTTGAAGAGAGAGCGTCTAAGTTTTCTAACTTATTCTCTTTGAGGGTGATATTATTTCCACAACCCATCATGATGAATAGAAAGATAAAAAATTTATTCACCATCGCCAATCGTCCCATCAATTTTTAATTTTCCATTTTCCTTAATAACTATAAATTCCGCCTCACTAGATGATCCGGAACTTTTATTATTTGTATTTTCTTTAAGTTTCGCAAAATAGACGTCACCCTTAAGACCTTTTTTCCAGCTCATTGAGGTTTGGGGTTGAGTGAGAGAATCGGGTAGACTTTTGATTTTACTAATCAGCTCTTTTTTTCCACCACTCTCTCTGATAAATTTTTTAGTGAAAACTTCATCTATCAATTCGATTTTTTTTTGATCCATGACGGATTCATACTTTTGAAATAATTCTCCCATAGATCGGTCATCAACTCCAAATGCATAGAAGGAAACGAATAAAATAATAAAAGTTATTTGAAATCGCATCCGTACTTCCTCGTTTGAGAGATGATCTTACTTATGTACTCCTTAATTGATCCAGGACAAGAAGTCGCATTATAGTAGTTATGCCACTTGATATTGGTTATTTTTGGGTGTTTTTTTTGTAATTGGCACGAAAGTCTCGCAATTAAGTCTTGAGTTGATTTCGTAGGATAGCGTGGGTTATTTCGGTGATAACCGTTTGGATTTGTCCTCGAAAATGGGGCGTAGTTACCAATAACCACAACACCAATCGTGGTGACATTCGCCTTGATTTTTCCATCTCGAATCATACTTGGATTTACTTTAAATTCCTGATTTTCTTTTCCACAGGTAATAAGTCCTTCATCCCACATCTTTTTTTGACTTTCATCCATTGGTACAAAAGCCTCTGAGCCTGCATGGGCCCCAACGAGTTCCATGGGTCGTCCCTCGGTAACTCTTGCCTTTGGAGTTGAGGCTCCGGAGTAGGGAGAGTTGATATTATAGGAGTATGCAATCATATACCAAGGGTCCTCTGGGGTTCCCCTAGAGAGATGAAGTCTATTGATATCCTCTGGAGTTGTGCTGCTTGGAGTTTCTGAATGGTGAAGAACAATCGTATCCACCATCTCCACAGGTCGTCGGCAAAAGCTTGCCTTGTCGTTTCTTTCGAAGGGAACTTTATGGATAGTGACGTATTCGATTGGCCACGGATTCACGACGGGAGCAGAAAATCTTTGGGGTCTTTCACAGTTGTAACAGTCTTCTCCGAGGAGAGGAAGTGAAGTGAATAGACACAGAAGAGGGAGTAAAATAGTCTTCAATAATACCTCTGGTACCTTATCGGAAAAGTCGGAAAAACCTTGAGAAATAAATATTCTTGAGAATTTGTTCTGTTGCATTATGATAAAGGTAGGAGAATATAATGGAATTTAAAAGCTTTAGAGAATTCTATCCTTTTTACCTACGTGAACACTCAAATTTAGTTTGTAGAAGACTTCATTTTATTGGCACTTGCGGCGTTATTTCATTACTTCTACTTTTCTTTTTTACGGGGCACCTCATTACGATTGGCCTGATTCCAATAGTTGGTTATGGCTTCGCTTGGTTTGGCCACTTTGTTTATGAAAAAAATAAACCTGCGACATTTAAATATCCTTTCTACAGCTTCCTAGGAGATTTCAAAATGTTTTGGGAGATTCTAACGGGAAAAATTTCGGCTTTTTAAGAACTCGCGCTGGAATAATTTTTTAGACCCATTTTCCAAACATAAAGAACAATAAACCATAATCCTGAACTCACGAGGATTAGGTGAATCATCGTTGAAAAATCTGCCCCCTCTAAAAATACCCGTGCAGGAAATGAAGCGATAAGAGCAAAAGGTAAAAAGATAGTAAAAAGTACTCGTAACCATCCCTTGAAGATACGATCTGGTCGCTCCATCGCTAGTCCCAGGGTATAAAAGAGATCGATAAATCCTCTCGCACTTTGAGTCCAAAAAACTGGAAGAATCATAAGCATCTGAATGCAGTAATAAATGAGTGATCCATTAATAAGGAGAATGACTAATCCAAATAGAGAGGAAATGCTCCATTCTTGAGAGTAATTAAAAAGACTATAGAAGAAAAAACAACTAGCGATGATGAGATTGATAAAAGAGTTGGCCGAAAACTCCCTAAGGGAGAGGAAAAAAAGAGGAGAAACTGGACGGATGAGATAGTAATCAAGCTCACCTCTATTAATGTAAAACGGTAACCACCACATATTCGTCGAGAAAACAGTCATATTGATAGCATCAACCAAAAGATAGCATCCCACAAACACCATCATTTGGTCGTCACCCCATCCAGCGATGAAAGGAGTGTGGAGGAGTAAAACTTTAAAAAGAGCGATGTTCACAACATAGTACATGATATCCATGGCGATTCTAAAAAAGAAATCAATCCGAAATTCCAGTGCCTTTGAAAACGAGAATTGTAGAAAAAAAAGATAAAGTCGAACGTATCTTTTCATATGCCAACTCCAGAGTAGGCATATTGACCTTTGTTCCAAAGACGTCTTGAAAGCCAACTAAAAATGACTGACCATCCAAGGAGAATCAGAAGTCCAAGTATCATTTCATTAAAATGAAGTTTTCCCATCATCGCATTAATAGGAAGGGATATGAGATACGGAAATGGAGTGAAATTAATCACAGACTGGAGAGGGCCAGGAAAAAAACTCAAGGGAATATAGGCCCCTCCAAAAAAGAAACACAGAAATCTCGCCATCACCATGAGTGACCAAATGTTATCCGCCCAAATGGAAATGAGTTCAATAAACAAAGAGATATTACAATATGTATAGGAGGCAATCATAAAGAAGAAGAGACCATAACTGAGATGAATGAATTCATTAACCGTAAGCTGACCAAATAATAGTTGATAGCCTATAAATGCAATTGCTAGTTGAAGTCCGTAGAAGGCGCTATAAGTTAAAAAAGTGATTGTTTTATAATGAAAAAATGAAAGAGGATAAAGAAGATACCGGTTAAATGTTCCATCATAAATTTCCCTTGAAAGAAATCCCATATTCTCACCGGTAAGCATTTTAGAACCAATAGGGACTATCAAATAGTAGAGAGTCATGGTTCCGATGGTATACCCTTCCATCACTGTTTTTCCGGAGGCTTCAAAGATCGCTAACCAAAGGGAGCGAGCAATAAATATCTGTATGCAAGTTTGACCAATGAACGTCACCCAAAAATCTGCTCTGAAGGCAAGAATTTTTCGGACTTCTGAAGCAATGACAAATCTCCACCATCTCACGACGTTTTTATCCCGTAGTTCATTATGGACTCAATAATATCTTCGATGGATGGGTCATGAATATTCAGATCAAGGATCTCATTGGAAGTAAATAATTCAGACGTTTTTTCTCCAAGTTCAGACCTCGGAACATTTAATTTAAAAGTTTTCTCTTTGGTCGTAACAGTTAATCTTTTTTCATCTCCCATCATCTTTTGTACTTTACTCAACGCCCCGTCATAAACGAATTGTCCTTCTTTAATGATCATAATTCTTGGGCAAAGTTCTTTGATGTCCTCCATATAATGGGAGGTTAAGATAGTGATTGGTTTAAATTCACTTTGATAATTTCGCATAAATTCTCTGACAGCTTTCTGAGCTGAAATATCTAAACCGATCGTGGGCTCATCCAAAAAAATAACTTTAGGCCTATGCAGGAGGGCCGCCATGAGTTCAATTTTCATTCTCTCACCTAGGGAGAGCTTTCTCACTTGGGTTTTAAGCTGATCTTTAATCATGAGAGTATCAGCTAAAAACTCAATATTATTTTTATAAAGTGAATCTTCGATTTGATAGATTTCTTTTAAAAGTAAAAAGCTATCAAGTGCAGGAAGATCCCACCAAACTTGTGCCTTCTGCCCCATAATGAGAGACATTTGTCTTCTGTATTCGTTATCTCGTTCCCAAGGTTTAAAGCCCAGAACTGTCGCTTCTCCTGAGGAGGGGTGAACGATTCCTGCGAGTATTTTTACAAGAGTTGTCTTACCCGCTCCATTGGCCCCAATAAGACCAACAATTTCCCCTTGATCAATTTTAAAAGAAACTGATTTGAGAGCATTCTTGATGACTTTTTCTCTCCTAAAGAGTGCTTTCAGTGAGCCCTTAAGTCCTGGCTCTTTTCGAAAAGTGGTAAAAGATTTTGTTAAATTTTTTACCTCTAACATTGTTTCTCCAAAACAATCCCTTTTAAATAACTTCCCTCAGGGAAACCTCTGAGTGTAGGGCAATCTTGCGACAAATGAAGTCGGGTGATCATTTTGTAGTTCAGTTTTAGTTCAGATAAGTAATCTTTGAAAATTCGATCAAATTTTTCTTGTCCGATTTGATGAGTATTAAGAAAAATAACAAGTTTGCCGCCAACTTTTAAAAGGTGATCCATCTTTTCAAGAAGATCTCTATAGGCCTTCACTGCGGACGTTCTTTTTTCTCCATCTGATGACGAAGATGGTGGATCACATACGATAAAATCAAAAAGCTTATTATTTGTTTTCAAGTCAACAAGGGCGTCATCTACACTCTTTATCATTGACTCATGCTGAGTGTGATTGAGCTCCGGATTAAGAGCAATATTTTGCTGAAGCCATTCTATGTACTTAGGCGATAAATCGACTGAAACCACATTCGTCGCCCCGAGTTTCATGGCCCAAAGTGAGAAGGCTCCCGTGTAACTATATAGATTTAACACACTCATTCCTGGACTGATAAACTTTGTGAGCATGTGACGTATAGAGCTCATGTCGGTATAGAGTCCATGATCATAAGATGATCCAAGTCGAATGAGATATTGAATGCCAAATTCCGAGAGATGAAACTCATCTCTTTGATTGGGATCAACAGAATTCGTGGGTAGCTTTTGAAGCTCTTTAGTCTCTCCACGAAGCTGGAACCAAACGTTCTCATCTTTAATTTCAGGAAAAACTTCCTGAAGTGTGGTTTGAATAATTGATTTGTATCGGTTCCAAAAACTTGTATAAAACTGAATGAGAACTCTATCTCTAAGGCGCAAAATAAAGAGACCCGGTAACTGATCGGCCTCTCCAAAAACAAGGTAATAATTCTCACGTTCTTTAAGTTCTTTTTGCTGAATTCTTTTTTCAAAAGCTAAGTCTAAGCGTCCCTGAATACTCGCAGTAAAATGTTGCGCTTCTCGATCAAATGGAAATTTTGTGCTCCAGACTCTTGCCTTTACATTTTTATGGTAGGGGTCATGTATGAGGAGGGCCAGTGGACGCTTTCTTTCATCCATAGCGATGACAAATTCTGATTGTCTAGGGAAGCGGTTTGAAAAACTGTCTGATGTGATCCAGGGATGGCCCTGACGTAATAGTTTTATAGACACCGGATGAATCAGGCATTCAGGAATTTTGTTCATGTAAAGTTCCGCAAGATTATTGCTTAAGGTTATTCAATCTTTCTTCAGTTTTATCCAAAAGTCTTAGGAGAATATTGGTTGCGAGATAGGGATTTCTCATATGCTCAGCTAAATGGAGCTGATTCATAATCTCTTCACACTCTGTACCGACTTCACTTTGAAATGGATCAAAATTCAGACCAAGGAACTGAAGTTTTTTATAAATGAGTTCAACTTCATTCAGATTTTGAATTTTTAGAAGATTTGTCTCAAATGAAAAAACGTAATCCTCATGTGAGCTAGTCGCCTTTGGTTCAAACTGTTTCTGAAGTGAATTCATAATTGAGAAATTATGACAACACCTTGCAGGCTGTCAACGAATGGGAGAGTGTTTGTAACATTTTTCTTAGGGGATCTTTTATGTCCTATGTTTTTTATTTTGTTGTTATTTTTCTTCTTGTTCTGTGGGTGGAGGTTCCCTTTTTTACACCTTCTAACATGCTGATTACACGAAAAGATCCTGGTGAGGAGCTTGAGAAGTGGCTTAGAACGTTTAACTGGAGTGCTCGAATGGATTCAACGCTTAATTCTAAACTGCCCGTTTATAAGTTTTATTCCGGTGTTTTAAATATTCTTCTAGAGCTTTCCAGAAAGCTCGGCGGAACTTATCAAGAGTCTTTGATTTTCCTACGTGAAAGTCTTCAAGGAGATAGGCAATTTGAAAGAAAGATGAAGGAATTAATCCGAGGGGTCTATCTTCAAATGTGTTTGATGATGCTTCTTACCTGGAGTTTTATTTTCACTGCCTTTAAATTAGTCGAAATCGAAATCAACTTTATGAATCTTTTCTTTATTTTCCTTTGGCAAATGATGGGGGGCGGATTGCTCCCTTTCATTTTAAATTATTATAGGAAAAAATATTTTTCAGAAATTGGGGCGCTCTGGAAGATTCTTTTCATTTTAAAGTCTCTTTCAAAAGTCCCGATTTCTAGAAGTGAAGTCTTTTCTCATGCCGGTGTACAGGAACTCAAATTGATTAAGCAATCCTCTCTTCTTATCATTGTGGATAAACTCAAAGATTCATGTCATAGAACATTAAAATTTGGTACGTCCTACGATGAGGATCTTCAATATTTGATGGAAGAGCTTCGGTTTGTAGAGAAATGGCATTGTGAACTATTCGAAAAAAGACTCATGGTGATAAAGCTTCTTCTTCTGTCAGTTTTTTTTCTTCCCTCATATCTTGCCTTCATTTTTTTCTTATTAGCGGAACTAAGACCCTTACTCTAGGAGTAAATTTTGGACAATTGGTCGAAAGCTGTGCTTTAATAGGACTTCAAAAAAATCAAAGGAAGTCACCCATGTCTGGTCACAAGATTATATTTTCCATGCATAAAGTAGGAAAAGTTTATCCTCCAAAAAAACAAGTCCTCCGCGATATTTCTCTTTCATTCTTTTACGGTGCTAAAATCGGTGTTCTTGGTCTAAATGGAGCAGGTAAATCCTCTCTTTTAAAAATCATCGCAGGTGTTGATAAAGACTATATTGGAGATGTGAATGCCTCAAAGGGTGTGACTTTCGGTTATCTTGAACAAGATCCAAAACTTGATCCTAATAAAACCGTGAAGGAAGTTGTTCAGGATGGACTTGCTGAACTTGTTAAAATTGCCCAGCGATATGAAGAAGTGAATATGAAGCTTGGCGATGAGATGAGTGATGATGAGATGAATAAGCTTCTTGAGGAACAATCAGCACTTCAAGATAAAATGGATGCTCAGAACATTTGGGATCTTGATTCTCGACTTGAACTCGCGATGGAAGCTCTTCGCTGTCCGCCTTCTGATCAATTGTGTGGGGTTCTCTCCGGTGGGGAAAAGCGTCGAGTGGCTTTATGCCGACTGCTCCTTTCTGAGCCAGATGTCCTTTTACTAGATGAGCCTACAAACCACCTTGATGCAGAGACCGTTTTCTGGTTGGAGCGACACCTTCAAGCCTATAAGGGAACAGTTATTGCTATCACTCACGATAGATATTTTTTAGATAACGTGGCCGGATGGATTCTTGAGTTAGATCGTGGACATGGTATTCCTTGGGAAGGAAATTATTCTTCTTGGTTAGAGCAAAAAACAAATCGTCTTGCGACGGAGGAAAAACAAGAATCTCAACGTCAAAAGAAAATGCAAGAAGAGCTCGAATGGATCAGATCTTCACCTAAGGCACGTCAGGCAAAATCAAAAGCACGTATTACAAATTATGAAAAAATGCTCTCTGACTCCAAAGAGAAGAGAAATGAAACAACAGATTTATTTATTCCACCAGGGCCTAGACTTGGGGATATTGTTATTGATGCGAACGGCATAACAAAAGCCTTCGGTGATAAATTACTTTACGAGGGACTTACTTTTAAATTACCTCCTGGAGGAATAGTTGGAATTATTGGGCCAAACGGTGCGGGTAAAACAACACTTTTCAAAATGATCACGGATCAACTTCAGCCAGATTCTGGGACTTTCAAAGTTGGGGAGACGGTTAAGCTTTCTTACATCGATCAGTCCCGTGAAATGAATTCTGATGCTACTATTCTTCAAGAAATTTCTGGTGGACTTGATCTTATTAAATTAGGTAACCGTGAGGTCAATGCTCGGGCTTATATTTCTCGCTTTAATTTTACGGGTGAAGATCAGAATAAGCGAATTAAAGAGCTCTCTGGTGGTGAAAAAAATCGTGTTCACTTAGCAAAAATGCTTAAAGAAGAGGGGAACGTTCTATTACTGGATGAGCCCACAAACGACCTTGATGTAAATACTCTTCAAGCACTTGAAAGAGCGCTTTTGGAGTTTGCAGGATGTGCAGTGGTTATTTCCCATGATCGTTACTTCTTAGATAGAATCTGTACCCACATGCTTGCTTTTGAAGGGGACTCTAAGGTGACCTGGTTTGAAGGAAACTTCCAAGATTATCACGAAGATCTCCGTCGACGTCTTGGTGATAAAGCGGACATCCCACAGCGAATTACATATAAAAAACTTAAAAGAGACTAAATTCTTTTTCCCTTTCTTTGACGCCAGTAATGGTTTCAAAGAAAGGGGTTCCCTTATCTGAACCTAAGATTTTAATGACCTCTTTGACTTTTTTATTTTCCATAAAAATCACATATTCTAAATTACGACAAACAAGCTCCATGACTTTTTCAAAATGAAGACTTGATTCTCCTGAATAGATGGAAAAAAGAAGTGTCATTCGGTTGAGTGCATCGACGGCACTTGAAGCATGGATTGTTCCCATGAGTCCTTTGTGACCCGTATTCATGGCCATGAGAAAGGGAACGACTTCATGAGATCTCATTTCTCCAAGAATCATTCTATCTGGGCTTAGTCTCAATGAATACGAAAGATAGGCCTTAAGTGTCGTTTCAGGTGTTTTACCAGAAAGAAATCTCGTTTGATTTTTATGAGGTGTCGTAATCTCATAGGTATCCTCAAGCACAACCAGGTGCTCGTCTGGATCAATTTCATTTAAGAGAGTGGATAAAATAGACGTTTTACCTGAGCCAGTTGATCCCGCAATGAGAATGTTCTTTTTCTGTCTTACAAGTTCTTGGATGCCATTAATATTTCCAAAAGAAGAAATCTCGTGGGGACTACTTGAAATCGATCTTAATGACATTTTAGAAATATTTTTCGGGGAAGTAGAACCATGAATCAAAGTTATACGAAATTTTTTATTAAAAAGATCAGCATAGAAGCTTACGAATGGATCTTGTACATTCCAGTTTTGTTTAAAGCTTATGGAAATTATTTCTAGCCAAAGTTGCCAGTCCTCATCTGAAACGGGAATCGATTCACATGTTTTTGTCCCTGAGTAAGTCATCATTTGTATTTGATTTGGTGAATGGAATATGAGTTCAGACAAATCTTGTTGAATTAAATTTTCTAAGAAATTCCATCCGGTTAATCTCTGAAAAAAGTGTTTGATCCCAATTAAGTCGTCTTCATTTCCCAATATCGGTAACTCTAAGTAAAATTCGTCCCATTTGGGAATAATTCCCTTATTTAAAAATGAAATAAGTATATCTTTTGCCCTTTTTAAGGCGCACTCTTTTGAAAGCGGTTTATCTTCTTCTTTAAATAGACTTAACATTATTCAACTTCCTCTAAAACGACATATCCATAAATTTGTTTATATGTTTTCTGATCCGACTTTGATTCAAAGAGATGTTTTAAAATTGGAATATTCGAGATAATAGGAATTCCTTGCCTCGCTTTCGAAGTTGTTTGAAAACCAATTTGAAATATTTTTAAAGGCTCGCCAATTTCAAGAAGTGCAGATGAGGTTTCTTTGCTACCACTGATGGCTTGATCCACGGGTCTTGAAAATTCAGTTTCGTAATTGAGAAGAATTTTTCCGTAGGATTCTGCGATTTTCGTTTTTATCCTGAGTCCAGCAAATTTCCAGTCGATTGGAGCAATCACATTGGCACCTTGGGCACTGATATTTTGATAGGGAATTTGTGAGCCTATTTCAGTTAATTGAGGCGTATTTAAATTTACAATGAGTTCAGGTTCAGCAAGGGTTGAGAGATCCATCTTAGATTGCGTAAGGAAAACAAAGTTATCGTCGACAAGTTTTTTTATCCCAAATTCAAAGAGATCACTAATAGATGCTTTTAATTTATCCAGCCCCAAATGAATTTCTCTTCCATCCATTTGCTCTAACTGAATGAGTTTTAGTTTTAAGCGATAATTTTTGTGTTTTAGTCTTGAGTCCTGCTGAACGAAGGAAACTTTGTAAAAAGTGGCAAGTTGCTTTAGTAAGAGATCGTTCTTTTCTCCTTCATAAAAGCACATCACGTCCATCCAGTCAGTTTGGCAGCTTACGAGTGAAAAGCCGTTAGAATAGAGTTTTTTGTAGATTTGGGTAATGATGTGATTTCTAAGTTTTGGGTTTAAGGTAATTTTAAAAAAGACTTGATCCTGAAATTGGCCTTTTATTTTTTGAAGATAGAGATAGTCTCCAAAATCACTTAAGACCCCTGATGCCGTCATAATGGGTCCTTTAATGTCGATACTTAAGTCTAAATTCTTTAGAGCATCCGCAAGTTGAAAGGTTTTTAGAAATTTTTGTTTCGATAAGACATAGAGGCTAAAGGTCTCTTTACCTTTTTTGCTCCAAACGACCAAATCTGTAAAACCGACTCTTTTTCCCTTTATGAGTATTTTTCCTGATTTTGATAAGAATTTATAGGAAATGACTTCCGGGTTCCCCACGGAGAACTTTTTTAGGCCTTCAATATCGAACTCTTTTTGCTCTCCCTTGGATAAAATAATGTTACCGGGAGATTCTTGAGCCCATAACGCACAGGGCAACAGAAGGAAGGCTTTGACAAACAACAGGCCAATCGTTAAATTGAGGGGCTTCAAATTTGAATCTTTTAGAAAATTCCTTGAGGAGATATTTATGGCTTCTAGAACCGCAGTAACAGAAAATCGTCGTAAAGCTAAGCACAGAGCTATGGGTGCAAAAAGAAAGGCTGCTAACCGCAATAAAGGTACAACTCCTAAGTTTGCTATCCATGAAGGTGGGGCCCCAAAAGCTACAAAAACTGCAGCTCCTAAAGCTGCTGCACCAAAAGCTGCAAAAAAAGTTGCTAAGAAAGCCGCGACTAAGTAATTCATACGTCCTCCTACGGGGCCTGGAATACTTTTAGAGAATCATTAATGAATTCACGATCAACGGAGACCACTAAAAGGTCTCCGTTGTTTTTTAGACATAGATCTAATTTCCCTTTCTTTTTAATCAATGAGCAGTCTTTTGTTTCTTTGAGAGTTATTAAATCACTCGGTACAAAATATTCATTTTCTAGAATCGTTTTATAGATAAGAGCGAGTTCGTGACTGTTCTCATGAATAACATTGATGGGATTTGCGTAAACGGTGAATGGGATGATTAGGCTAATAACGAATTTCATGGTCTTGATCCTTTGGAATTGATGCGAACGAAAGGTATTTCATATAAGGTAGAATTTCCCAATTCGAGTAGAGAAAGAGGTGATTTGCCTCCTTCTCGTTTACGAGAACGGTTAGGCGGTTTTCTTCATCTAATAATTGAGAAATAAGTACGCCCTGAATCTTAATTCTTTTTTTTCGATTAACGATTAAAATTTTTTTTCCAATTTGAAACGGCGTTAAAAGCGCAGCACTTAATTGTATTTCAACGTGATCTAGGGGCGTCGTCTCAAATTTTTTAATGCTATCTTCAGAGTTTGAAAATAAGACAAAAAAGAAAATATTTGAAAGGATGAGTGAAAATCCAAGTTTGATCCACCAAAATTTATTCTTGGTACTTTTCTTCAAGAGTATTCCAATCTTTTCTGAAAGCATTTAAATGGTCCTTCGTTTTTTTGTGAAAATACTGATTAAGCCAAATAAGACTTAAAAAAAGTGATGAGGAGATTAGTAGACTTAAGGCAAGGTTAATAATGGCTTCACCATTTTCTCCTCCGAAGAGAATTCTATTTTGGGAGATGATTTTTCCCAGTTTGTTCCATCGATTTTTAACTGCACGACATAGGGTTTTGAATAAAAAATATGATTCCATTTCACTTTCCTTAAAATGACAGATTGTGTTTGATCTCGTTTGAAGGAACCAATACTTAACTCAAATGGGGTTATATATAGCTGTGGCCCTAATTGGCATCCCTTCGCTTTTATATTCTTTAAAGAGTTCAAGTATGAAATGAGACGGATGTTCTGAGCATTGATGAGAAAATTTTTGAGTTTTTGGGCGTTCAGCGTCGTTCCTGGGGCAGCAGGCAAGAACATCATAATTAATTTCGCCCGATCGATATTTTTTATCGCCCAATTTGTTCTCCCCATGAATTTTAAAAATAGATTTATTTCTCCTTTTGTTTCTTTTACACACAAAAAGAGTTCTGTTCTTCTTTGTAGTTTTCTAAAGGAACTTTTAAGTTCTAGTGAAGAAAGTAAAACAATCCCTAAAAGAATGAACATAAGAAGGGTTGTGATTAGGGTCACCTCTCCTTTTTGATTCATATCTTTCCTCGAACTTCGAGCTCAAAGTGATGTAAAACGAGATCCGTTAATTTATGCCAATAAATCGTCTTTTTATTTCGGGTGATTTTTAGCTGGCATTGACTGTGAAAAGCCGTCTCTCGTATTTTTGATGAAGTTAATAAAGACCTAGTTCCAAGTTCTGTTCCCAAAAGCCAAGCTTCCTGACGACAAACAGTGGCCCTATGAAGGGACACTGTTTGAGTGATGGTAAGAATTAATATTGAAAGGCCCATAGAGGTGGTGAGAATGTTCACTTCTTTGAGCTCTTAAGATGAATTTCCTCAGTGATTTGTGACTTCATGTTGTCGATTCTTTTTTGAACGACATCCCCAAATTGCCTTACTGCCACGAGACAACAGATACCAACCAGGCTTGAAATGATGACGTATTCCATGATGCCTTGGCCTTTTTCGTTTTTAATTATTTTCTTCATGTTCCCTCCATATGTGGGAGTTTTATATTCTGAAGAGATGCCCTTTGCTAAAAAAGTGACAAATACTGGATTGATTTGTTCGGAATTGAAAAAGTGTAGCGTAAAATGACCTAGGCCATTAAAATAAGGTCATGGAAGAAAATAATAAAGTCGTCATTTTTGAGAAAAAAGAAATAATCCTCGTTTTTATATTTGTAGTGGTTTTGATCATTACAAGTTTCACCCTCGGTATTCGCCTTGGAAAAAAGCTTGCCTTCAATGATTCTGGAATCAAAGAGGAAGATGTGAAAACAGTTGAACTTAAATCAACTGATGAGGAAGATGTTGAGGCGACCGTGACCGAAGACTCTAAACTCACGGATGATGAAAAGCTCAAAAAGCTTATGGATGAATCAAAAAATAAACTTTCTGAAGAACTGCAGAAGTTTTCATCTGAACAAAAAGCACCAGTAGCAGCAACTACAAATGAAACCAAATCCAATGGCCCAAAAGTAGATGGAAAATACACTATTCAACTTGGCTCATATAATACAGTTGAAGAAGCGAAACAATTTGCTGAAGGCTTTACAGTCAGAGGTTACAATCCCATTATAAACGAAGTTACAATTGAGGGTAAGGGCACATGGTATCGTGTGAGCCTTGGAATCTTCAAGACAGTTGATGAAGCAAAGGCTTACATCAAAGAACAGCAAAGCTTGTTTTCTGGACAAGAGCATGTCATTTCTGAGATTCAGTAAATTTTAGTAGAAGAATCCCATTTCAAAAGCAAATGAGAACCAGCCAAGACTTAGGCTTCTCTCACGGGTATTTTCATTTCCAATCGCCGATCTCGTAACAGACGAAATATTGTAAGAAAGTTTTCCGCCATAAAAATAATTTTGACCAGATCTTTTATGGATTCCATAATTGGTTGTTAGGCCATAACCCTGATAACGCTTTTCAATAAAAGATTCGTCTAGTTGAATAGAGTTTAGAAAAACATCAATATTTTCGAAAACATCCTCAGTTGGGTAAAAATCGAGGAGGAGTTTGAATCGATAACTAGCACCAATTCCGACTCCAAGGATCTTATTTTTTTCATAATTTCCCCTCTGAAAACTGCCTTCAGAGTTAGGTGAGCCACTGGCCGTGGCATTTTGGGTGATTGAAGTAAAGTAGGTCGAGTGTTGAAAGAATTGAGCTCCCCACCACATTTGATTGTATCGAGTGGAGCGTCTCATGTAAGTGACTTCACCACCTAAGAGACGATTAAAATGTTCATAGTCCCCAGAGAGATGTCCCGCAATAGAGAAGCGATTTCTATCTTCACCAGTATAACGGCGTTGATCTTTTATTCCTAAATCAGTATTAAAATTATAAATCATGCTCTCATGGCGCTGAAATTTTTCTGGTTTTTTTAAAAGAACTTCCTCGGATTCAGGATGAAGCTCCTCTTCGCTAAGTTGAAATGTATTCGCCAAAAGTGGAAGAGGCAAAATGAATAGAAGTAGATATTTCATAATTATCTCTGTGCCAATTGTTCAAAGTTTTCGCCAGGGAAGTCCTCTAAGCCCATATAGTCAGCAAGCTCTAGTTTCTTTAATAGATGCTCGTACTTCACATTTTCTGAGTTAATATGTGAGTTTACTAAATTATCTACAGCAAATTTAATATCGGCATAAGTCGCTTTACTTCCGATGTAATTATCCAGAACTGAATCATAATTACTTTGAGCATTTTTATACTGGAATTCTGCAATTTTTACTTTTTGTTCAAGAAATCGAAGAGTCTTGTAAATCGTTCTTACTTTCACGTCGAGCTGTCTTTTAATATTGAAATAATTAATTTCCGCAATCCTTTTATCTAGATAAGAGCGTTGATTGTTACGAGAGTTAAAAAAACCACCATCACCAAAGAGAGTCCATTTCATATCGATGGCCGCGACAAGTTCGACGTTTTTATTTCCAGGGGAAGTTTGGTACTGCCAAGACGATCCGTTAGGATCAAAACCAGTTCGATAGGATCCTAGATTAAATGAGAATTTAGGAAGTGGTAAATTCTCTTTGAGAGTCTTCTCATATGTTCTACTCGCATTATCGTAGAGAAGCTTTGCATCTCTATAATCAACTGATTGTTCTTCGGTTAATTTAAGAGCTTCGGGGAGAGTTGCATTAACGGAAACAAACTTTAACTGCTCAACGGTAGAGTAAGATCCTCTCCATTCGTCACCAAGTAGATTCGCAAGTTCTTCTTCCTGAAGACTTACATAGTAAAGTGATTCTTGGTAATCAGTTTGAGATCGAAGAAATTCTGATCTCGTTTGGTAATATTCCTGCGCTCTTATTTTTCTCAATTGAAGCTTTTCACGAGCAAGACGATGAATAAAAGACGTTTGCCTTAATTGTTCTTGTCTGATTTTTTTGATTTCTTTTGATCTGATTAAATTAAAGTATTGGGTAATAAGACTAAATTTGAGTCTTCTCCTTGCCTCACTTAATTGTTGATTCGCTCTTGATAAAGTTTGAGTGTCGTTTTGATACTGAAGATAGTCTCGACCCCAGTTAAAAAGTGTGTATTCGTCAATAACAAGACCAAGGCTTCCAGTGGGAGCTTGTTGGGCTCCCATCCCTGGAGTTGAAAGTGAAGATTGGTTAAAACGATCAATTTTGTGATTAGAACTATCTAGTTCTAATGAGAGTTTAGGAAGCCAAAATTTTTGCCAAACATCCGTTTTGGTAAGTTCAATTTGCTCTTTCTTCTGCTCTCTAATCCTTTGAAAAGGGTTTTTTCTGAAGCCCTCTTCCAAGATGGATCTTAGATCAATAGGACGACCAGATTTATCTGAATCTGTTGGATCGATGTTGTTTCGTCTTTTCCAGCCTTTATTTTCTTCAGTGGGAATAGGGTCGACAGGGCCCCCATCGTCTGTAACGATTTTCTCATCACTAACTGAGGTTTCTATAGATGTTAGATCTTCTTCCTGGGCCCAAGAAATTGAAATTTCAAAAACAAATAGAATAAGCAGTGCTTTAATCAAAGCAATTTCTCCCGAAAATAGACTTATCTTTTCTATAAATCATTTATTTAAAAAATAAGTACTAGCAATGTGTGCTTGAAAATCTTAGCACTAGAATTTCTGAGAAGTAAAATCAGATTCTATAGAGAAAGGCCGGGACAGCCAGAGCGGACAATATTTTCTTCCATCGTTTGAATTCTCAGATTTGAGAGGTAAAGCTCGTTTTTAATTTTGACCTGATTTGATTTGAGTCGACCCAATAGGGTTTGTTTGTTTTGAGTGGTGCTTTTTACAAGCTCTTCATTTCTTTTGAGAAGACCGTTTAGACGTTGCTGAACCTTTATCTTGTCAGCTCTTTCGCTAAAAAGTTCTTTGCATCTGAGACTTTGAACGGGTTGTTTGATGGCATCTTGCAGCAGTGCCTCTTCTTGAGCGAATGACCCTAAAGAGAGTGCCAAAAGTATGACAGTAAGAATCGACTTCATATTTATTAACATTAACATGGGATTTGATTAACGCAAAGTTGAATTCATCTCTCAATTGATTGTCTAATGAATTCAAAAAACGTAGGATGAGGGGTCAAATTTATTAAGGTTATGCCCCTATGTCATCAGAGACTGTCATTTTAATTCCAGCTCGTTTTCAGTCCTCCCGCTTTCCTGGTAAACCACTTGCCTTGATAAGTGGAACATCCATGATCCAGAGAGTTTATAAAAATTGTCTGGAGTCAGGATTTCCTGTTTATGTGGTGACCGATCATGATGGGATTGAGAACCATGTGACTGAATTTGGTGGAAAGGTTATTCGAATAAATGATGATGTGCCATCTGGGTCAGAACGAATTGCACTTGCTTACGAGAGATATCTAAAAAATGGAAACACTAAGATTGTCATAAATGTACAAGGGGATGAGCCTCTTTTACGTGGACCTATTTTAAAAGAACTCGCCGAATTCCACTTATCAACTCAATTCGATATCACCACTCTTTTAAGAGAGAGATCTGTTAAAGAGGAGGATTTTAAAAATCCAAATGTTGTTAAAGCTGTCTATAGCGATACTTCTAAGCAGTGTTACTATTTTTCTAGGCAGTCTTTGCCATTTGATAGAGATGGAGGAAGAGACTACTCATGGTATCAGCATATAGGAGTTTATAGTTATAAGGCCGAAGCCTTATCTCGTTTTGTTAAATTACCAATGTCGAAACTCGAGGATTTAGAAAAACTAGAACAATTAAGGGCCCTTGAGAATCAAATGACATTGGGTGCGATTTTAACAAAGCAAAAATTAATTGGTGTTGACGTGCCAGAGGATATCAAAAAAGTAGAAGGGGCGCTTCGTGAATAATAATAAGCATAGTAAAAAATATATTTTTATCACTGGTGGAGTGACGAGTTCTCTAGGAAAGGGTCTCGCAGCGGCGAGCCTTGGCTGTCTTTTGGAAAGAAGAGGTATAAAAATAAATATGCTGAAAATGGATCCTTACATTAATGTGGATCCAGGTACCATGAGTCCTATCCAGCATGGAGAAGTTTTTGTAACAGATGATGGGGCAGAAACGGATCTCGATCTTGGCCACTATGAGCGCTTTACGAGCTTACAGCTCACTCGTGAAAATAACTTTACGACAGGAAAAGTTTATCTCCAGGTAATTGAAAATGAACGTGAGGGGAAATATTTAGGAAAAACTGTTCAAGTTGTTCCTCATATTACGGATGAGATCAAACGAAGAATCCATCATGCTGCTAAAGACTGTGATCTTCTTATTGGTGAAATCGGTGGGACTGTAGGGGATATAGAGTCTCTTCCATTTATGGAGTCGATCAGACAATTTGCTCTCGATGTTGGAAAAGAAAACGTTCTTTATATTCATCTTGTTCTTATTCCTTATATTCAAGCTGCTGGTGAGTTAAAATCTAAACCGGCCCAACACTCGGTTAAAGAAATGCGTTCTATTGGACTATTTCCTGATGTCATTATTTGTAGGGCAGATCGAGAAATTGACCAGTCGATCGTTGATAAAATTTCTCTTTTTTGTAACGTTCCCAAGCAAAATGTTTTTCAGTCAATAGACTTGGATCTTATTTATAAAGTTCCAAAAGCCTTTCATGATCAGGGCCTAGATAGAAGAGTGACAGAGCTACTGGGCATGTGGACAGCAGAACCTAATATGACTGAAATTAATAAGGTCATTTACAATTCAGAGCACCCCATAAAAGAGGTGAATATCGGAATTGTAGGAAAGTACACTGATCTCATTGAGTCTTATAAATCTTTGGACGAAGCCCTAAGGCATGCAGCAATTGAAAATCAAGTGAAACTTAATCGCATTTATATTGATGCTGAAGATTTAGAGAAAGGTGTTAAGACAGACCTTTTAGAAAAAGTAGATGGCATCCTTGTTCCTGGTGGATTTGGTTCTCGAGGAACAGAAGGAAAAATTAAGGCCATTCAATTTGCGCGAGAGAAAAAAATTCCTTTCTTTGGCATTTGTTTGGGTCTTCAGCTTGCTGTTATTGAGTTCGCTAGGCATGTGGTGGGGATTAAAAATGCTACCTCGATGGAATTTACTGACACAGGTGATTTTGTTGTCCACTATATGGCCGGTCAATCAAAAGATGGAGCAAAGGGTGGAAACATGAGGCTCGGTGCTTATGAGTGTGATTTTGCTCCGGGGACTCTTGGTGAAAAAATATACAAAACAAATAAGATTACAGAAAGGCATCGTCATCGTCTCGAAGTGAACAATGAATATATAAAACAATTAACTGATAAAGGTCTGGTTGTTTCAGGAAAAAATCCAGGACTTAATCTCGTTGAAGTGATCGAATTAAAAGATCACCCATTTTTTATAGCCTGTCAGTATCATCCTGAATTCAAATCTCGACCATTTAAACCGCATCCACTATTTGCCACTTTTGTGAAAGCAAGTGGGAAACTCTAAGGACAATTTATGAAAAAGATGGATTTTTACATCGGGCCTTGTGTCATTGAAAGCCAAGATCTCGCTAAAGAAATTGCTGAAACTCTGTTAAAGGATCTTGAGCCATTTAAGCATGAAATTAATCTTCACTTTAAGGGCTCTTATGATAAGGCCAATAGATCTTCTTTCTCTTCTTATCGCGGACCAGGTCTAGATGAGGGATTAAAAATTCTAGGTATGATTAATAAGCAGTACGGACTTCCAACTCTGACTGATTTTCATACTCCAGAACAAGCAATGCCTGTGGCCGAAGTTGTAAGTGTACTTCAAGTACCAGCATTTCTTTGTCGTCAGACAGATATGATTTTTGCGGGCGCCGAAGCCTGCAAAAAATATAATCGAGAACTTAAGGTCAAAAAGGGACAGTTTTTATCACCTGAAGAGACTAAAAATATTGTGGATAAAGCTTCCCATTTTCTACCGAAAGAAAAAATTCTTCTTAC
>Ga0164293_10000942_pt1 | contig 24301 bp, 25 predicted proteins | sample GEODES118metaG_FD_111487 | JGI IMG/M metagenome (GOLD analysis project Ga0164293, IMG submission 111487) | Eutrophic lake water microbial communities from Lake Mendota, Wisconsin, USA - GEODES118 metaG | ecosystem: Environmental > Aquatic > Freshwater > Lake | place: USA: Lake Mendota...
AAGACCGGTATGTATCGCGGTCGCCAGATCCTGAAGCCCAAGGGCTGAACCGTCTGCCGGCCGCCGAGGCGTGTGGCCGGGTCGCCGGCCCGAGGCGTGGGTTGAGGGCATGCGACCGTGCTGTGCCCGGGACCGTGAAGGCGCCGCTCAAAAAAATGCCGCAAAAAATGCCGCTCAAAGGACGATCCCAAGGCCGGCTTGCGCCGGCCTTTTTCCTGTACGGCCAGAGAGGCGACCGATGCTGGCCCTGTGACCGGCCCTCAGGCGCGGCGCACGGTGCGCGGTTGCGGCACAGGGGTGTCGGCTGCCTCAGCGCCGGCACGATAGCGCAGGCTCGCCACGGCCGGTTCCTCGCGGCGATGGCGGCGATAGGCACTGAAGCCATGGCGGCAGGCGATCAACTGGGCGAGGAAACCGATGTCTGTCGCAGGCCGGGCCTTGCCGTGTCCCTGGCCCGGTTTGTCCGGCGCGTCTGCCGCATCCGCGTCCCCATCCCGGATCGGCACGAGCGCGCGAGCTGTGCCATTTTGCTCATTCCTGCTGTCAAACTGTCCGGACATGGTGCATTTTCCTGCGTGCAGAGCCCTCTGGGCAGGGACGTCGCAAATTTCGGGCTGCACTTAACCGGCCCTTAAGCAGGCGGGCCGCATCCTTTCCTGGCAGAATCAGGTTGTTGGTCCGCGCCCGCGGCGAACGGAGCAGGCCAGTCGGGAGCCCCAGATGTTCAACGATCCACTCCGGAGCCAAGATCCGGTTGATCCGAAGGATGTGCTGAGCTCGATCGGCGAAGTCGTCTACACATGGGATCTGCCCAGCGACGACCTGCGCTGGGGCCCCAATGCCAGTGACATCCTGGGGGATGCGCAGGCTGGCACGCTGAACAAGGGACTGGCGTTCGCGCGCCTGCTTGAGCCGGGTGCGGGCCGCAGCCGTTATGACGCCATCATCGATGCTTCGGGGGCCGATCTCGGCGACGGCGTCCCCTACCGCACGCGTTATGCCGTGCTGCTCGGTGAGCGCAAGATGTGGGCAGAGGACACGGGCCGCTGGTTCGGAGGCATTGACGGCACACCGGTGCGGGCGCGCGGCGTGCTGCGGCTGGAGCGCCCTGTCACCGATACCGATCTTGCTGCGCCCAGCTACACGATCTGGGATCGCTCGGCGCTGGTGCAGCGCCTGGACGAACTGATGGCCGACCAGATGCCGGCGGACCGCTCGGTGGTGGTGCTGGCCGCCGCCATCGATGATCTGATGCGCATCAACGACGACTTCGGCCAGGAGGCCACGGACGAGATCCTGATCGCCGTTCAGGAACGGCTGCGCGGCGTGATGCGGACACGCGACCGGCTGATGCGCTATTCCAGCAACCGCTTTGCCATCATCCTCACCGGCTGTCCCGTCGGCCAGATCGAGACGGCTGCGCGGCGCTTCGTGCGGGCGGTCTCAAAGTCAGCCATCGAGACGACGCGCGGTGTCGTGCTGGCCCGCATCCGCATCGGTGCGGCCATCGCACCCGACCTCACGCGGCACGGCGGCACCTTGCTGACGGCGGCGGAGAGCGCACTGCTCAATGCGCGGCGCGGCTCGCTCGAAGCGGTGATGCTTGCACGCAGTACAAGCCCGGCCGTGATCAGCGACGCAGCCAGCATGGATCACGATGCTCTCGGAGCGCTCAACGAACGACGGATCCGCATGGCGCGGCAGCCGGTCGTGCGGGCCAGCGATCGCAGCCTGGCCTTCCATGAGGGTCTGGTGCGGATCGAGCGCCCGGATGGCAGCTATTTCGCGCCCGGCGACCTGCTGCCCGTGCTCGAACGGCGCGGTCTGGTCAGGCTGTTCGATCACCGCGTGCTGGAGCTGTCCGCCGCCGGCCTGGTCCAGGATCCGTCGGCCGTGCTGTCGATCAATGTCTCGCCGATCTCGCTGACCGATCCGGTCTGGCTCGATGCCTTCCGCCTGCTGATGCGCACCCATTCTGGCCTGAGCGAGCGCCTGATCGTTGAGGTGACGGAGACCGCCACGATCTCTCATGCGCAGGAAAGCCTTCGCGTCATCCACGCCATCAAGGATTGCGGCTGCAAGGTCGCCATCGATGATTTCGGCGCGGGCCACACCTCGCTGCGGCACCTGCGCGAATTCCCGATCGACATCCTCAAGCTTGACGGCGCCTTCACGCAGAACCTGGCCCGATCGACCGACGACCGCTTCTTCGTGCGCACGCTGCTCGACCTGGCGCAGCACCTCAATGTCGAGACCGTGGCCGAATGGGTGGATACGGAAGCGGCCGCGCGGATGCTGGCCGAGTGGGGCGTGACCTATCTCCAGGGTCATCTGACCGGTGCCGCAGAAATCTGGACGCCAGGATCGTCCAGTCAGGCCAGAGCAGCCTGAACGCTGCTCCGTCCGGTCACAGCGTCAGGACTTGGGCGACAGCTGGTCGAGCTTGTCGCGCATTGCCGCCATCTCGCGCTTCAAGGTGTTGAGTTCGTCCTCGCCGGCAGCTGCTTTTGCGGCTGGCCTCGCCGGGCCAGCGGCCTTGTCCTGACCGGCTGTGCCGGTATCCTCTGCCGCGCCCGGAATGCCGAACGGCGTGAACATGCGCATCGCGTCACCAAACATCTTGATGTTGGCGCGGGTCTGCGCCTCCATCGCCTCGACGGCCTTGGAGCCGAACGGCGTGGCTCCGAACGCCTTTGACAGGTGGTCGCGATAGGTGTGCTGCTCGCGTGTCAGGTTGTCGATCGACATTTCCAGATAGCGCGGCACCAGAACCTGCATGCTATCGCCATAAAAGCGGATCAGCTGGCGCAGGAAGGCGATGGGCAGGAGGTTCTGCCCGGTCTTGCTCTCTTCCTCGAAGATGATCTGCGCCAGCACGGAGCGGGTGATGTCCTCGCCGCTCTTGGCGTCATAGACGAGGAACTCCTCGCCGTTGCGGACCAGAAGGGCGAGGTCCTCCAGCGTGACATATGAGCTCGTGCCCGTGTGATAGAGCCGCCTGTTGGCGTACTTCTTGATGACGGTCGGCTCCTTGTCAGCGGCCATGGCAATCCTTGTCCCGTCGGCGTTTCAAATGAACCGGCGCATCAATATGAAGCAGTCACGATAGCGCGTTGTGCGTTGCCTGCAAGTGCCGTGAGCCATCCGGCGCTGCCAGCCGGTGCCCGGAACCGTGCCAGCGACCATGTGTGGCAGCCGGAGATGGCTTAAAGTCGCATGAAAACAATTGATCTGGATGCTTGACGGATGGCCGTTTGGCTTCGACAACCATCACCTCCTGCCGACAAGACAGGTGCAGGCAAGCCTCGCTGGTGCCGGGCAAACACAACAGAGGGACACATCATGGCTGCACAGGATATCGTGATCGTGGGCGCGGCGCGTACTGCGGTCGGTGCTTTCAATGGCGCATTTGCCGGCACATCCGCCCATGAACTGGGCGCAGCGGCCATCAAGGCCGCACTGGCGCGCGCCGGTGTCGATCCTGCCGATGTCGACGAGGTCATCATGGGGCAGATCCTCTCAGCGGGGCAGGGCCAGAACCCGGCACGGCAGGCGGCCATCGCTGCCGGCATCCCGCAGGAAGCGACAGCCTGGGGCCTCAACCAGCTCTGCGGTTCGGGCCTGCGCGCCGCCGCCCTTGGCATGCAGCAGATTGCCAACGGCGATGCGACGGTGATCGTTGCCGGCGGCCAGGAATCGATGTCGCTGGCGCCGCACGTGGCGCACCTGCGCGCCGGCACCAAGATGGGCGACATGAAGATGCTCGACTCGATGCTGAAGGATGGCCTTCTCGATGCCTTCCACGGCTATCACATGGGCAACACGGCCGAGAATGTCGCCCTCAAGTGGCAGATCAGCCGCGACGAACAGGATGCCTTCGCGGTCGCCTCGCAGAACAAGGCCGAAGCAGCCCAGAAGGCGGGCAGGTTCAAGGACGAGATCGTGCCGTTCACGATCTCGGGCCGCAAGGGCGACATCATCGTCGACGCCGATGAGTACCCCAAGCATGGCACCACGCTGGAAGGCGTCGGCAAGCTCAAGCCAGCCTTCTCGAAGGATGGCACCGTGACGGCAGCGAATGCCTCGGGCATCAACGATGGCGGCGCGGCCGTCGTGCTGATGACGGCGGCCGAAGCACAGCGGCGCGGCCTCACGCCGCTGGCCCGCATCGCCTCCTGGGCGACAGCCGGCGTTGACCCCGCCATCATGGGCAGCGGCCCGATCCCCGCCTCGCGCAAGGCACTGGAGAAGGCCGGCTGGAAGGCCGCCGATCTCGATCTGGTCGAGGCCAACGAAGCCTTCGCTGCCCAGGCGATTGCGGTCAACAAGGACATGGGCTGGGACACGGCCAAGGTGAATGTCAACGGCGGTGCCATCGCCATCGGCCATCCGATCGGGGCTTCCGGTGCGCGTGTTCTCGTGACGCTGCTCCATGAAATGGGCAAGCGCAATGCGAAGAAGGGCCTGACCACCCTGTGCATCGGCGGCGGCATGGGCGTTGCCATGTGCCTGGAGCGCTGAGTGTCGGCCCCCCGGCCCACCACCTTGTATCGCTACCTCACCGGACCCGATGACACGGCCTTCTGCCATCGGGTGTCGGAGGCGTTGAGCAAGGGCTGGACACTCTATGGCAACCCGACCCTGGCCTTCGACGACAAGACAGGCCGCGTGATCTGCGGCCAGGCCATCATCAAGGATGTCGAGGGCGTCGGCTACGCTCCCGGCCTCGATCTTTCAGCGCAGTGAATCCACCAGATCAAAAAAGATATCAGGGAAGGGAAGATCCATGACACGTGTTGCTCTCGTGACCGGGGGAAGCCGCGGCATTGGCGCCGCCATATCGAAGGCGCTGAAGGCAGCCGGCTACAAGGTCGGCGCGTCCTATGCCGGCAATGACGAGGCCGCCTCGGCCTTCACACGGGAGACAGGCATCCCGACCTACAAGTGGGATGTGTCGGATTACGATGCCTGCGTCGCCGGCATCGCGAAGGTCGAGGCCGATCTTGGTCCGATCGATGTGCTGGTCAACAATGCCGGCATCACCAAGGACGGCATGTTCCACAAGATGACCAAAGACCAGTGGTACGGGGTCATCAACACCAATCTCAATTCGCTGTTCAACATGACCCGTCCGGTCTGGGAGGGCATGCGCGCCCGCAAGTTCGGCCGGGTGATCTGCATCTCCTCGATCAATGGTCAGAAGGGCCAGATGGGGCAGGTCAACTACTCCGCCGCCAAGGCTGGCGACATCGGCTTCGTCAAGGCACTGGCGCAGGAAGGCGCCCGCGCCGGCATCACCGTCAACTCGATCTGCCCGGGCTACATCGCCACCGAGATGGTCAAGGCCATTGACCCTGCCGTGGTCGAGAAGAACATCCTGCCGCTGATTCCTGTGGGCCGGCTGGGCGAGCCCGAAGAAATCGCGCGCGCTGTGGTCTTCCTCGCCGCCGACGAAGCCGGCTTCATCACCGGCTCGACCCTGAGCGCCAATGGCGGGCAATACATGATCTGAAGCCGTCAGTTCAACGCGGCAAGAACCGCTTCGAACTCAACGACGAAGCTGTTTTTGCCGCGTTGCACGACGAGGTGCCCTTCTGCCTCGAGGCAGGCCTGCTGAAGACGGATCCCGCCGGGATACTTGGGGTTCAGCGACCCATCCGGCCTGAGGGCGCGCCAGAACGGCGTGATGTCCGCCAGACCCATCGCTCGCATCTGTTCTGCGGCGCGCGCTGCCACGCCGATGAAGATCGCGGTCGACACCGGGCAGGCGATGGTCGTGTTGTGGCGGCGAGCCAGGCAGGCTCTCAGATCATCCAGCGTGGTGACCTTCCCGGCCGGAACCTGCCGGATCAGCGCATCGACCTCTCCGGGCGTCGACACGACCATGCTGGCGCCTGGCGGTCCCCAATGCCGTGCGCCTTCCGGCAACTGCGCCACGATCTTCGGCGAGCGGGACTTGCGCAGATGTTCAAGTGCTGACAAGGCCATGCGTGTTCCTTTCCTGGGTTGCCGTGCAAGGCTGTCATCAACGGCTGCATCGATCAATCTGCTGCATCAGGTGCGCTTTCCATTCCAGGTTGCAGATGCTTGAGCTTTCGCGCCCCACCCTGCTCGGCCTTGTCGCGATCCTGCTCTGGGGACTGCTGGCCCTGTTCACCACCGCGACCGCCGGCATTCCGCCCTTTCAGGTCACGGCGATCACCTTTGCCATCGGCGGTGGCATAGGGCTTGCCATTGTTGCGTGGCAGGGCAGGCTCGCCCTGCTGCGCCAGCCGCCCCTGGCCATGGCGCTGGGGATTGGCGGGCTGTTCGGCTACCACGCGCTCTACTTCGCGGCCTTGAAGCTTGCGCCGCCGGCCGAGGCCAGCCTCGTGGCCTACCTGTGGCCCTTGCTGATCGTGATCTTTTCCGGCCTGCTGCCGGGTGAGCACCTCAGTCCGCGCCACGTGCTCGGCGCGCTGATCGGCTTTGCCGGTGTCGGCGTGCTGGCTGCGGGCCGCGGCGTCGCCGGCTTCGAGGTCAGCCATCTTCCGGGATATCTGCTGGCAGCGGGGTGCGCCGTGGTCTGGGCGGCCTATTCGGTGCTGTCCAGGCGCATGGCCTCGGTGCCGACCGAGGCCGTGGCGGGCTCATGCCTGATCACGGCGCTGCTGGCCGCGCTGTGCCATCTGGCGTTCGAGACCACCGCCTCGCCGGACGCCTCGGGCTGGCTGGCGCTGATCGGCCTTGGGCTGGGGCCTGTCGGGCTTGCCTTCTTCGTCTGGGATATCGGCATGAAGCGCGGCGACATCCGCCTCCTGGGGGTGGCGAGCTATGCCGCGCCGGTGATCTCGACACTGGCGCTGGTGCTCACCGGCGCTGCGGCGGCCACCTGGGCGCTGGCACTTGCCTGCCTGCTGATCGTGGCGGGCGCGGTCACGGCGTCCCTGCCCGCTCGTCGCTGAGACGTGTGGTCAGGTCGGCGAGGGCTTGCGCGGCACCGGACGCCAGCCCGGTGGGGCCATCTCGAAGCCCTTGAAGTCGAAGCCCGGCGCGACCGTGCAGCCAACAAGCGTCCAGTGACCCAGGCTCGTGGCGGTCTGCCACCAATGGGCCGGCACCACCAGTTGCGGCCGCTGCCGCATGCGCAGGTTGGGGCCGAGATGGTGGGCTTCCGCATCATGGCCGTCGGGCGACATGGTGATGACCATGGGCGCGCCGGCATGCCAGTGCCAGACCTCTGCGGCATCGACCCGGTGCCATTCGGAGACCTCGCCGACGCCGAGCAGATAATAGATCGCGGTCGAGGCGGCCCGGCCATCGGCCAGAAGGCGCGTGTCCCGGAATGTCTCCTTGTAGAAGCCGCCCTCCGGGTGTGGCTGAAGGCCGAGCAGCGCCACCACCTCGGCTGCGCCAAGGCCGTCAAGATCGTGCGTGTTCATGTCATCAGCCCCTGAAGTCGTTCTTCATCTGGCGCAGGCGGGCGAAGCTGGCACCGGGATCGGATTGCCCAAGCGTTGCCATCATGGCCGGCTCGCCTGCCCTGAGGAAGGGATTGGTGCGCTTCTCCTCGCCGACCGTGGTCAGCGCCCAGAAGGTGCCGGCTGCCGCGCGCCGCTCCGCTTCGTCCGCCCGTTCGGCGATGGCCGCGTTGCCTGGCTCGACGGCGCGCGCGAAGCGCGCATTGGAAGCCGTGTAGTCGTGCCCGGTGATGAGAGTGACGTCATCCGGCAGGGTCGCGATGCGTGACAGCGAGCGCCACATCTGCGGCGCTGTATCGCCGAAGAGGCGTCCGCAACCCATGACGAAGACCACATCGCCGACAGCCGCAAGCCTGGCCTCCTCGGCGACCCAGCACAGGTGGCCGGCGGCGTGGCCGGGCGTTGCCCAGATCTCGAACGCGGTCTCGCCCAGCATGACCCGGTCGCCCTCGCCCACGACACGGTCGAGTGTGGCCACCGGGCGGGCTTCGGCAGGGCCGATGATCGCGCAGCCGGTGCGGCGGACGAGCTCTTCCGAACCCTGCACATGGTCGCCGTGTTCATGCGTGATGAACAGATGACTGATGGTCCAGCCCTTCGCGATCGCTGCTGCATGGATCTGGCCTGCCTCGGGCGCGTCGATCGCCGCGCACAGCCCGGTGGCGCGGTCATGCACCAGGGCGCCGCAATTGTCGGACAGAAGTCGGAAGACATGCAGGTCAACAGGCAAGCGGGTATCCTCGGAAGCGTTCGCGACGGACGCCATCATGGGCGTCAGGCCTTGCGCTTGTCCAGCGATCCGCCAATGGTATCGCACCATGAGCACGGATGTCGTCGATCTTCGCAGCTTCTATGCCAGCCCGCTCGGCCATGTCGCCCGACGGTTCATCGGCAAGGCGGTGCTGCGCTTCTGGGACAATGTCGGCGGCAGCCGGCTGGTGGGCATCGGCTATGCCGTGCCTTACCTGTCCTTGCTGCGTGACCAGACCGAGCGCTGCCTCGCCTTCATGCCGGCGACGCAGGGTGTGGTGAACTGGTCATCGGGCAGTGGTTCGTCGTCGGCCCTTGTCGATCCGCTGCTGCTGCCCCTCGACGATGCCTCTGTGGACCGGGTGCTGCTGGTGCATGCGCTGGAGTCGAGCGAGAACGCCGAGGAATTGCTGGCCGAATGCTGGCGGGTGCTGGCTCCCGGGGGGCGCATCCTGCTGATCGTGCCGAACCGGCGCGGGCTCTGGGCGCGGATGGATGGCACGCCTTTCGGCCATGGTCGTCCGTTCTCGCGCCGCCAGCTTGAACGGTTGATGCGCGACACGCTGTTCTCGCCGGAGAACTGGGCAGAGGCGCTGTTCACGCCGCCCTTACAGCGCCAGTCGATCCTGCGCTCGGCCCCGATGTGGGAGAAGCTCGGAGCCGGGCTCGGCCTGCCCTTTTCCGGTGTCCATGTGATCGATGCCACCAAGCAGTTCTACCGGCGCGCGCCTGCCAAGAGCCGCCGCGCCTTCGCGCTCAGGCAGGTTCTCATGCCGATGCCAGCGCCCTCGCCCAGCGCCGGGCGGCAGGCCCAAACTTGACAGCCACGCCCGAGGTCGCCACATCAGGGCCGAACCAGTGCCTCCCGGCGCGACGCCGCGGCCCTGCCGGTTTGGTCGTCCTGCCGGGCGACCTCAGTTCGAGAGCCCCGTCGCCGGATCAATCCTGACCATGAGAAGTTACCTCGATTTCGAAAAACCCATCGCCGATCTCGAGGCGAAGGTGGACGAATTGAAGGCCATGGCTGCCAAGGGTGACGCGGTGGCGATCGGCGAGGAGATCGCCAGGCTCGAGGCCAAGTCGGACCAGTCGCTGAAGGGGCTCTACATGGCCCTGACGCCGTGGCAGAAGACCCAGGTTGCCCGCCATCCGCAACGGCCGCATTTCGTGGACTACTGCGCCAGGCTGATCAGTGAGTTCACGCCGATGGCAGGGGATCGCGGCTTTGGCGAGGACGAGGCCGTGATCGCCGGTTTCGGCCGTTTCGAGGGTCAGCCTGTCTGCGTGATCGGACAGGAAAAGGGTTCCAACACCGAGACGCGGCTGCGGCACAATTTCGGCATGGCCAAGCCGGAAGGCTATCGCAAGGCGGTGCGGCTGATGGAGCTGGCCGACCGGTTTGGTCTGCCGGTGCTGTGCTTCGTCGACACAGCCGGTGCATTTCCGGGCATCGAGGCGGAAGAACGCGGCCAGGCCGAGGCCATTGCCCGCTCGACCGAGGCCTGCCTGGCGCTGGGCTCGCCGAATGTATCACTGGTCATCGGTGAAGGCGGGTCGGGCGGCGCTGTTGCCATCGCCACGGCCAACCGGGTGCTGATGCTCGAGCATGCGATCTATTCGGTGATCTCGCCGGAAGGGGCGGCCTCGATCCTGTGGCGGGACGCCGGCCGCGCGCAGGATGCCGCAACCGGCATGAAGATCACGGCGCAGGACCTGCTGCGCTTCGGCATCATCGACCGGATCATTTCCGAGCCTGCCGGGGGCGCGCACCGCGCCCCTGACGAAGCGATCACACGGGCCGGCCATGCCATGTCGGCGGCGCTTGGTGAGTTGGCCGGGCTCTCGCCGGACCAGTTGCGCAACCAGCGGGCCGACAAGTTTCTCGACATTGGCCGAAAACTGATGTGAGGCGGGCCTGCGGCAGGTGGCCGCCACAGTTTCGCCGTTAACAAACTGTTGACCATGGTTCGAGATCGCGCCTGCTTGTGGTAACCATCCGGCAAGGCTAACGGATATAGTCAAGTGGTCAGATTGATCGTCCCGTGGCGGGACAGAACCTTGGATATGTGCCTTGCGTTGGAAGCCACTCTCGCTTGTACTGGTCATCGGCCTTGGCCTTGCCGCCTGCGAGGAAAACCGTCCACGCGGGGCCGCGCGCCATAACATCCCGATCCCGGCCGATGTCCAGGCGCTGATGTCCGTCAAGGGCATGACCAAGAACAGCCCGGTGCTGATCCGCTCCTTCAAGAAGGAGTCGGAACTCGAAATCTGGAAAAAGGCCAGCAATGGCCAGTATGCGCTGCTGAAGAGCTATCCGATGTGCCGCTGGTCCGGCCAGCTCGGCCCCAAGAAGCGCGAGGGTGACCGGCAGGCACCGGAGGGCTTCTACGACATCACGCCCGCCAGCATGAACCCGAACTCGTCATTCTACCTGTCGTTCAACATGGGCTTTCCCAATGCCTTCGACCGTACCCATGGTCGTACTGGCGCACACCTGATGGTGCACGGGGCCTGCTCGTCTGCCGGCTGCTACTCGATGAGCGACGACCAGATCGCCGAGATCTATGCCATTGTCCGCGAGGCCCACAATGGCGGCCAGCGGGCTGTGCAGATGCAGGCCATGCCATTCCGCATGACGGCTGAAAATCTCGCCAAGCACCGCTATGACGCCAACATGCCGTTCTGGCGGAACCTCAAGGAAGGTTCCGACATGTTCGAGGTGGCGCGGGTCGAGCCCAAGGTTTCGGTATGCCAGGCACGCTATGCCTTCAACCGCACGGGCGATTGCCGCGAAGACCCGACCAAGCAGCAGATTGCTTCCACCGCAGCCGAGAAGCGCCGTCAGGATGAGGCCCAGGTCGCGGCTCTGGTTGCCAGGGGCACGCCCGCCATTCGTCTGGTCTACCAGGATGGCGGCCAGCACGACAAGTTCACGCAGGTCCTGATGGCCAGCGGCCCCGAGGCCCTTGAACAGAAGGCTGCCTGGGGCTCGCGCGCCGTCGGCGTCAGCCGTCCTGATGCCGTGATCTCCGGCCCGCAGGAAATCATGGTTGCCTCACCCGGCGGCGTCACGCCGCGCCCGGCAACGGCTGCTGCACCTGCAGGCACCTCATCTGCAGGTACCTCTCTGGCGCCTGGCACGACCACGCGGGTTACGGTACCGGCTGCGACTGCGAGGGCAGGCTCGGCGCAGCCCGGCACCCCATCAACAGGCACGTCGCAGGTTGCACGGAGCAATGCCGCCGCGCCGGAACCGGCCGCGCAGCCCTCGATGATGCAGCGCATGCTGTCGTTCAGCCCGTTCAGTGCGGCCCAGCCCGCTGCTGAAGCGCCGGCCCCCGCACCGGTGGCTGTGACCCCGCCAGCCGGCCGGGCCACGCAGACAGCGCCTCAGCCGCCAAGGCGTGCCGACGGCCAGAACCGCACGGCACCACAGGCCGCAGCTCCGGGCGCACCCAGCGTCGCCTCTGTCCAGTAAACAATCATCCTGCGCGCAGCATCCGGGCACCGGATGGGTTGGTCCTGTCCGGTCAATCCCCGGCGGCAGTGCTGCGCGGTCGCGCCGCCCATGCCTCAATGCGCACGGCGGGGCTGCCCGGCCTTGTTCGGGACGCCTGTCAGGCGGTGGTGCCGACCTGTCCGTGGCAGTGCTTGAACTTCTTGCCTGAACCGCAAGGGCAGGGCTCATTGCGCCCGACACGGCCCCAGGTTGCCGGATCGTTCGGATCGCGCCTGGTCGGCGCAACCGCCTCGGCCGGTCCGAGCATGAACTGCTGGTCGGAGCGTGGAAGCTGACCAAGTGCGGGAGCCGCGTCTGCAGGTGGCTCCTCGAAACGGACCTCGACCCGCATCAGCTGGCTGGTGACCTGCTCGCGCAGCTTGTCGATCAGCCCGTCGAAGAGCTGGAAGGCTTCCGACTTGTATTCGTTCAGCGGATCGCGCTGGGCGAGGCCGCGCCAGCCGACCACCTGCCTCAGGTGGTCGAGTGTGACCAGATGCTCACGCCAGAGATGGTCGAGCATCTGCAGCAGGACCTGCTTTTCGACATAGGTCATGACCTCGTCGCCGTTGCGCGCGATGCGCGCGGCATAGTCATCATCGGCGGCCTTGAGCAGGCGCTCGCGCATCTCCTCGTCGGCGATGCCGTCCTCCTTGGCCCACTCGTCGACCGGCAGGTCAAGATTGAGCGTCTTGAGCACTTCGTCCTTGAGCCCGACCACATCCCACTGTTCCGGATAGGCATCTTCCGGGATGTGATGACGCACGGCGTCGTCGACGACCTGGCTGCGCATCTCGTTGATGGTCTCGCGGATCGAGGCCTGGCGCATGAACTCGCGGCGCTGTTCGAACACCACCTTGCGCTGGTCGTTCATCACATCGTCGTATTTCAGGATGTTCTTGCGGGTGTCGAAGTTGCGGGCCTCGACCTTGCCTTGCGCCTTCTCGACGGCCTTGTTGATCCAGGGGTGGATGATCGCCTCGCCCTCCTGAAGCCCGAGCTTCTGGAGCATGCCGTCCATCCGGTCCGAGCCGAAGATGCGCATCAGATCGTCCTGCAGAGACAGGAAGAACTTGGAGCGACCCGGGTCGCCCTGGCGGCCTGAGCGTCCGCGCAGCTGGTTGTCGATGCGGCGGCTCTCGTGGCGTTCGGTGCCGATGATGTAAAGGCCGCCCGGCATGGTCACGGTCCGCGCCGGGCGCGAGCCCCTGGCAGGCTCGGTTTCGACCTCTTCCTTCGCGTTGAGCACGATTTGCCGGAAGCGCTCGACCTCGGCCTTGATCTCCGCGATCCTGGCTTCCTTGGCGGGGCCATCCTCCATCTCGGCCGTCTCGGCCTTGATGCGCATGTCGACCGAGCCGCCAAGCTTGATGTCGGTGCCGCGGCCCGCCATGTTGGTGGCGATGGTGATGGCGCCCGGAACGCCGGCCTCGGCCACGATGTAGGCTTCCTGCTCGTGGAAGCGGGCGTTGAGAACGGCGAACTGCTTGGTCGCCTTGCCCTCGCGGGCGGCCTTGTAGAGGCTGTCGAGAACGTTGGTCTGGGTGAAGTCGAGCTGCTTGTAGCCGGCCTTGATCAGCAGTTCGGCCACGAGTTCGGAGCGCTCGATCGAGGCAGTACCGACCAGCACGGGCTGCATGCGGGCCGAGGCCTTCTCGAGTTCGCCGATGATGGCGCTGACCTTTTCCTCGAAGGTGCGGTAGACCGAGTCATCCTCGTCCACGCGCTGCACCGGCATGTTGGTGGGAATCTCGACAACGTCGAGCTTGTAGATCTGCTGGAACTCCTCGGCCTCGGTCGCGGCGGTGCCGGTCATGCCGGCCAGCTTCTCGTAAAGCCTGAAGTAGTTCTGGAAGGTGATCGAGGCGAGCGTCGCATTCTCGGGCTGGATCGCCACCTTCTCCTTGGCTTCGAGCGCCTGGTGCAACCCTTCCGAATAGCGCCGGCCCTGCATCATGCGGCCGGTGAATTCGTCGATGATCACCACTTCGTCGTTGCGGACGATGTAGTCCTTGTCGAGCGTGAACAGGGTGTGGGCACGCAGGGCCTGGTTGAGGTGATGCACGATGCTGACATTCTGGGCATCGTAGAGGCCGCCGTCGCCGAGCAGGCCAGCTGCCCGGATCAGCTCTTCCATCTTCTCGGTGCCGGCTTCGGTCAGCGAGACCTGACGCTGCTTCTCGTCCAGATCATAATCGGCGCGGTCAAGCTTCGGGATCAGCGCATCGAGCGCCACATAAAGCTCGGAGCGATCCTCGGTCGGACCCGAGATGATCAGCGGTGTGCGGGCCTCGTCGACCAGAATGGAGTCGACCTCGTCGACGATCGCGAAGTTGTGGCCGCGCTGCACCATCTGCGCGAAGTCATACTTCATGTTGTCGCGCAGGTAGTCGAAGCCGAACTCGTTGTTGGTGCCGTAGGTGATGTCGCAGGCATAGGCGGCGTGGCGGCCATCGTCGTCCACGCCGTGCACCACGACGCCGGTGGTCATGCCGAGGAAGCTGTAGATCTGGCCCATCCACTCCGCATCGCGGCGGGCGAGGTAGTCGTTGACGGTGATGACATGCACGCCCTTGCCGGCCAGGGCGTTGAGGTAGACCGCGAGGGTCGAGACCAGCGTCTTGCCTTCGCCGGTCTTCATCTCGGCGATCGAGCCTTCGTGAAGCACCATGCCGCCGATCAGCTGCACGTCGTAGTGGCGCTGGCCGAGCGTGCGCTTGGCGGCCTCGCGCACGGTGGCGAAGGCCGGAACCAGGATGTCGTTGAGGGTCTTGCCTTCCGCGAGTTGCTGGCGGAAGGCGACGGTGCGGGCCGCGAGTTGCTCGTCGGTCAGCTTGGCCAGTTCGCCTTCCAGCGCATTGATGGCCTCGACGCGCGGGCGATAGCCCTTCACGCGGCGATCATTGACCGAGCCGAACAACTTCTTCGCAAACGCGCCAAACATGCGGTGTCTTTCTTGATCCGGCAGTGCAGGGCCCTGAGGGCCAAGGCTGCCGTGATGAACGTCATGACCTGTTGCGCGCACGCATACAGGCGCAAGGCGCTTCGGTCCAGCGCCGAGCACTGATGTGGGGGCTGCACGCCCTGTTGCACAAGGGCTTCGGCAAAGGGCCTCGTCTGCGGCTTGCCCTGACGGGAAGTTGAGCCGGCCTTGCGCCGTCGGCTCTTGCCAACCCGCGCAAGGGCTGGCAGGTGACGATCCACGCAACAACCGTGACAAGGATCGCGCGATGACTCAATCAGGCTTTCGACGTTTCAGCATCCCGCAGGGCCGCGCGCCGCTTCTCGCGCTGCTGGCCGGCGTCGCCATGTTCGCCTGCCTGACCGGCAGCCCTGCCATGGCGCAGGACAACAAGGTCGTGGCGAAGATCGACGGGATCGAGATCACAGAACAGGAAATCGCATTGGCCGGCGAGGATCTTGGCGAGCGTATCGCGCAGGTGCCTGCTGCCCAGCGCCGCGAGTATCTGCTCGGGTATCTGTCCGACCTCAAGATCGGGGCGCGCGCCGCCGAGCGCGCGAAGATTGCCGAGCTGCCCGAATTCACCCTGCGGATGAACTATTTCCGCCAGAAGGTGCTGATGGACGAGTACATCTCGCGCCAGTCCAAGGCTGCTGCCTCGACCGAGGCGGCCCGCAAGCTCTATGACGACACGATGAAGACGATGAAGCCCGAGGAAGAGGTGCGTGCTCGTCACATCCTGGTCGAAAAGGAAGACGAGGCGAAGGCTGCGCTGGCCCGCGTGCGCAAGGGCGAGGATTTCGCCAAGGTGGCGGCAGAGCTGTCGCGTGATCCCGGCTCAGGCAAGGAAGGTGGCGATCTGGGCTATTTCACGCAGGACCGCATGGTGCCGCAGTTCGGTGCCGTGGCCTTCCAGCTCAAGGCTGGCGATGTCTCCGAGCCGGTGCAGACCCAGTTCGGCTGGCATGTGATCAAGGTCGAGGACAAGCGCTCCAAGCCGCTGCCGAAGTTCGAGGACGTCAAGGGCGAGATCGAGACCTATCTGGTGCGCAAGGCCCAGCAGGACATCGTGATGGGCCTGCGCGGCGACCTGAAACTCGAGCGGCTCGACCAGCCCAAGCCCTGAGCGGCACAGCCCCAACCTGCCGGAGAGTGCCGCCATGGCTGGCAAGGATGTCCCCGTTTCGCCGCTTGCGCCGAAATCCTACCCCGCAGCCCCCGCCATCGAGGGCGTTCGCTTCGCCACGGCCGAGGCGGGCATCCGCTACAAGAACCGCCGCGACGTGTTCATGGCGGTGATGGCACCCGGAACCGAGGTGGCAGGTGTGTTCACCACCTCGAAGTGCCCCGGAGCCCCGGTCGAATGGTGCCGTGAGGCGCTGAAGGGCGGAACGGCGCGGGCGCTCGTGGTCAATTCGGGCAATGCCAATGCCTTCACCGGACTGAAAGGCCGCGAGGCCGTGGCGTTGACGGCCAGGATCGCGGCGAAAGCCGTGGGCTGCAAGCCCGGCGAGGTCTTCATCTCGTCAACCGGCGTGATCGGCGAGCCGCTCGATGCCAGCAAGTTCGAGGGTGTGCTTGACGCCTGCGCCAAGGCTGCAAAGGACGGGCCGTGGCTGGATGCCGCGAAGGCGATCATGACCACCGACACCTATCCCAAGGTGGCGGTGCGCACCGTCCGGCTTGGCGGCGTCGATGTGAACCTGGTCGGCATCGCCAAGGGCGCCGGCATGATCGCGCCGGACATGGCGACGATGCTGTCCTATGTGTTCACCGATGCGCCGCTGGCAGCGCCGGTGCTGCAATACTTGCTCTCGCAAAGCGTCAAGGGCAGCTTCAACGCCATCACCGTCGACAGCGACACATCGACCTCCGACACACTTCTGGCCTTCGCGACGCAGGCTGCGGCCGGGCGCGGGGCACCTCGGATCGAAAGCGCCGGGGACCGCCGTCTCGGGGCCTTCAAGGCCGCGTTCTCCAGCCTTCTCACCGAACTGGCCCACCTCGTGGTGCGCGACGGCGAGGGAGCCCGCAAGTTCGTCGGCGTGACCGTCGAGGGCGCGGTGTCGAACGCCTCGGCCCGGCGCGTGGCGCTGTCGATCGCCAACTCGCCGCTGGTCAAGACCGCAATCGCCGGAGAGGACGCCAACTGGGGTCGCATCGTCATGGCGGTGGGCAAGGCCGGAGAGCCGGCCGAGCGCGACCGGCTCGACATCTATTTCGGCGACATCCGCGTGGCCACGGCGGGCGCGCGCGATCCGGCCTATTCGGAAGCCGCCACCACCGCCTACATGCAGGGGCAGGATCTCGAGATCCGCGTGACGATGGGCCTGGGCAAGGGCCGCGCCAAGGTCTGGACCTGCGATCTGACCAAGGCCTATGTCGAGATCAACGGCGACTACCGCTCGTGACCGCGGCCCGATGAGCACCCATCGGTGAGCCAGCCTCACGCCAGCCGCCTGTTCATTGCCGTGCATCTGGTCGGCTGTTCGCTGCTGTGGGCGACCAGCTTCCTGTTCATGAAGCTGACGCAAGGCGAGATCGAGCCGATCATCGTGGCCTCGCTCCGCGCCATCATCGGGGCGCTGACGCTGATTCTCATCGTCGGTCTGGTGCAGCGCCAGTCGATCCTTCCGGCACGGGCCGAGTGGCGGGACTGGCTGGTGCTTGGTTCCCTCAACGGCTGGATCCCCAACCTGCTGGCCGCCTATGCGCTCAGCCGTCTGGCCACCGGGCCTGCCGCCATGATCCAGGCAGCCAGTCCGTTGCTGACGGTGCTGCTGGCCCATCTGGCCTTTGCCGATGAGCGGTTGACCTGGCAGCGAGGCGCCGGTGTCGTGGTTGGTCTGGTCGGAACGCTGATGCTGATCGGCCCCAAGATGTTCGATGGTGGCGCCGAAGCGCCCGCCGCACTGGCCATGCTGGCTCTGGCCAGCTGCTATGCCATCGCCAACATCTACACCCGCCAGATCAGGGCGGCGCTGCCGGAGCGGCTGGCGCTGGGGCAACAGGTCGTCTCTGCCCTGATTGCCACGGTGATCGCGCTGGTCTGGGTTGGCGCAGGTGCCTTCATGCCGGCCCTGCCCCATGCCGGCGCACTGCTGGGTCTTGGCGTTATCGCCACCGGGCTGCCGATCCTGATCTTCATGCGCCTGATCAGGGGTGCGGGGCCGACGCGGGCCTCGATGACGGGCTATCTCGTGCCGGTCATCGCGGTGGCCATCGGCGTCGTGGTGCTCGGCGAGGCACTCACCTGGAACCAGCTGGCTGGCGGCCTCATCGTGCTCGCCGGCGTCTTCATCGTCACCACCGCGCCGCGCGCCAGACCGAAGGGACCCTGATGAAACTTGTGCTTGTGGTGGCCTGCGCGCTGGTCGACCCGGACCACCGTGTTCTGGTGACGCAGAGGCCGGAGGGCAAGCAACTGGCGGGGCTCTGGGAGTTCCCCGGCGGCAAGCTCGACCCTGGCGAGCGGCCGGAAGCCGCGCTGATCCGCGAACTGCACGAGGAACTCGGCCTTGTGGTGAAGGAGCCCTGCCTCGCACCGCTGACCTTTGCCAGCTACCCTTATGAGGATTTCCACCTGCTGATGCCGCTCTATATCTGCCGCCGATGGGAAGGCACGCCGATGTCGCGCGAGGGTCAGGCGCTGAAGTGGGTTCGCCCCGGCAAGCTGCGTGAGCTTGCCATGCCGCCGGCGGACGAGCCGCTGATCCCGCCGCTGATCGACCTGCTTGGCCCCTGAGCCTCAGCGCGCGCCGCGCAGCATGAGCCTGTCCTCGCTGACCTGATAGGACTGAAGCCGCTCCAGAAAGCTCATGCCGAGCAGGTTTTCGCCAAGCGTTCCCGGCCTTGCCACCAGCGCCTGCACGCGGACCTCGCTGATCGGGCCGATCTCCAGCCTGTCCAGCCGCACGGGCGCTGCCATGGTGCGGCCATTGGCGGTGGATACCTGCACCGAATAGCTCAGCTTTTCGGGGTCAAGGCCTACGGCACGGGCCGTGGCATCTGTCAGCACGACGGCGCTGGCGCCGGTGTCGAACAGCAGCCGCGTCTCGCGGCCGTTGACCTTGCCGGCAATGATGAAACTGCCGGACGCCGAGCGGGCGATGGTCACCTCGCCGCCGCGCGCCATCACCACGCGTCCCGGGGCGACCTCCGCCAGCACGCGGTTGGCCAGATCCTGGAACTCGAAACGGTAGGCATAGGCTGCCAGCAGCCCGAACGTGATCAGCAGCCAGATCGCGGCATTCCGGGCTGCCTCGCGCCACTTGCCGCGAAACTCCTCGCTGCCCCAGCTCAGCACCAGCACGCCGAAGGCACTCGCCGAGACCAGCGAGGCGAACAGGGAGGGTTCAAGCCCGGCAATGGATTCGCCCTCGCCGAAGATCACCAGAATGACCATGGCCGCGATGACGACGATGAGCAGGATCAGGGCAAGCATGGTGCGAACCTCGGGTTGACATGCCGGAGCAGGGGCCAGCCACGATATGGCGTAGCCGATGTCGGGAGGGAAGGGCCGCCGTCGCGAAGCCGATGCCTCCGCTTCAGGATGCGAAGCCGGCAGCCAGCCCGACATAGACACCGATCTCTGCCAGTTGCTGCGCGGCGCCGGCGATGTCTCCGGTCTGCCCGCCGATCAGCCTGCGCGCCAGCCCGGCCAGGACGCTGACAGCCAGATTGCCGAGGACGAGACCAGCGACCACGCCCCAGAACGGCAAGCTGCACAGGATGGCGACGATCCCCGCGAGGGCCAGCCCGAGCCCGATGGCGATCATTGCCACGCGCAGCGAGGGTTTTCCCACCGCTGCTGATGCACCATAGGCCCTCGCCACCGGCAGGCTGGCGAGCACGCGCACACCCTCGACGCGAGAGGTGATGGCAGCGAACAGCAAGGCACCGATGGCTGCATCGAGCCCGCCGGCCCGCACGATCGCGGCCAGCGCCATGACCCGCAGCAGGAGCGAGAGCACCAGCGCGCATCCGGCAAAGGTGCCGATGCGGCTGTCCTTCATGATTTCGAGGCGGCGCTCGGGGTCATGGCCGCCAAACAGGCCATCTGCGCTGTCGCCAAGACCATCCTCGTGGAAAGCACCGGTGGTGATGACCAGTGCCGTGATGGCAAGGGCTGCCACCAGCACAGGATCGAGCCGGACCGCGAAGGCAAGTGCCGTGACCAGCACGGCGGGCAAGGCGATGATCATCGCCGCAACGGGCAGCCCAACAGGCTCGATGCGGAAGTCCGGGATGGCATGAGGGTCGGCCTCGCCGGGAATGGCCGGCATTGGCAGGCGCGAGTAGAAACGCACGCAGCGCGCCACTGCCAGCGCGAAGCGGGCCGGGGTCAGTGCGGGCATGGCCGGCTGGACCGGTGCGGCATCAGGCTCTCTGGTCACTGGCTTGCCTGTATCCATCTGTTTGGGCGTGTCCTGTTCGGGCCGATTGCCACAGGCCCGGCTCTGGACGCCGCATGGCACAACGCTGTAGCAGGGGCCGTGCCGCTTCGCGACCCTGGCAAGAGACCGGCAGCGACGTCACATGCCACCAGTGGTCCTGCCCATACCAGAAAGCCTTCATCATGCCTGTTTCCGCTTCCGGCCTGCCCTTCGATGATGTGCGGGCGTTGATGGCCTCGATGCCGGGGCCGGACAGGGAGGCCGTGCGGATGGTCGAGCAGCGCGACCGGCAGTTGACCAAGCCAGCCGGCAGCCTTGGCCGGCTCGAGGAACTCGCCGCGTGGATGGCGGCCTGGCAGGGCAAGGGCAGGCCGAGTTGTGACCGGCCGCTGGTCTGCGTGTTCGCTGCCAATCACGGCGTCGTGCGGCACGGTGTCTCGGCCTTCCCGCAGGATGTGACCCGCCAGATGCTGGACAACTTCGCGGCGGGCGGGGCAGCGATCAACCAGATCTGCGCAGCGTTCGATTTCGGCTTTAAGGTGTTCGATCTGGCGCTGGACCTGCCGACCGAAGACTTCATCGCCGGGCCGGCGCTCGACGAGAAGTCAGCGGTGGCCACGATGGCCTTCGGCATGGAGGCCATTTCCGGTGGCACCGACCTGCTGATCCTCGGCGAGATGGGCATCGGCAACACCACGGCGGCGGCGGCGATCTATGCCGCGCTCTATGGTGGCGGCGGGGCGCGCTGGGCCGGGCGCGGCACTGGCGTCGATGACGATGCGCTGGCCCGCAAGATTCTGGTGATCGACACGGCACTGGCGCTGCATGGCCCTTGGCTGAGCGATCCGCTCGAAGTGCTGCGGCGTCTGGGCGGGCGCGAGATCGCTGCCATCTGCGGGGCGATCATCGCCGCGCGCCTGCAGCGCATCCCGGTGGTACTGGACGGCTATGTGGTGACGGCGGCAGCCGCGATCCTGCATGCGCTCGATCCGGCCTCGATCGACCATTGCGTGGCGGGGCACCTGTCGGCAGAAGGGGCACACCGCGAGGTTCTGGTCAGGCTCAACAAGGTCCCGCTGCTGGCGCTCGACATGCGGCTCGGCGAAGCGACCGGCGGCGCACTGGCGGCCAGCATCATCAAGGCCGCCGTGGTGACACATAACAACATGGCAACCTTCGAGCAGGCGCAAGTGTCGCGTGGGCAAGTCTGACAGGTGCGCAGCGGGGTCTTGATCGACTTCAGCCAGGGGTCACGCGGACGATGTCATCCGGCTCGGGTGACGCAGCGCGCGTGAGACTGCGTCGACGGCGATCTCGATGTCTTCGGCGGTTTGGTAGCAGCCGAAGCCGAGCCGGATGCGATCAGCCCGCACATCGGTGATGATGCCTGCCGCCAGCAGGCGCTCGTGCATCGAGCCTGCTTCCGATGTCTCGAAGGTGAGGAAGTGGCCGCGCTGGCTGGTCGACATTGGCGTGATCAGCCGGGCGGCGCGGAAATCGGCCAGGGCGCTCGCCCTGACGCCTTCGAGGAAACGCTCCTGAAGGGCCAGCGCGTGATGATGCAGGGCGGTAATCGTCAGCCCGATCTCGTCCATCCAGGCGAAAACGGCACGCTGGCGATAGAGCCCGACCGGATCGAACGTCGCCCCCCAGAACCGGCCGCCCTTGGCACCATAGGGCACCCCAACCTGCCTTTCCGTCAGCGCCCCGAACGCGGCATACCAGCCAGTGTCGCGCGGGCGCGGCGCATGGCCGGGCGGGCAATGGATGAAGCAGACATTCTCGCCGGCCATCGCATACTTGTAGCCGCCAGACAGGTAGAATACCCGGCCCGAGATCGCGGAAAGGTCCGTCGGCAGGGCCATGAAGCCATGATAGCCGTCGATGCAGATGAGCGTGTGCGGATCGGGGACGGCGTTGGCAAGGGTTGCCAGATCGCCGCAGGATCCGCCGGCATTGAACAGGATCTGGCTGACGAAGACGAGGTCATGGCCGCCGCGGCGGGCGGCCTTGCACAGCCGCTCGGGAAAGCTGGCGAGGGGCTCATGGGCGATGCGCTCGACGGCGACCAGCCCATCTTCCTCAAGGCGTGCGACCTGCCGCGCAAAGGAATGGAACTCGCCATCGCTGGTCAGGATGCGCGGCACGCGCCCCTCAGGCAGCGCCGACAGAAGGCGCGTGACGAAATCATGGGTGTTGGGCGCAAAGGCGATGGTTTCGGGGTCGGGCAGGTTCAGGATGCGTCCGATGCCACGCTGCACGGCGGGAATGACCTCCCCGAAGATGACACCCCATTTCTCGTCGGCATGCAGGCAGGCATCGTCCCAGGCGGCCAGTTGCGCCTCGCGGGTGATGTCGGGCCAATAGTGATGGCTATGCGCCGCGAGGTGAATTCGCCGCTCATTGGCGCGGTAGCGGCTGAAATGGGCTGAGAGGTCGAGTATCGACACAAGCGTGGCCTCGTCACTGGGGTGTCATCATCGTGCTTTGGCCTGCGCGTCATTTCAAGTGCCAGCGCGGCCAGCCGCAATCCATGGCCAGGCTCCCGAGGATCAGGGGTCTGGAGGAGCCTTGATGCAACTCTGTGAAGGTGGAGGATTCTGTTGCCGGCAACTTGCGCAGCAGGTAGGCGTCGATCTTGTGCCCTGGCTCCGGCCTTGACGTGTTCGGCTTGCGGTATAGAGCCTCGATGCCCATGCGCTTCATCAGCGTGGCGACATGCAGGCGACCGTCTCCATACCCTTCGCCGAGGAGCAATCCTTGCAGCATGCGGCTGCCGGCAAATGGATATTCGAGCTGCAACTCGTCGATGCTCCAGTCGCCCGGAAGCCAGATGCGAGACCCCGGCAGCGCTCCGCTTGGCCAGAAAGGTGTCGGGAAATCGCGCGTCAACTGGCGTCAGCCTTCACCGACGCGCCAGACGCGCCCTTCCCCCGTCTCGCGCACAAGGTCGACCCTGTCGCCGTCCCAGTGATAGCTGAGGTGCCGACCTTGCACCGGCGCGGTCGCCAGGTCCGGATAGAACAACCCGGCGCATTCGCCGCTAACGTGGCGTCGGCTAGGATAGACGATGCCGTCCTCTCCGCTGGCGCGAACGGTGCGGCCGAGCGCCTGGGCGTCCCCATAGTCGTCTGGATCGAGCGCGGGGTGCCCGCCCTCCCCTCTGAGGTCGCGCAGCCGGGCACCGACATCCATCACGAGCTCACGGAATTCCGAGGTCCATCCCGGCGGCTCCGCCGTGCGGGACATGAAGCGTGCATGGTGATGAATCGTCTCGAACAGCGCCGTTTCGAAGGCCGCCGCAACATACAGCACTCCGTAGCTTCCATCGCTGAAGCGCGAAGGCCGGTCGAGGCTCGCATGAGTGAACGGCGCCATCAGATAGCTCGCGCCAAGTCCCGAGACGCGTCTCTTTGGCGGCACGAGATCGAGGTTGCCAATCGTCTGCATGAGCCGTGGATTTGTCTTCTGTTCGGCGCTGATCAGCAACGGCCAGTCGGCTGGATCGGCGATGTCCTCGAACAGATCGATCGGCGGGTGCAGACTACGGATGATACGGCGCGCGCCAAGCCAGCGCACATCCGCGCGAGACAGTGTCACCATGCGCCGCGTTCAGCATCGAGATAGCGGCGCACGCGCATGATGTCGGTAAGTTCCCCACCCCGCATGACTTCCAGCGCAGATGCGCCACCAAAGGCCGCGTTCGGGCGGCTGACCCACTCGTATCCGCGCTGCGGCTCACGGAAGAGGATCCGCAATGCCTTATGCACGCCCATCAGATTGGACAGCCGCGCTCGCTGGTCGCGGTCGATGCGGCCGATCTCTCCAGCCTTCCAGCGCCGGTAGCTGCGCAACGGCAGATCGAGCAGAATGGCCGCCGTGTCATCCGGAACATTCCAATGTCCGAAGAGCGCCCGCACCGCCCGGAACATGGCGGCCGCCTCATCGTCCGAGATTGGTGTTGGCGCGAAGGCGCGGGCGGTGCTGTCAATCGAAGTCAGACGGGGAGATAAAAGCTGAGTTGCCATAATGTTCAAAATAGACTGAATAATGCCATTTGGCAAGAGCTTGGTTTCGGGCGACAGGGCGCCTGGTTGTGGCATCCTTTCCCGTACCCTGCCGCAGACCAGTTCCCGAGGATCAGGGGTCTGGAGGAGCCTTGATGCGACACTGTGAAGGTGGAGGATTCTGTTGCCAGGCTCCCGAGGATCAGGGGTCTGGAGGAGCCTTGATG
>Ga0164293_10000943_pt1 | contig 24292 bp, 15 predicted proteins | sample GEODES118metaG_FD_111487 | JGI IMG/M metagenome (GOLD analysis project Ga0164293, IMG submission 111487) | Eutrophic lake water microbial communities from Lake Mendota, Wisconsin, USA - GEODES118 metaG | ecosystem: Environmental > Aquatic > Freshwater > Lake | place: USA: Lake Mendota...
CACCTGCAACACGCTCGTGTGCGTGCGCGGCGAGGGCATCGTCCTGAACGAGCCCAGCGTCGTGGCCGTGCGCAAGGGCACCAACAAGGTGCTCGACAACGGCGAGGCCGTCGGCTGGCGCGCCAAGGAGATGCTGGGCAAGACTCCGGGATCGATCAGCGCGATCCGCCCCCTGAAGGACGGCGTGATCAGCGACTTCGAGATGACCGGGGCGATGCTGAGCTACTTCATCCGCAAGGTGAATGGCCGCGGCCGACTGTTCGGCCCGCGCGTGGTCATCGCCGTCCCGAGCGGCATCACAGCGGTGGAAAAGCGCGCGGTGCTCGACAGTGCCGAGCAGGCCGGCGCGCGGCGCGTGTTCCTGGTCGAGGAGCCGATGGCGGCCGGCATCGGCGCGGGCCTTCCGATCATCGAGCCCACGGCCAGCATGATCGTGGACATCGGTGGCGGCACCACCGAAGTGGCCATCATGAGCCTTGGCGACATCGCCAGCTGCGAGAGCGTGCGTGTGGCCGGTGATGATCTGGACGAGTCGATCATCAACTACATGAAGCGTCGCCACGGCATGGCGATCGGCGAGCAGACCGCCGAGCGCGTCAAGATCGAGATCGGCAGCGCGGCCCCGGTCGGTCCGCCGACCACCATGGAAGTGCGCGGTCGAGGCGTGGTCGACGGCCTTCCCAAGAAGGTCACGGTCACCAGCGACGAGATCCGCGACGCGCTCGCCGAGCCCGTGGACTCCATCGCCGAGGCCGTGCGCCGCACGCTCGAGCAGGCGGAGCCTGAACTGGCTGCCGACCTTGTCGAGAACGGCATCACGCTGGCCGGTGGCGGCGCGCTCCTGCGTGGCCTCGACATCGTGCTGCAGACGAAGACCGGCCTCGATGTGAAGATCGCCGAGGACCCGCTGACCTGCGTGGCGCGGGGCACCGCGATCTACCTCGAGAGTCTCGAGCAGTGGAAGTCCACGCTCGAGTCCGATTCCGACGAGATCTGATCCGGAACGCCCCCTGATGCGCGGCGGCCAAGCACCTGGGCGCGCGTTCCTGGTGGTGGTCCTCGCCACCGCGGCCGTGGCGATCGCGCCCGCCCGCTGGCTTCGGCCGTGGACGACGGACCTGTCGGGGCTGCTCTGGGTTCCGCTTCGACCTCCGGCACACCTGCTGACCGCGCTGCGTCACTGGCTGCGCCCGGCCCGCGAGGACTCGTCCGCGCGGGACATGCAGCTGCTTGTCGAGGACCGAGACCATTTCCGCGCGCTCTGGCACAGCGCGCAGCTTCGTGCCGAGGAACTGCAGCAGCGGCTGGCGCAGATCGACCGCACGAACCGCATGAACCGCGGCGGCGTTCCCGTCGAGCCGCTGATCGTGAGCGTCACGGGTCGCGGCACGGGCACCAGCGAGCGCTTCCTTTCGCTGGCCGCAGGATCGCGCGACGGCGTGCGCGAGGGTGATCCGGCGGTGATCGGGGGCGACGTGCTGGTCGGACGCGTGCTTGGCACCCCGACGGACGCCTCCTGCTGGCTCGCGCCGATCGTGGATTCCTCGGCGGGACGGCTCGACGTCTACATCATCTCGGCCGACCGACCCGAGGCGGGTCCCAGTGAAGGCGTGAAGGCGCAGATCCGGCCTGGTGCGCGCGGACTGCTTGTCGGCGAGGTCGACGGGTCCGCCACGCGCATCGCCGAGGGAGACATCGTGCGTCTCTCGGACGCCACGTGGAAGCCCTCGGCGCAGGGCATGCGCGTGGGCGTGGTGCGGCGGGTCGGTCGGAGCGATCGAAGTCCGCTGCGCACGCAGGTCGAGGTGGAGTGCGGGGTCGACCCCTCGCGCCTGCGTCAGGTCACGCTGAAGGTGGAGGCCTCGCGTTGAGTTGGAGCGCGTTCATCATGGCGGCGGCCGTCGCGCTGACGCTCGACGCGTCGCTGATGCCCGCATTCGCGTTCGCGGGCGCGGCACCGTCCCTCGTGGGCTGCCTCGCCGCGTACGTGGCGCTGCATGCCGAGCGCAGGCGCGCGTGGTGGGGCTGCTGGTGGCTCGGGCTGCTGCAGGACCTCTCCAGCCCCATGTCCGTGGACGGCACGATCACCTTCGTGCCCGGCCCGTTCGCGCTGGGGTTCCTGCTCGGAGGGGCCCTGATCCTGGCGGTGCGCGCCGAGGTCATGCGCCGCAGCATGGTCGCCGCGTCGGTCGCCACGCTGGGGTTGCTGTCGATGGCGGGACTCGTGTGGACGATGGTGTGGACGCTTCGCGGCTGGAGCACGGACGCGGGCTGGCCCTGGGTGGGAAGCGGGCTTGGACAACTCTGGCAGATGGTGCTCGTCGCGGCGATCTCGGCGCCCGTCGCGCTTCCGGTCTCGTGGCTGCTGGGTCGGACGTTCGACCACTGGGGATTCCCGGCGTCGCGTCGACGTCGCTGAACCGGCGGCCGCGGGGCCGGTACCCTTCGGCGTCATGGGCGCCTCGCGAATCGTCTTCGAGGATGGCGGCGGTCGATTGGGACCGCTGACGGACCTGCGTTGCGCCTGCGAGGTGCGCTCCGGCCCCTTGCTCGCCTGGCAGCGGCTCGGCGCGGATGCGCTCTTCGTGTCCGCGGCGCGTGAGCAGTCCGTCGCGGCGCGAACGGGCCTGCGCGTGAATGGCCTGCCGAAGGGCGCGCGCTTCCTGCTGCTGAATGGGCGGCTCCTGACGGAACCGAAGGACGCGCGCCGGCTTGCGGTCGGGGAGGCGCTGGTCGACGTCGACGGTGCCGTCCTTGCGGCCTGTCTGGAGGAGACCGATGCGGCGGGCGTGATCCTCGGGCGATGGCCGGAAGGCCTGCGCCGCGCCACGCTGGAGCATGCCGAGGTGCTGCGTCGGCCCTGGGATCTGCTTGCGAACGAGGCGCTCGAGCGTCGCATCGCTGCCGATGCCGACGTGATCGCGCGCCGCTGGAAGAAGGCCGGCGAGTTGGCCAAGCCCGCGCAGATCGCCGCGTGGCGCAACGAGAAGGGCAAGTCGTGGGCGATGCGCTGGACCGGCAAGCGAACGCGCCCGATCGCGATCGAGGGTGACGCCGTGCTGGTGCACGCCTCGGCGCGCGTGGATGCGTTCGCGGTGCTGGATTCGAGCCACGGCCCCGTGGTGATCGACCGGGATGCCCACATCGGCGCGCATGCGGTGCTGCAGGGACCGCTGTTCGTGGGACCCGGCACCATCGTGGCGCCCGGCGCGTTCCTGAAGGCGCGCACCGTGATCGGGCCGCGCTGCCGTGCCGCCGGCGAGATCGGCGCCACGATCATCCAGGGCGAGTCGAACAAGGCGCACGACGGCCACCTGGGCGACGCGATCGTTGGCCGCTGGGTGAACCTGGGCGCAGGCACCGTGAACAGCAACCTGCTCAACACCTACGGCGAGGTGAGCATGCGCGTGGAGCCCGAGGCGCCCCTGGAGCGCACCGGTCGCCAGTTCATGGGCTGCATCCTTGGAGACCACGTGAAGACCGCGATCGGCACGCGCATCATGACCGGCACCACGCTGGGCACCGGCAGCATGATCGCCTGCAGCGTGCCGCCGCCCACGAGCACCCCGCGCTTCAGCTGGCTCACCGACGATGGCGCCAAGGTGCACCGTCTCGACCGCTTCCTGTCCACCGCCGAGATGGTCATGAAGCGCCGCAGCGAGAGCATGCATCCGGACGAGCGTGCCGAGATCGAGGCGCTGCACGCGAAGGCGGCTGGCGGCGCGTCGTGAGCGAGTCGGCGGGCGACGAACTCTGGATCATCGACGGTCACGCGCAGTTCTTCCGCGCGTATCACGCGATCCGCGGGGGCATGACCAGCCCCATCACGAACGAGCCCACGCACATGGTCTTCGGCTTCACGGCCACGCTGCTGAAGCTGCTGCGGGAGCGCAAGCCGCGACGGCTGGTGCTGGTGATCGACGCGGCGGGCGACCGTGGCACCTTCCGTTCCGAGATCTATCCCGAATACAAGGCGCACCGCGAGCCTCCGCCCGAGGACTTCCGTCCGCAGGTGGAGCGGTGCGTGGAAGTCTGCCGTCTGCTCGGCATCCCCGTGGTGGCGGTGCCGCGCGTCGAGGCCGATGACGCGATCGCGACCATCGTGCACCGCGTGCGCCGCGCGCATGCGCGACAGCCCATCCGGATCCTGAGCCGCGACAAGGACCTGGGGCAGCTTCTGGATGATCACGCCGTGCTGGTCGATGGCCAGACCGGCCAGATGATCGATGCCGAGGGACTCTTCGAGGGCAAGGGCGTGAAGCCCTCGCAGGTGGTCGACATGCTCACGCTGATGGGGGATCCGGTCGACAACGTGCCCGGCGCGAAGGGCATCGGGCCGAAGACCGCCGCGACGCTCATCACGCAATACGGTTCGCTGGATTCGCTGCTGGAGAACCTGGACAAGCTCACGCCGGCCAAGCGCGGCGCGATCGAGGCGGTGAAGGACGCGTTTCCGCTGACGCGACGTCTCGTGTCGCTGAAGCATGACTGCGAGGTGGAGGCCGGAGTCGAGGATCGAACCTTCGACCCGGCCCACGCGGATGCGCCCGCGCTGATGGAGCTGATGCATGTGCTCGGCTTCCACAGGCTGCGCAGCGAGATGGCGGCGGTGCTGGGCGTGGCGCCGGCGGTGGAGTCGGCGAAGACGCCCGAGGCTGCACAGAGACCCGCCCCGGCGCGCGTGCGCAAGTCCGAGTCGGGTCCGTCACTCTTCGACGAACCGTCCGGCGAGTCGCAGGCGCCCGTGCTTGAGGGCATCACGCGCGACGGGTCCTACGCGATGCTGGGGACGGTTCGGGAGATCGAGGCGTTCGCGCGAGAGGCTCGCGCGGCCTGCGTGCGGGGTGCGGTGCTGTCGTTCGACACCGAGACGGACGCGCTGGCTCCGACGCGGTGCGGCCTGGTGGGCGTCTCGCTGGCGTTCGAGTCGCGGCGCGGCGTCTACATTCCGGTCCGCAGTCCGCAGCCGGAACGGCATCTCGACTGGGAGGCCGTGAGACCGCTGCTGAAGCCGCTGCTCGAGGATCCGGCTGTTCCGAAGACGGCGCACAACGCCAAGTACGACCTGATCGTTCTGGAGCGCCACGGCGTCTCGGTGCAGGGGCTGGTGGATGACACGCTGGTCTCGAGCCATCTGGTCGACGCCGCGCGCGTGGGGCACGGCCTCGATGCGCTCGCCGAGGCGCTGCTTGGCCACCGGAACATCCCGATCGAGAGCCTGATCGGCAGCGGGCGCACGCAGCGGCGCTTCGATCAGGCGGATCTCGATCTGGCCACCGAGTATGCCGCCGAGGACGCCGACATCGCGCTGCGCCTGCACGCACACTTCGCGCCGCAGATCGCCGCCCAGGGGCTTCGCAACCTGCTGGACACGGTCGAGCTGCCGCTGGTGCGCGTGATCGCGCGCATGGAGCGCTGGGGGATCCGCGTGGATGCGGCCGAACTGGATCGCCAGCGGGAGGGCCTGGAGCGTCGGCTGGCGGAGATTCGCACGCAGGTGATCGCGGCAAGCCCGCGCGAGTTCAATCTGGACTCGCCCAGGCAGCTCGCGGAGGTGCTGTTCAACGCGCCCGACGATTCCGTTCCGGGACTTGGGCTGAAGGTGATCAAGCGCACGAAGACAGGTGCCAGCACCGACATGGAGGTGCTCGAGAAGCTGGCCGCGGATCCGATGGTCGACACCCCAGTGCCCTCGCTCGTGCTGCAGCACCGGCAGCTCTCGAAACTGGTGGGGACCTACCTGGTGGGGCTGAAGGAGGCGATCGATCCAGCCGACGGGCGCGTGCACGCGAGCTTCCATCAGCTTGGCGCGGCGACGGGTCGACTGTCGAGCAGTGATCCGAATCTGCAGAACATCCCGATCCGCACGGGCGAGGGCCGGGAGATCCGAAAGGCGTTCAAGCCCGAGGCCGGCTTCGTCTTCGTGAGCGCGGACTACTCGCAGATCGAGTTGCGGCTGCTGGCGCATCTGTCGGGAGACCCGGGCCTGAGCGACGCATTCCGCCGCGGCGAGGACATTCACCGCGCCGTGGCCGCGCAGACCTTCGGTGTGCCGATGGATCGCGTCAGCGAGGAGCAGCGCAGCGCCGCGAAGATGGTGAACTTCGGCATCGTCTACGGCATCACGCCATGGGGGCTCGCGCGCAGGCTCGGGCCTGGCGCGAGCGTGGAACACGCCACTCGGATCATCCACGACTACAAGGCCAGGTTCGAGCGCATCCAGTCCTTCCTGGAGGCCTGTGTGGACAAGGCGAAGACCGACGGGTTCGTCAGCACGATCCTGGGCCGGCGTCGACCGATCCCGCAGGTGCATTCACGCAACCCGGCCGAGCGCGCGCTGGGCGAGCGGATGGCGATCAACACGGTGGTGCAGGGGAGTGCAGCCGACCTCATCAAGGTGGCCATGGTGCGCCTCGCCGATGTGCTGCCGAAGGCACATCCGAGGGCTCGCCTGTTGCTGCAGGTGCACGACGAACTGCTGGTCGAGGTGCCGGAGGGAGAGGCGGATGCGGTCCTCGCGCTGGTCCAGCGTGTGATGGAAGGCGCGATGAAGCTGGACGTGCCCCTGAAGGCCGACGGCGGGATCGGCCACGACTGGTTCGAGGCGTGACCATTCCGGCTTGCCGCCCGGAACTCCCTGAAAACACTGGTCCTGCGGCGGCCCGCGTCACCCCATTGACCCCCCACGGGCCTTCGCTAAACTTGTCCCTCCAGACCTCGGTCTGGTGTTGGGGCGGTAGCTCAATTGGTTAGAGTACCGGCTTGTCACGCCGGTGGTTGCGGGTTCGATTCCCGTCCGCCTCGCTTCTGCAGGCCGCGGCACGCGCCGCGGCCGATCCCGACTCGGACGAGGCCGTCGCATTCGCGACGGCCTTTCCGTTTCGGTTCTGGTCGTTCGTCTGGGCGCTTAGCTCAGTTGGCAGAGCACCGCCATTACACGGCGGGAGTCACAGGTTCGAGTCCTGTAGCGCCCACTGCGCTCGGCAAGACGGAGGCCTTCGGCCTGCGTCTTGCCTCGCTCCTTGGGCGCTCGCGTGCGGGCTACGCCCGCCCGCGGTGTGGCTGCGCCCCACCCAGGCCTTGCGACGCGGCTCCGCCGCGTTCGAGTCCTGGAGCGCCCACTGTGCCCGCCCGCGGTGTGGCTGCGCCCCACCCAGGCCTTGCGACGCGGCTCCGCCGCGTTCGAGTCCTGGAGCGCCCGCTGCGCTCGCCTTCGACTCGCGCGGCCAGTCGCCCGTGCGCTTGAAATGGCCGTTGAAGGGGTCGCAATCTACGTGTTTCCGGGGATTGTTCTGGATTTACGGTGGATTCTGGACTAGATACATGACCTGGAGTTCCCATGACAGGTCCCGCCTCCCGAGTTGCCCTCGCTGCGCTGGCCGTGCCGATCGGCATGCTGCTTTCGACCTTCGCGCACGCCGGCGTCTGGATCAACGAGATCCAGTCCTCCAACAGCGTGACCATCAAGGACGAGAACGGAGACGCATCGGACTGGGTCGAGCTCTACAACGACGGGACGGCTGCGGTGAATCTGCAGGGGTGGGGACTCTCGGACAGCGCGTCGACCCCGTTCAAGTGGACCTTTGGCAGCGTGTCGATCCAGCCAGGTCAGCGACTGCTGGTGTGGGCCAGCAACAAGAACCGGCCCAACGGACCGCAGATCCACACCAGTTGGGCCATCAGCGCGGCGGGCGAGCCGATCCTGCTCACCCAGCCCGACGGCACGCGTGCGGACGAGTTCCCGAGCATTGCGGTTGCCCGCGACACCTCGATGGGTCGCAAGCCCGAGGTCACTGGGCCGTTGAACTTCTTCGCCGCGCCCACGCCCGGGGCCGCCAACACGACGGTTGGAACCTCGGTGGAGACGCTTGCACGACCGACGTTCTCGGTCGCGGGCGGCATGTACACCGGTGCCGTGACGGTGTCGATCGCCTCCAGCGTGTCGGGTGGAACGGTGCGCTACACGCTCGATGGCTCGGATCCGACGGAGAGCTCGTCGATCTACACGGGACCGATCACGCTCTCGAGCCGCGCGGGTCAGGCGAATGTCTATTCCGCGATCCCCACGAACTACCTCGACCCGGGTCCGCCGTACTACGAGGGCTGGCAGGCCCCCGCGGGCGAGGTGTTCAAGATTCATCCGCTCCGCGCCCGCGTGTTCCGGTCGGGTTCACTGCCGAGCCGCATCACGACGCAGTCGTACCTCGTGGATCCGCAGGGAGCGGGTCGATATCCGTTCCCCATGGTCTCGCTGAACACCACGCCGGCGAACCTCTTTGACAGCGCGATCGGCATCTATGTGCCGGACAACTACTACAACGAGGGGAGCGCGTGGGAACGCCCGGGACACATCGAGTTCTACGAGCAGGGTGGGGCGCTCGCGTTCCAGGGCGAGGTCGGCATCCGCATCCATGGCAACACCACCGTCAGCCGTCCTCGCAAGGCGCTCCGGATCTACGCGCGCAATCCGACGGGCAACCAGCCCTTCAGCCACCAGATCTTCCCCGAAAAGGACGTGGATGCGTTCGACACGTTCCTGCTTCGAGCCGCCGGCAACGACTGGGGTCACTCGATCTTCCGCGACGCGCTGGTGAGCGACATCGCGTCGCCGACGGGTCTGGATCGCATGAGCACCCGTCCTGCCGTGGTGTTCATCGACGGCGAGTACTGGGGCATTCACAACGTGCGTGATCGCATCGACGAGGGCTATCACTTCCACCACTACGCGCTGGGGGAGAACGACTACACGCAGCTGGAGATCTGGTCGGGCGCCTCGCCCAGCAGCGCGCCGATCTACGACCGCGGGAATCCCGCGATGCTTTCGGACTACCAGGACATCCTGGCACGCGCGGCGACAGGCGAGTTCGCGACAGCGTCCGGCTACGCGTCGCTCGAGGATCGCATCGATGTCGGCAACTTCATCGATTACTCGATCCACCATATCTGGTGCGGCAACACCGACTGGCCGGGCAACAACGTGAGGTTGTGGCGCAAGGTGGTTCCGGATCGATCGCCCGGCGCGCATCCTCGACATGACGGCCGCTGGCGCTGGATCCTGTACGACGCGGACTTCGCCCTCGCGCTGAACTTCTCCTACGTGCCGGGCTGGAACTCCAGCGCCACCGCGACGGCGCAGTACGACTGTCTTGCGCATGCCACGGCCGCCAACGGCACCTTCTGGAGCAACAACGAGATCGGCACGCGACTGCTCCGAAAGTGCCTCGACAACGCGACCTTCCGCCAGCGCTTCATCACCCGCGCCTGCGACCTGCTGAACACCACGCTGTCGGCCGCGGGCGCCACCTATCGACTCGATGTCTTCCAGGCGCTGTATGCGCCGGGAATGACCGAGCATGTGGCCCGCTGGCGGCAGCCAACGAACTGGCTGGGCGAGATCGCGCGCCTGCGAACCTACATGCAGGCGCGGCCCACGGCGATGTTCGGGCACATCGTGAACAAGTTCGGCCTGGCAGGCACGGCGCAGCTGACCGTGGATGTCGACGACCAGGACGAGGGTGTGGTGCGGGTGAACTCGATCCTGCTGGACGCGGGCACGGCGGGAGTTGCGCCGGCAACGTACCCGTGGTCCGGGCTTTACATGCGAGGCGTGCCTGTGGCCGTGACCGCGGTGCCGCGGGAAGGCTTCAGGTTCGCAGGCTGGGTGGACAGCGCGGGCGCATCGGGCGTCGATCCGGACAGCGAGAGCGTGCAGGTGCTGCTGTCGGGATCCCGCACGATCCGAGCCAGTTTCGAACCGCTCCTCTGCCTGACCGACCTGGACGGCAGCGGCGAGGTGGATCCAGGCGACATCGCGATCGCGCTTCTGGACTTCGGGCCGTGTGGGGGGTGCCCCGCGGATCTCGATGGCACCGGTGAGGTCGATTTCGCGGACGTCGCGCTGATCCTGGTTGATTTCGGCAGCTGCCCTGGGCGCTGAAACGGATCCGTTCCGGTGATCGTTCTTGCGTCGTCCCGGGCCGCGCCTACCTTGCATGGCATGAAGGGCTGGCTTGTTCCACTCCTGGCCTGCGCGGCGATTGGGACCGCCGGGGCGGATGTGGTGCGTTGGGAGTGCGTGCTGGAGCCAACCACCACCTATCAGCAGACCACGAACATCTCGGTGCCGGTCGTCGGCGACTGGATTGGCAGTCATGACGCCACGCTGAACCCGGGGGGCACTCGGACCTTGCCGGGCCTCTTCGGCGGATCGGGAAATCTCGCGATTCCCTACAGCGGGTCGGGACGCTCCCTGATCGAGCTTCCTTCCGCGACGCCGATCGGGGGCTTCAGCCTCTGGTTCGACGAGGCGACCGCGCAGCTGCGCATGAATTTCCTGCTGGTGGATGCGCTGGCCGGGCGCACGGCCGCAGCGCAGTCGAGTCTCGTGGTGACCTACGGGAACTTCCGGACGGTGGCACCGACATCGACCTATCCGGGCGCCTCGAATCTCGCGCTTCCGCTCGAGGATGGCGTGGTCACGGTGGTGGAGGCAACGCAGACCGGCGAGGCGATGACAACCGCCACGCCGGCGGGCGCGGCACAGTGGGACTTCATCCTGAACGTGCCCGTTCAGGTGCGCGTCGCTGGCACCGTGATGGGGGAACCGTTCGAGAGCGCCGAGCCCGCGACGCTCTCGCTGCAGGGCCAGATCGACCTCAGGCAAGGCACGCTGCGCGTGTCGGGTCAGGGAGCGGTGTCGGAGACGGTGGCGGTGCCGCCGCCTGCGCCGCTGGTCCGCCAGCCGATGGGAATCCCGACGATCCTGCCTCCGGGCGCCACGGCGAACCTGCTCGTGAACGGCACGTTCGCGCAGGGCTCGTCAACCACCACGGCAAGCACGAATCTTGCGGCCACGGGCCGCCGCATCTGTCCCATCGACTTCGACGTGTCGGGCGTGATCGACTACGGCGACGTGGTGCTGGTGCTGCTGGACTTCGGGCCCTGCGAGGGGTGCGCGACCGACGTGGATGGCACGGGCGAGGTCGACTACGGCGACCTGGTGCTGGTGCTGCTCGAGTTTGGCCCGTGCGGGGGTTGAGGTCGGCGCGTGTGGCTCACTTCTTGAACTTGCGCGAGGACTTCTTCGCGTTCGCGTCGACGGCGGCCTGGGCCTCCGCAAGCTTCCGTTCCTGCTCCAGCTTGCGCTCGGCCGCTGCGCGCTTCTCCTGCACGGCGATCTCGGTCGCGTTGACCTTCTTGTGCACCTCGTCGCAGACGCGCGCATGCACCACGATGATGGGCAAGGTTCCCATGGCGAACTGCTTCAGCTTCTTGTCGTCGCAGTTCTCGTACTGCCAGCGATAGAGCGCGATCGAGCGGGGCTGACGCAGCGCCTGTTCCCACAGGTACTCACGGTCAAGGTCCGCCGCCGCGAGCGTGGAGAGTCGCTGCAGCACGGCCGCCTGCTCGCCGGAGAGTTCCGTGGGCAGCGATGCCCCCGACTCGGCCGCGGCCTTGGTCAGGATCAGCTTGATCGCGGTGTTGTTGGTGACCATGCGATGGCCCAGATCCTTGACGGCCTGTGATTCCCCGCTCCGCTTCACGAGCTCGCCCAGCTCGATCTCCATCAGCGCATCGGCCAGCGCGAGTTCCGCGAACCGGGATGCCGCGATCTCGGCGTTGACCTCCGGTGCCTTGGGGCGCGCCGGCGGGAATGGATTGCCGTTCTCGTCGAGCAGCGGGGGCGGTGCCTGCTCGGAGCCATCGGCCCCGGCCTTCGCGCCCTCGCCGGGCCGGGTGGTGTCCGCGGCAAGCGCTGGACACGCGAGCGTGAGGCACGTCGCGAGCAGCGCAAGACGGAGCGACCCGGCGTGCGCGATGGTTCGGGGCTGGAGTCGGGTGGTGCGGGGGAGCTGGCGCATGGTGGTCCTCAGAAGATCATCGAGAATGTCAGTCCGAACTGCAGGTCGATGCCGGCGGTGTACGTGGAATTGGTCCCGGTCTGCCCGTCCACGGTCTCGTACTGCGTCTCGCGAACCGGATTGGTCAGGTTTTTTGCGGCGAAGTTCAGCGCGAAGCCCCACAGCAGGGGCTGCCGGAGGGTGAAGTTCAGCGTCGGGTAGGGCAGCTGGTAGATCGCGGGTACCAGCAGCGTGCCCGGCTGCGGCCCGGGGGGCGCGGGCGGCGAGGGCGTCGCGTCGGTCGTCGCCGCCGAGATCAGCGACTTCCCCTGATAGTTGTAGAACAGTCCCAGTTGCGTGCCCCACGGCTCGTAGTCGTAGGTCAGGTTCGCGTTGAACAGGTAGTCCGGCGTGCCGGTCATCGGGATCGACGTGATGTTCGCGCCGTAGTTCGCGAATGCGGAGGCGTCCTGCGCGGGCAGATCCACCTCCGAGTCCATGTACGTGAAGTTGAATCCGGCGGCGAGTCCCTTGAAGTCCTCGCCGAGGAGCGGTTCCGCGGTGATGCGGCTCTCGACCTCGACGCCGAAGAGCGATCCGTCGCCGTAGTTCACGGCGGAGGTGTACGCGAAGCTCGCGAAGCGCTGCACGTACTGGATCGGGTTCTCGATCTGCTTGTAGAACACCGAGCCGGAGATCAGCCAGCCCTCTTCGGGCGTCCAGTCCAGGCGCCCGTCGTAGTTGTTCAGCGAGCTCATCTGCAGCTGCGGATTGCCGATGAAGGTCGGGCCGCCGACGTACTCGTACTGCACCACGGGCACGATCTCGAAGAAGTTCGGCCGGGCCAGCGTCTGCGAGAAGGCGGTCCGGAGCACCAGGTTCTCGACGATGTTCCAGTTCCAGCCGACCATCGGAAGCCAGTTGTTCTGCTCGATGCCGGCGTTCCAGATCGGCGCTCCGGAGAAGTTCAGCGGGGTCTGCGAGGGATCGTTGGGATCCAGCCACGTGGCGTTGGAGTCCGGCAGCACCGTGGTGGTCATGCTGGTCGTCTCGTACCGAACGCCACCGATCAGGTTCATCGACTCGTTGAACGGCAGGTCGAACATCCCGTACCCGGCGGCGATCAGCTGATCGCCGTTGTACGAGATGTCGCGTGTGCTCTGGAACATCGGGTGATCCTGGCTGGGGAACACCGCACTCCACGGGTTGTCCCACTGGGCCTCGAAGGTGGTATTCGGATCACCCTGGTTCTGGAACGTGTCCTGCGTGTAGGTGCGCGAAAGCGAATCGATGAACATGCCCGTCTTCAGGTAGCCCTCGCGGTCATTCCACTGGAGGAACGGAAGCTTGAGGTTCAGCTGGCCCTGGGAGCTCTGCTCCTCGTTGTAGTAGTTGATGTGCTGCACCCAGCCCACGTCGGTCAGCTGCGCAGGCGGGTTGCCGACCCATGTCGCGGGCACGGGAGTCCCAAGCACCGGATTGACCGTGGGCGCGGTCCAGTAGGAGGCGAACTGCGTCTGGTCGGGCTGGTCCTCGGAAGCCTTGCTGAGGGAGAACCGCCAGTCCAGTTTCGGTGCGCCGAATCCGAGCGGTTCCGGAATCGGTGCGTCCTCGTCGGGTCCGAGGAATCCAAGCGTGTGCTCACCGTTCAGGATGAGCGCCTCCGTCATGACCTGCGTGTAGTCCAGCGTCTCCAGGCGCTGCCACGGCGCCGCGTTCGGGGCCAGAAGGTTGCCCGGATCGAGCGGATCGTTGACGTTGTAGTTCGGGAAGAAGAACGACTTGCCGCGCGTGTCCTCTAGCAGCACCGCCTGGCTCTCGGACAGTTTGGTGTAGATGAACTTGGCGCCGACCTTGTGCTCGGATGTCTCAAGGCCCAGGGAGCCCATGCCACCCCACTGGATGGACTGCGTGCCCTGCGTCACGTCGAAGAGTTGCGTGTCGAAGGTCTGTCCGGTGTAGTCGCCATTTGGATCGGGCTGGTCGCCGGTGGTCTGGGGGGTCAGTGCCCGGCCCGGACCCTCCTGCTGCAGGGAGTCCAGCTGACCGTTGTCGAAATACGAGGCGCCGGCGTCGTAGAAGAAGTTGCCGAAGGCGCCGATGCGCACGTCGTCGGCGACTTCCCAGCTGTCACCCGCCGTGGTGGACCACTTGTAGATCGGCGGCGCGTTGCCCGTGGTCGTGCCCGTGGGGTTGTTGGGCCACGACTGGCCGCTCAGTTCCGGGTAGGTCTGCAGGACGTCGTTGTTGCCCCAGAAGTCGAGCTGGCCGCCGTTGTAGGTCAGGAAGTCGCCGTTCTTGACCTGCGAGTTGATCCCGTACTGCGCGCGGAACTGCAGGATCGGCTCGTCGGGAATGTCGCGCAGGACGACGTTGACGCCACCGCCCGAGGCCTCGCCCTGCATGTCTGGCGTGAAGCTCTTGCTGACCTGGATGCTCTCGATCACGGCCGCCGGAAACTGGTCCAGCTGCACGGCGCGCTTGCCCGGCGTCGAGACCGGCAGTCGCACGCTGTCCAGCAGCACGCTCACGTAGCGGTCCGGGAGGCCACGAACCACCGCGTACTTGCCCTCCTGCAGGGTGGCGCCGGGCACAAGCAGCAGGGCGGCAGCCGCGTCGCCCGCGCCGGACCGCGAGATGGTCTCGACACCGAGGATGTCGAGCAACTGCGGGCTTTCCAGACGCAGCGTGAAGTCGCCCGGCTGGAGGATGACGGGTGGCGCGATCTCGGGTGGGGTCAGGACCTGGATCGGCCCTGCATCCTGCTGCTCGAGGTTCACGTCGGTGGCGACGACCTCGTCCATCTCCTCGAACTCGCCGGCCAGGGAGGCTTCGAGGTCGGTGAGCTGTCCGCCCGTCACCACCACGTTGGCCCGGACCTCGCGCGCGTATCCGTCCTTCGTGACCACGACCGTGTAGGTGCCGGGCGCAACGTTGGGAATCGTGAACGCTCCGGATTCCGTGGTCTGCACGCGCGCACGCGTACCCAGAATGCTCACCGTCGCGCCAGACACCGGCACGCCGAACTCCTTGTCGGTCACGGAGCCGCGGAGCGTGCCGCCGTCGCTGGCCTGCGCGAAGGTGGGGGTTCCAGCGAGAAGCAGAAGCGTGATTGCGGATCCGGCCGCGACACGCGGACTCACCATGGGGCCTTCAGTCCCGCCTGGATCGACCGGATGGTCTGACGCATGGCATCGGTTGGGGGCACATCGGCACGCGCCATCGACAGGCAGGTGAGGCAGAGGTCCTCGGCGCGCGGTCGTGCGTTCGGATTTGCGGCGCCGGCCTCGAGGGCGCGAGACCAGACGACCCTCGCCTCGTCCGCATCGCCAAGTGCCGCCAACGCCTCGGCCAGCGGGCGCAGATAGTCCGCACGATCGATGTCGACCATCGTGGTCGGCGCATCCACATAGGCCTGGACGGCAGCAGCGACGAGCGCACCTGCGCGCGCGGGTTCGCCCGCTCGAATCCATGCCGAAGCCAGTTCGCGCACGATCGCACCACGCGTGTCCGTGGTGAACTGGAACCCCTCAAGGATCGTTTCCGCCGATTCCAGTTCCGACACGGCGGCGCTTCGGTCGCCGGCCGCGAGGAGCTTGTCGGCGAGCCTGACCCTCGCCGCGATCTGCAGGTCGAGCGGCAGCCCGGTCAGGGCCGCGCGGATCGCGCGCTCGGCGCGGCCGCGGCGCGCGATGTCGTCCGGCGCGCGCTCCCACACGGCGAAGTAGCCATCGATACCGGAGCGCACCACGTCGAAACTTCCGGTGGCGATCGCGCGATCATAGGCCTCGCACTGTCGATCCAGCTCCTCCAGCGAGACCTGACCCGAGAGTTGCGCCTCGACGCGCCCGGTCAACTCGGGCGGCAACGCGCCGCCGAACTGGCGGGCGGCCTCCACGTCGCCAAGCAGCGCGAGCGCGCGGCCGATCTCGGCCTGCGTCGTCTCCTTCCGCCATCCGTCGCTTCGATTCGCGATCTCCGCGGCCCTCGCGATGCAGCGTCTCGCCTGATCGCGATCTCCCGATCGGGCCAGTTGCTGCGCGGCCAGCGCCAGCACCTCGCCCTCACGCCAGTCCTGAATCTCTGCCGCGATCGCGAGGGCACGTTCGGTCATGCCGAGCTCCAGCGCACACGCGGCAACATCGCGCTGAAGCCGCGACTTGATCCTGGCGTGCGACTTGCCCTCCGGACTCGATGCCACGCGCATGGCCTGATCCAGCAGCGGACCGCGCCAGTCGGCCTTTGCCGGGGACGGGGAGCCGTCAACGGACGACGGGGTTGGTGGCGTTGGTGGTGGTGCAGGCGGGTTCGTCGCAGTGTGCGCGCACGCCTGCAGAAGAAGGAGGCCAAGCAGCAGCCATGGGCCGTCGCGGAGGATCGAAAGGGGTGCTTGGAGCATGCGCAGTCCGCCTCGCCAGCGGCGCAGCAGTGTGCTTGCTGATCTTTCAGTTCATCCAAGGCGGAGGTCATGGAAGCGTTCAGAAAATGTTGGGATCAAGTTCAGGACAAGCCGGGAGTTTCCGGCCTTGCGTGAACGCAATCTGAACAGTCCCTTGATGCTGCCCTTGCCCGTGCACTCTAATGTGCCCGCCCTGTTCGATACCTCCTGCAACGGCTCCACACTTGAAAGTCACACGAATCCTTCCGCGCATCCAAAAACGTGCCTGCGCGCGACCGCTCGCGCAGACAGCAATGGTCGCATGCCTTGGCTGTTTCGGGGCTCCCGGCGCCTTCGCCCAAGGGACGCCCGGGGCGAGGCCGCTGCCGCAGCCGCGTCCCTCTCCAGCACCGGCGTCGGTGTCACAGCCTGCGGCCGCGAAGCCCGCGGCCCCGACCCAGCCGACGCCAGCGCCTGTCGTTGAGCAGTCCTCGAAAGCCGATGCGCGCGCGGAGAATCCGGAGGCAACGAGTGCTCCCAAGACGCCGACGCTTGAGGAGACCCGCCTCACGCTCTCCAAGTGGATCGAGACGCAGCAGATCATCTCGAAGGAGCGCAACGACTGGCAGCAGGGCAAGGAGATCCTGCAGGGGCGTGTCGAGCTCGTCGGCAAGGAAGTGACGCAGCTCCAGGATCGAATCGCGCAGTCCGAAGTGGCTGTGCAGGAGTCGAACCGCAAGCGTGACGAGCTCACGAAGCAGAATGCGCAGCTGAAGGAGACCAGCGCGCAACTCGCTGCTGCGGTCACCCAGATGGAGGCGCGCGTTCGCAAGCTCTCCAAAATGGCCCCGGAGGGCGTCGCGAAGCGGCTCGAGCCTCTGCTGCAGCGAATCCCTGCGGATCCGGCCACGACGCGCGTCTCGGTCGCGGAGCGGTTTCAGAACGTCCTGGGCATCCTGAACGAGCTCAACAAGGCCAACAGCGAGATCACCATCGCGTACGAGATCCGTCAGCTCGCCGACGGCACCTCGAGCGAGGTGCAGGTGATCTATGTCGGACTCGCGCAGGCCTACTACCTGAGCCCGCGGGGCGAGGCCGGGATCGGCCGGCCCACGGATACGGGTTGGACCTGGCAGCCCGCGGGCGACCAGGCCGACGAGATCTACACCGCGCTCGAGATCATCCAGGGCAAGCATCCGCCCGCCTTCGTGGCCCTTCCGGTGTCCATCCAATGAACAAGACTCGCTCCATCCTCCTGCTGGCAGTCGTTGGTTCCGCATCGCTTGCGGGGGCGCAGGCACCCGCGCCCGGTGCCGAGGCGGGTCAGGCGCTGACCAAGGCAGGCTCGTCCGCCGAGGCGGAGCTGGCGCGCAGCATCGCCGACCTGAACGCGATGCGCGAGCGCATCGCCACCGAGAAGCTGCCCATGGCGCAGGAGCTCACCGGTCTGGAGGAGAAGGTCATCGCGCTGCGTCGCGAGTCGGATCGTGTCCAGCGCCTCGTGGATGCGGGTGCGCTCGAGATCGGCACGCTGCAGGCCGAGATGAAGTCGCGCCAGGATGAGCTGTCGTACATCGGAAGCCTGCTCGACGAGTACACGCGGACCTTCGAGACGAAGATCAACGTGGGCGAGGTGCAGCTGTTCGCCAAGCCCATCGAGGCGACCAAGAGCGCTCTCGAGAACAAGACGCTTGCGCCGAGCGAGCGCTTCGCGACGCAGACGGGTTTCGTGGATCTGACCCTGCAGCGACTGGCCGATGTCGTTGGCGGGCATCGCTTCGCCGGAACCGCAGTGGACATGCTCGGCACGGTGCTGACGGGCCAGTTCGCGATGATCGGTCCGATCTCGCTCTTCAGCGCGGACTCCGGAGACGCCGGCATTCCAGTGCCGCAGGCCGGATCGCCCAATCCCGTGGTGCGAACGCTCGACGGCGGTCTGGCGAACGCGGTGCGGCCGCTGGTCGCCTCGGGCGAGGGCACGCTGCCGCTGGATCCCTCGCGTGGTGGCGCGCTGAAGGCGCTGGTCCAGAAGGCGAGCCTGGTGCACATCTTCATCAAGGGCGGGCCGATCATGTGGCCCATGCTGTTCGCGTCGATCGTGGCGCTGGCGGTGGCGCTGGAGCGCGTGGTCTTCCTCGTGAATGAGCAGCGCAAGCGCAGCCCGAAGTCGGTCGCCAACTTCTTCGTGGAGGTCGGCAAGGGTGACCTCGACGGTGCGGTCAGCGTCTCGAAGAAGTCGCAGGATCCGATCGTGTGCACGCTGGGATACGCGCTCGAGCACCGTGACCAGTCGCTGGGGCACGCGCTCGCCTATGCCGAGACGCGGACCATGAAGCGCTTCAAGCGCGGCCTGCCGGTGCTGGACACGGTGATCACCCTGGCGCCGCTGCTCGGACTTCTGGGCACGGTGACCGGCATGATGGGTTCGTTCGCGGTGATTGGTGGCGATCTCAGCTCGCCTGGCGCGATCACCGGCGGCATCGCCGAGGCCCTCATCGCCACGGCCTTCGGCCTCATCATCGCCATCCTCTGCCTGATTCCGTTCAACTACCTGAACAGCAAGATCGAGGCGATGGAGGGCGAACTGCTCGCGTGCGGCGAGCAGCTGAAGCTCATGATCGAGGGCCGGCCCGCGGTGCCGTCGGCTGCCGAGGCGCGTGCGGGCATGTCCCTTGGCGTGCCGGTCGGGGCGGGAGCCTGACATGGCCGGCGGTGGCGGCGGCATGCGTCGCGGCAAGAAGAAGGCCGCGCGCATCGAGATCATTCCGCTGATCGACATCATCTTCTTCCTGCTGGCCACCTTCATCATGGTGTCGCTGAGCATGTCGAAGAACCAGGGCGTGCAGGTGGCACTGCCAGGCTCGTCGACGGCGCAGTCGCTCGGCGACCAGCAGGAGATGGAGAAGGCCGTCACCCTGAGCGTGAACGACAAGGGCGAGATCTTCTTCAACAAGGACAAGATCCTCATCTCCCAGCTTCCGCTGAAGCTTCAGACGTTCAAGCTGACCGCGAAGGATCCGAAGGTGATCATCAACAGCGACGGCGCCGCGGACTTCAAGTTCGTGGTGGCCGTGCTCGACGAGGTCCGCAAGATCGGTATCGCCAAGGTCGGCATCAGCACGGACAAGAAGTGATGTTCCGGACCGGCGTCATCTTCGTGATCGCCGCCGTGGTGATCCACGGGATCGTGATCCTGTTCGGTGGGCTGCTGTTCAACCACGACGCCGAGGCGGCGAGCAAGCGTGACGTCGAGCTGGTCGCGCAGGAGATGGACGCGGAACGCGCCGAGCAGGAGCAGCAGCAGGAGCCTCCACCCGAGGCGATCAAGGAGCAGGAGGAGCAGCCGCCGGACGCGGCGCAGAGCCAGAGCGCCGCGGAGCAGGTGAGTTCGGGCGACGACGCGCCTGCACTGGACGCCGCCAGCCTGAGTGCGCTGGAGGCGGCCTTGAGTGGGGGAGGCTCCAGCGGCGGCGGGGACTTCGGCGGCGGTGCCTCGCTCGCGTCGGGGGGTCGCATCGGTGGCAAGGGCGGACCGAACGCCGACGGCGAGGAGTTCTCCGGGGCCTTCAGCATGTCCGAGATCGACCAGCGTCCGCGCGCCCTGATGCAGGTCGCGGCGGCGTATCCATCGGAGATGCGCGCGCGCAAGGCGGAAGGTGTGGTCACCGTGATCTTCGTGGTCGACGAGACGGGACGCGTGGTCAATCCGCGCGTCGAGAAGGCTTCGCATCCCGAGTTCGAGAAGCCCGCGCTTGAGGCGGTGCGCCAGTGGAAGTTCGAGCCCGCCATCAAGGGAGGCAAGCGCGTGAGCTGCCGCATGCGCGTTCCCTTCAGGTTCCAGCCCAAGTGAGACCCATCATCATGCACCCTCCAAGCTCCCGAATACTGTGCGTCACGCTCGCCGCATGCCTTGGCGGTTCCGCGATCACCGTCGCCGACGACGCAAGCCGCTGGGAGGCCCCCGCGCCCTCGGCGCAGGTCGGCACGCCGGACCTTCGCGCGGTGTGGGACGACCCTGCCTTTCAGAAGTCGTTCGTGGCCGGCTACGGCGTGAACCCCGAGGTCGAGCCGCGCATCTCGCAGGACGACATGGCGTTGCTGGAACTGGTTCGCCAGCTGATGCCGGACGAGCTGCCCGCCGCCGAGGCGCTGCTGCGCGACTCGATCAAGGACGACACCTCGGCCGTGCTGGATCTCACGCTTGGTGGGGTGCAGTACCAGCAGGAGCGGGCGGACGAGGCGCTGCGCAACTACCGGCGCTCGGTCGAGAAGTACCCGAATTTCCGCCGCGCCTATCGCAGCATCGGGCTGATCTGCGTGCGCAAGGGAATGCTGGATGACGCGATCGCGGCGTTCAACCGCATGATCGAGCTTGGGGGCGCGGACGCGTACTCGTACGGCCTGCTCGGCTATTGCCACTCGCAGAAGCAGGACTACCAGCCCGCCGAGGCGGCCTATCGCAACGCGCTGCTGCTGCAACCCACCAACGTGGAATGGCGGCTTGGTCTCACGCGTTCGGTGTTCAAGCAGGGCAAGTTCGAGGACGCCGCAAGCCTGCTCGACGTGCTCATCCAGACCTTTCCGGACAAGTCGGACTTCTGGATGCTGCAGGCACACACCTACCTTGGCATGAAGCAGCCTCAGAAGGCGGCGGTGAACCTGGAGGCCCTTGACGCGATCGGCAAGGCTTCGGTGGACAGCATGTTCACGCTGGGCGACATCTATCTGGCGGAGTCGCTGCCTGACCTTGCGCTGCACGCGTACGTGCGGGCGCTGTCAAAGGATCCGGCGCAGGGCCCCGGTCGCGCGATCCGAAGCGCCGAGGGGCTGGCATCGCGTGGCGGCACGGATCAGGCGCGCACGCTGGTGGGGCGTGTCAAGGAGACCGCTGGAAGCTCGATGGGTGACGGGGACAAGCGCAAGCTTCTGAAGCTCGAGGCGCGCCTGTCCATGGCCGGCGGAGGCGGCGACGAGGCCACGGCGCGGGTGCTGGAGGAAGTCATTGAGCTCGATCCCCTGGACGGCGAGGCGCTCATGCTGCTCGGGCAGTACCACAACAAGGGTGGCCGCCCCGACCAGGCGATCCTGTTCTTCGAGCGGGCCGCGAAGATCGACGCGTTCGCCGCCAACGCCAAGGTGAAGATGGCCCAGGTCTACGTGGCACAGGCACGGTTCGGCGAGGCACTGCCCCTGTTGCGCGACGCCCAGGCGATCCGGCCCCGCGAGGACGTGGCGCGCTACATCGAGCAGGTGGAACGCGCGTCCAAGAGCCGGAAGTGACTCCGCTTGCAGCCGAAGTCTGCACCGATCCTTAACGATCTGCTCACGCGGGTTTGAGGTGACCTGAAAGTTTGTGGTGCATATTGCCACCGTGGTCGTTCGGCCTCCGCTCTGGTGCGGGGTGTCCGAGAGGCCTCGAACCACCGTCTTGACCCCAACACCTCAGGAGAATTTCAGATGAAGTCGAAGTGCCTGCTTTCATGCGTCGTGGCCGTTGCCGCGGCCAACGCGTATGCCGCCGAGGTCGTCGTTTCGGGCGACATCACCACCTCGCAGACGTGGACCAAGGACAACGTCTATCGCCTGCAGGGACAGGTCGCGATCCTCGCCGGCGCGACGGTGACGATCCAGGCAGGCACCGTGATCGCGAGCGATGCCGGTGGCTCGCTGGCCGTGCTGCGCGGCGCTCGCATCGACTGCGAGGGAACGCAGGACGAGCCGATCATCTTCACCTCGCAGGCGGACTACAACACGTGGACCGAGACGAACCCGCGTGGCGTGTGGCGCGCGGCGGCCAACGAGTGGGGCAACCTGACGATCATGGGCCGCGGCTACATCGGCAAGTACGGAAACGGTGCCCCCAGCACCAACACCGCGGCTCCGAACGCCGGCAACTACGCCAACATGGAGGGCCTGACCGCCTCCGGCGCCAACGACGAGCGCGTGCGCTACGGCGGTGGCGATGACAACGACGACAGCGGCATCCTGAGCTACGTGTCGTTCCGTTACGGCGGCAAGGTGCTGGGACTGGGCACCGAGCTCAACGGCCTGTCCCTGGGTGGCGTTGGTCAGGCCACCGAGATCGACCACGTCGAGATCATGAACAACGTCGACGACGGCATCGAGATCTGGGGCGGCAAGGTCGACCTGAAGTACTTCTCGATCTGGAACATCGGCGACGACTCGCTGGACGTGGATCACGGCTGGCGTGGCCGCGCGCAGTTCGGCCTGATCGTGCAGGGCTACTCGGTCAACGCGGCCAGTGGCTCGGGCGTCTGCGACTCGATGATCGAGGCCGACGGAGCCGCCAAGAGCGACGCGCAGCCGGTCACCACCGCCGCGCTGTACAACATGACGCTGATCGGCCAGCCGTTCAGCGCCAAGCGTGCGATCAAGTACCGCGACGGGGCCCGCATCCAGATCAACAACAGCATCATCATGGATGCGGGTGAGGCTGTGGTGCGAAACGACAACACCGACGGCGAGGCGACCGACGGCCAGACCGGCTACGGCCACAACGGAACGCTGGCCTTCAACGCCACCTGGACGACCAACTACAACGTCTACTCCACGGTGAACCCGTTCACGACCCCCGCGTCGGCCTACACCGCGCAGGAGTCGGGCAAGTTGAACCAGATCACCGACACGGTGTTCTACGGAAACGCCCACCCGGCGGCCTACACCACCGCCAACAGCGTGGGTGTGTTCAGCTCCGCCAACAACAACGTGCAGAGCACCAGCCTTCCGATCGCGGGCATCACGCGTGGTCCGAACCAGACCCTGACCACGGTCGTCATCGCGCCCGTGATCGGCCTGGATCCGCGCGCTGCGAACGATGCGCTGACGGCCGTGAGCGCCGTTCCGAACAACGGCTTCTACACGGAGACCAGCTATCGCGGCGCCTTCGGGCCCGATGAGAACTGGATGTGTGGCTGGACCGCGGCGGACCAGTACGGCTACAGCGTGGCGCCGCCGGCGGGTTGCGTTTCGAACGTCTGCTTCGGCGACATCGACGGCAGCCTGGAGGTCGACAACGGCGACGTGGCCTTCGCCCTGCTTGACTACGGACCGTGCCCTGGCTGCGCGACCGACCTTGACGGCACCGGTGAGGTCGACTTCGGCGACGTGGCGCTGATCCTGCTGAGCACCGGCCCGTGCTCGTGAGCTGACACGGCTTGCCGGAAGTATCGGGCCCCGGCCTTCGCGCCGGGGCCCATTCATTTTTCAGGTGACGGTGTCGGTGGGTCGGGTTCCTAGCATCTGCGGCATGTCCGCCCAAACGTCGGCCGAGGATCGCCACTCCCGCCGTCGCGCCATTCGTCAGGCGGCTGTTGTGGAGGTCCGCTATCCGCCGGAGCTTCCCGTTGCGGCGCATCGGCAGGCGATCCTCGAGGCGATCCGATGCAGTCAGGTGGTGGTGGTGCAGGCCGACACCGGCAGCGGCAAGACCACGCAGTTGCCAAAGATGCTGCTGGAGCTTGGCTATGGGGTGGCTGGCGAGATCGCCCACACGCAGCCGCGACGCCTGGCCGCACGCGCCACGGCGATGCGGGTTGCGCACGAGCTTGGCGTGCCGCTGGGCACGGTGGTCGGTTTCCAGGTGCGTTTCGATGATCGCAGCAACGACACGACGCGCCTTCGCGTGATGACCGATGGCGTGCTGCTGGCGCAACTGGCCACCGATCGCTGGCTGCGACGCTACGACGCGATCGTCATCGACGAGGTGCATGAACGCAGCCTGAACGTGGACTTCCTGCTGGGTTCGCTGCGGCGGATCCTGCCGAGACGACCGGAGCTGCGCGTGGTGCTCGCGAGCGCCACGATGGAGGCCGAGCGGCTGAGCGCGGCATTCTCCAACGTGCCGGTTCTCACGGTGCCCGGTCGGCTCTTTCCGGTCGACGTGCGCTGGCAGCCAACGCCCGATGGCGAGCCGGCCGATCCACAGCAGGTGGCGGATGCGGTCGAGGCGTGCCTTCGCGAGGGACCGGGTGATGTGCTGGTCTTCCTGCCCGGTGAGCGGGAGATCCTGGAGGCCGCGGAGATCCTGCGCGGAAGGGCGGCGTCGATGGATTGC
>Ga0164293_10000945_pt1 | contig 24283 bp, 26 predicted proteins | sample GEODES118metaG_FD_111487 | JGI IMG/M metagenome (GOLD analysis project Ga0164293, IMG submission 111487) | Eutrophic lake water microbial communities from Lake Mendota, Wisconsin, USA - GEODES118 metaG | ecosystem: Environmental > Aquatic > Freshwater > Lake | place: USA: Lake Mendota...
CATCGGCACGCGACATCGATCACGGGAACACAGGCGAGGCTAGGCAGGGCAGGGCAGGGCGCCAGAGGCCGGCGAGGAACAAGGGCTGCAACCTAAAGCCGATTCGGGAGATCGGGATTAATTCGCAGCTCAGGTTGCCGCTGTTAGCCTCCGGCTGCACCTCGGTTCAGGCCGTGACAGCCACCCTCTCCCGCGCCACGTTCTCGGGGCTTCGCTGCAAGGAATGCGGCCACCCCTATGAAGCCGGTGCCCGCCATGTCTGCGAGGACGTCTGCTTTGGGCCACTGGAAGTGGTCTACGACTACGAGGCGATCCGCAACCGGGTGAGCCGGGCCACGATCGAGGCCGGTCCCGCCTCCATCTGGCGCTACCGCGAATTTCTGCCGATTGAGGGCGATCCGATCGATGTGGGCACGGGCTTCACCCCCCTGCTCAAAGCCAACAACCTGGCCAGGCGTCTGGGCCTCAAAAGCCTCTACATCAAGAACGACGGTGTGAACATGCCCACCCTGTCCTTCAAGGACCGGGTGGTGAGCGTGGCCCTCACCCGCGCCCGCGAACTGGGGTTCACCACGGTGAGCTGCGCCTCCACCGGCAACCTGGCCAACTCCACCGCCGCCATTGCCGCCCACGCCGGTCTGGAGTGCTGCGTGTTCATCCCCAGCGACCTGGAGCTGGGCAAAGTGCTCGGCACACTCATCTACAACCCCACCCTGATGGCGGTGAAGGGCAACTACGACCAGGTGAACCGCCTGTGCTCGGAAGTGGCCAACACCTACGGCTGGGGCTTCGTGAACATCAACCTGCGCCCCTACTACTCCGAGGGCTCCAAAACCCTCGGTTACGAGGTGATCGAGCAGCTGGGCTGGGAACTGCCCGACCACATCGTGGCGCCGCTGGCCTCCGGCTCACTGTTCACCAAAATCCGCAAAGGCTTTGATGAATTCATCAAGTGCGGCCTGGTGGAGGAGAAGGCCGTGCGCTTCAGCGGTGCCCAGGCCGAGGGCTGCAGCCCGATCGCCCAGGCCTTCGCCGAAGGCCGCGATTTCATCACGCCGGTGAAGCCCAACACGATCGCCAAGTCGATCGCCATCGGCAACCCGGCCGACGGCCCCTATGCCATCGACATCGCCAACGCCACCAAGGGCAACATCGCCGCGGTGAACGACACCGAGATCATCGATGGCATCAAGCTGCTGGCTGAAACCGAGGGCGTGTTCACCGAAACCGCCGGCGGCACCACGATCGCCGTGCTCAAGAAGCTGGTGGAGCAGGGCAGGATCAACCCGGAGGAACGCACCGTGGCCTACATCACCGGCAACGGCCTCAAGACCACCGAAGCCGTGGCCGATGCCATCGGCGCGCCCTACACGATCGAGGCCCAGCTCGACAGTTTCCGCCAGGCCTGGGACCAGGCCCAGACAACCCACGCCCAGCGCTGAAGCCTGGCACCTCCCGGGTGCCCACGGGTTGACATCGCCCTCCCTCCTCTCCACGCCATCCACTCCGCCCCCATGGCCGTTCAGGTTCTGATCCCGACCCCCCTGCAGAAGTTCACCCGCGATGAGGCGAGCGTCAGCCTCGAGGCCACCTCGGTGAGCGCCCTGGTGGATGCTATGGAGGCCCGTTTCCCCGGCATCAAGGCCCGCCTGTGCGACGACAGCGGCAAGCTGCGCCGCTTCCTCAACGTCTACGTGAACAGCGAGGACATCCGCTTCCTGGACAACGAGGCCACAGCCCTCAGCGATGGCGATGAGGTGTCCATCGTGCCTGCCGTGGCTGGGGGCTGAGCCCGTAGCCGATGTGGCAGATCGACAGCGGCGGCGTGCCGCTCAATAGGCTCCACCCACGCCCATCAGGTTCGCTCCGGGAGCCCATCCCATGACCCAGGCCCCGCTTCAGGCCAGCCAGCCGTCGCCAGTGTCGGTTCAGCCATCAGCCGCCATGGGCGAGTGGCAGGCTGCCGCCCTGGTGTACGACTACCGCCAGGCCGCAAACCCCGTGCGGTCAGGACTCACCGAGCCGATCCCCTACCACTGTTGGCCGCCGGAGCTGCATCAGCAGGGTCCGACCCGGGTGATTCCTCTTGATCTCAGCGAGATCCTGGGCTGTCCGGGGCCCGCCACCAGCCCTGGCCTGGCTGCCCACTTTCTGCGCATGGAGGGCGGAGAGGGTCTGAAGGCCGCGGCCCAGGCCACCAGTTCGCTCTTCTATGTGCTGCAGGGCTCCGGCCGGCTGCGCTGGAACAACCGCCAGCTCACCTGGGCCAGTGGCGATCTGATCGTGCTGCCCGCCGGGGATACTCCCCTGCTGGATGCCGACACCACCAGCGTTCTCTACTGGGTGCATGACGGTCCACTGCTTCAGCACCTGGGCGTACAGCCCAGTACAGCCCGCTTCACGCCTTGCCACTACCCGGCGTCCCTGTTGCGTGACAACCTCGACCAGTTGCTGGCCGACCCATCGGCGGCTCGCAGCAACCGGCTGAGCATCCTGCTGGCCAACGCCGACCTACCCGCCAGCCGCACCGTGACCCATACCCTCTGGGCCATGCTCGGCGTTGTTCCGGGCGGCGTGATCCAGCCACCCCACCGCCACCAGTCGGTGGCCCTCGACCTGATCCTCGACTGTCCCGCCGGCTGCTACACCCTGGTGGGCACCGATCTGGACAGCGACGGACGCATCCGCAACCCCGAACGGATCGCCTGGCAACCCGGTGGCGCCTTTATCACCCCTCCCGGCCACTGGCATGCCCACGTGAATCCCACCCAGCAGGCCGCCCACCTGCTGCCCATTCAGGACGCGGGTCTACACACCTACCTGCGCAGCCTGGACATCCGATTCTGCGGCGGGCTGGCCGGCTGAGGCCTGGTTCCGCTGTTCATCGGCATCCACCAGAGAGCGGAAGAGATCACCATCCAGGGTTTCCTCCACGATCAGGCGCTCCACCAGGTCATCCATCAGGGCCCGGCGGGACTTGAGCAGACCCACGGCCTGGTTGAGGGCGTGGCCGGCCAGCTGACGCACCTGGGCATCGATGCGACGACCGGTGTCTTCGGAATAGTGGGGCTGGGAACGGAGCCAGTCGCGCCCCAGGAACACTTCCGGTCCCTCGCCCTCAAGGGCGAGCGGACCCAGGGGGGAGAAGCCGTAGCGGGTCACCATCTCCCGGCCGATGCGGGCCACCAGCTCCAGATCGCCGGATGCACCCTGGGTCACCTCATTGGGCCCGAACACCACCAGCTCCGCGGCTCGCCCCCCCATCGCCACCACCATGCGGGCCAACAGGTAGGCCTTGCTGATCAGGCCGGAGTCGAGCACCTCCTCATCGGGCATGGTGCGGGCGAAGCCACCAACGCCGCCGGCGCGGGGCAGGAGCGTCACCTTGTCGAGCCGGTCGGCGTGGGGCACCAGGGTGGTGAGCAGGGCATGGCCCACTTCGTGGTAAGCAATCAGGCGTTTCTTGGCGGAATCCTGCAGGGGAGCGGCGGACAGGCCCATGGTGATCCGCTCCAGGGCGTCGGAGAGGGCCTGCTCATCGATGGCGCTCTGCTCACGCCGGGCTGTGAGGATGGCCGCCTCATTGAGCAGGTTGGAAAGATCGGCACCGGAGAATCCCGGCGTGCGCGAGGCCCAGTCCGCGAGGGATACCGCATCAGCCAGGGGCCTGGTGCGGGCATGGACAGCCAGGATGGCCTCGCGGCCGCGCCGGTCGGGCAGATCCACGGTGATGCGGCGATCGAAGCGCCCGGGGCGCATCAGTGCCGCATCCAGCACATCGGGCCTGTTGGTGGCCGCCAGGAGAATCACTCCGGAGTTGTCGGCGAAGCCGTCCATTTCCGTGAGCAGCTGGTTGAGTGTCTGTTCCCGTTCGTCGTTGCCGCCGCCGATGCCCGCACCCCGCTGGCGGCCCACCGCATCGATCTCATCAATGAAGATGATGCAGGGTGCCTTGGCCTTGGCTTTGCGGAACAGGTCCCGCACCCGGCTGGCACCCACTCCCACGAACATCTCCACAAATTCCGAGGCCGCCATCGAGAAGAAGGGAACCCCGGCTTCACCAGCGATGGCTCGGGCCAGCAGCGTCTTGCCCGTGCCCGGAGGCCCCACCAGCAGCACACCCTTGGGGATGCGTGCACCGATGGCGGTATAGCGCTCGGGTGCCTTGAGGAAAGCCACCACCTCCTGGAGTTCCTCCTTGGCCTCAGCGATTCCGGCCACATCCTCAAAGCGCACGGCCACGCTGCCCTCGGCCTGGAGGCGCGGCTTGCTGCTGCCGAAACCCATCGCCCGGTTGGCCACCTGGGCCGAGCGGCGCAGCACCATCGCCAGGCCGGCGAGCAACAGCAGCACCAGCAGGCCATTGGAGACCAGGGAGGCAGCCGCGGCATCGGCCCGGTCGTCACGCACGGCCAGCGGCACCCCGGCGGCTTCGGCACTGCGCAGCAACTGCTGGTCGTTGTCGAACACCGGCACCTGAACCTGCTTGCCATTCTTGAAGGTGACCTGCACAGCCCGCTGGCGCGGGGAGAGCTCCAGGTCTTTCACCTGTCCCGCCTTGATCTGCTTGAGCAGAGCGCTGTAACTGGGGGGTGCCACGGTGCGGCGTTCCAGCAACTGACGCAGATTGCCTGGCTGGTCTCGGGCCTCGGCAGGGGCGGCGGCAGCGCGGGCTTCAGCCGGAACAGCTTCAGCCGGAGCCGCTTTTTCCTGGGCCTCGGACTCAGCTGACGACTGAGAGGGGCTGGCGCTCACGGCAACGGTTCTTTCCCCGGAGCTTAGCGATTTGACGAAAGTCAAGTTGGCACGACAAGATCATTGTTTGGCTGCAAAACAGGGATGGCTGTTCCCAAGAAGAAAACATCGAAGGGCAAGCGCAATCAGCGTCACGCCCACTGGAAAGCCAAGGCGGGCGACGCGGCCCTGAAGGCCATGTCCCTTGGCAAGGCGGTCCTCAGCGGCAGGGCCCAGGGCTTTGTGTACCCGATCGCTGACGAAGACGAGGCAGCCGAGAGCTGATCCGCACCAAACGCCGGCGTCCATCAATGGTTGCGGCCATCTCGGCACGCCCCAGCAGCGGATCCTGATAGAGCTGGGGTGGCAGGCTGCAGAGGCTGGCTTGCACCAGCTGATCCAAGGCCACAGCCGAGAGCCACGCCCCTCCCCGTCGTCGCTGGCGTGCCTCCGCCTGAAAACGCCAGCGCCGCGGCAATGTCCAGTCGGTGGGCCGCACCAGCCAGAGGCCATCACTGCGGCTCCACAGGGGCTGGTAGGCACGCAGGGCCTGGTCCCAGCGTGGCAGCCATGCCCTCTCCTCAGGGCGCAACCTCAGGCCTGCAGGCAGGTCCTGGCCATCCTGGCTCCTGAGAGCAGCCGCGAGGTCCCCTCCCAGCGGTTCGCACCCCAGCAGCCAACCCTCCAGAAGCAGGGCATCGGCCTCCAGGCAAACCCCGGACACCCGGTCTCCCTGGCCATCCCTCAGGGTCTTGTCGAAGCGGGGGAGGCTCAGGGTGCCCCCAGCCCGCCAGCGGTCGATCAGGCCGCAGAGCAGCTGCGGGTCATGGCTGCCCGGAGGCACCCGGGTCACGCCGAAAGGATTGCCGGCCATCGCTTCCACCCGCTCCTGCCAGGGCAGGTAGGCGTCATCGATCGAGGCCACCGCGAGACGCAACCCATGCTCAGGCGCCAACCGGCTCAGCAACCCTGAAAGGGTGGTTTTGCCGGCCCCCACAGGCGCATTCAGCAGCAGCAGGGGACGGTATCCATCCGCCGCAAGCAGGCGGAGGCGCTCCAGCAGCGGCAGGGTGAACTGGGCGAACAAGCCGGGATCCACCGGTGCGGAGAACTGGCAGCTCACGTGCCCAGCTTGAATGCCTCTAGCACCACCGCATACACCAGGCCGATGCGCAGGTTGTCGAGCAGCCGCCACAGCAGCGGCGGCTCGCCGCTGACCAGACGCCCGCGCAGGCGCACCAGAACCTCCAGAACGATCACCACCGCCAGCACCATCGCTGGCCGGCCACCAGGAAAGCGGGGCAGCACATAGGCCGTGATGTTGCCGCCTGCATAAAACCCCAGCAGCAGGGCCAGCAGCACGGCGCTGCGGTACCTCCAGCTTCCGCGAAGCTGGCCGATCAGCGCGTTGCCGGCGGCCGCGCTGAAGCGCTGGAAACGGGTGGTCTGCAGGGCACTCACAGCAGGGACTGCAGATAGAACAGCGTGGCGACCCCCGGAACGCAAGCCGGCCCCCGCAGCACCCGGTCGTCGGCACCCAGCCCACTCAGCACGGCCCGGGCGGCGGCAAAACGCTCCAGGGGCTCCATGGCGCCGTAGTGGCTGCGGGTCACCACGCAGGCCAGACCAGCGGCGCTGGCCGCCGCCAGGCCGAGGGGCGAATCCTCCAGCACCAGCAGCCGCTCGCGGGGCAAACCGAGGCGCTCGACGGCCTGCAGGTAAGCCTCAGGGTGGGGCTTCTTGTGACTGACATCGTCGCCGCACACCCAGAAGGCGAAGCCATCAGCCCCGTCTGGCAGCAGCTGCTGGAGCAGGGCCTGCACGGCGGGCCGGCCGCTGGTGGTCACGATCACCTGGCGCAGGCCGGCGGCTGCAGCCGCTGCCAGCAGCGCCTGCACGCCTGGGCGCAGCGCCAGCCCGCCACCAGCGAGCAGGGCCGCATAGTGCGCCTGTTTGCTTGCCTGCAGGGTCTCCACCAGGCGGGGATCGGGCTCACGCTTCTGCTGGTGAAGCAGGGCAGCGCGGATCCGCTCCCGGCCACCGGCGATCGCCAGCCAGTGGGCGTAGGTGTGGGCATCCCAGTGGATGGGAACGCCGGCCTCGGCAAAGGCCCGGTTGAAGGCCCGGCGATGGCCATCCCGCTCGGTCTCCGCCAGGGTGCCGTCCACGTCCCAGAGCAGGGCGTCCAGCGCCATCCTTCGCCATCAGCCAGCAGGGAGCCAGCACGCTAGCCCTGGCCAGTGCGCGCACAATGGGGCTGCTACGCCCCTGCTCCTTGCTCCCCGCCCTCGACGCGCAGTGCTGGCATCTGCCGGCTCCCCTGGGGGAGCTCGCTGCAGCCGGATCCCTGGAGCAGCTCAATCCCCAGGGCAGCCAGCCCCTGCCCCTGTCCCTGCTGGCCGTCCTTGCCCGGCGCGGCCACACCAGTGCCGCCGCCGTGGCGGCCCTGCTCGATCCCCCGCAGGCCCCGGCGGCGGCCGAGCACTTCCAGCAGCTGGAGCAGGCGGTGGAACGCCTGGCCCAGGCCTGTCAGCAGGGAGAGCCGGTGGCAATCTGCGGCGACTATGACGCCGACGGCATGACCAGCACGGCCCTGCTGGTGGGCGTGCTCGCGCGGCTCGGCGCCCGGCCCCAGGCCGCCATCCCCAGCCGCATGGAGGAGGGCTACGGGCTCAACGCCGCCATGGTGGAGCGGCTGGCGGCCCAGGAGGTGCGTCTGCTGGTGACGGTGGACAACGGCGTTTCGGCCCGCGAGGCCCTCGAGCGGGCGGCCGCGCTGGCGATGGAGGTGATTCTCACCGACCACCACACCATCCCCGAGCAACTGCCGCCCCACCTGGCCCTGCTCCATCCCGCACGCACGCCGGAGGGCTCCCCCTATCGCGGCCTGGCCGGGGTGGGGCTGGCCTATGTGCTGGCGGCCCAGCTCTGTGCGCGGCTGCGCCAGGGCCAGACCCTGGCCATGGCCCGCGACCTGTTCTGCATCGGCACGATCGCCGACATGGCCCCGCTGCAGGGGGTGAACCGCCGCTGGCTGATGGATGGCCTGCCGCAGCTGGGCAGCAGTGGCCTGCCCGGGCTGCAGGCCCTGCAGCGGCTGGCGGGCGTGGACGAGCAACGGCTGGATGCCCAAGTGGTGGGTTTCCAGATCGCGCCGCGGATCAATGCCGTGGGTCGCCTGGGCGATCCGGCCCTGGTGGTGGACCTGCTCACCACCGCCGATGGCGAGCGGGCCCTGGAGCTGGCGCGGGACTGCGAAGCGCTCAACCGCCAGCGCCGCGACCTCTGCGAAGCGATCGAAGCTGAAGCCCTGGCCCTGCTGGAGGCTGATGGCCATCAGCGGCCGGCCTTCGTGCTGCTCGCCCAGAACCACTGGCACCATGGGGTGATCGGCATCGTGGCTGCCCGGCTGGTGGAGCGGTTGCACCGTCCCTGCGCCCTGCTGGCTGGTGAGGGCAACGGAAGGCTGCGGGCCTCCGTGCGCTCGCCGCGGGGTTTTGCCGTGGATCGGGCCCTGCAGCAGTGCGCCCACCTGCTGGAGCGCTACGGCGGCCATCCGGCAGCGGGGGGCTTCAGCGTGCGTGCCGAGCACCTGGCTGCCCTGCATGCGCGCCTGGAGGAGCTGGCCCAGGACTGGCTGGCCGGCAGGGCCAACGGTCAGCCGGTGGAACCGGAGGCCCTGCTGCGGCTGAAGGAGATCGACCCCGCCTTTCTGCTCCAGCAGCAGCGGCTTGAGCCCTTCGGCATCGGCCACCCCCAGCCGGTGTACTGGAGTGCGGGCTGCACGATCGTGCAGAAGAAACTGCTGCGCGGCGGCCACCTCCAGCTGGAACTGGAACAGCAGGGGGCACGGCGCCAGGCGATCGGCTGGCGCTGGTCCGGCGATCCAGGCGGGCTCCCCCAACTGGTGGATGTGGCCTATCGCCTGCAGCGCAACCTGTGGCAGGGGCGAGAACGGCTGCAACTGGAGTTGCTCGGCCTGCGCGCCAGCGCCGGCGATGAGGTGGTGCTGGCCCGGCACCAACGCCTGTACTGGTGCAGCCGCCGGGGGGATGGACTGGTGGTGCGCAACGCGGCCGGCGAGGAACTGCACAGCGACAGCCGACCTGAGCATCCTTACCTGAGGGCACTGCTGCAGGATGCGGCGGTGGCCCTTGGGCTGATGGCCTGAGCCCGGCATGACCCGCAAGCCCCTCTCCGAACGCGACCTCACTGGCCTGAGCAGGCTGCTGCTGCTGGGCGCACTGGTGGGACTGGCCAGCTGGCCCCTCAACCTGGTGGATGGCTGGCAGGATCGGCTGCTGGCGCGGCTGCCAGGCCCGTCCGGGGAGGCGTGGAGCCCACCCAGCCTGCTGATCGCCGTATCGCCCCTGCTGGTGGTGCCTCTCCTGCTGCTGCAGCAGCGGGGCCCCCTCGCCGGGGGGGCAGGGTCGGGCATCCCCCAGACCATCCAGGCGCTCGAGGAGCCCAGCCGAGCGCCCTGCCTGCTCGGCTGGCGGCCCACCGCTGCGCGCCTGGCCCTCTGGACCAGCGCCAGCCTGGCCCTGCTTCCTCTGGGCCGGGAGGGACCGCTGGTGGAGCTGGGCGCTGCCGTGGCCCAGGGCCTGCATCGCTTGGCCCCCAGGCTGGCGGCGACTGTCCGCCCGGGCTCCCTGCTGGCGGTCGGGGCGGCTGCCGGCCTTGCCGGGGGATTCAACAGCCCATTGATGGGGGTGCTCTTTCTGGCGGAAGAACTCACCGGCAGCATCCGCACCGCCCTGATCTGGCCCGCCCTGGTGGTGTGTTCAGCGGCAGCCCTGGTGAGCAACCTGGCCGGGATCGGCATCTTTCCCCTGGGCCTGGTTCCCACCCTGGTGCCGGAGTGGCAGCAACTGCTCTGGGCCCTGCCGATCGGCGTGGGCGGGGGCTTGCTCGGCGGCCTGTTCGCCCGCGGGCTGCTGCTGGCCAATCGCTGGTTGAAGGCGTGCGTGGCCCGCCACCCCCTGATCTGGGGACTGGCGATCGGCCTTTGCCTGAGCGCCATGGCGGTTGTGAGCGGCGGCTGGAGCGGTGGCGATGGTGAAGTGTTGATGCGGCAGCTGCTCGACGAGCGAGGGCCGCTGCCGGTGCCGGGATCGCCCCTGGGAATCGCTGGTTGGCTGCTGGTGCTCCTGGCCCGGGTGCTGGCCCCGATCCTCGCCCTGGCCTGCGGCATTCCGGGTGGATTGATCGACCCGGCCTTCAGCTTCGGGGCCCTGTTCGGGGCCGGAACCCTCCATCTGCTCGACGCCGATCCCCAGCTGGGCATGGCCCTCGGCATGGCGGCCGGTCTGGCGGGCGCCACCCAGCTGCCGATGATGACGGCTGTCTTTGCCCTGCGCCTGGCTGGCGATCAGCAGTGGCTGCTGGGGACCCTGCTGAGTGCAACACTCGCCGCGATCGTGGGGCGACGGCTGCAACCGCTGCCGATTTATCACGCTCTGACGGCCGATCTCAACCGCCCCGGGCCGAAGGGCTCAGAGCCGAATGACGCAGACGCACCTGATCAAAGCAAAACCTGACTGGATCAGCACTCACTGAGGCAGGCTCAGTTTCAGAGAGCCCCGCGGCGGTAGAACAGGATGAAGATCACGGCGGGGCCAGCCAGGGTGATCAGGGCAAGGGCGGCGAAGTTGGCGATCAGGTGGAAGTCGATGCCCATGGATGGCCGCGCAGAGACGCAAATCACTGATCACGAGCCTAAGGCCCCAGCTGCTGCTCACCCATGCCAGGGGCGCCACTGTGACGCCCCGTTACAGCGCTCTGCCCAAGCTGACAGCTGCCATGCTGAAGCCGGTGATCCCCCTGCAACAAGCCATGGCCCAGGCACCCCAGTGGCAATGCATCACCGGCTGCGGGGCCTGCTGCCGCCTGGATCCCGAACTGCGCCAGGACGCCCTTGCTGCCCTCTCGCCCCCGCAGCGCCAGACCTATCTGGGCATGGTGGGGCCGGATGGCTGGTGCATCCACTACGACACCGGTGGACGCCGTTGCCGCATCTACGAGGAGCGTCCGGATTTCTGCCGGGTCGCCAATCTGCTGGGCCTGTTCGCCCCTGAACTGGCCCCGGCTGAGCCGGCGCAGTGGAACGCCACGGCCCACGGCCTGGCGATCGCCTGCTGCCGCCAGCAGATCCGCAGCGAGTACGGCGGCCGTGGCAGGGTGATGCGTCGATTCGAGCGGGCGATCCGGCAGCCATGAGCAGCGAGTCCGCCACTCCGGCCGAGCACCCCCGTCGGGCCTGGTTCACGGCCTTCATCACCACCTTCACCACCGTCTTCCTGGCGGAACTGGGGGACAAGACCCAGCTGGCAGCCCTGTTGCTCTCCGCCCAGTCGGGCAGGCCGGTGCTGGTGTTTCTGGGCGCTTCACTGGCCCTGATCTGCTCCAGCCTGGTGGGCGTGCTGCTGGGCCGCTGGCTGGCCCGGGCCATGCCCGCCCACCAGCTGGAGCGCCTGGCTGGCCTGCTGATGGTGGCCCTCGGCCTGTGGCTGGGACGTCAGGCGGCGGTCCACCTCACCCCCCTGCCCACCGATCTGCCCCTGAGCTGACCACCTCGCTCCTGCCAGAGCGGCCTGCCACTGGCTCAACACCCCAACCTCAACACCCAAACCGCCGATCCCCCCAACCGCCATGGATCTCGCCCTGCTGGCCTCCACGTTCGTCACGGTGTTTCTGGCGGAACTCGGTGACAAGACGCAGCTGGCGATCGTCACGATCAGCGGCACCTCCAACAGGCCAGGGGCCGTGTTTGCCGGCAGTTCCCTGGCGCTGGTGCTGGCCAGCCTGCTGGGGGCCGCGGCCGGTGGTTCCCTCTCGGCGGTGATTCCCACCGATGCCCTGCAACTGGCGGCATCGGTGGGGTTTCTGATTCTTGGAGTACGCCTGGTCGTCAAGGCCGGCAGCAGCGAAGGCGATGCCCAGGCCGCCGCCGCCGCCGAGTCGGAGGCCGAAGCCTGAGCTGGAGCCGGTCTGGGAATGGCACCATCACTGATTAAAGTCTCCATTGGGAGACACCGTCGTGGGCATCGCTCCGAGCCCGGACCAACCGCTCCCCTCGCCGACACCCCAGCCCCTAGGGAAAATCCCCGGCGGCCTCCGCCAACCAGCTGCCAGCCCCGATGAAGTTCACGGTCGCCGACCTGCTCGACCAGCTCTCCACCCAGGACCCCCTGCCCCAGCCCAAGCTCGAGAAGGCGCTGGGCCTCAGCACCAAACCGGAAAAACAGCAGCTGCGCATCGGTCTCGATGCCCTCAAGCGGTTGGAGCTGGTGCAGGTCAGTGAAGCCGGCCTCCTGCGCCGTCACAACCCGGAGCTCATACCCGCCCGGCTGCGCTGCTCCAGCAAGGGCTTCTGCTTCGCTCTGCGCGAGGACGGCGGCGAGGACATCTACATCCGCGAGCACCAGCTCAACCACGCCTGGAACGGCGATCGGGTGCTGGTGAAGGTGACCCGCGAAGGCGGACGCCGCCGCTCGCCGGAAGGGGGCGTGCAGTGCATCCTGGAGCGCCACACCACCAGCCTGCTGGCCCAGGTGGAACAACAGCAGGAGCGTCTGGTGGCCACGCCGCTCGACGATCGCCTGCTCACCAGCGTCGAGCTGCCGGCCGCTGACGCCGAACATCTCGATCCCGAGCAGCAATCCGTGGTGGACGTGCTGATCGATCGCTATCCGGTGGCCCAGTTCTCCCCCCAGGGCCATGTGGCCCGCAGACTGCCTGTGAACGGCGGCGAATCCGCCGACCTCGACCTGCTGCTCACCAAGCACCGTCTGAATCAGCGCCCGACGGCTCCCCGGGCCACCCTGCGCCAGCTCGAGGCCAAGGACCGCAGCGATCTCACCGCCCAGCAGACACTGCTGCTCGAGAGCTGGAGCGGCAAGGAAGCTCCCTGCCTGCCGGCACTGGGGCTGGAAACCCGTGGCGAGGAAGGCTTCACCCTGTGGCTGCACAGCCCAGCCGTGGCCGAACGCCTGAGCCCGGGAAGCAGCCTGGACCTCTGGCTGCGAGAGCAGGCCGATGCCCTGTGCGTGGGACGGCAGTGGCTGCCGCTTCTGAGCGCGCCCCTCAGTAAGGCGGCCGCCTTCCAGGTGAACGAGGAGCAGGCAGCGGTGTCGGTGGCACTGGAGATCAGCAGCGAGGGCTCGCTGCAGAGCTACCGCTTCTGCCGCAGCCAGATCCGGCCGGTGGCCAGTGCCGACCTCACGGCCCTCACCGCCCTGGCCGAGCGGAAGCCCAAGAGCCGCACCGTTCCGGCCGCCCTCAAGCCGCTGAAAAACCAGCTCGATCAGCTGAGCGGCCTGATCAGCGTGAGCGAACTGCTGCGCCAGCAACGGCTGGCGAGTGGATCGATCGAACTCGACCTGGGCATGCCGCCCATTGAGAGTCTCGGTGACCTGAGGGCGCCGGCCCCCACCCCCGCCCTGCAGGGCTGGCTGGAGCAGCTGCCGGCCCACCACCCTGAGGCGATTCTGCGGGAGGTGGTGCTGCTGGCTGAGCGGGCCCTGGGCAGCCATCTGGCCGCCCTTTCCCTGCCGGCCATCTACACCCTCAATCCCGAGGCCGAAGCGAGCGACCTCAACGACGTGGCCCGGGCAGCCCTGGCCCTGGAGATTCCCCTCGAACTGGGGGAGGAGGGCCATGCCAGCGCGGCGGAACTGGCTGCAGCGTTTGCCGCCACCGACCGCCGGCGCGCCCTGCAGCAGCAGCTGCGGGCGGTCCTGCCCCAGCAGGTGCTCAGCACCAGCCCAGGGGAGCACTGGATGGCCGGCGCGCGCGGTGAGACGGCAGCCCTCGCCCCCTGGACCTGCCCAACCCTGCGCTATGCCGACCTCTGGAACCAGCAGGTGCTGGTGCTGCTGCTCTGCGACGGCAAGGACCGCCCCAGCGTGCGCCACAAGGTCAGCGTCGACCTGGCCTCGCCGGCCTGCCATGGGGCCATCGACTGGCCCCTGCTGGCACCGAGCCAGCTGGCGCCGTTCCAGCAGGCCCTCGACCATGGACTGGTGCAACGTCTCAACGGCCGCAGGCGCTTCCAGCAGGAACTGGAGAGCGATCTGGTGGCCATGGCCCAGGCCCGCCAGGCCGAGCCCCTGGTGGGTCATGTGCAGCCAGGCGTGATCAGCGGCGTGCAGAGCTACGGCTTCTTTGTGGAAGTGCCCCCTTCCAACGTGGAGGGCCTGGTGCACGTGAGCTCACTCAAGGACGACTGGTACGAGTACCGCAGCCGTCAGAACCGGTTGGTGGGCCGCAAGAACCGCCGCACCTACATGCTCGGCGATGCGGTTGAAGTGGAGATCGAGAAGGTCGACGCCCTCCGCCATCAGATCGATCTGGCGGTGGTGCTGCCCGCCGGCAGCGAGCTCGGCGAGAACGAACCGACGGCTGACAGCCCTGGCAGCGCGGAGCCCGATCACGAGCCGGAGGAGACCTCGGAGTTCACCCCGGTGGCCGTGCTGAGCGAGAGCTGAGCGATGGTGCCCTTGGTGCTGGCCATCTCAGGTGCCTCGGGCCAACCCCTCGCCCAGAGAGCCCTGCAGTGGCTGCTGGATGCGGGGGAGAGCGTTGAACTGGTGACCAGCCGCGGAGCCATTGCGGTGTGGCAGGCCGAGCTCGGCATCCAGGTGCCGGGTGAGCCGGTGGCCCAGGAGCGCTTCTGGCGCGAGCGCACCGGCAGCAGCGGCGGCTGTCTGCGCTGCCACCGCTGGAACGACCAGGCCGCCGCCATCGCCAGCGGCAGCTACCGCACCCGGGGGATGGTGATCCTGCCCGCCTCCATGGGCACCGTGGGGAGGATTGCCAGTGGCGTCGCCCTCGACCTGGTGGAACGGGCCGCTGACGTGCACCTCAAGGAAGCCCGGCCGCTGGTGATCTGCCCGCGGGAAACCCCCTGGAGCCTGGTGCACCTGCGCAACCTCACCGCCCTGGCGGAGGCGGGAGCACACATCGCTCCGCCGGTGCCCGCCTGGTACCACCAGCCCCGCACGATCGACGACATGGTGGATTTTCTGGTGGCCCGCATTTTCGACCTGCTCCACGACAACCTTGGCGATCTGCGGCGCTGGAGTGGACCGATCGGCCCAGCCCAGCCAGGCTGCGCGCTGGCTGATCCCACTCCCCCCGCCTGACCGTGCTGCGCCAGTTGCTGCTGCTCCCTCTGCTCGCCCCCCTTGCGGCGGTGATCCTGGTGGGCGCCCTCAATCCGAAACCGGCAGTGACTCTGCGGCTGCTCACTTACACCAGTCCCGCCCTGCCGATCGGCGTGTGGATGATGCTGGCCGGCGGCGGCGGCGGGCTGCTGAGTGCCGGCACCACCGCCCTGGCCCTGCGCGGCGGCAACGGTGGCGTTACTCGGCGCCAGGTGCGCCTTCCTCACAACGCCGAGCCGGCCTGGAGTGGGCGAGAGGGCTGGAGAGCAGCCGCGCCCCCGTCCCCTGACGAGTCCCGCTCCGCTGGCCCGACCCCCGCGCCCAGGGACCCGGAACCCAGCCCGGCAAGTCCCAGCCGAGCACCGGGTGAACCGGCGCCCACGGTGGAGGTGCCCTTCCGGGTGATCCGCCGGGCTCCCAGCAGCCAGCAAGCCAGCACTGCCCCTGTGGATGGCTGGGATGAGGGCGACAGCGACTGGTGAACACCAGGGTTCCCCTGCTTAGAGTCAGAGTCACTCAACCCCTGGGGCCCGAGCCTGGTGAGCGATCCCACCCCTTCCCCCACTCCAGCAGCAGCAGCCGAGGCGAAGCCGGCGAAAGCGGCCAAGCCCCCTGCTCCCGAGGATGCTCCCTTCGCCAGCTTCATCCCCAACTCCCTGATCCCAGCCCTGGCCAAGGAAATCTGCGGCTACGGCGGCCCCGAACCCCAACTCCGCTTTGAGCAGGGGCCGATGCCGGTGGTGGCCAGCCCCTGCTGGATGGTGGTAGGGGAGCTTCCGGGTGGGCGCCGGTTCTGGCTCTGCTTCACCAGTGAGGACATCAACGCCGCCAAGACCGTGGCCGTGGCCGAGGCAGGCGCTGAGCCCAGCCTGCTGGAGTCTTTTCTGATCGACGAAAAAAAGATCACCCAGGCCCTGCTGGTGTCCCGCCTGGTGCAGCGGCTCAACGGCCAGAAATGGCTGGGCCCGAACTGACAACCCCCACAGGCAACGCAGATTGCCAACAAGGGCGGCACAGTCCGTGACAGGTCCCGCCGACCTGGGCGTAGGCCCACCTACCATGCACCCACTGCTCTGACCTGATCTGTTCGATGGTGCCACCTACCGCAGTCGCCAGTTCCAGCCAGGCCGATGCCCAGGCCGCTGGCCAACAAACCGCGGGCCTCAAAGCGAGCGCCGGTGGCCCGGCCATCAAGGAACCGGTGAAGGACACGATCCTCACGCCGCGGTTCTACACCACTGATTTCGAGGCCATGGCTGCCATGGACCTCCGCCCCAACGAAGTGGAGCTGGAGGCCATCTGCGAGGAATTCCGTAAGGACTACAACCGCCACCACTTCGTGCGCAACGAGGAGTTTGAGGGCGCGGCCGACAAACTCGACCCCGAAACCCGCAAGGTGTTCGTCGAATTCCTGGAGCAAAGCTGCACCTCGGAATTTTCCGGCTTCCTGCTCTACAAGGAACTGAGCCGCCGCATCAAGGCCAGGAATCCCCTGCTGGCTGAGTGCTTCGCCCACATGGCCCGCGATGAAGCCCGCCATGCCGGCTTCCTCAACAAAGCGATGAGCGATTTCGGCCTACAGCTCGACCTCGGCTTCCTCACCGCCAACAAGGCCTACACCTACTTCAAACCGAAGTTCATCTTCTACGCCACCTATCTAAGCGAAAAGATCGGCTACTGGCGTTACATTGCCATCTTCCGCCACCTTGAGAAGAATCCCGACAGCAAGATCTTCCCGATCTTCAACTTCTTTGAGAACTGGTGTCAGGACGAGAATCGCCACGGCGACTTCTTCGACGCCCTGATGAAGGCCCAGCCCGACACTGTGCGCGGTTTCACAGCACGGCTCTGGTGCCGGTTCTTCCTACTGGCCGTGTTCGCCACCATGTACGTCCGCGACGTGGCCCGTAAGGAGTTCTATGAAGCCCTTGGCCTGGACGCCCGCACCTACGACAAGTACGTGATCGACAAGACCAACGAGACCTCTGCCCGGGTGTTCCCTGTGGTGCTGGACGTGCGCAACCCCCGCTTCTGGGAAGGCCTGGAGCGCCTGGTGGTCAACAATGAAAAACTGTCGGCCGCCGATGCAAGTCCGGCGCCAGCGCCGCTGAAGGCAATCCGCAAGCTGCCCTACTGGATCGCCAACGGAGTGCAGATGGCTCAGCTGTTCCTGATGAAGCCCATCCGCAGCGAACAGTTCCAGCCGGCCGTGCGCTGAGCGGCAGCAGACCAGAGGCCAGCAACCGCCGATCCCTGGCCCTCTGGAGAACGGCCAACGGCCCTGGCCACCATGGCCGGGGCCTTTTTGCTAGGACCGCTCCCAGGCCAGGAAGGTCCAGCGTCAGCCCCGGCAGGCAGCCGTTTCTCTCCCCGTATCCCCCCTGTTCCGTCCTCGAACGATGGTCGTCTCCATTGCACCTCCAAGCCTGCGCCAACTCGATGGCAGCTGGGCCCTTCGGCTGGAATCGCTGCTCGCCGCGGGCCGGGCCGCGGGGGCCGATTTGGTGGAGGTGTTCCTGGAGCGCACCGATCACCTGGGCGTGCTGGCCGAGCAGGATGGCATCACCAGCGTGAGTCCTGCCTTTGGGATGGGAGCTGGGCTGCGGGTGTTCAGGGGCCTGCGCGACGGTTTCGTGAGCACCAACGACCTCAGCGATGCCGGCCTGTTGGAGGCCCTCGACCAGGCCCTGGGGATGCTCGGGCTGCAGCGCAGCGGAGCGGTACGCAGTGCCTTTGAAGGCCTGGGGAGCCTGCGCGACCACGCCAGCGCCAAGGCGGATTGGCTGTTGCGCTGCCCCGAACTGGCGGCAGCCACCACCCGACTGCTGGAGGGCACCGCTGCCCTGGAGCGGCGCGGCACCCACCTGCAGGTGCGCCGCGGCAGCTACGCCCGCGACTGGCAGGAGGTGCTGGTGGCCGCCAGCGATGGCACGTTCGCCCGCGACATCCGCCTGCATCAGTCGCTGGGGCTGAACGTGCTGGCCTCCGACGGCGAGCACCGCTCCAGCATCGGCCGTCGCTACGGCAGCCACGGCCGCCCGGAGCAGCTGGAGCAGTGGGATGTCGACGCCAGCGCCCAGGAGGTGTGCGAAAGCGCAGCCACCATGCTCTACGCCGATTACGTGGAGGCCGGTCAGATGCCGGCGGTGCTGGCCAACCGTTTCGGCGGGGTGATCTTCCACGAGGCCTGCGGCCACCTGCTGGAAACCACCCAGGTGGAGCGCGGCACCACACCCTTCGCAGACAAGGTGGGCGAACCCATTGCCCATGAGGCCGTCACGGCGATCGATGAGGGCCTCAGCGATGGCGCCTTCGGCTCGCTGGCGATGGACGACGAGGGCATGGAGCCCGAGCGCACCGTGCTGATTGAAAACGGGGTGCTCAAGCGCTTCCTCAGCGACCGGGCCGGCCAGCTGCGCACCGGCCATGCCCGCACCGGCAGCGGCCGGCGCCAGAGCCACAACTTCGCCGCCGCCAGCCGCATGCGCAACACCTACATCGCCGCCGGCCCCCACACCCCCGAGCAACTGATCACCTCGGTGGACAAGGGCCTTTACTGCAAGTCGATGGGCGGCGGCAGCGTGGGCCCCACAGGCCAGTTCAACTTCGCCGTGGAGGAGGGCTACCTGATCGAGAACGGCCAGCTCACCAAGCCGGTGAAGGGCGCCACCCTGATCGGTGAAGCCAAGGAGGTGATGCCGCGGATCTCGATGTGCGCCAACGACCTCGACCTGGCCGCCGGTTTCTGCGGGTCGGTGAGCGGCAGTGTGTTCGTGACCGTGGGCCAGCCCCACATCAAGGTGGATTCGATCACCGTGGGGGGCCGCTGATCATGACCATCAGCAACGGCAGCCTCGATGCCGAACAGCTGCGCGGCCAGCTCGAGCAGCTCGCCCAGCACCACGGCATCGACCGGTGGGACCTGGGAGCCTCCTGCAGCACCGACACCTCCGTGCAGGTGGATCGCGGCGAGGCCAAGCAGATGAAGGGGGCCCAGCGCAGCGCCATCACGGTGCGGGTGTGGAACGGCGACGGACTTGTGGGCATCACCAGCACATCCGACCTCTCCCCTGATGGCCTGGAGAAGGCCCTGGCCGGGGCCAGGGCCGCCAGTGCCTTCGGCAATCCCGAGGACACGCCAGCCTTCTCGCCCCTGGCCACGGCTCCCCTGCCGGAGCTGCATCAGCCCCTGCGCCCCAGCCAGCCGATCCTCTCCCTGCTGGAGACCCTCAAGGACGCCGAGCGCCAGCTGCTGGAGCGGCACCCGGCCATCGGCACCGTGCCCTACAACGGCCTGGCCCAGCGGCGCAGCGAGCGGCTCTACCTCAACAGCGATGGCGCCTGCCGCCAGCAGCGGCTCACGACAGCCAGTGTGTATCTCTACGCCAAGGCCGAGGAAACGGGCCGCAAACCCCGCAGCGCCGGCGCCGTACGCCTGGCCTATGGCGCCGATGACCTCGACCTGGCGGGCTGCATCGCCGAGGCCGCCGAACGCACCATCAGCCACCTCGACTACGCCCCGATCGAGACCGGCCACTACACCTGCGTGTTCAGCCCTGAAGCGTTCCTCGATCTGATCGGCGCCTTCTCCAGCCTGTTCAACGCCCGCGCCGTGCTCGATGGCGTCAGCCTCAGCAAGCGCGAGTCCCTGGGCGAGCAACTGGCGGTGCCGTTCCTGTCGATCACCGACAACGGCCTGCACCCTGGCAACATCGGCGCCAGTGCCTTCGACGGCGAAGGCACCCCCACCCGAGCACTGCCCCTGCTGGAAGGAGGCATGCTCGCCAACTTCCTGCACTCCGAAGCCACGGCCCGGGCCTTCGGCGTCGTCCCCACCGGCCACGCCGGCCTGGGGGCCAAGGTATCCGTGAGCCCGGACTGGTTCGAAGTGGGGCCCACCCCAGGGAGTGGGGGCGGCCAGCAGGGCCTGGATCACCACAGCCATGGAGAGGCCAAGGGCCTGGTGCTGATCGATTCGCTCTCAGCCCTGCATGCGGGGGTGAAGGCCAGCCAGGGGTCGTTCTCCCTGCCTTTTGATGGCTGGCTGGTGCATGGCGGCGAGCGCCGCTCGATTGAAGCAGCCACCGTGGCCGGCGATATCCGCCAGGTGCTGCAGGCGATCGTGGGGTTTGAGGGTGAGGCGAAGATCACCCCCGATGGCCTCTGCCCCCAGGTGTGGGTGGAGGGTCTGTCGATCACGGGCGAAGCCTGAGCAGCCGCCCAACGATGAACGTGCTGTTCTGGGGCACCCCGGCCTACGCGGTGCCCAGCCTCAATGCCCTGCACGCCGCCGGCCACCGCCTGGTGGGCGTGGTGAGCCAGCCCGACCGTCGCCGCGGCCGCGGCAAGGAGCTGGTGGCGAGCCCGGTGAAGGCGCGCGCCCTGGAGCTGGGGATTCCCGTGTTCACCCCTGAGCGCATCCGCCGCCAGAGCGAGCTGCAGGCCGAACTGGCCGCCCTGGGCGCCGATATCTCTGTGGTGGTGGCCTTTGGCCAGCTGCTGCCAGCGGAGGTGCTGGCCCAACCACCCCTGGGCTGCTGGAACGGGCACGGCTCCCTGCTACCCCGCTGGCGCGGCGCGGCCCCGATCCAGTGGAGCCTGATCAGCGGCGATGCCGAGACCGGCGTGGGGATCATGGCGATGGAGGCGGGGCTGGACACCGGCCCGGTGCTGCTGGAGCAGGCCATCCCGATCGGCCTGCTGGAGAATGCCCAGCAACTTGGGAACCGCCTGGCCGATCTCACCGCCGAGCTGCTGGTGGAGGCCTTGCCGCGGATCGAGGCCGCCGGTCCCGGAGCGGAAGGCGAACGGCTGGCGCGGCTGCAGGTGCGCCGCCAGCCTGAAGAGGGGCTCACCTATGCCCGCCTGCTGAGCAAGGACGACTTCGCCATCGACTGGGGGCAGTCCGCATTAGCCATCCACCGCCGGGTCATGGGCCTCTACCCCGGCGCCCACACCAGCTGGCGGGGGGAGCGACTGAAACTGCTGGCCACGGAACCGCTGGTGGAGCGCCTGGCGGGGCAACTGAGCCCTGAGGCCGCAGCACTCTGCGGCCGCTGGCCCGGCGCAACCGCCCCCGGTGGGGCGGGCACGGTGCTCGCTTGCGAGCCAGGCCTGGGGCTGGTGGTGGGGACCGGGGGCTGCCCGGTGCTGCTGCGCCAGGCCCAGCTGGCCGGCAAGCGCAGCAGCACAGACCAGGGCCTGGTGCAGCAGCTGCAGGCGCAGGTGGGCGATCGACTGGGCGACTGAACAATTCTGAGCACGACGTTGTGTGTCGTCTGGCCCATGCAAGGTCAGGGATCGCTCACGAAGAGCTAGAGCTGAATCAGCCTCTACTGGGACCCATGGCACGTGATTGTTCCGTCGGCCTGTCCTATGTGACGGAAGCTGGCCCTGGCTGCCTGATCTACCGGGAAACAACCGGAGGCTACGTGGTTCGCCCCGGCGATCGGGATGGTCAGAGCCAGAAGGTTGCCACCCTGGCCTCTGCCTACGCCGCCTGTCAGCTGCTCAGCGGTGCCGCCGCATCCACCGAAAAGCCAGTCTCAGACTTGCGATAGAGGCCGTGAAGGCCCTCCAGTTGATGGTGCACGGAACGCAGCTGATCACGGATGTGATCACTGTTCTCAATACGCTCGAGGGCCAGCAACATCGACTCGATCTGACTCTTGCAGTCGATCAGCACACGGCACTGGGGTGATCCGGGCTCGTAAGGCATGGAAGGTGGTGACGCCCCCCCATGGGAGCTGAGCTCAGCGGTTCCGTGTGTGTCGGTTGTTGCCGTTTGCAGACCGACCGGGCCGGCCCGACGCCGGCTGGGATGAGCGGCCCCGTCCTTTGCCTCGCCCACCGCTGAGGTCAAGGGGCGGAGCACTGAGAACTGTGGGTTCAAAGCCTGGCACCTCCTCCCTGGGCAGGCGACTGCCGATCAGCCGCTCGATCGCCCGCAGCAGCTCATGCTCCTCCGCCGCCACCAGGGAAATGGCGTGGCCAGGATGGCCGGCCCGGCCGGTGCGGCCAATGCGGTGCACGTAGTCCTCGGCCTGGTTGGGCAGATCCAGATTCACCACGTGCGGCAGCTGGTGGATGTCGATGCCGCGGGCCGCCAGATCAGTGGCCACCAGCACGCGCAGTTCGCCGCTCTTGAAGCCGTCGAGGGCGCGGGTGCGCGCCCCCTGGCTCTTGTTGCCATGGATGGCCGCCGCCGCCATCCCTGCCTCACTGAGCTTCTCCGCCATGCGGTTGGCCCCGTGTTTGGTGCGAGCGAACACCAGCACCTGCTGCCAGCCCTGGCTGGCAATCAAATGGATCAGCAACTCTGGCTTGCGGGCCATGTCGCAGGGGTGGAGCAGGTGCTCCACGGTTGTGGCTGTGCGGTTTTCGGGCGTGACCTGCAGCTGCACCGGGTTGTGCAACAGGCCGTGAGCCAGGGCCTTGATCGGGCCGCTGAAGGTGGCGGAGAAGAGCAGGTTCTGGCGCCGCGGCGGCATCAGGGCGAGCAAGCGCCGGATATCGCGGATGAAGCCCATGTCGAGCATGCGGTCGGCCTCATCGAGCACCAGGATCTCCACCTGATCAAGGCGCAGGGCACCCTGCTGCTGCAGATCGATCAGGCGGCCGGGGGTGGCCACCAACACATCGGCACCCGCCTTGAGCCGGTTGATCTGGGGGTTGATCTTCACCCCACCGAACACCACGTCACTGCGCAGGTCGAGAAAACGGCCATAGGCGGCCACGTTCTCACCCACCTGGGCCGCCAGTTCGCGGGTTGGGGTCAACACCAACCCCCGCACCACGCCATTGCGGGCGTGTGACCCATGGCGCAGGCGCTCGAGCATCGGCAGAGTGAAGCCTGCGGTTTTGCCCGTGCCGGTCTGGGCAGCCGCCATCAGGTCATGGCCCTCCAGCACGGCAGGAATGCACTGACGCTGGATCGGCGAGGGCTCGCTGTAGCCCTTGCTGGCCACCGCCTGCACAATCGGCTGGCCGAGGCCCAGTTCGGCGAATGCCGCAGCCAGGCTGGCGTCGACGGCTGGAGGCAGCTCCCGCACTCGCCTGACCATGGCACGGGCAGACGGGCCAGGGGAGGCGGTGGCGTTGCGTGAGGGCGTTCGATCCGCAGCCGCAGCGGGGCGGGGGCGGCTGGAGCGCTTGGCTGAACTGGTGATGGGCTCGGCAGCGGTGAACGCACTTCACCCTACGGGCTGCCCCGACAGGATCAGTCGGTGTAGAGCAGACGCGCCTGCTCCAGCACCGCGCTGAGATCGGCGTCACTGAGATCGAGGGCTTCGCTCCAGCCCTGGCTCTGCAGCCAGGCCCGCAGCCGAGAGCCTCCCTCCGGCCCCGCAAAGCTCACGAAGAACTCCCCCTGGGCCGCCAGCACCCGGAATTTGAGGAACTCCAGCAGCCGGGCCCGCAGACGGGCGGGCTGCACCAGCCGGCAGCGGGCCCCATCCACCCCAAGCTCCAATCCTTCAACCCCGGCGATGCCCCGGATCCAGGGAGCCAGCACCTCCAGCCGGTCGGGGGGCTGGAAGTGGCGCTGCTTGGTCTCCGGGTGGGGCCAGTAGATCCAGCCGGCAACCGCTGCATCCGCCCCCCGCCAGCGCAACAGACATGGCCAGAAGGAGAAGCTCTCCGGCGGATGGCGATCGGTCCAGCGCAGGTGCTCGACCTGCCAGGCCGGCTGCTGCAGGCGCCAGGCAGCGCCGGCGAAGGCGAGGTTGAGGGTGCCGGCGAAGCAGTGGCGCAGGTCGAGCCCGGCGTGGGCAAACAGGGGGGTCTGCAGGGCGATCGTGCCGGCCGGGTAAGGGCTGTCGGCCGCCTGACCCGACGCGACGCCATGGCCGGCCACCAGCCGGCATGGATGCCAGCGCAACTGCGCGGCCGGGATGGCGGCAGCAGGTTCAGGGGCGGGGGAGGAAGTGGGCACAGCGTTCACAGGGGCCCGCCGGCAGCACCGCACAGCGCAACAGGGGACTGCGGGCATTGAAGCGGCAGAGGGGATCGCCGATCACCCAGCCCGAGCCCCACGGGCGGGCGTCAGCGGGCCGTTCCTCGGCCTTCACCTGCAGGGCCACGCTGGCGAGGTCGTAGCGGCCATTGCGCAAGCGGTAGCGATGGCGTCGTTGCAACACGAGAAAGGAGCGGCCGCCATGCTCCAGCCAGCGCCCGGGCTGGGGCACCTCCGCCAAGCACTCCACATCGAGGCAATCGAGCAGTTGATCGCTGCCGATCTGGCGCAGCTCCACCCGCATCGATCAGCCGGCGGACTCTGCATCGGCCAGGGGTGAGCCGTCGGGATTGCGCTTGGAGAAGCGCCACACGAACAGGCTGGCAACCAGCACAAGCAGCAACCACTCTGGGGGCACCAGGTCGGGCCG
>Ga0164293_10000947_pt1 | contig 24271 bp, 20 predicted proteins | sample GEODES118metaG_FD_111487 | JGI IMG/M metagenome (GOLD analysis project Ga0164293, IMG submission 111487) | Eutrophic lake water microbial communities from Lake Mendota, Wisconsin, USA - GEODES118 metaG | ecosystem: Environmental > Aquatic > Freshwater > Lake | place: USA: Lake Mendota...
CACTTGTCTGATGAATGGGGCAAACTCGTTCAATACGTCGCACAGTCGCCTTTTATCATGCCAGGCACAGTAGAGGATAATATCACTCTTTCACGGATGAAGCCATCTGAATTACCTGATCAGAGCCAGTCCTTACAGGAAATTCTCACAATTGTGCAGCTTAATACTTTAGATATCAAGACTCCAATTACTGATTTCAATGAGGGCGTATCAGGTGGACAGCAACAAAGAATTGCGATCGCGAGGGCACTCTTTCAAAGACCTAACCTTCTACTTCTTGACGAAGCATTGACTGGGATCGATTTGCCAACGCGTCAACTCATGCTAACAGCACTATCAAAATATCTGCAAAAAAAGCGCATGTTCTGCATTGCCGTTTCGCATGACCCACTACCTGGGGTTGATGCCTGTGTGGTCACGCTCAAACAACGGATTGCCAGGCCTGTTCGAAGGTGATTGGTTTCCGTGATGAGCTTCGTGTAAAGGAAATCAAACAGATGACAGATCTCGAAATCTTTCTGCAAGGGGGCCTTGGTAATCAGCTCATCCAAGGCGCATATTGCTTCAGACATCTCTGTGGGCACAGCGACCGGAGAGTCATCGTTAATCCGATTCTACTGAGACGGTCCGTCAGCATACTTCGGCGTGTCACGCATCGACGACTCCATCCCTTTTATACATCAGAGCAATTCAAACAGCTTCAGAATGCTACCTGTGTGCTGAGGTCTTCATTTCGAAGTCTGATCCATGGCCTCATGAGTCCTTGCTTAATCAATGATCAAAAAAGTGACGGCATGGTGGAAAATCAACTCACCGATATCGGCAGAAATCGTTGTGTGGCAGTGATGGGATACTTTCATCGTGCATCAGCATTCAGCTATCAAACGAATGTATTTTGGGAGTCCGTAGCTAACTGGCTTAAAGCACACCATACCCTATCCGTGAAAGAAAACTCAAGGGTTGCTGCCCATATTCGCCTTGGCGACTACACAACACAGAGCAACAGAAAGGTTTATGCGGCCCTGCCAATTGGCACGCAGATTTCTACCGCCATGCGTTGGCGGGATGAACTAGGGGGAAACGCAAAAGTTGATCTGATCACGGATGATCCAAGACAATTGGAGACATTGATCCCCAGCGCAATCAAAAGCCAATGCAGAGTACTAGGCAATCAGGGCGAAAGTCTTGATTTTGCAACCCTATGCTCCTACCAGTCGATCGTGACATCCAACTCGACCTATAGTCTTGTTGCGGCCAAACTTGCCTCTGTTCTTTGGGGAAAAGCATTGACTGCACAATTGCCAGATTCTTGGTATCAGCAGAAACAAAGAAATCAGGCTCAAATGCTGGAGTGGCGCCAGCTATCTTTCGTCAGTGACTTTTGGTCTGGAACTGACTGAACCCAGGCCAAACGACCGACAACCATTGCAGTATCGCCAAGGATGCACCATGCAATCTGGTGATGATCAGCAGCATCAAGTCATCGGGTAATCCAGGGCAATCCCCTCGAAGAACCTGCGATGTGCAGAGCGACAGGTTTGCCAGTGGTAGGAATCTGCACGCTCCAAACCGGCTTGGATCAGTGCAGCCCGTAAAGCAGGCTGAACAATCAACGCTTCCATCGCCTCTGACAGTTGCAGATCCTGGACGGGGTCCACTAACAGTGCTGCTGTCCCTGCGAGCTCTTCCGTGCCGGAACCAAGACTGGTGATGACTGGAGTGCCGCAAGCAAACGCCTCCAGGACGGGCAAACCGAAACCCTCCCAAAGACTAGGAAAAACCAAGCCCAGCGCTCCGCGATACAGTTCAGGCAACTCAGCACTGGATACATAAGAGCGGAACTCAACTTGACTGTTCAGTTCCAAGTGATCAACCAAGGCCTGCAGTTGAGGGGTCTCCGTGGGATGTGGCTTGCCCGCTAGCACCAAGCACACCTCTGGGTGACGTGGCGCGATTCGGGCAAATGCCTGAATCAACCGGCGCAAATTTTTATGCGGATAAGCCTGGCCCACATGCAACAAGTAAGGATTTTGGGGAGGAGAACAAGGAAGATCAGCAGGTTTAAACAGTGAACTGTCATAGCCAAGCGGAATGACCGTAAGACGTTGGTCAGACAAACCTGTACAACGCATAATCTCCCGTGCTGTGTAGTGGGAGTTCGTCAATACATGCAAACAAGAGCGCAGCAGAGCCGGCACCCAGGCCCGGAAGTAAACACTCTGGAAGGAGAGCTCAGGATGACTCATCGGGCGCAAATCGTGAACCATGACCACCTGGGGTATGCGTTGAATACCGAGATAGCCCTCAGGAGCAGGAGTAAAAATCAAAGACGCGTTACAGCGACGTGCCAGGCTTGGCAAGCGAAACTGTGTCCAAGCCAATCTTTTTAAGCGCTGACTGGGCGTACCAACTTCACCACCAGGAACCAGTCGATGCGGAAGTTGCTGCAAAGCAGGTAACACAGCATTGGCATACATGCCAATGCCGGTTGGCTGCCGAAGCACCGGTCGATAGTTCAGCAAGATTGTCATCAGGCGAGGCCAATGCAGCGCCGACGGCCATACTTGAGCCAGTTCAAAAGCCAACAACCAGCACTGGGCAACCACCCCAGATGACGACGTTGCGCCCGATAGGTTTCTGCAAACACCTGACCAATACGCGTATGACTCACACCTGCCTGCACGATGTGAAGAATGGGCTCAGTGGTATGAACGCTATGCATGGACGGCGGCAAACGCAAAAACCATTCGTAGTCTCCGCAAATACGGAAACTATCATCAAAATATCCAAAGCGCGTAAACAGTTCTCGCCGCAACAGCATGGCTGGATGAGCAATATTCATGGATTGGCGCATGCGCTGCCACTGCCAGCCGGACCCCCAGCAGCGGAGAAGCCGGCCATCAGCGGAGTAATAAACATTGCGAGCCGTAATCAAGTCGGCTTGAGACACGGTCAACGTTGCAATTCTCCCAAGGCTTTCAGCGTCAACAAACACATCATCAGCACCGATAAAGCACACGTAGTCACCGGAGGCCAGCGGTAGGCCACGATTCCAGGCGTCATAGATGCCTCGGTCTGGCTGGCTGCTCCAAATCAGCTGCTCTGGACATGCCAAATTCCGGCGAAACGCCTCAACGGTCTTGGCGGTGGAGTCCGTTGACGCGTTATCCAACACCAACAGTTGCCAATCTCGCCAACTCTGTGAGGCCAAGCTCTGCAAAAACTCAGCCAATTGAGGGCCACAGTTCCAGCAGGCCACCAAGATCGAGATCCGCGGGGCCACCTGGCTCATGGACACACCACGCTGGTGAAGGTCTGCCAATCAGTCAGGGGGCAGAGGCGTTCCTCCTGAGGTTGGCCGCGTAAGGGTTTCAGCAGCACACTCCCTTGATCGAGTTCGCCCTCCCCCAGGACGGCGGCCCAGGGCGCGCCACTGCGATCGGCACGTTTGAACTGTTTGCCAAAGGCAGCTCCGCTGGTATCCAGCTCAACCCGCAAGCCCCGACGACGGAGCTCGCAGGCAAGCGTCACCGCTGCCAATTCTGCTGCACTTCCGCGATTCACCAGGTAGAGGTGTGGTGGGGACTCCGGCCTGGGCCCAACCTCAACTTGTGAGACCAGAAGAACCAACCGTTCCATTCCGAGCGCCCAACCTATACAGGGGGTCGCGGGCCCGCCCAGTTGCTCCACAAGACCGTTGTAACGCCCACCACCACAGACGGTGGCCTGAGCACCCAATTGGTTGGAGGTGATCTCAAACGCAGTGTGGCCGTAATAGTCCAAGCCGCGGACCAGCCTTGGGTTGAGACGGAACGGAATGTTCAGCGCCTCCAAGCCGGCTTGAACCTGCTCAAAACGTTCTCGACTGGGCGATGCCAGCGCACTCAGCAACGGAGGGGCATCAACCAACAACGCCTGGGTGTCTGGATGCTTGGAATCAAGGATGCGCAATGGGTTGCGGGCCAGCCGCTCCTGCGAATCAGCATCGAGCCTCTGGTGGTGCTGCTCGAGATACGCGACCAGTTTCTGCCGGTAGTGGGCACGATCGTCGGCCGTACCAAGGCTATTGAGTTCCAAAGACAGGCTGCTCAACCCGCAAGCCTGCAGGAAATCCCAGGCAATCGCGATCGCTTCAACATCAGAACGGGCGTCTGCAACCCCCAAGAACTCCAGGCCGATCTGATGAAATTGGCGCTGGCGACCAGCCTGAGGGCGTTCATAGCGGAACATCGGGCCGCCGTACCAGAGGCGCTGGGGCCCCTGCGCGAGAAGGCCATGCTCAAGGGCCGCTCGCACCACGGAGGCTGTGCCCTCTGGCCGCAGGGTGCAACTGCGATCACCTCGGTCTTGGAAGGTGTACATCTCCTTCCCAACAACGTCGGTAGCCTCACCGATGCCGCGGGCGAACAACTCCGTCACCTCTAAGAGCGGGGTGCGAATCTCCTGCACAGCCGCCCGTTGGAAGTGGTCACGGGCCACAGCCTCAACCCGCTGCCACAGCGCGATGTGCTGAGGAAGCACATCCACCATGCCGCGCAGACTCTGGAGCTTCTCCACCCACAGGATTCGATTAGGGCCAGTCTGCCCCCTAACGTCAGTCTCTCTAGGAGGTGCTGACTCCATGGCCCAACTGCTAATCACTGGGGGAGCTGGGTTCATCGGCAGCCACACCTGCCTGGTGCTGCTGGAAGCCGGGCACGACCTGGTGGTGCTGGACAGCTACAGCAACAGCTCACCGGAAGCCCTGCGACGCGTCGCCACATTGGCGGGCCTACAGCCAGGCGACCCTCGGCTGACCGTCATTGAGGGAGACATTCGCTCCACGCACGATCTTCAGCGGGCCTTTGCCAGCGGTGTGGAGGGTCGGCCGATCGAAGCGGTCATTCACTTTGCAGGCCTGAAAGCAGTTGGGGAATCGGTGCAAACTCCGCTCCTCTACTGGGATGTGAATGTCAGCGGCAGCCGCAATTTGCTCGCCAGTATGCAGAGCCATAGCTGCCGGACCCTCGTGTTCAGCAGCAGCGCGACGCTGTACGGATTGCCGGAGCAAATTCCTATTGGAGAAACGGCGCCAATCAGGCCGATCAATCCATACGGCCAGACCAAGGCGGCCGTTGAACAGCTGTTAGCCGACTTGGTTGCCAGCGAGCCTGGATGGAGAGTGGCCAGGCTGCGCTATTTCAACCCGGTTGGCGCCCATCCCAGCGGTTGCCTCGGGGAAGACCCTCAAGGGGTCCCGAACAATCTGTTTCCATTCGTCTGCCAAGTCGCCGTGGGGCGACGGCAGACCTTGCAGATTTATGGGGATAACTGGCCAACCCCTGATGGCAGCGGCGTACGGGACTACATCCACGTGATGGACTTGGCTGAGGGACATCAAGCTGCCCTCGAACATCTGATGGGCCAGGACCAGCAACTGTTGACCCTCAACCTGGGGAGCGGTGAGGGGCACTCAGTCTTTGACGTGGTGCAAGCCTTCGAACAGGCCAGTGGCTGTTCCGTTCCCTACAACGTGGTGGATCGTCGACCGGGCGATGCCGCGATCACCGTGGCCAACGCAGAACGAGCCGCTCAGATCCTGGGCTGGCAAACCCAACGAAGCCTCAAGGAGATATGCCGTGATGGCTGGGCCTGGCAGCAGGCCAATCCTCAGGGCTATGAGAGCTCATGTCTGCCAACACAAGGCCAGCAAAAATGAAGCCAATCGAAAACATCAGCTGGTCAGAATAGAGAAATGGCTGTGCCAACCATTGCACGACAAACACGGACATAAAGCCCCATCTGGTTGCCAATTGCCAATCCCATCCAGACAAGAAAAATTTTAACCAGAATCCCCTTAATAAATTAAAAACCAAAGGCACTACGGCCATCAGAATACATAGGGCGGGAATGATTCCAGTGTCATTATAAATATCAAGAATGACGTTGTGGGCGAATGCATTCGAATGGGCCGCGGATCCGAAATGCATAACAATGCCAGCCCTACATTCACGATAATCAAAGGTCATCAAACGGCCGCCCCATGGGGCTTCCGCCAGATGGCTTAAGAACCCATTCACGAGCCACCATCGCTCATCACAGAGCCTGCCAAGACCAATGGCAAGGCCCATCAGTGAACTGCCGCATAAAACCACCAAGCAACGCTGTCGAACCGAGGGCAAAAAACAGAGCCATGGCAAACAGGCCAGAGCCAATGCAGCCCAGCCAATCCGTCCATCCAGTGCCCAGGCAACATGAACAGCCAAGGCTCCTATTGCAACACTGATTAGGCCCAATCTACGGCGACTCACCTCTTTTGACAGGAGTAATGGAATCCCCATAGGGAGCAGTGAGAGTGCAAGGAAAGCACGTTGTTCAACCGACCGTGTGCTCATCCAGTCCTCACCCCAAGGCACTCGGACGACATGGTCAAATTGTTGGGTGATTGCCCACCAAGGTGATCGCGACATCGCCAAAGCCAACAGGGTATAAATCAATGCACCTAAGGCATAGGCCAACATCAGCCTTGAGCCAAAACGACGGCCATACCGATGCAGCAACCAACCCACGAGCAGTCCGGCTGCCGGAAGGAGCACCACAGCGAGGATCTCCGGTAAAAACCGCTGCGGAGGAGACCACACCTGCCAACCAACCTGAAAGGCCGCATAGCTGACCCCAAACAACAACAGCCAAACAAACGACCACAGAATCCACCAAGACGGGCGTGCACCAGGACGGCGTGCAGCAAACCATGCGGCGCAAACCAAGACCACGTACAGCAGCGAAAAGGCCTTGGGAACACCGAGGCCAAACAACAAAGCCAGGGCCAACGGCACAAGATCAGCCAGCTGCATGGCCATGGTTCGCGTTCAGACCCAGCGGAAATCTATGAGTCGACGCGACGATCCAGGAGCTCAGCCCGCTGACGGCGCAGCTCAGCTCCCAGAGTCTTTCCAGGGGACCATCCCTCCGCAATGAGCCTGGCGCCACCCTGAGGAGGGAGGACATGCCTCCAGACAGCCCACCAGCGCACGAGCGGCCGACGGGGCCGAGCTCCCGCAACCAAGGCCAGAGCCACTGCCTGGGAGCGACGACCAGAGTGCTCAATCAAATGCGTCCAGTCCGACGGACGATCGGGGGATGGCAGTTCGCCGCGCTCAATCTTCCGCAACTGCTGGCGCAGGCTCAATGCTTGCAGTAAGAGAGTCTGCTGACGGGAGGGTAACTGCAACCGCCGAGCCAACGCCTCTGGGTCCTGAGCCCCGAGCACAAGAGCCAATAGCAAGGGCAAACCCAAGCGTTCCGCCCAGATCAAACGACCTCGGCAGAAGCGATCTGCCTGGAGAGCTGAATCCAGCAACGCAAGGCCACCCCATGCCTGCAAGCCTGTGAGTGCCTGCCTCCAGGGTTCGCGCTCCACCATCAGCTCCAACTCCATGCGCAACCGCGTCGCCAGGGCTGCTGGGGCTGTCGCCGGGGGATCCCCTGGACGCCAGGGCCAGGGCCAGGCGTCCAGGGTGGTGGTGATTAGATCCAGCGATTCCGGGGCCAACTCAAACCCCAACCGCGCTGCGTATCGGGCAGCCCTCACCACCCGCGTGGGGTCATCCCGAAGGCTGTCCGGATGTAAAAACCGCAACTGCCGTAGGGCGAGATCCCTTTGGCCGCCATGGGGATCCAGCAACTGAACCTCGGCAGATTCCCCACGAACCAGTTCCAGGGCCATGGCATTCACCGTGACATCGCGGCGCGCCAGATCTTGTTCGAGAGTTCCTGGAGACACCACCGGATTGTGGGCAGGCTCGGGGTAAACCTCCCTCCGCGCAGAAGCGAGGTCCACCAACCAGCTGCCACCGAGCTCCTGCGGCAACTGCAGCTCCAGTTCCACCGTGCCGTAGCGGCCATGGGCCTGCTGACGCAGGGGAATCGCCCTGCCGAACTGCTGCTTCAGAGCGGCCGGCAGACGGGTCACCAGATCAGCGGCCTGGCCTTCCACCACCAAATCCAGATCCGGAAGGCCCCGCCACGGATCCTGATGGTGCCGATGCAGCAACAGATCCCTGACCACACCGCCCACCAAAGCGAGCCGCTGGCCCTCCGCTGCTTGCCGCATGGCAGCGAGCAAGGGGGGTGGAACGTCCGGGATCTGCACGGCTCTAGCGATCGAGGCGCTGCCTCAGAGTGGCTCGATCGGCGCCAAACGCGGATCAAGAATTTTGGGCCCCATGCCCTCAAACTTCACCGCAATCGAGATCTTCTCGCCACTGCCGAACAGGTGGGTCACATGGCCCTCGCCAAAGGAACTGTGGCGCAGGCGATCCCCCACCGCCCAGGCTTTGCCGCCCGCCAAACCCGCCGATCGCCGGCGCACCGCATTGGCAGGTGCCCCCTCGCCACCCTCCTGGGGCCGATCGATGCGCGTGAGCCGCTCCAGGCGGTTTTCTCGACGGATGGCGGCACCGCCGCTGCGGGGCACGTCCCCCTGCACCAGGGCTTCGGGCAATTCCGACAAAAACAGCGAGGGCACCGCCGGCTCCCGCATCCCCCCCCACAGCCGCCGTTCGCTGGCATGGGAGAGAAACAGGCGTTCCTTGGCCCGGGTGATGCCCACATAACAGAGGCGCCGCTCCTCCTCCATGGCGGCTGGATCCTCCAGGGAGCGGTAGCTGGGGAAGAGGCCCTGCTCCATCCCCACCAGGAACACCACCGGAAACTCCAAGCCCTTGCTGGCGTGCAGGGTCATCAAGGTGACCCGGTCCTGTTCGGTGTCCTTACTGTCGGCATCGCTGGCCAGGGCCGCGCCGGCCAGGAAATCGTCGAGGGAGCCCTCTTCGTTTTCCTCCTGGTACTGCAGGGCCGCATTCACCAGCTCATTGAGGTTGCGGCGCCGGTCTTCCGCTTCATCGGTGCCGGCGGTGATCAGTTCCGCCAGGTAGCCACTGCGCTCGATCACCAGCTGCACCAGCTCTGAGGGGGCGGCATCGCTGAGGCGGGCCTGCAACCCGTGGATCAGCTCACAGAACTGCAGCAGCCCCTTGGCGGAACGCCCCCCCAACGAGCGCACCGCCTCCGGATCGCGCACCACCTCCCACAGGGGGATGCCCAGCTGATTGGCGGCATCGCTGAGCCGCTCGATGGTGGTTTTGCCGATGCCGCGTTTGGGCACATTCAGCACCCGCAGCAGGCTCACCGAATCGGCCGGGTTGAGCAGCAACCGCAGGTAGGCGAGCACATCCTTGATCTCGCGGCGGTCGTAGAAGCGCAGCCCCCCCACCACCACATAGGGAATGCCCCAGCGCACCAGCGATTCCTCCATGGCTCGGCTTTGGGCATTGGTGCGGTAGAGCACCGCCATCTGGCCCCAGCTCAGCTCCGGGTGGGCGGCCTCCAGGGTGCGCATGCGGTGCACCACCGCTTCGGCCTCGGCAATCTCGTCATCGCAGCGGGTGAGGGTGAGCAGCTCCCCCTCACCGCGGGTGGGGCGCAGCACCTTGTCGATGCGCTCTCGGTTGTGGGCGATCAGGGCGTTGGCCGCCTCCAGAATCGTGGCGGTGGAGCGGTAGTTCTCCTCCAACTTCACCATCGTGCGGGTGGCGTCATCGGGGGCGCCATCACCGAAATCGTCTTGAAAGCCCATCAGGATCGTGAAATCGGCGGCCCGGAAGCTGTAGATGCTCTGGTCGGCATCCCCCACCACGAACACCGAGCGCCCCTGCCAGCTGTCGAAGGTTTCGGGATCGCGGCCATCCGTGACCAGGAGCTTCAGCAGCTCGTACTGGGTGCGGTTGGTGTCCTGATACTCATCCACCAACAGGTGGCGGAAGCGCCGGTGCCAATAGCCGCGCACCTGCTCGTTCTGGCGCAGCAGCTGTACCGGCAGCAGCAGCAGATCGTCGAAATCCAGGGCGTTGTTGGCAGCCAGGGCCCGGCGGTAGCGCCGGTAGGTCTCGGCCATCAACTTGCCCCGCTGGCCGCCGGCATCGGCCTCCAGCTGCTCCGGCATCCAGCCCTGGTTCTTGGCGTTGCTGATCGCCCAGCGCACCTTCTTGGGCTCGAAGCGCTTGGGATCGAGGCCCAGCTCCTGGGTCACGATCTCCTTCACCAGGCTCTGGGCGTCGGCCTCGTCGTAGATCGAAAACTGGCGCGTCCAGCTCAGGCCCTCAGGGTCCTTGTACTTGTCGATGTCAAAGCGCAGCAGCCGTGCAAACAGGGCGTGGAAGGTGCCGATCCAAAGGTCCTTGATCACCTCCCGGTAGATGCGCGAGCGCAGCTGGCGCTGATCCACGGCGGCCAGGGTGCTCCAAGGCTGGCCGAACTGGCTCTGGGCCAACTTCTGGGCCAGCAGCAGCTCCAGCCGCTCCTTCATTTCGCGGGCGGCCTTGTTGGTGAAGGTCACCGCCAGCAGCTCAGCGGGATCCACGCCGTGCTGCCCGATCAAATGGGCAATGCGATGGGTGAGGGCGCGGGTTTTGCCGCTGCCGGCGCCAGCCACCACAAGCAACGGCCCCTCGTGGTGGTCAACCGCCTTGCGCTGGGCGTCATTCAGACCCGCCAGAAAACTCATGGCAACCTCAGGCCGAAGCCGAGCGATCCTCCAGACGGGTCAACTCCCGGAAGCTATCGGAGCGCTGCTGCAGCTCGCCATAGCTGCCGTAGGCCTTGACCCTGCCATCGGCGAATTCATAGATCCGATCGCAGCGTTGCACCGTGCTCAGGCGGTGGGCGATCACCACGGTGGTGCAGCGGCGGCCGATCACCTCCAGGGCCTCAATCACCTCTGACTCGGTGCGGTTGTCGAGGGCGCTGGTGGCCTCGTCGAGCACCAGAAAACTCGCCTTGCGGTAGAAGGCGCGGGCCAGGGCCAGCCGCTGACGCTGCCCACCGGAGAGGCGCAGGCCGTTCTCCCCCACTTGGGTGTAAAGGCCGTAGGGGAGCTCGGCCACAAAGTCCTGCAGCTGGGCTGCCTCCAGAGCCTCCCAAACGCGATCTTGATCCGCCTCGTCTTGGCTGAAGCCAAAGGCCACGTTTTCCAGCACGGTGCGATTCAGCAAGCTGATGGTTTGGGGCACCTGGGCACAGTTGGCCTGCCAGGCGGGCATGTCGAGCCCCTCCACGGGAATGCCATCCAGCTCCAGCTGACCCCGCTGCGGTGGCAGCAGCCCCAGCAGGATGTTGGCGGTGGTGCTCTTGCCGCTGCCGGTGGCCCCCACCAGAGCCACCCGCGACCCCACAGGAATCGTGAGGCTCACATCGTTGAGCACCCAGTCGTGATGGCCGGGATAGCGGTAACTGATCTGCTGCAGACGGATGGTGTTGCGGGGGAAAACCCCCGCCGGCGAGGGCACGCCCGGGGTGCGCAGGGTGGGGCGATCCGCCGGCAGATCCAGCAGGTCGAGGGCGCTGCTCACCATCGGCAAGCTTCCGCGCAGCATCGTCATGGCCCGGAACAGGTCCTGCAGGGGGGCGGTCAGCCGTAGGGCCGCCACGGCGATGGTGGCCAGGAACGGCAGGATCTCGGCGATGCTCTGGCTGCTGCCAGAGAGGAGGGCCGGAATCGCCCCCACCACAAAAATCATGGAGATGCCGAGCGGTTCAATCAAGCCGCGGGGAATATCCGGCAGCAACTCGCCAGCTACCACGTAGCCCTTGGCGCGATCGCCCACCCGCTCGAACTGGCCCTGGAAATAGGGCTCACTGCTGGTGAGCTGAATGTCGCGAATCGACGCCAGTGATTCATAGAGGATTTCGTTGCTTTCACGCTCCTGGCGCAACCGCTGGCGCACGGCATGCCGCAGCTGGGGCGTGATCAAGCTGGTGAGCAACCCGTAGGCGATCGCCAGACCACCCACCAAGGCCACGGCCAACCAGCGACCGATGAACAACACCCCCAGCGACAGCAGCAGGATCGAGACCAGGGCGCTGATCATCTGCAGCACCGGCCGTACGGCACAGCTAGCAATGCGTTCGTAGTTCTGCAGGATCTGGGCCGCCAGATCGGGGGTGCTACGGCTGAGGTGATACTCGTAGCCCTGCCGCACCACCCGGGCATAGGCCTGGTCGGAGAGATCGCGCCAAATCTCGGTGGACACCGCGTTCTGCAGGTAGCGCAGCAACAGCTTGGTGAGCGACGACACCCAAGCCAGCAGCACAAACACGCCGATCAGCCAGAGGCTCTGATCGGGCCTGTCGCCGCCGAAAAAATGAATGCCCGGGAGCTGGTCGTAGAGAGCAGCTCCGGAGAGCGCACCGGTGAGCCGTGCCACCACCGCCACCGTGAGCAGATCGACCACGCCAGGCACCACCGACAGCACCACCTGCAGGGCAAGCGACCACAGGCGGCGCCGGGGCAAATAACCCAGCAAACGGCGGAGATTGCTGAGCGTCTGGCTGCGCATGGCCGCAACCTATGGGTTGGGCTTGGTAGACGTCAGACCAAGGCGGCCAGCCAGCGAACCGATTGGCCTCAACCCTTGCAGCAGCTGCAATCGCCAACGGGAGGGACTCGCCAAGGGGGGTGCCCCGGCCTGGATCCGATCCCAGTGATCATTCACCCCGGCTAGCGCGACGCTCCAGCGCTCCAACAGGGCTCCCTCACGGCAGCTCTCCAGCAGGGCGTCCAGAGCGGCGGGGGCGAGTCGCCAGGCCTGGGGTTCGGCCACAGCGGCGGCAATACGCTCCCGATCAGCCTCCAGGGTTCCGGCCCCCAACTGATGGCCCACCAGGCCTGGATCCAAGAGATCCGCCAGGGCATGGTTGAGGCTGCTGAACACCACACAACCGCAGGCCAAGGCTTCGATCGGTGGCAGGCCAAAGCCTTCACTCACGCCCCGGCCACGCCAGTAATCGGCGGAGTCGTAGAGCACCACGCTGGCGCTGTTGAACAACGCCACCAGGTCGTCCACCCAACCGCTCTGCACCTCCACCCGTAGGCCGCGGGCGCGCAGGGCGGGCACCAGCTGGTTCAGCACATAGGGGCTGCACTTGCGCCGTTGCACCAACACATCGATGGGGCGTGGCTCCTGGCTGTTGGGCTTACCGCGCTCCAACCACTGGGGCTCCAAGGCGTTGGGCACCAGATACAGGGGGCTGCGCGGGGCCTGGTCGCCCCAGTAGCCCAGGGTGTTGCGACTCACCGCCATCACCGGCACGCCCGCAGGCAAAGCAAAGCCATAACCACTGCTGTGGGCGTGGTAAGCCACGGCCCTGCCGCGCAGCTGCCGCAGCAGTTGGGGCACGTCAAAGCCCCAACTCACGATCCACAAGGGTTGATTCGGACCAAGAGCGGCCGGCTCACGCTGCAGCAAATCCCCGAGAAACCGATGTTCCGCTTCCCGTTGGCGGTAGGTCACCACCTCCACGGATACCAGCTGGCTCAGCAGTCGGGCCGTCTGAAGTTCCACCAACAGGCCGCCGCAGCGGAACCGGCCCGTGGTGCCGGGAACCAGAACACGGACGTTGCGCACTTAGGCGGCGACGGTCTCGGTGCTGCCGGTGCGCGACCGGCGGGTGAGGAAGCCAAACAGCACCTTGCCGATGGCGGCCACCAAGTTGCCCTCCAGCTCCTGGAACATGGTCATGTTCAGGTGGAAGGCATTGTTGGCCTCCTCCACGATGCGATCGGCTGTGGCCTGATCGATCGCCAGCGTGTCCATAGCGGCGCGGTAGGTGCCCTTGAAGGCCTTCTCGTCGTCGATGGCGTCGAACTCGTAGAAGTGCAGGCCATCGCTATCGCCCAGGTTCATCGCCTTCTGGGCAATGTTTTTGAGGATCTGGCCGCCGGAGAGATCACCCAAGTAGCGGGTGTAATGGTGGCCCACCAGGAGCTCCGGTGAATCCTGGGCCACCTGGCGAATGCGCTGCACGTAGGCCGAGGCCGAGGGGGAGGGCTGGATCTGAGACTTCCAGTCGGCACCGAAGTAGTAGGCAAGATCGCGCTCCAGGGCCTCGCGACGGTTGAGCTGCGGGAAGGCCACCGGCGCCAGCACCGGGTTGTCCTTGAGCCGGGCGAACTCCTCTTCCATGGCCCCGTACACGAAGTAGAGGTCGGCCACAAGTTTGCGGTAGCTGGCCTTATCCACCACGCCCTTAAGGAAGCAGCTGACAAAGCCGGTGTTCTCGGCCATGGTGTGGGATTTCTTGGTCCCTTCACGCAATTGGGCGGCGAGGGCGACGGGCATGGTTGTCGGTGATCCGATGGATCAACGTAGAAGCGGTCAACGAGCCTGCGCCGTCAAGGTTGCGAAGGGTTACGCGGGCCGGGTTGGCAGCCACGGTGCTGCGCGTGGCCGGGCGCTCCTCAAGGGTGGTACCACTTCTGCCGACAAGTGGTACCACCCTTGGAGAGTGCCCCGGGCACAAACCGCCAGCGCGAAGGGGGCTTCAGGCGGCTTTGGCGCTGCCGGCCCCAGGTTCCAGGAAGGCGAACAGCTCAAACAGGCCCCGGCAAAACCCCTGCAGGGCCAGCACCACGGAGGGCTGGGGCAGATGGCTGCCGGTGGGCTGCCAATCGCCGAGGGTGGCGAGCCGCCAGCGTTCCGAGTCGTAGGTGAGGCCGCGGATCGTGACCCCCAGCAGCCGCGGCCGTGATGGGCCACCAGCGGGGGGTTGCTCCAGGCGCAATTGCACCAGAAACGAGCGGCACTGACTACGGGGACTCCAACCCGGCAGATGAAAGGAGAGGTCAAGGCTCTCCCGCTCCGCAAAGGCCCTGGTCTGGGGGTCGTCGCGCCAGGGGGTGAGATTGGCGCGAGCATCCGGGAAGTGCTGCCGAAATAGGGCTGCGACGGCGGCCACGGTCTGGGCCCATTGCAGAGATCGGACCTGATCGGCGGCATTCATGCCGTTGTCGCTGCAGCAGAACTGCAGAGCGTTGAAACCTAGGCTCGCTGGACCGCTCCAGCTGCGCAATGGCCCGTTACGAGAAGCTCACCGCCCCCAGCCAGGGCACGCCAATCCGCTTCGAGAACGGCCATCCGATCGTGCCCAACGACCCGATCATTCCGTTCATCCGCGGTGACGGCACCGGCGTGGACATCTGGCCCGCCACCCAGAAGGTGTTGGATGCGGCAGTGGCCAAGGCCTACGGCGACGAGCGGCGGATCGAATGGTTCAAGGTGTACGCCGGCGATGAGGCCTGCGACCTCTACGGCACTTATCAATACCTGCCCGAGGACACCCTCGAAGCGATCCGCACCTATGGCGTCGCCATTAAGGGGCCCCTCACTACCCCGATCGGCGGCGGCATCCGCTCGCTGAACGTGGCCCTGCGACAGATCTTTGATCTGTACTGCTGCGTGCGCCCCTGCCGTTATTACGAGGGCACCCCGAGCCCCCACAAGCGGCCCCAGGACCTCGACGTGATCGTCTACCGCGAAAACACCGAGGACATCTACATGGGGATCGAATGGGAGGCCAACGATCCCGTTTGCCTCGCGTTGATCCAGCACCTCAATACGGTGGTGATCCCGGCCAACGGCAAGCTCGGCAAGCGCCAGATCCCGGCTGGTTCCGGCATTGGCATCAAGCCGGTGAGCAAGCACGGCAGCCAGCGCCACATCCGTAAGGCCATCCAGCACGCCATGCGCCTAGAGGGCGCCAAGCGCCACGTGACCCTGGTGCACAAGGGGAACATCATGAAATTCACAGAAGGCGCCTTCCGCGACTGGGGCTACGAGCTGGCCACCACGGAATTCCGCGCCGACTGTGTGACCGAACGGGAAAGCTGGATCCTCGACAACCTCGACCGCAATCCCGGCCTATCGGTTGAGGCCAACGCCCGCATGGTGGACCCCGGCTACGACGCCATGACACCGGAGAAACAGCAGGCGATCTGCGACGAGGTGCAAGGGGTGCTGGATGCCATCGGCGCCACCCACGGCAGCGGTCATTGGAAGCAGATGGTGATGGTGGACGACCGCATCGCCGACAGCATCTTTCAGCAGGTCCAAACCCGCCCTGCGGACTACTCGATCCTGGCCACCCTCAACCTCAACGGCGATTACATCTCCGATGCCGCCGCCGCCGTGGTGGGCGGCCTGGGCATGGCCCCCGGCGCCAACATCGGCGACACCGCAGCCATCTTCGAAGCCACCCATGGCACGGCCCCCAAGCACGCCGGGCTCGACCGCATCAACCCCGGATCAGTGATCCTCAGCGGCGTGATGATGCTCGAATACATGGGCTGGCAGGAGGCGGCAGACCTGATCACAGCTGGCCTCAGCGCCGCCATCGCCAACAAGGAAGTCACCTACGATTTAGCTCGCTTGATGGAGCCGCAGGTGGAACCAGTGAGCTGCAGTGGCTTTGCCGATGCTGTGATTCGCCACTTCGGTGGATGAACACCGACCCGTGCGTGCACTGCGGCTTTTGCCTGCCCACCTGTGCGAGCTACCGGGCCCTGGGCACCGAGATGGATTCGCCCCGCGGCCGCATCCACGCCCTTAAGGCGATTGAGGCCGGTGAACAGCAACTGGATGCCATCACCGCCAGCCATTTCGATAGCTGCCTGGGCTGTTTCGCCTGTGTGACGGCCTGTCCATCGGGGGTCCGCTACGACCTACTGCTGGAGGCCACCCGGCCCAAGCTCAACGCGCCCGAGCTGCGCAGCCCCGCGCAGAGGGCCTTCCGCAAGCTGCTGTTCGCCTTACTGCCCTATCCCCAGCGGCTGCGACAGGCGCTGACCCCATGGCGGGCCTATGCCGGAGGGGGCTTACAAACACTGGCCCGCCGCAGTGGTCTCACCCGGCTGCTGGGGCCCCAACTCCAGGCCCTAGAGCAGCTGTTGCCACCCCTGAGCCCCGAAGGATTTGCGGATCGCTGGCCCGTGGTGGTGCCGGCCGAAGGCCCACGCCGCGCCCGGGTTGGTCTGGTGCTGGGCTGCGTACAGCGCGTGTTTGACCCGGGGGTGAACGCGGCGGCGGTGCGGGTGCTGGCCGCCAATGGCATTGAAGTGGTGATCCCGCCGGATCAGGGGTGCTGCGGCGCCGTCACCCACCACCAGGGAGAAGAGGCACAAACGCAACAGCTGGCCCGCGCGCTGATCGGCAGCTTTGAGGCCGTGGTGGGCCCTGGTCGAGCGGCGGGGCCTGAACCCCTCGATGCGGTGCTGGTGGCGGCCTCCGGATGCGGCCACACGATGAAAGGCTTCGGTTCGATTCTCAACAACCCTTCGGCCTGGGCACCGCGGGCCCAAGCCTTCGCCGCCCAAGTGCGCGACATCCATGAATTCCTGCAGGAGCTGGGCTTGAGCGAGCACTTTCAGGCGCAACTGCAACCGCTCAGCCACGCCGATGGCCGCCCAGCCTCCGCCGCCAACCCCGTGCCCGTGGTGTTCCACGACGCCTGCCACATGCTGCATGGGCAGGGCATCAGCAGCCAGCCGCGGGCATTGCTGCGGCAAATCCCCCATCTCTCCCTGCGGGAGCCCCTGGAGGCGGGGGTGTGCTGCGGCAGTGCCGGCATCTACAACCTGGTGCAGCCCGAGGAGGCGGAGACCCTTGGACGCCTCAAGGCGGACGATCTGGCGGCAACCCAAGCGGAGCTAGTGGCCAGCGCCAACATCGGTTGCAGCCTGCAGATCCGCCGCCATCTGGAAGAAGGGGAACGACAGATCAGCGTCGCCCATCCGATCGAGATACTGGATCGCAGCTACGCAGCGGGCGCGCAAGCCCAGTGAGCCAGCAGGGGCCCGCCGGCAGCAACCCACCGGGCCAGCTGTTGAACGTGCTGGGGCTGGCCTTTGGCTTGGCGGGCTCGGTCGGCGGCACCATCGGAGCAGGCATCCTGCGCACCCCTGGGCTGGTGGCGGCCCAGCTGCCCTCCACCGGATGGATCCTGGCGATCTGGGTGCTCGGCGGCGGCTATGCGCTGCTGGGGGCCACCTGCATCGCCGAACTAGCGGCGTCGCTGCCCCGGGCCGGCGGCTGGACGATCTACGCCGAGGCGGCCTTCGGGCGGCGAGCAGGGCTGTTGGTGGGCTGGTGCGATTGGCTGGCGCACTGCATCGGTCTGGCCTGGGTGGCCACCACCCTGGGCGAGCTTCTCTCGAGCCTCACTCCCCTCAACAGTTCCACCCTGGCGGTGGGCGTGGTGCTGCTGTTCAGCGCCATCCAACTGCTCGGTGTGAAAGCCGGTGGCGCTAGCCAAGAACTGTTGAGCCTGGGTAAGGCATTGGCCTTCCTGGTGCTGGTGGGGGCTTGCTTCCTGCTACCCGGATCGGGGGGCCTGCCCATGCCCCTGCAGCCATCGCCCACGGCGCTGCCCACGGGCCCGGCGCTGCTGGCGCCCATCGTGTTGGCTCTGCAGGCGGTGATTACCACCTACGACGGATGGGCATCGCCGGTGTACTTCGCGGAGGAGTTCAACAACCCAGCCCAGGATCTGCCCCGCTCGCTGATTGGCGGCGTCTTGGCGGTGCTGGTGCTCTACCTGCTGATCAACGCAGCGCTGCTGCATGTGCTGCCCCTCTCAGCGATGGCCAGCGCCCAAATCCCAGCGGCGGATGCGGCCCGGAGCGTGCTGGGCCCATGGGGCGGCAGTGTGATCACCGTGGTGGCCTTGCTGGCTCTGCTCGGTCTGATCAACACGGTGATGATGGCCGCTCCACGGATCCTGTACGGGCTGGGTCGGGCTGGGTTTCTGACGAATGTGCTGACGCAGGTGAGCGAAAGCGGCACCCCTGTTCCGGCCTTGCTGATCACGGCCAGCACCAGCGCTCTGTTGGTGCTAGCAGGCTCCTTCGAGCATCTGCTGGCGATTGGAGCGCTGTTTTATGTGGCCCTGCCGCTGAGTGGGCTCGCAGCTTTGGTGGCCCTGCGCTGGCAGCAACCCGATCTGATCAGGCCGTTTCGCTGTTGGGGCTATCCACTGACTCCCCTGCTGGTGGGGGGTCTGTCGCTGAGCTTTCTCGTGGGCGCTGCGATCAGCGAACCGCTCGACGGTCTAATGGCCCTCGGCCTGGCAGCGCTGGGGGGCCTGCTCAACCCTCAATCCCCAGAAACTGCTTGAGACGTTTGGCCCAACGCGTACGACGCCCCGGGAAGACTCCGAAGTGCTCGATCATCGGGGGGGCGCCCATCGGACCATAGAGGTAAATCGGATAGCGCTGGCGGAATTGTTCACGGCTGAGGTTGAACTCATCAGCCAGGATCTGACGCATCACTGGGCCTTCAACAAAACCACCAAATAACCCATTCCATGTCGGCACCTGACGCTCAGCCATCTCGAAGAGTTGGCGACAAAACGTGGTTCGCGCCAAGAAGGGTTTGTTGCAGTAGTAATTGGTTTCACAGATTTGATCCATGAATCCCGCAGGCTGCACAGTTTCGCGCCAATCCGTATGCGATATATTCGTGCTCTCATTAAAGCGCAGCATCTTTGTTCCCGCATTGAATGCCTGATCCACCACCTGCCAATCTAACCCTCTCAGAAAGAGGTGATCGTGCTCAAAGAACAGCACATAGTCGCTCCGGATGACATCAATACCCCGCATGAATGCCGCCGTAGCTGTAAGCTGATTGGACATCAACAAGCTAGAGGGAGAGACCACCAACTGGACGCCACGGCACTCGCAGAATAGGCGTAAATTATCCAGATAGATGCTTGAGATCGGGCAATCAATCTTGTGATCGAAGGCAATCACCGCATCCACCAGATCAATGCGTTGCTGCAGGTTGTCAAACACTTGATCTAGCAGGTGCGTATGGGGCGCACCGGGATACAACAGAGGATCCTTGATCCCCTGCTCCGTCACATTCTTGCTGGCATGGGTGATGATCAACAGGCGCGTATTGGCTTTCACCGCGCTCTGATACTCCGGCATCAGCCCATCCGTTGCATTCACCTCAACTTACTGCGCACTTTGCATGAGCTTCCAGGCCTGCCAAAGACTCTGCGCATCACCCAGATTGCCCGGGAACGTCAGCACCGGCAGATCGCCCGCCAACACCAGCGACAATCCCGGCATCAACTGACCCTGCAACTCCACCTGCTCACGATGCAGGCCATCGGCCATCAGGGTGTGGGTGGTGATGCCCCCTTTGCTGACCACGTAGCCCAGGCCTGGAGCAACAGCCGCGGCCAAGCGTGCCATCAGCGCCGCCAGCTCCAGACCCAAGCGACGGCGCTCAGCGGCTGACGCGCACTGGAGCTCGCCACGGCTGGTGAACAACACGGGGGTCTGTTCTCCGGAGCACACCTCACGCAGCTGCATGAGCCAGGCCAGCTCCAACGACCCCAACTGCTCTTGCGGCGCAGGCCCCTCCAACACGCGAGCCAACTCGGCCACGGGAAGCTCGATGGCGACGCAGGCGGGATCCTGCAACAGACGCCCTAACTGCTGATCCGCCAGGGGCACGTGGGAGCCCACCAGCACCAGGCCCGGCAAGGGGCGGCCCTGGGGGCTGCGGCGTCGCAGGCGGGTGAGGCCCTGACCATCCAGGGGCTGGGCGGGCAACTCCACCAGCCCATTGATCAGGCTGGCGGCGCTCTGGGCCATCAACCGCCTGCCATCACGGCTCAGCTGCGCCACGGCCTTGCCGAGGGCGCGCAGCTGCTGGGGGTGTTCGGCATCCACCGCCACCCAGGGCTGTCCCTCCAGGTTGGCCAGCTGCTCCACCAGCGCCTGCAATCCCGGAGCCGACTGCGCCGCTGCCTCCAAGGCCGCCAAACCCACCTGCTGCACGGCAGCGGCGGGAATGCGGCTGCCCGTTTTCTGCTCCACCCAAGCGGGCAAGTAGCTGGTGCTGTAGCCGAACAGGCCATCACAGGCAAAGGCACTGTGATGCACCGGTTCCCCATGCAATAGGTGCACCCCATCCACCGTGGTGCGCCCTCCGGGCAGAAACGCCGGCACCAACAAACGGGCATGGAAGGGGCCCAACTCCTCGGCCACCACCTCCGCCTCGGCAGGGAAATGGCCGCGCAGGGTGGAATCGCCGCGGCAAACCACCAGCCAGCGCTCAAACCAGCCAGCATCGATGGCCTCCGCCAGCAGCGGCTTGAGGGCCCGGCAAATGTCGCGCACGCGCTCTCGGGCGGCCTCCGGATCCAGGGCCCGCGTGTTGGCCAGCACAAACAGCAACGGCGAGGGATGGGCCAGCCCCCGCCGCAGGCTGCCGGCATCCCAGCGCAACAGCAGCGGGCAGCTGTGCACCGTCTGCGACCCAGTGGGGTCGTCATCCAGCACGATCAGCTTCAACCGCTCCGCCATGGCACCATCGTGCCGTGATCTGTCCTGAGCCCAGCGCGCTGCAGGAGCTGGTGCAGGAGCTGCACCGGCAGGCCACCCCCTGGTTGCCCAGCGGCTTCGGTAGCCGGCTGGACTGGTCCGCCCCGGTGCGGCCCGCCCCAGGAGCCAGCGAACCCGTCGTGGTGAGCACCCGCAGGCTTAACCACCTGATGGAGCACCGGCGCGGCGACTTCACGGTGACCGTGCAGGCGGGACTGCCCCTGGCCGATCTGCAAGCGGCCCTGGCGGAGGCGGACCAGTGGCTGGCGCTGGACTGGCCCTGGGGCAGCGGCGCCGACGGCAGCCACAGCGGCAGCGTGGGGGGACTGGTGGCCCGTGGTCTGGCGGGGGGCTTCCGGCAGCGGCACCTGGGGGTGCGCGACCACGTGATCGGCATCAGCGTGCTGCGCGCCGATGGCACGGTGGCCCGCGCCGGAGGCCAGGTGGTGAAAAACGTGGCCGGATATGACCTGATGCGCCTGTTCAGCGGCAGCTGGGGCAGCCTCGGCCTAATCACCGAGCTCACCCTGCGCACCGTGCCCAGGCCCCGCCATCGGGGCGGGCTGCTGCTGCAGGGGCCAGCGGAGACACTCGAGCCACTGCGCCGGCTCTGCCTCAATGCAGCGCTAGCGCCCCAACGGCTGGACTGGTGGAGCCCGGCCCTGGCGGGCGAGGGGCAGCCGGCGTTGTTGCTGGCCCTGGCGAGCATCAGCAGCACCGCCCTCAGCGACCAACTCGGGCAGCTGGCCAGCACCGCCGCGGAGCACGGACTCGTGGCGCAGCAGCTCCCCCGCGCGGAGCTGGAGCTCCTCGAGAGCAAAGGATGGGGTGCTGATCCTCAGGGGCAGCCATCGACCGAAGGCTGGCTGCTGCACCTCGGGGTGCTGCCGACCCAAGCCATCACACTGCTGGGAGATCTGCAGCAGCTCTGTTTGGCCTGCAGCCTGGGGGCCGGAGCGGGCCTGGGCCTGGCCTGGGCCCCTGAGGCCGCCTTGGCCGATCACCAGGTGGAACAGCTGCGGCGCCGCTGCCAGGCCCTGGGGGGCGAGCTGATCGTGCTGCAGCAACCGGCAACGGCTGCAGCGGCACTGCCCACCTGGGTCGACGCTCCATCCCGACCCTGGATCGAGGCAGTGAAACGAGAATTCGACCCACTGCAGCAGCTGGCCCGCGGCCGGCTCCCCGGGGTTCAGGCCTGAAGTAGCTGGTAACGGCAGCGCAGCTGCTGGCGCTCGCCGGGCTGCAACCACAGGCAACGGTCGCCGCTGGCCAGGGATCCCCGCGGGGCGGTCCAGGGCTCCAGGCACACCATCGGCCGGGGCGGATCGGTCCACACCACTGCCAGATTGAGGGGAGGCTCGGGTTCCAGCTCCACAGCCGACCCGCTGCCGCAGTCGATCAAGCGCACGGCGGCAGCGGGTTCGGCCAGCAGGTCGATGCCCTCCGGAAGCCGCTGCAACTGCTCCGCGGTGTTGGCCGCGGCCATGGTGAGGTGGTTGAGGCAGGTGTTGGGCAGTCCCTCCACGGCGGCGTTCTCCAGGGCACTCACGCTGAAGTAGGGATGCAGCCCCAAGGAGAAGGGCATCGCCACAGTGCCGCTGGCCAGTTGCTCCACCTCAGCCGTGATCGCCAGGGCCGAGGACTCGAGTTGGTAGCGCAGCCGCAGCGCAAAGGGGAAGGGGTAATGAGCCAGGGTGGCCTCGCTGTGGCCCAGGCTGAGCTCAAGGCCTGAGGCATCCTCCAAGGCTTGCAACTGCCAGGGGAGATCCCGCGCGAAACCGTGCTGGGCCATAGGAAAACCACCCTGGGGCAGCTCCAGCTGATCGCCGGGCAGGTTGCCGCAGATGGGGAACAACACCGGAATGCCGCCGCGCACGCTCTTGGCCGGATCAACAAAGCGTTCGTGATCGAAATAAAGGCGCTCCTGGCCATCGGCCTTCCAGCCGGTGACCAAACCACCGCGCTCCGGTACCACCCGCAGTTGATCACCGCTGGCGGCGGTGAAGCACCAGTGGGAATAGGACCCAGCGACACGCTCCAGCATCAGTGGGCCCAGAGGTTGTATTTGAGAATGCACCAGATGGCCCGCACGCCATCGCGCCAACCAATCTTCTTGCCTTCGTCGTAGGTGCGGCCGTAATAGGAGATCCCCACCTCGTAGATGCGGCATCGGCGGCGGGCCAGCTTGGCGGTGATCTCCGGTTCGAAGCCGAAGCGCTGCTCACGGATGCGGATCGCCTGAATGATCTCGGTGCGGAAGGCCTTGTAGCAGGTCTCCATGTCCGTGAGATTCAGGTCGGTGAACATGTTGCTGAGCAGGGTGAGGAAGCCATTGCCCAGCCGGTGCCAGAAATAAACCACCCGATGGGGCGCGGCCCCCTGGAAGCGGCTGCCGAACACCACATCCGCCTTTCCCTGCACGATCGGCCCGATCACCAGGGGGTATTCGGCCGGGTCGTACTCGAGATCGGCGTCCTGCACGATGCAGATCTCGCCGCGGGCGGCCGCAAAGCCGGTGGCCAGGGCGGCGCCCTTGCCGCGGTTGCGCTCGTGCAGCAACACCGTGAGGTCGTCGGCCTGGAGCCCCTGCAGCAGCTCGCGGGTGCCGTCGGAGGAGCCGTCATCCACCACGATGATCTGCTTGCTGGCCACCGGGGCGCTGCGCACCCGCTCCAGCAGATCCAGGATCGTGGCGGCTTCGTTGAAGCAGGGGATCACCACCGAGAGCAGGGGCCGCTCAGCACTCGGAGCCATGGATCACCGCCGCAACCAACCTCGCCCTACTCCAGCACGGGCGCCTGAAACACCAGCCATTTCTGGGCCGTGTACGAAAAGGCCGCCAACAGCGGCACCAACAGCAATGCCGCCAGGTTGCGCTGCAGGCCCCAGTGGCCCAGGGCGGTGATGCCCGCCCAGTTGGCCCACCACAGCAGCAGGGCCAACAGGCCGTAGCGGACGGCGGCCCGTTTCTGCAGCCGCTCTACCTGAAACACCCGCTTGCCGTAGAGCACAAACCCAAGGCCCACATTGAGCAGCTGGCTCAACAGGGTGGCCAGGCCCGTGTGC
>Ga0164293_10000948_pt1 | contig 24267 bp, 38 predicted proteins | sample GEODES118metaG_FD_111487 | JGI IMG/M metagenome (GOLD analysis project Ga0164293, IMG submission 111487) | Eutrophic lake water microbial communities from Lake Mendota, Wisconsin, USA - GEODES118 metaG | ecosystem: Environmental > Aquatic > Freshwater > Lake | place: USA: Lake Mendota...
CAGAATAAAATCTAGACGGTACTGGTTCTGTCATACTTTCCCATCCAGGAATAGTCTCTGGAAGAAAAAATACTGCACCTTCTGGTATAAATCTATCAAATGCCATTCTCCAAGGCTCTTTAGTTCTGCCTGCTGGATCATTATCCGGATCGAAAGATGATACATAACTTGTCAATAGTGGTTTCTTGTGACCTTTTTCTTGCAATTGTTTTATCATTCCAATGAATTCTGAATCCCAATTGGGAGCAAATCTCATGTGGGAATCAATTTGCATAGTATATTTTTCATCTTTATATAGTTGTTGTATCTGGTGTCTTGCCCAGCATACTCCCTTTGATTCAATATATGGGATATCTAATATGCGAAATCTATCGTCGTTTTTAAATTCTGATAGATCATCGAACTTGTCATCAGGATGATATTGTCTAGCTATGCCTATCCTTAAGTTTTCTGGGTGGGCAGCATTCTTAATCATATCTTGCAGAGTAGGGATCAGTTGAGGATCTCTATAGGAAGCTATTTGAATAAAGATTGTATTAGTTTTCTCGACGCTCTTCTTTGCCATAAAAATGTACTCTGTTATGTGTGATTGGACTAGCTAATAAAATTGCAGATTTAACTTTATCTTCTTTCGTAAGACTATAGATGTGACTCATCCATGTTTGTTCATAAGGATGGGCCCATTTTGTATCCAAAAATAGTTTTTTATTGCCTATTTGACTTATAATATGAGGCCAGTTGGAATAGTAAACCTCGCCTTCAGCGTATGCTGTTTGATTAAGACTTTTAATACAAGAAAACTTGGTATTAGGTTTTCTATTAATATCTCCAAAGTATTCTTTTTTCTTATCTAAAGGTACATTATGCCAGGCCCATTGCTCACCGTTATGTCCAAAGAATTCACTAAAGCTAAATTTTAGAAAGTCATAGTTTTCAGAATCCATGATTCTAGTTACGGTGTCATATAAGTAATTGACATGTTTTGAAAAGCCAAAAGAACAAACGTCTTTTCTCAGATCTAGTAACATATCGTCTTCAAAAAAGAACATATATTTAGCACCACAGTCAGCAAAGTGTTCTGCCGCAAACTGCCTACCTCCACACACTCCTAAATTACCTTTTCTTACCTCTTCAAAACCATATTTAGTAGATATATCATCGTATCTAGGTAATAGTGCTTCGTTAGTAGAATTATTGATTAGTATTTTTTTTGTATTGTTTAGAAACTTTTTATCATACTGTTCAAAAGAATCAAGAACCATTTGTAGTTGATCTGGAGAATTAAAAGTATTTAAATACAATACACTATCATCATTAGTATGAAGCTGTTGTGGCATTATGACTGAGCTAGAAGCTAAACTAGTTTGATCTAATTTTACTTTTTCAAAAAATGTATTGATCAGACCATTAGATTCAATCGTTTCGTGACTAAAAATATCAGGATGAAGATAAGTCATTAATGTAAAAATGCTTTCTTCGGTCCCCATAAATCCAGAATTTAGGGTTTCATTAAGTAGACCATAATATATTTCGTTGGCTTGCGATATGTAATATTTGTGTCCCCCAAAAAATCCGCCCCTAGCAACCCTATTTACTTCGCCTGTGTTAGCAAAGCGTCTCATCGCACTGATATCAAAACCATGAATTTCTGTATTTGTTTCATACGGAAAAGATATAAATAAAAATTTAGAAACAAGTTTTTCTATTTTTTCTAATACTTTATCATGACTAAAATAACCGGGATGTACAGTATTAGTTATTCCTCCGTCAATCCACCAAAAATAGTCTGAATTAAAAGTATTAAATATCTTTGCATTATGCAGAAGGAACATCTTGCTCATCACCATAGGATTATACAAAGGCATACTTGCTTGAGTACTATCCTTTAGCCAGCCTACTTGGTTAAACCATTCGGGCTTTAATCTTATTTCTTGAACTTTATCATAAAATGGGAAAAAACTCCCACTAAACTGGTCTTTTGTATGATGATAAACAACAGTATTAGATTTGTCTCTAATATCCCACACTAAGTCTTCATGTTTTGGATCTATAAAAATTGCTAAATTATGATCCTTGAGATCGGTTAATAACTTAGTAAAGTTTGATATATAGTGATCGAACCCCCTGCTCCAACCCTCAGATGCAGAGCCTCTGTCAAGATCCCATATCCCGGTGACTAGTGTAGAATTCATAAGAAAGAGTTAGTTAGTTAGTGTATTGGTATAAGTTATAATCACCGGACCTGCATAATATTAGAGGGTTTTTGATTGTAGTCAAGACACGATTTTTTACCAGATGTACTGCTCTCGACTTGACAAATTCCATATTTTGGATATAAGTTATGAGTAGGTTAGAAGTAGCACACCAATGACGAGGAGCTTTTAGATAAGCCATGGCCATAGATAAGAATAAGGATGATTTCGGTGATAGAAAGGACTTCAGAAGAAAACATCTTAGGAATAAATTTCTTGATAAAAAAGAAAAAGTAGAAGAAAACTACAATTCTCCTAGAATCAAGAAAGAGAATAAAAAAAGGATTGAAGAGATGAGACAAGAAGAACTTTGGGAAGACTGGGAAGATAATGTCTAGTAAATTTATTGAAGAACTAAATTATGGTGATGCTTTTAGTTACAATAATTTGCTTTACGTTTTGACTACCGACTATAAAAAGAATAATGATAGGCTTTGTTTGTCTTTGATTGATGGTGGTTTAAGGTGGTTTAAACCAAACGAAATAGTAGAACCTACAAATCTATATACTATGGATAAAGATAATAATATTATCGCAATCAAAGAAAGCAAAAAAGAAAATGTGGCTAATCAAACTCAAAACATTCCTTAAGTCTCTTATATTTCATATTTATGCTGGCTCTCCTAAGAGTACCAAAAATGAAATTCTAGAAAGACTATCTTTTTGCACATCTTGCGAACACTTTAACATTAAGAAACAAGAGTGTGGCGTATGTGGGTGTGCTATTAGCGATAAAAGCATATTTATGAATAAACTAGCATGGGCTGATCAAGAGTGTCCTGTAGGAAAATGGAAAAAAATCACAAGAACGAAGGAGAAACAATGACAACAAAAACCCATCGCCCAAAGTATATCTTAACAAATGACGATATTTTCGAGTCTGTACAAAAAAGAATATCTGCTGGACATATGGGTTCGACAGTATTTGTTCCTCATGTTTGTAATAACATAGATCTATTTGGAGGAGGATTTGCAGCGCAAGTAGCATCCAGATTTCCAGAAGTAAAAGCCAACTACCACGTTCTTGGCAAAAACTTCCTTAAGTCAAATTTTGGTTATTCGCAAATTCTAAAAGTTAAAGAAGATAAAAAATACAAACATGGATTATACTTCATAAATATGATAGCTCAAAATGGTATCAAAAACCCAAATAATCCAAGACCAATAAATTATGCTGCTTTAGTCAGAAGTATGATACAAGTTTCGCAGCACATAATTAGTAACACTGGCTTTTCAAACAAGTCAGAAAATGTAGAAATTCATGCTCCTAAATTCGGAAGCGGACTAGCCGGTGGCGACTGGAATTTTATTAGTGATTTAATTGATGATATTTGGGGCAAATATACCGTATTTATCTATAATTATAAAAAGTAATTTGTTGATATGAATAAAATTATATCTTTTAGTCTTTGGGGCAATAATCCTAAATATACAATTGGTGCTATAAAAAATGCAGAATTAGCATTGTCTATCTATCCAGAATGGAAATGCTTATTCTTTATAGGATCAGATACAGATAAAGAGATTATTTCTAAACTTAAAGAATTCCCAAATACTAGCATTATACATAAATTGGGTGCTTGTGATTGGACTGGTATGTTTTGGAGATTTGAAACTTCTTACAATCCAGAAATAGATGTTTCTATTTTTAGAGATACCGACTCTCGACTTAATAGCAGAGAAAAACATGCCGTAGAGGATTGGCTCAACTCCGATAAAGCTTTTCATATAATGAGAGATCATCCTCATCATGGATTTCCAATTCTTGGAGGTATGTGGGGATATAAGAGAAAATCCAATTACGATTTAAAAAAGCTCTTTGATGCCTTTATCCCAAATAACTCTTATGGTACCGATTATGATTTCTTAGGAAATATTTTATATCCTATGATTGGAGACGATAAAATAGTTCATGATCCCTTTTTTGAAAATAAGCCTTTTCCAACAAGTAGAGAAGGCACAGAATTCGTTGGAGATGTTTATGATGAACATAATATTAGACATCCAGAGTTCTATAAGTTTTTGATATGAAGACATTAAACAATTGCGGATTCTACACTTTTACAACACACAAGCACATAGAGAGATGTTCTTGGATAGACGAAACATGGGCTAAGGATCAGCATATTTACCATATAACAGATAAAGTAGATACAAGAGAAAACTATATACATAGTACAGACGATCATTCTTATTCGTCTAGTATGTATAAAAATTTTTATGCGATGTATTATGCTTTAAATTATCATATAAATAAATTTGATTGGTTTTTCTTTATTGGCGACGATGTTTTTGTTTATGTGAACAATCTAGAAAAAGCGATAGAAAAACTGAATAAAGAAGACAATAAAATGTATGGAGAAATAGCAAATTGCTGGCCAAATGACAGAACGTTATTTTATGTTCTTGGTGGTGGAGGTATTTTGTTTAACAAGACATCCCTATCAGCATTTTGCAAATATAACCACTTTTCTATTACTGAATTACTAGATAGATTTATTTTTTCGGATGTTGCCATAGGCATTATTGGTAGAGATGCTAAAATTCAAAACGAAAATATTGCTGGGATATATTCACAACCACCAGAATTTTACAACATTACAAATCCTAATGAATGTATTTCTTTTCATTACATTAAGACAAAAGAACAATTTGACTACCTAAACTCTTTTAATATCTAAATACTTATGATAATTCATCATCATCTTGGTCTTGGAGATCATTTTGTTTGTAATGGTCTAGTTAATTATCTATGTAAAACCTCAAAAGAATCTATCCATTTAATTTGTAAAAAACACAATATAGACACTATAAGATACTTATATTCAGAGAATACCAAAATAACAGTTGTTGGAATTGATAGCATTAATGAAATATTAGAGGTAAATGAATATGCCTCAAAAATAGATCATAAAATTCTAAGAATCGGATTTGAATATTGCGACCCAAAGAGCTGGGATACTTCTTTTTACAATCAACTAAATATAGATTTTATAGAGAGATATAGATTTTTTAAGCTACCTCAAAAAAAACCGAAAAACCTAATTAGAGTTCCAGACTCTCCTTATATTCTAGTTCACAATCAAAGTAGTGATCAAAGATACAAACTTAATATAAATACAAATCTAGATATATTTTATATGAATAAGCAAGATGGATATCATCTTCTTTCCTATATAGATGTGATTGTAAATGCTGAAGAAATACATTGCATTGATAGCTCTATTTTTCATCTTATAGATAGTATTCCAAATACCACAAATAAATTATATTTCCATGATATAAGAAATTTTCCAGCGCATTTTAATAAATCAATAAAATGGGAGACAGTTTCATATGAGCATTAAAGGACAAATTTTAGAAAATTCATTATTCGCTGACTTTATTAATAAAACAATAAAAGAATATTCTCCAAAAAATATTGTGGAAATTGGAACCTGGAAAGGTCTTGGTTCTACAAAAAGAATTATTGATGCTATTACTGATAATAATCTTGACTCTAATTTTATTAGTCTAGAAACAAATAAAACATTTTATGATGAAGCAAAACAAAATCTAAAAGAATATACAGATCGTGTTAACTTAATTTATGGAAGAATAGTAGAGATTATTGATGTTGAAAATTTCGTCTTATCTCAAGAATTAAACTATCAAGAGCAAGGCTGGTTCCATGAAGATATTTCTAATTTTACATTGGCCCCTAATGTGCTTAGCTCTATTCCAGAAAAAATAGACTTTCTACTACTAGATGGAGGAGAATTTTCTACATATCCTGAGTGGTTGAAATTAAAGGATAGATCTAAAATTATAGCACTAGATGACACAAATACAACAAAATGCAGAAGAATTAAACAAGAAATCTTATCAGATAAAAATTCTGTTTACGAAATAATTATAGACTCTAATGATAGAAATGGTTTTATGTTTCTAAGAAAGAAATAATATTCATGAGTCAACAAATCTTAATTTCTGACGGAGAGATTCTCGACAGGTTCTCAATATTAGCTATTAAGCAAATAAAAATATCTGATAAAATAAAACTAAGTAATATAGAAAATGAGATTAGTCATTTAAGACCTAATTTTTTAAAGATTCTTAGCATAGATCCAGAAATAGAAATGCTATATAATAGTCTTAAGGATATTAATGAAAAACTCTGGATAATAGAAGATAGTATTAGAATAAAGGAAAAGCTTCAACAGTTTGATTCTGAATTTATTGATCTTGCGAGACGAGTATATATTACTAATGACAAAAGAGCAAATATTAAAAAAGAAATAAATCTGAAAACAAAATCATATTTAGTTGAAGAAAAATCTTATGAATAAAAATTCCAAATACATAGAAATCAACAAACTATCCCATCTCCACAACGGATCGTCTATTTTCTTTTGCAAAACAGATTACCTTCTTTCGGAATTTGAGAATATCAAAAACCAAAAAAATAATGTAATATTAATTACAGGTAATTCTGACTACGCAATCACAGATCAAATAGTAGATGCTGCACCAAAAAATATTAAAAAATGGTATGCTCAAAATGCACTATCTAATAATCCTATACTAGAACCATTACCGATAGGACTAGAGAACAAGCTACCTTCAGTCAGAGAAGGCCACGGTGTTGGCTATTTTGATAGAGCAAGTCTAAAAGAAAAGTTGCTAGAGAGGGCTAATTCAAATAATAAAGAAGCAAAAAAAAATATATATGCAAACTTTAATATTAATACAAATCCTATTCACAGAAATTCAATTAAAGAAATATGTCAAAAGGCGAGTTTTATTGACTGGGAAGAACCGAATCTTTCACTAGACTCTTTTTTTGATAAGGTATCAGAATACAAAATGATAGTATGTCCAGCAGGGAATGGGCTAGATACTCATAGGCTATGGGAAGTCCTGTACTGTAACAGAATACCCATTACGTTCAAGATGGCTAACTATAAGCTTTACGAGCTATACAATAAATTACCTATAATAATATTAAAAAATAATAAAGACTTAATGAATGATAAGCTTATAGAAGAGAAATATTCAGAATGTATCCATAAACAATACGACATGTCCATACTAGACATAGGTGCTTTGATTAACAAAATAGAGAGAGAAAATGATGAATAATAAAAAGATATACATAGAAGCTGGAGCTAACGACGGCATTTTTCAATCTAGGAGTTTAGACTTTATTGATAACGATCAATATTTTGGAATATTAGTAGAACCAGTATTGTATTCATATCAAAGATGCTTACAAAATAGATCAAATAATACAAAAATATACAATTGTGCTTTAGTAGATTTTGATCACAAAGAATCTACGATAGAAATTCATCATCATTCTTTGCATAGTGCTATGACAACTCTCATTAAATCTAGTGGGCAGTCATATCATCAAAATAGTAAAGTTCCGGCCAGAACGCTAGATTCCATTCTAGAAGAAAATAATATAATAAACATTGAAGCATTCTATCTAGATGTAGAAGGATATGAACTGAATGTATTGAAAGGAATTAATTTTTCTAAAAGAAAATTCAGCCTCATAGAGATTGAATGTCATGCTGGTCTAATTGATATTTCATTAGAAGAAGAAATTAATAACCACAACGATTTACTCTCCAAATATGGATACCTTTTATCTAGTCAAGTTAATGAAACTGGTGGCAACCCCAAAATAATTTTTAGGAATAAATAAGAGAAATTATGAAATCTCATAGAAAGTATAAATGTTCTTCTTTCTGTTCTTTTTTTAAAGGACAAAAATTTATCGAATCATATGTAGAAAATGTTTTAGAGCAAAGCATATTTAAAGACATAGAGTTCATATTTTTAGATTGCGATTCCCCAGAGAATGAAAAAGATATTATTCTACCATTGACAAAAGAATATGACAATATAAAATACTACAAATTAGATAAAGATCCAGGACTATATGCTGGTTGGAATACTGCTATTAAATTATGCTCAGCTCCTATTATAGGTAATTGGAATATTGATGATAGAAAAAATAAAGAGGGATTAGAAATATTATTAGAGCAATTTAATAAAGATCCAGATTTAGACTTAGCTTATGGTTTTACCTATGTTTCTCATATAGCTAATGAAAAATATAAAGACAATAGTTTCACAGAGATATATCCATACTTACCTCATTCTTTTACAAATCTACTAAGAAACAACAGTCCTCATTGTATGCCTTTATGGAGAAAGCGAATACATGAGAAAGTGGGTTTCTTTGATACTTCGTATAAGACAGCATCCGATGGAGATTTATGGTTGCGTTGCGCTGTCGCAGGCTGTAAGATAAGTATGATCAACCATCCGGTCGGGTTGTACTACGAGAACCCAAATGGCAGATCAACCAATCCTGAAACTCTCAAGGAAATGGTTGAAGAAGTTCAGAGTATGAGAGCAAAATATTACAATTGGATATAAATATGAATGATTCTTTAGTGATTATTTTTGGTTTAGCTATTGTTTTTGGTGCTATTAGTGGGTTTTTAGGAGAGGGAACATCAGTTCAACCTTCTAAAAATTTAATATCTTTTTTGTTTTGGGATAACTGAGAAATAAATGAATAGATTAAAAAACCAAAGAGTATATCTTGCTGGGGCTATGGATCGAGTACCAGACAGAGGAACTACATGGAGAGATAATATAACTCCATTTTTAGAAGAGATGGGTTCTATTGTTTTTAATCCTATTACCAAGCCGACTAACACGGGCTTGGAGGACAGTGATTCCCATGCTGTTAAAACCAAATTAAAACAAAAAGAGAGATATGATGAACTGGCAGAGATGATGAAGGTTATTCGTAGAGTAGATCTGAGATTAGTAGACATTAGTGATTTTCTAGTGGTCAATCTTAATCTAGATATTCATCCTTGCGGTACATATGAAGAAATCTTCTGGGCTAATCGTCAAAAAAAACCTATCGTGGTTCATATGGAGCAGGGTAAAATTAATGCACCAGACTGGCTTTTCGGCACCATCCCTCATCAAACAATTTTTTCTTCTTGGGACGATATTAAGGAATATCTATCTCATATTAATTCTTCAGAAAATATAGATACTTATAAAAGATGGTATTTCTTCTCAGTGTAGACTAATGCCCAAATACTATGTCAAATCAGGTCAGATTAAATTTGTGATAGATTCTTCTGATCATGTATCAGCTATTTTAGCAACCCTGAAATATTATAAGGGTAGAGGCATAATGACTGGACTCAAAATTTGTATCTCTGAAAATGGATTTGACGATTTTCATCAATGGACATGCTACGAAACAGATGAATATATGAGGAAAATATAAATGCAAAAAATTATCAATGAAATTAAACTGGATTTTGATGACGTATTGATTAGACCAAAAAGATCAACCCTATCTAGCAGATCAGAAGTTTGTTTGATTAGAGATTTTCACTTTAAGAACTCACCCAGAAAGTTCTCCGCTATACCCATAATAGTAGCCAATATGGATACTACTGGTACGTTTGGTATGGCAAATATCGTATGCGAGAATCAAGCAATGGTTGCTCTACATAAGCACTATAAGCCAGATCAGCTTATAGAATATTATTGTAGCAATAGCAATGATCATAAAGAGCTAACATTTTATTCAACAGGAACATCAACTTCTGATATTGAAAAACTAACATATGTTTTCAATGCTATTAAAAATAAAGGATGTTTACTCCCAAATATATGTGTGGATGTCGCTAATGGATATAGTGAAAAATTCGTAAAAACAGTAGCACATATTAGAAAATTATACGAAGAGATAGTAGTAATGGCTGGTAATGTTGTTACGCCAGAAATGGTAGAAGAACTTATTCTTCATGGCAAGGTAGATATAGTAAAGGTTGGTATAGGCCCAGGCTCTGTTTGTACTACAAGATTAAAAACAGGCGTAGGATACGCACAGATATCGGCTTGTTTGGAATGTTCAGACGCGGCGCACGGTCTTGGTGGACATATTTGCGGAGATGGTGGATGCAAACACGTTGGAGATATATGCAAAGCTTTTGGTAGTAATGCTGATTTTGTAATGTGCGGAAACTTTTTTGCTGGATGTGAAGAATGCGAAGGAGAATGGGAATACGAGTACCAAGCTGGAATAGGGGTAGCACTAGCTGAACCATTTTGGCAACCGTTTGATCCTGGCACCGGAGGTCCGAAGAGGAAAACAAGACTCAAATTTTATGGGATGAGTAGCAAAGAAGCCATGGAAAAGCACAATAATGGTGTTGCTAACTATAGAACAAGCGAAGGTAGATGTGTGAGCGTTCCGTACAAGGGACATGTTAAGGATACTCTACTGGATATCTTTGGAGGACTAAGAAGTGCTTGCACATATATTGGTGCGTCAAGAATGAAAGACTTTGGTAAAAAGACTACATTTACAATGGTTAATAACACTCATACGAAGACATACGACAAATGAATTTAAATTTTTCTGGTCCAATTAATCATACAGGATATGGTATATCTTCTTTTAGCATACTTAAAGAGCTTTCTAAGAAACACGATATAACATATTTCCCAAAAGGCAACCCGTCTGTTGAGAATCAAGAAGAATACGATTTTGTCAGTCTTTTAATGTCTAGACAAAATAGCTTTGATATAAATGCTCCATTCTTAAAAATTTGGCACCAATTTGATTTAGCAGACAGGATTGGAAGAGGCGGGTATTATGCTTATCCGTTTTTTGAGCTTGATACATTCAACGAGAGAGAGAAAAAACATTTATCGGTCCCAGATGAAATTTTTGTTTCTAGTAGCTGGGCTAAAGACGTAATTAAAAATAATGGTATTAACAGCACAGTATCTGTAGTTCCTCTTGGTGTTAATAGGTATATCTTTCATGAGAATATTCCAAGCCTCAGAACTGATAACAAATATGTCTTTTTAACTATTGGTAAGTGGGAAGTAAGGAAAAGTCACGATATTCTTCCGGAATTATTTAGAAAAGCTTTTGGCAACTCAAAGGACGTTGAGCTATGGATACTGGCAGCAGAACATACAAATTCATATTCCTCACCAGAAGAAATTACAAAATGGAAAGCTCTATATAATAGTCCTAATATAAGAGTTATTCCAGGAGTTGAGACCCAAAACGATGTAGCTAATCTAATAGCTCATAGTGATTGTGGACTATATATTAGTAGAGCCGAAGGTTGGAATCTAGAACTATTAGAAACAATGAGTATGAATAAACCAGTGATAGCAACCAACTACTCGGCACATACGGAATTTTGCAACGATCAAAATAGCTATATGGTGGAGATTAATGAAGTAGAACCTGCTTTTGACGCTAAGGCTTTTACTGGTCAAGGTAGTTGGGCAAAAATAGGACAACAACAAAAAGATCAAACTATAGAACATATGAGATATGTCTATAAAAATAATATTAGAGTCAATCCAGAAGGCATTAAAATGGCTAAAAAATTGTCTTGGGAGAACTCAGCCGATATAATTTCTAGGTGTATATTCTAAATAAGGAGACTCTTTATGCCAATACCGAAACCAGAAGAAAACGAAGACAAGCAAAAGTTTGTATCTAGATGTATGAGTGATTCCATAATGAAAAAGGATTACCCCGATACAAAACAGAGAGCCTCTATTTGCATGGGAGAGACTCAACAAAAAAATAAGTCTTCTTTAATAGAAGAAATACACGATTTCATACTTATGTCTAAAGCAGAGTATAATGATGAATGGGATGAATGGACATATATTTATGATCCAACGGACATATTAGATGAACAGGGACAAGTTATTGCTGAAGAAAAAGGTAAGAAGGTAACTTTAAATAAGCCCTTTAGAACTCCGGGTGGACCTAAAAAATTCTCGGTATACGTTAAAAATGAAAAAGGCAATACCGTAAAGGTTAATTTTGGTGATCCTAATATGGAAATTAAAAGAGATGATCCAGAAAGACGTAAGTCCTATAGAGCTAGACATAACTGTGACAGTCCCGGCCCCAAGTGGAAAGCCAACTACTGGTCTTGCAAAATGTGGTCCAAAACTAATGTATCAGATTTAACATAGGAAATTATCATGTCTCAATACCATAAAACCATATCGGAACTACTATCTGGACAAAAACCAGAAACATCAGCAACAGAGGAAACATCTATGTCGTCAGATACTCAAGATCAGACAAAAGCAGAAAATAATAATGTAATAGAACTACTCAAAAAGTCTCTCAACATCCACTGGCAACAAACCACAGTTCTTTCAGCACAAGCTGTACATCTACAAAGATGGGGATATTCAAAGCTCGCTGCTGTCATAAAAGCCGATGCTCTTGAAGAACATGAGCACGCTATGATTAATCTAACTAGACTAGAATTTTTTGATGTAGATTACCAGCCCTTAATGGTTCATCCACCGGCTTGGAAACGTCATGATATGGTTGCTATGATCCAGTACAACCTAGATTCAGTAAAAGAAGCAGCCATGGCAGAAAGAGAAACAATATCTGCTGCTAGAGCTATTGGAGATGAACTAACTGCAAACATTATGATTCCTCTACTTCAAGGCAGCGAAGATGGTATTGTTTTATATACTGGTTTTCTAAAATTAATTGAAGAAATGGGCTTAGACAATTTCTTGAGTATACAAATATGATAAATCTTAATTCTCTATTAAAATATAAAGAAATAGAAAACTTAGGATATGATACTGTATACGTAGAAAAACCAGTAGCCGATTTAGTTGATTTTGATTGGAAATCCATATTAGATCAACCACCAGAGAATAATAGTAAAGAGACGCTCTCTGAATTAAAGTTAATTTCTAAGGAAACCCTAAACAGAACGAATAAAGATATTGAATTGGTAAAAATTATTGATCAATACCCAGAAAAACTATTCATGGAGATAACAGACAGGTATAGTCTAAAGTATCCGGCTGAAAAAGTTGAAGAGTTTTATTCCTTAATTAAGCCAATTCTGCTTAACATAAAATCGCTTTGGAATAGACCAAGACCAGCACAATTAGCTAAATATTTTAATATCCCTATTGATGTCATCGTAACAGACACTCACCATACTGCCGCATATCCTTCTGGTCATACGGCATATAGCAAGTTGATTTCTTTGATAGTTAAAGATACTTATCCTCAAATTAGTTATGGTGAATTAAACAAAATTGTTGATCAAACAGCAAAAGCTAGAATTATGCAAGGGGTTCACTACCCCTCTGATAATATGGCATCCTTGGAATTAGTGCAATTTTTATTCGACAAACTCCAACCCAAATTAAAAATATCATGAAAGAAAATAAATCTAAGATACTAGATATGCTAAATGAACAGTTCAGTAAAGCCGAGATCAACAGCATGAATACTGTTGAAGAAAATCAAAAGATTAACCTAGAACTTAACAATAATAACATATCAGAGAATGAAGTAGATGATGAGTCTAACAGTGGAGACTATGATGAATCCTATAAAGATCAATTTTTGGGAATGTCCATATCTTCTTTAAGAAATATTTTGGATAATGCTAATCGTATACTATCGAATCTTGAGAATCCTACAGTACAAGAAAACTTGACAGCCTCTTGGCTTCAGGGTATGATTGCGGTTGTTGAAAACAATATGAGTTCGGTTCACGATTTTGTAATGTTTTCAGATCACGATGACGATACTTCTAGTGACGCATCAAATAAGCGTCCGGGACTCTGGGAAAATATTCGCAAGAAAAAAGAAAGAGAAGGGAAAAAATACAAGCCTGCCAAGCCCGGAGACAAGGATAGACCTGATACGGAAACGTGGAAGAAATTAACAAAGGACAGCAAAAAATCATAATAGATGTCTATTAGGATAGTTTGAGGTCAAAACATAATTAGGAATTTAAATGGAAACTAAACAGTTTGATAGTTTGTCTACTTATATAGCTCTAGCAAAGAAAACCATCTCTAAATTTGGGCCAAAGTTTTATAACGGTCTTTCAACAGAGATGCTAAAAAATGAAGAAGCTATTTCTGATGTTGCTACTGCTTTGATGTATGCCGATTGGAGATTTGATGCTGATAGGCCAGGGAAGTCTGGACAAAAAAAGACACTCTATTCTTATAGGAATCAGTGTGCTATTTGGGCGATTAAAACATATGTTACTAATAAATATAAAAGCAGAAAGCATTTAAGTCTTGATCACGATGCTGGTAATGATCAAAAGCTTGATGGTATGATACCAGACACTAGACAGCAATCCCCTATAGATTCGTTAATTGAACAAGAGTATTATACTAATCTAGAGCATGACATAGAGCAATTATTTAATAACGATACTCTATCGTCAAAACAAAAGCAGCAAATTGAAATGTATTATTTTCAGGATAAGACATTATCTGAGATAGGTAAAGAGTTTGGAGTATCCAGAGAAGCTGTTCGACAGAATATCAAAAGAGGATTAGATATTATTAAAAATTTTGACAGGTGCGAAGTTTAATCAAATGTATAAATACATAACCGATTGGATTTCTTATTTTAAGACTAAACCCCCTAGTGATGGAAAAATAGAAGATAATGAAATTTATATTGGGGCTTTGTCTTTCAAAATAACCTCTGAATCTGATATAGATGTAATGTGTGCATTGCCAGATCTAAAAAATGCCAGCACAGAACAGATATCGTCATTAGCTGAAAAATATGCTGATTTTTTATTGGCTATTAATGAAGGATACTTAAAAGACGATATAATTAAAATTATACAAAAAAATGTTGACGCTGGAACTGATCCAAAAGATACTTTATTTTTAGAAAATATGCTGTTTTATTGGGCCTTAGCTCACGTAGAATCTCAAAAAAGGAAAAAGAATAAAGAGAAAAAAGATCAGCCTGTTATTAGGCCTATTTCTGTATTTAACCGTCCCTGAATTGAAAATATGCCCCGATACATTACTATAACGTAGGGTGTATTTCCTATTGATTTAAGCCTCTTTCAGAGACTAAGAGTATCAACATGAACGGAAAAGAAAATCTTATCATATGGCAAAAATGGGCCGATCCATTTGGAGATGACGATCATCTGGATCAGCTTATAGATAGTCTTGAATCAGAAATGGCAGATGATTATTCTAATTTTATAGATGAAGACTCTCAGGCTCAAACAGAAGAACCTACTGAGAAAAAATCAATTGTGAAAAGCCATAAAAATATTAGAGTAATGGCAACGCCTATGGGTATAATTCCAGTAACAGAAAATACGGCTAGTGGTAAAATCTTTAATTTTTGGACAGGTCATACAAACTTCAATATTACCAGAAGAATAGTTGGTCTTATAGAAGAAACTGAAGGAGTTGAAACATTGGATATTTTCACTAGATATAGATTTAGAATATCTGTTGGAAAAGCATTTGATGATTCAAGTGTTATGAGACGTATAAACGATAATGTCTATTCCTACCTAGAGTAAAATTAAATGAATAAAGAACCAGACATTTCATTAATACATAGTCATGGAATAGATATACAGAATAGAGAAATATATTTACATTCTTATATGTCTGACAATGAAGAAGAATCTGGTATAGACTACAGATGTTCTGTCACGTTTGAGAAAAATCTTCGCTATTTGAATCTTTTGTCATTAGAGCCTATTCTAGTTCATATGCACTTGCCAGGAGGACATTGGCAAGATTGTTTAGGAATGTACGACGCTATAAAATTATCAAAAGCTAAAGTTATCATCCTAGCTTATGCCAAAGCAGAATCGTCTAGCAGTGTTTTATTGCAAGCTGCGGACTTAAGAATATTAATGCCAAACACGAATGTTCTAATTCATTATGGTTCATTTAGTGTCGATGCTGAACACAGCAAAGCTGCGGCCGCAGGCGTACAATGGAATGAAAGAGAGTGCGATAAGATGATTGATGTATTCACTGATAGGTGTATGAATAGTAGTATATGTAAAGAGAAAAATTGGAAGAGAATGATGGCAAAAAAACACATCGTTTCACAATTGGCTAATAAATGCGATTGGATTTTAACCTCAGAAGAAGCATTATATTATGGCTTTGCTGATGGTGTTCTTGGTAGCAAAAAATTTCCCAACATCGACTACCTTAAAACTTGCATCAAAAGAAAAAATTAATGTATATCGAATATGCCTGCTATGATTATTCACTATCTGATGAAGAGATAAAAAATAATGTAGCTCTAGCCATTCAGCTAGGAGTTAAACATTTCGGACTGCATTACATCAACATATCTTTGATTAAAGGTCTCATAGAAGAGCATGGCTTATCTATATCTTCTCCTTTAGATTATCCTTATGGATTATTAGACTCTAAAAATAGATTATCGACTATAGGTTCTGCTATAAAGGCTGGAGCAAAAACTATTGATTTAGTCGCCCCTGCTAAGTTTATAGCAAATAGAAAATATGACAAATTACGAGATGATATTAAAAATAGTTTAGTATTATGTCAAGAAAATAATGTTGATCTGAGATATATACTAGAATATAGAGTATTCAACCACGAAACATTAGCCAAAACTTGCCAAATTTTTAAAAGTCTTGGTATTGAATATGTCATGCCTTCAACTGGACATATGTTAGACGATATCAATGATAACATAATTGCATGTAAATATCTATCCAGTAAATCTAAAATACAGACTATTTGTAATGGCAATATTTGGATAGAAAAACAGGCTGAATCATTGAGGAGTTCAAATATTTATGGAGTAAGGCTACACCACATACCCTCTATAGCGCTTTTCTTGAAAAATAATAGTCTTTAATTAGGTTTTGGGGTATATCTAGTAGAACCATCACCACTTTCAATAATGGAGATTAAAATGGCCGAAATGCAACAAAATAGTGGAGCTGTCACAGGCACATCAACCAAAAACAACGGCGGGTCAATTATAGCTGGTGGTACAAATCCAAGCAGAAATTTGATCAAGAAAAGTCCAAAAGGTTATGATGTTGGAGTATTCGGTTCTGTGGTTGTTGAGAGTAGTCTAGTAGGTAACGCAAAAGCCGTTAGCGCTGGAACATTTTCTCACAATCATGTCAAGCCCTTAAGTGCTAAGGTTACAACAGAATTAGCCGGCGTAAATACTAATGCTTTACTAAAAGCAGACAATAAGGTTACTAGAAGTATCCACAAGATTGAATCTGTAGTTACTAATAGAACAGCTACAGCTTTTAGAGCTGGATTCAACTTCTATACCGGTAGATTTGTTGGTAGTGTCACAACCGCTACAGATAGTCTTGGTAGTGACGGTGCTGCTAATCCAACAGCCGCAGTTCCAGGTAAATTAACTTATCAAGTAGGTAATGATGCTACTGTTGTCGCCTATAAGGCAAAGACTTCTGCTTAATATAATTTATTGTAATATATAAACGACATAAATAAGCCAATGATGCGTAAAGTGTCGTTGGCTTGTTTACTTTATAGAAAGACCAACCCATGTCAGAAAACATTATTCATTTCTGGGAGAATATTGCAACCACTAGTATCGGTATAATTGTTACTATGGTTGGTTTTTGGGTGGCGATAGGAAGAAATATGGCCACAAAATCAGAAGTATTAGTAATGATTGAAACTCAATCACCATATCTTCATGATAAACAATTTATTATGGAAAGATTAGCTTCTAATAAAGAAAGTCAAGCAGCTTTTGCTCTAGCTCTTCAAAGAAACACAGAAGTTATGACAGAACTAAAAATTCAAATAGCGATGCTTGGTAAAACCCTAGAAGCTTTAGAAGATAGAATAGAAAAATAAACTAAAATTTTCCTAAAATCATATTTCACGGAGAACAATATGGCTCAAATTCAACAAAACGGATCTAATGTAACAGGCAACTATTTTCAAGGAACTTCGACTAAAAACAAGGGAGGATCTGTTGTTAGTGGAGGTGCTACTTCACAAGAGTTAAGTATTCGTTCTTCTAATAATACTAGTGTAGGAGTTTTTGGATCTACTGTTGCTAATAGCAATATTGTAGGAAATACTAAAGCTCTATCGTCCGGAACATTTTCTCATAATCATATCAAGCCCTTAACCGCTGGCGTAACATCAGAACTAGCAGGAATAAATAATGCGAATGCTTTTAAAGCATCAAACAATACCAATAGAAGTGTCAATAAACTAGAAAATATTATCACAAACAATACTGCTTTTTTGTTTAGAAATAATGGCTTTAACGTCTCTACGAATAAATACGTTGGAACAGTAAATGATCAAAATGATGGTTTTGGATCTGATAATTCATCTAATACTAATTCTAGCACTAGTAATAAAGTTGCATACAAAACAGGTAAAAATAGACCAGTTATAGATAATCGTGTAGAAAATTTTGTATCCACCCCAGACAGCACATCAACTCCGTCGCCATCTTCAAATATTAGTCCCACTCCCACCCCCACAGTTACTTTAACTCCAAGTGCTTCTCCAGTGGGTTTGGTATCTACAAATAGTGCCAACTATAATAATTGTGCAGGTAAGCCTTCTAGCGTAGGTACCAACGGTCGAAGCAGTTATTATGGAACATATGATATGTCTGGTAATATTTGGGAATGGCTAGAGACGGGAACAGACGCAAACAACAAGGTTTTAAGAGGAGGCAATTACGATTATGATGCTTCCTACATTACATCATCTGCTAGAAATTATACAGATAAAACTTCTGCTAATGACTTTTTTGGCTTTAGAATAGCTGCGTCATCATTACCTTCCGTTTATCCTAATATGGTATTGGTTGGAGACGTTAATAATAGTGCGGACTCTAGTGGATACGGAGCATTATCATATCAATACTATATAGGTAGATATGAAGTTACAAATAGTGACTATGTAGAGTTTTTAAATGCTGTGGCACAAACGGATTCCAATGGGCTCTATAATAGCTCTATGAATTCCTTGTCTGTAGGCGGCATTACCAGAACAGGATCTGTTGGAAGTTACCAGTATGCTGCAAAAACTAACATGGGTAATAAACCAGTGAATTTTGTAAGCTGGGCAGATTGCGCTAGATATTGCAACTGGCTATGCAACAACAAGCCTTCTGGTGCTCAAACATCTAGTACTACAGAAAACGGAGCTTATGATATGAGCTTATCCAATCCTCCACGTAACAATAGCGCTGTTGTTTTTATTCCAACCGAAAATGAATGGTATAAGGCAGCTTTTTATAAGGGCGGATCGACTAATGCTGGATATTGGTTATATGCTACTCAAAGCAACACAGCGCCTAATTGCGTTAGTGTTAATACTTCCGGGGACGGTATACCTGTTTAATCAACAAAAATATTTAAAACAAAAGAGGGAATAGAATTATGAATTTTGTACTTAAAGATACGTTAACTATTAATAATTTCATCGTCAAGCTATATCATAAAACTAATGAAGATATAGATATGTCTATTGTTAATAGTGCTCTAGTAGATACTGTAGCATTAGACTTTCCTAATAAGATCATAGAAAGACTAGAAAATATTGCCGGTGTATCTAAAGTAGAGATATACAATAGCAACAGCGAGTTGTTAATTAATAGTGAAAAAATAACCCTATAAATTTGGAGAATAAATTATGCCAAGACCATTCACAGATATTACAACATCAATTAGTTCTAATCCAATTAAAAATGGCACAGTAATAGCCTCTGCTACTTTTACAGGAAAATATGCTTTAAATAATAGTCATGTTAAAAATACGCCAGTAATATCCAGCATATCTTCTAAGTATGGCAATAGATTCTATAATGGTATTTTTGTTCAATTGGTTGGCGATCAAACAGTAGTTGGGGGTTAAATGAGTATTAAAAGAATAAATGAATTTCCAGAAGGTAGCGGTAATCTAAGTTCAGATGACGTTTTTCTATTTATGGATAATCCTGCAAATAGTGGAGTCACAAGAAAAGTTTCATTAAATGAACTAAGTAATGCTATAGGAGTCGTAGGTTCTTCATCGGATAGATTAATTAAAGACAACAAAGAAGTTATACTTAATGGAAATGGTTTTTTAACATTACCTAGCGGTAGTATACTAAGTGAAACAAATAATACAGTATCCTTAATGCCTCCAACAGCAGCTTCCGGACAGAGCTTGGTAATTCGTCCAACCGTAGCTCTTTGGCTAATTACTTCTAGTAATTATATCGAATATGGCAATCCTATAACTATTTCAGTAACCCTACAAAGCTGGTCTTATTTTGGAACAGTCAATTATGTTATTACTGGAACCGGAGTAACTGAACAATCATTAGGTCGAGCACTAACCGGAAAGTTAACTTTCTCAAGCGTCTCTGCTCCAGACACTGAAACTATCACTTGGACCATACCAGCTAATAGTAGTATCAACGAATTTACTCTTACATTAACAAGTGTTGATGGAACAAGACCGGGTCCAGAGGTTGCAGACGCAAACCTTTATCCGACACTATATTACAATTTTGAAGAATCTAATGGAATGCCTACTGGTCAATTCATTACTGTAACTAATAATGGAATATCTAGCTCAGAACATAGTCACGTTCATCTTGTATCAGGAGATCCCTCAACAGTTGATATTTACTTAGGTGATGATGATCAATATGTTAAGATCGAAAAAGATGGTGGCGATGTTATTATCGGTACTGACTTAAATACTCATCTCTGGACTTTTGATACGGATGGTAAGCTAATATTACCAGGAGGATATGCTCAAGTTGTTGTGGAGAACGATAGTGGAGTTCGTATTGGAACAGCGGGAACTAATGTTGCTCCTAATAGCCAAATTAAAATTGGCGGTGCTGAACATGCGTTTGAAATCTTCGGAGGGCCTCCTGGATATAGCTGGGCGTTTGATGGAGATGGTGAACTAACATTACCAGTTAGTGGTAGTATAACATTCCCAGATAATACAACCCAAACTTCTGCTGGTATACCAAGCAATACTGGATTGGCTCCAAACTCAGTTAGTATTACTAATATGGTTAGTATATCTCAAGCAAACTATGATGCTCTTATTACTAAAAATCCTACTACTTTGTATGTTATTTCATAATGTCTATATTTTTCAACAATTTTGAACTATCTTCTATTAAATTAGGAAACACCAATGTTTCTAAAATATTCTTAGGCGAAAATTTAGTATTCTCTCTGTGTCCCGATTCAACTTCTAGTGTTAAGATGACGGGATGGGTTTCTGGTGATCGAATTCTTGCTCCTATAGGATACGCCCCTTATGGGCGTGAGACTTATATATACGGTGATGAGGTTGTCCGTTATGAAACGGGCGTATGGCTCTATATGAACACTAGTGTAGAACTTGCTAGAGCATATAGTTACGCAGAATGGCCTTGGTTAGTAGATTGGCCATCCCCATATGCTGCTGAGAAAGTTCGTCAAGACGGCACATCATGCATATAATGATGGCATTATTGACTGTCAGCGAATTTGTTGACTAAAACAGATAATACTAATTGGTGTATTATATTTTTAGATGTATAAAGTTATCTTTAATTGGAGCTTAAAATGGTAAAACCCGGCTATAGAACTAGTGAATTCTGGTTTACTTTTGTGAGCTTTCTATTTAGCGGATTATATCTGGTCGGATTACTAGATAGTAATACTCAAAAAGAAAATTTAATTCAAGAAACTAGCAGAGGCTTAGAAGCTACTATTCTTATTATTGGACAATTAATGGTTTTGTTTAAGTATGTCAAAGGAAGAACTGATCTAAAGAAAACTTGGTGGAGTACCGCAACTCCAGAAGAAAGAAAAGAAGCTAATAAAGCTAATGCTAAAAAAAAGAAAAAAAAGATAATTCCTAAAAAACCAGTAGCAATTCCTTCAAATCAGAATAAAAATTGATCTTTTTTGGATCGGTGTATTTAATAAATAGGAACAAGAAAGAGATTTAATATGAATACAATATTGTCTAATCAAGCTTTAAGTATAGAATTATCTAGTAGACTAGAAACATTAATTAATCAAGTTAAGGTTTCTTTTTCTAATAATAAAGCTGTTGCAGTAAATCAAGCGTGGGGGATTTTGCAATTAGCAGTAGCAGAATCTGTTCAAGCTATTGAGGATAATAATCCTTCTCTTAAGGGATCAAATAAAAAAGAAATTGCTTTGAGTATGATAAGTAATTTTTACGATAGGGTTTTTTTAGTAGTAAATATCCCGTATGTTCCGGCGATGTTGCAGCCTATTATACAGAAGTACATCAAGGCTCTTCTGATGTTATTGGTAAGCTCAACCATAGATTCTATGGTAGAGATTTTCAGAAAAACTGGAATATTTGTTGATCCAAATACCGTTATTGATCCAGTAGTTGACAATGTGCCAAAGGTTTCAGATAAATAAAAAAGGAAATATCAAATGAATTTTACAGAAAGCTTCCAAGAGTTTAGTAGCAAGTTGAGCACAACGGATTTGGCTCTTTATGCCGGTGTCGGTCTTGTATTATGGGTTTTGTTTAAGGATAAACTTAGTCCAGTACAAAAACTCCTTGCGGGCTTAGTGGATAAGTTCAAGGGTGCTGGTGGCTCTGCGTTGCCAGTAGTTACAGTGCCGTCAGTATCTCCAGTGGTTGTTCCAAAGAGAACTGATGCTGAGGATACCTTTTTTAAGTTAGTAGTTTCGTGGAAACAAACTCGTGACCTAGCTGTTCAGAGTGGTTGTGCTGAGGCTGTTAAGGTTGCTGATCAAATGTTTCCATTTTTAAGTCCCAACGTATGCAAAAAAAATGAGGATAAGGTATCATGAGTCAAAAAAATATATTACTAGGATTAGCCGCTTTATTAATTGTCGTCGGTCTGCTTAAGCCAGAGTTTTCAAATATCCTTGGTCCAAACAAACCAGTCGCAGTAGATGTCTTGGAATTACCAGTACCAACAAATGAAGCAGTTAAAAAAGAAGCAGATGATGTTGTTACTCTTCTAAAAGAAGCAGGGGCTAAAAGCGATGCCAGAAGACTAAGAGACCTATACATTGATCTTGCAAAGCTTGTTGAGCTTGATGGAGAAGATGAAGTTGTTAAGAGTACTGAAGAAATTCGTCAAGCTAATAGTTTGGCTGGTGTTATGCTTAGACTAGATATTAAAGGTAAGTATCCTGATCTAGCTAAAGAAACAAAAGAAGTAGTAGTAGCTTCAATTGGAGATGATCAAATTCTTTTATCTAAAGAGCTAAGAACTAAGGCCGTAGAAGGTCTTAATGCTTTAGCTTGGGCCTGTAATCAAGGATCAAAATAATGCCAAGACTCTCTCCGAAAGAACTATACGATAATTATCGCAAAGGATTCAGTGGATGCATATGGGAGCAGCATGTATATGACCATTTGATGGAAACTTCCAAGTATCCGTTATTTGGTGATGCCAGCAAAAGAATTAGTGGTAGTGGTAAAGGGAAACTTTCAACACCATACAAAAGCGTGTTAAAATTTGATAAGAATCCTTATAATGAAAGACAAACTACTGGAGATTGTGTGAGCCATGGAACACGAAATGCTTGTGATGTTACGCGAGCCGTAGAAATAGATATACACAATGAGAGAGAGGATTGGATAGCAAAAGGAGCAACAGAAGCTATTTATGGAGCAAGGGGGTTTTCTGGAGAAGGCATGAGTTGCTCTAGGGCAGCAGAGTTCGTTAGTAAGATCGGTGGAATAGTAGTAAGAAAAAATTATCCTGGGGTTGCTGACTTTAGCAAGTATAATGGTAGTCTAGGTGCTGGTTGGGGTGGTCGTGGATTACCAGATAAGGTAATAGACACAGCCAATGATCACCAAATCAAGACCGCTTCATTAATACGAACAGTAGAAGAAGCTAGAGATGCTCTTGCTAATGGCTATGGACTAGCAGTATGTTCTAATTATGGTTTTAGTAATACAAGAGATAAAAAGGGATTTGCTAGAACGTCTGGAAACTGGGGACATTGCATGGCTTGGATAGCATGTGATGATACCGGTAGCGAGCCAGCATTTCTAGTCCAAAATAGCTGGGGTAAATGGAATGACGGAGGACATCCAGAATGGGGTCCAATTCCAGATGGGTCATTTTTAATCC